>JAEEGG010025457.1_pt1 | contig 11388 bp, 5 predicted proteins | sample 9134161 | NCBI WGS metagenome assembly JAEEGG01 (sample SAMN16246543, study PRJNA631951) | gut metagenome | biome: gut microbiome; feature: rumen; material: CR-attached | host: Bos | place: Iran: Karaj | collected 2018-10 | reverse complement strand
CAGCGAGCGGTCCTTCTTCAGGTAGCTGCCGAAAATGCACATCGCGCCGATGCCGAGCGAGAGCGTGAAGAAGGCCTGGTTCATGGCGTCGTTTATGAGCGGCAGGATGCCGACCTCCATGGCGCGGGCGAAGTCTGGCTTGAGGTAAAACCGGAGGCCGTCGGCGGCGCCGGGAAGCGTCGTGGCGTAGATTGCGAGGCCGAGCATGATGGCCAGCAGTCCGGCCATCATGGCCTTTGTCACGCGCTCGACGCCTTGCCGGACGCCAAGGGCGCAGACGGCGAACCCGGCTGCGGAGACAATGACGGACCAGAACAGCATGTGCGGGGCGCTTTGTTGGATTCCGCCGAACAGCCCGCCGACGTAGGCCGCGACGTCTTCGGTGCCGGCCGGGGCCATCAGTGCGCCGGAGATGCCCTTCGCCATGTAGCTGACCATCCATCCGGCGACGGGGATGTAGAACATCATGAGGCAGTAGCTGCCGACGATGGTTATCCAGCCGGCCAAGTGCCAGCGCGTCCCCTTTGGCTCCAAAGCCTTGAGCGCGCCATGGAGGTTCAGCCCCGACGCGCGGCCAATCGCGAACTCCATGACCATGATGGGGATGCCCATCGCGGCCAAGAAGAAAAGGTAGGCGAAGAGGAATACCGCGCCGCCGTATTTGCCGGTGATGAAGGGGAATCGCCATACGTTCCCCAGGCCGATGGCGCAGCCGGCGGACAGGAGAAGAAATCCAAGTCTGCTGGCAAGGCTTTCGCGTTTGCGTTCCATTTTCATGCAGGCTATTATAGCATCCTCTAATAGAGGAATCCGAACAACCATATTGGAATGCGGTTGCCGCGCCCGATTTCCAGGTCGTCAACGGCAAGGAAACTGTCGGGGATGTCCGCGATCTGCCGGTATTTCTTGCCTGCGCCGCCGACTTCAAGGAGATAGCGCCCATTGACTAGGAAATCCCCCTGGGGCGGATAGTCAACCGAAGCCACAGCCTCCAGTTGCGAGAGAACGAATGTCTCGCGGAGCGTTCCCTTGTCTGGCTTCGGGGTCATTGCGCACATGAGATTCGGGTCGCCACAATAAAGCTTGTCTGGCGTTGAGAGCGTTTTCAGTTTTTTCGCGCTGGTTGAGAGCAGCTTGAGGAGCCCGGATCGGGCCAAAGCCCCGAGGATTCTGATCCCCTGTTTCCTGTCAACATCCAGTTCGCGGCAAAGCGCGGTCACATTCGGTGTCTGCGGCGGGGTCGAGGCCAGGATGGAGAGCATCTCTCTTGCATGCCGGATCGTCTGGGGTTCCACGTTTTCAGTCTTTGGCCAATCGACGTCGAGAACTTGGTTCACGGTTTGCCGAAGCATGTCGCCGAATTCTCGCCCGGCCTCCTTGTAGAAGGGATATGCGCCATGGTCGAGGTATGCTTCGAAATGAGGAAGGACAGTGCCGAGACGCGATAGTATGTCTCGCGACAGCGAGACGTGCCCGGCGAGGATTTCCGGGAGAGACAGCGGCTCGAACGGCCCCAGACCTTCAAAGTTCAGATATTCGCGGAAAGACATGGGGGGCAGTTTGTTGACGGACTGCCGCCGCGAAAGGTCGCCGCCGGACTTCTCTATGCGCAGCATCGCCGACCCCGTATATGCTATGCGGAGGCGCCGGAAGTCATCGTTCAGGTTCTTCACGAGCGTCTGCCAGTCATCTAGGAAATGGACCTCGTCCAGATACAGTTCTGTTCCGCCGTGCTTGACATGGTGTTCGGCGACCTCGTATGCCTCGCGAGCCGACAGCCAGATGTTGTCAAGTGAAAGATATAGCGAGGTTTGTGCGGTGCCCGGGGATTCTTTCATGTGCTGTAGAAGCAGCGTCGTCTTGCCTGTCCCGCGTGGGCCAAGGACGGAGACGAGCCGCTGCGACCAGTCGATTGAACCACAGAGGCAACGCCGGAACGAGAGATCCGTTTCCAGCATCCTCCGTTCAGAAATTTCGTATATTCTATCAAGAACTGTTGAATCCATAGGCTTCCATTCCCAAAAAAGTTCGGAAAAATTAGGTTTCAAAACCCAATTTATAGTCTGAATTTTAGGTTTTCAAACCACAAATAGGATGATAGCAAATCGTGCCTCACTCGTCAAGTTTTTTCCAAAGTAGGCTTACCCCCCTGTTTTTCATTACTGGTCGCGTTGCGACCGACGATGATGGACGATTTCCTGCGCGTCGGCGTGGGGGCGTCCGTCATTTCGCCGGCCGGATTGCCGCTTCGCGGCGCCGGCGAAATGCACGGACGCGACTCCCCCGCTCCGACGCGCCTTCGTCTCGTGACACACTCCGCGTGTGGGCGCGAAGGCGGCGGAAGGAAGAGGGCTTGCGACAGGCGGGCGTCGCGAAGCGACGATCCGGCCCGACTGGCGAAGACCGCTTCCGCCGCCTTCGCGCATAAGATCGCCCCCAATCGTCGCGGCGCAAGCCGCAGTAAAAAGTCTCTGTGAGACAGACAACCATGCAAATGCCGCCTCTCCCGCATCAACTCTGGCCAGAACCGACAAGGGCATCTCTCATTCAAGTGAAAATGGGGGATAAGCCTGCCGTTGGCGGCGAAGTCGGAAAATATTACCTTTGCCGAACCACCGCTCCGGCGGTGCGTCCACAGCCGCCAGATGGCGGCAGGACCGTATCTGTCATTGTTTCCGTGCGGCGCGGTTCTCGGAATCCTAGTGCATGATCCAGTAAGTCGGGGGGAATGGATGCGAGAAGGGGTCGGAGGGATCGGTGCCTTTGCGCCACTCGCGGAGGTTCGCGTAGCCGTCGCCGTCGGGGTCGGCGCCGGGGTCGCGCGCGGCGCCGAACGAGTCGAACCAGGAGCGGGGGATGCCGCCAAGGTCGGTGCCGCCAAAGGCGGCGAAGTCGGGCGGCGTTCCGGCGGCGTGGTAGCGGTGGACGAGGTCGTCAACGGCCAGGGTTTCGCAGAACGAGACGGAGGCGACTTTGCGCGCGGCGGTCGCGGCGGCGGGCAGGCGTAGCCAGGAGCCGCCGGTTGGGGACGCGCCCGGAGAGGGCGCGCCGTCTTCGGCCTGGAGCGTCTGGCCTTCGATGCGGATTTGCGCGTATGCGGCCGGCGCGGCGCTGGTGTAGTCGAAGTCAATGGCGACGCGCAGCCAGGAGCCGGAGAGGAAGGCAGGCGAATCCGCCCGCGCCCCGACGAGTCGCGACCAGACGCGGTCGCCGCCGGAGTCGCCGTGCAGCGCCCAGGGATGGCCGCCTTCGTCGAAGGCGAGGCGCAGCTGCGCGGAGGGGTCGTCGTCGATGCGGTCGCGCCAATCGGAGTCGGCCGCGGCGGTCACCCGGACGAGCATGTCGAAGCTCTGGTTGTCGCGGGCAAAGGCGTCGGCGTAGGCGCGGGTGGCGTCGTTGCCGTCCAGAGCAAGGAGGCGCGCGTGGGTTTCGTCGGGCAGCGGGACTCCGGGCGGGTTGCCGATGTCGGGCGTGCCGGCGGCGACGCGCCCGTCGCCGCTCCAGCCGGGAAGCACGTCCGCTGCGGTGCCGACGTCGAATGCCTCGAAGGAGTCCGCGCCGAGCGTGGCGTGCCCGTCGGCGGCGACGTCGATGTAGGCGGTGACGTTTCCGCCCTCATCGGTTTCGTAGTGGACGGACGCCGTCCAGCCGACGGACGCGGCGCCGTCGGAAACGGCGACAGCCCCCGCCGCGACGGGGCCGGGGATGGTGACGGTGGCGATGCTCTGCGCGGAGGAAAGCGATCCCGCCGGAACGCAATAGACGACGCGCCCGCCGTCGATGGCGGAGACGAACTGCGCGGTGTCCATGTCCACCCGCACGTCGCCCTGCGCGACGGCGATGCGGCCGTCGCCGGTGATGTCGCCGTCGAGGACGAGCGTCCCGGAACCGGTCTTGCGGAAGACGCCTGAAACGGGGGCGGCAAGCGTGAATGTCTGCCCGGCGGGGATGTCGATGCGGGCCGTGCCGTCGGCGGAAGAGAGCGCGCGGGCGGTCGAGAAGACCTGCCCGTCCACGAGCGGCGCCAGCGCCGCGCCGTCGCGCAGAACAATGGCGCCAGCGTCCGACGGGCCGGCAAGGGCCGCCGCCGCAAAACGTGCCGTGACGGCGGCGCCGTTCACTTGGTATTGCCCGGCGTATGCCGATGCGCCGCCCGTGACGGAGATGTCGAGCGTGGCGTTCGCGGCGGCTTCGGCCGCAATGGCCGTTCCGGACGCGCCGGTGAGCGTCGCCGCGAGTGTGAAGCCGCGCGTGCCGTCGGGATCGGCGCGGAAGGCAAACGGCCTGGAAGCGGTCGTGCGCACGGAGACCGCCCCCGCAAGGGTCTCGCCTAGGCTCCCCGTCGAGCCGGTGAGTCGGCACGACCCGCCGTTGAGGCGCAGGTCCGGGACGGTGAAGGTCGAACCCCAGCCGAGGAGGCGCAGCATTCCCACGGTCCCGCCATTCGCCTGCCCGAGCGTCAGCGAACGCCCCGCGAAGACGGTTTCGACGGGCGCGTTGGTCGTCCAGAGGCCCGGCTCTTCGCCAAGCGCCACGATGTAGTCGGCGTCCGCATGCGGGGCGGCGCCGTCCAACCAGCCCCCGGCCACGGAGGCCGACTGCACGCCCCAGCCGTCGGCGGCGACAAGGAACACGGCCCCCGCGTCGGGATCGGCGGCGCCGTGGACCGCCTCGTAGATCGCGTTGCGGTAGGCCAGGTAGGCGGGCTTGGGCGAGAAGTCTGCGTGGACGATGCCGAAATGAGATTCCTCCTGGTTGGTGTCGAGCGCGACTTCCGGCGCCCGGAACTCGTAGATGAAAAGCTTCTCAACGCCCTTCGAGACGGCGAGCGGCACGAGCGCGGCGACATAGTCCGCCTGTGCAGCCTCGGAAACGGCGCCCGACGCCCCAGCCGTGTACCAGCCGATTTCCGTGATCCAGATCGGCTTGCCGGAGTCGCCGTTGGAGTTCATTTTCGCGCGGACGCGGTCTATCCAGATCGGGATGGACTGCGTGGTCTTGGTGAGGCCAAGCAATCCCGACGACGTTTCCCACTCGGCCGCCGGCGCGCGCTGGCCGTTGTAGGGGTGGAAGTTCATCACGTCGAACGCGCCCTGCGCCCCGGCGGAATAGAGGTCGTCCAGATCGTCCGACGGATCGCCGGACAGTCCTCCGAGGACGACGCGGATCGACGGATCCACGGCCTTGACCGCCGCATAGGAGCGCTGAAGTAGCGTCACGTATTGCGCCGCGGTGCCAGACCAGGCATTGGCCATGTTCGGCTCGTTCCAGATTTCGACGGCGTCGATCCGGTCCTTGTAGCGCGTGACGAAGAGCCGCACGAACTCGCACCAGCCGTCCAGGTCGTTGAACGCCATTGCGCCCGTCCAGGGGTTGTCGCCAATGAGGATGGGCAGGATTGAAACGCCGTGCGCCTCGGCGGAATCGAACACGCAGTCGAAGTCGTACCAGTTGTATTCCCCTGCGGTCTCCCATGGCCAGGTGCAGCCCATCCAGCGGAAATCGGTGCGAATCCAGTGGATCCCGGCGGCGCGAAGGCTGGCGAACACCGTGTCGCGGCGCTCGAACTCGCCGCCGAAGATGTCGGTGCGGACCGACACGTGCTCGCAGACGCCGAACATCTCCGGGTCGGCGAGAGCCGACGCCGAACGCGGCGCAAGAACAACGGCGGCGGCGATGGCCGCCGCAAGGGCTAGTGAGAAATGACGGATTGCAAGTTTCATGTTTTTCTTCTCCCGATTGCCTTCGATTGCCTTCGTCTTCCTTCGATTGCCTTCGACTGCTATCGACCACTATCGATCGCTCTCGACGGCCATCTGCCGTTGCGCCGCCGCGCGTTCGGCGAGCGCATGGAATGCGGCTTTGGGCGTGAAGTCTGCGTGGACGATACCAAAGTGCGATTCGCGGTCGTCGGCGGCCTTTTCGGGCGCGCGGAACTCGTAGATGAACAGGCGCTCCACGCCATGCCGCGCCGCGACGGGGAGCGCGCGCAGGATGTAGTCGGCCTGCTCGCGCTCGCTGTTGCCGCCTTTTTCGACCGACATGTTGCCGGAGAGAATGACGGCCCCCCTGTAGTCGCTCCCGAATTTCAAGACGCAAGCGCCGACGCCTTCTGGGGGCGCGGGCGGCTCGCCCGCGGTTTCGGCCGCGCGGGAGCGCGGCCCTCCCACCGCGAGGAGCGGCACCATCTCGTCGCCCTCCCGGAGCCGCGCGGCGTCGAAGAACCGATGGCACGGGAACCCGTTGAGGTCGTTGTGGAGACCGGCCGCAAATCCTTCCGGCGTGGCGCGCACCATTGACGGCGACGAAAGCCCGTTCTCCTTCGACGGAAAGACGAGGGAGATGCGCAGCGCCTCCCAGGCCGCCTCCTGCGGCTTCCGGCCGTCCGCAAGGCGGTCGACGGACTGCCCGCCGCCGTAGGCGAACCACATCGGCGCGCCGCCGAAATCGACGAGCGTCCCGCCCGCCGCCACGAAGTCGCGCACGGCGCCGAGCGTCTCCAGCGGGAAGGCCTCGGCAATGGGATATACGACGAGGTCGAGCGCGCCGGCCTCCAGCGCCGCGACGAGACCGGCGGGCGTGTAGGCCTCGGCGGTGGAGCCGCCGGGCAGGATGGCGCGAAGTCCGGCGGCGATGGATTCGGCGGCGGCCGTGTCCTCGGAGATGCCGACGCAGCCCGCGCGCCAGACGCGGCGCTCCGGCTGCGCCACGCGAAGCCCCGCGAGCAGGAGGTTCTGCTCCGGCAGCGCCGCCGTGTGCGTGGGCCAGCCGATTTCGGTGATCCAGATCGGCTTGCCGGCGTCGCCATGCCGCGCCATGACGCCCCGGACGCGCCCGAGCGCCTCGTCGAGGAAGTGCTCCGGGGGCTGCGGGGCGCAGTAGGGGTGGATGGCGAGAATGTCGAAGAAATCCTTCGCCCCGGCGCGGTAGGCGGCGTCAATGAAGTTCGAGTCCGCGCCCGCCGTGCCGCCAAAGCACACGCGCGCGGCCGGGTCCGCGATCTTGATTTCCTCGTAGGCCGCGCGCAGCGCCGGCACGTAGTCGGCGGCATTCGGGTTCGGCCAGAACGAGCCGATGTTCTCCTCGTTCCAGATTTCCCAGACCGGAATCCTGCCCGCGAAATGCGCCGCCGCGGCCCGAACGAACGCCCGCCACTCCGGCAGGTGGTCGCCCAGCGGCCACGCCCACTTCGGTGCGCCGTGGAGGATGGGGAGAACGGCAAGCCCATGCGCCGCCGCGTCGTCCACGACGCGGTCGTAGCGCGAGAAGTCCGGCCGCTTGTCCTGCCGGGGCTGGCAGGCGCGCCAGTCGAAGTCGCTGCGGACGCAGTTCAGCCCCGCAGCGCGCATCATGAAGAACGTCATGTCGCGATCGTCGAACTCGTCGCGCGTCACATGGGCGCAGGCGCCGAGAGCCGGGAAAGCGGTCTCCGCCCGCGCCGCGCCGGATTCGGCGCGGCACAGCGCTGCGGCGAGGAGAAGGGCGGCGGACCGTGCGAACTTCATGGCGGGGGTCTGCTAGATTCCCTAGGACTTCTAGAACATCTAGCTCCTCTAGAACTCCTAGCTCCTCCAGACTACCGGAACGTGATCACCGTGCCACTGACGGCGAGCGGCAGGTCGCCGGAGATGGATAACATGTGGTGGTATGTGAAGAGGTTCACGTTGTTGTTGGCCGGAGCGGGCGAGAAGACCATGTGGACGATTCCGTCGGCATCCGGGACGACATCGGCGCAGGTGGCCACCTGCGTGGTGTTGTTCAGCGGGTTGAGCGTGGCCATGACGGCGTTTTGCCCTTCGCACCAGTAGCGCGCCGAGCGATTGTCGGAGACACTTGCCCGGTAGCCAAAGAACCGGAACGTGTAGGGGCGGTTCGGCTTGAGCCCCGCCACGTCGTAGGCCACGTAGGCGCGGTTGGTGTTGCCGTTCCACTGAATCTGCACCCAGAGGCCATGGAACCATTTATAGTCGGAGTATCCGTCGTTGAAATCGGCTGCGTCGCCGGTGAGGGTTCCCTGGAAAGTGCTGCTGGGTTTGTTGCCGTTGGGATAGAGGCCAAAGGGCTGGACTGTGACAAGCGAGATGTCGGTGGGGATGTTGTCGGAGGTGCGGAAGCCGGTCTGCACGGCGCCGCGGCTGTAGAAGGTCTCATTGGAGGCAGTGTTCCAGATCTTGGTCGGAGCGACCGGTTGTCCGTCGAGTGCGAAATACAACGCCTTTGGCGGGTTGGCGGCATCTTTCTCGAAGGCAGCCGTCCAGGTGGCCGAGGAGGTGCCGGGAATCGTGAGCGGGTTCGCGGTGGCGGTGGCGGCTCCGGGCGAGGTCCAGCCGACGAAGCGGTATCCGGCGGCGGGGGTGGCGGTGGCGACCATCGTGTCGGAAGCGGAGAGGTATCGCGCGAGGTCGGACGCCTCGCCGCCGACGGTGGCCGAGACGCTGCCGCCGTCCGTCGCGGCGACGGCCACGGCGTGGTCGCCGGAGGTCATCGTCTCACGGGAAATCTTCATCGCGAGAAGATATGCGTAGCCTAGGTTGTTGCCGGCGCCTAGCGCGATGGTGATGGTGGCGTTGCCGTATTCGTCGGGGCGGATGCCGGTGACCTTGGCAACAGAGGAGGCGTTGTTGTAGGCGTCGAGGGACGCTGTGCCTGTGGTGGCTCCCGTGACGGTATAGTCAGTGGCGGCGCATGCTGTGGCGCTGTCGCCGGTACGGTTGGCGCGGCAGGCAACGAAGGTGAACGAATAGGTGCAGTTGGGATAGAGGCCGGAGACGGTGGTGGTCGTGGTTTGGGAGAGGTATATCTGGCCTCCGTTGCGTGCCTTGTCAAACTCGGCCGCGTCACCGGTGAAAGTCAAACCCGTGTTGCCGTTGTTTTGTTTTGGCAATGCACCCATGCTCACATGGGTGGCGTTTCCTAGGGCGTCTTTGAGAAGCGTTGGAGCCGACGAGCCGAGACCGAGCAAGTTCCAGGTTTGGGAAGACGAGGATGGCAGCGTAAAGGTGTCGATGTAGATGTCCTGGGCGGCGAGGGCATCCATCTCCTCAATCTTCATGGCGGTGATGTAGGCCCATTTGGCGGATGTCGTGTTCGCATCGGCCGCCACTACGGTGAACTCCGCCGAACCGTCGGGGAGCGGGGCGATGCCGGGGATGCGGGCGACATGCGTCGTATTCGTTTTCATGAGAAGGGACGCCGCCCCCCGGTTGGCGCCGACGACGGTGTAGCGCGCGGAGTCGTCGTCGTTGCTGCTGTAGCGTTGCGCGACAAAGGAGAACTCGTAGAGCTTCGCCGGATCGAGACCGGTGACGCGGGCGCGGATGAAGGCCTCCTGGTCGTCCAGGCCGTAGCCGGAGGTGCCCTGGGCGCACATGGCGGCGCAGCAGCCGCTGCCGGCGGAGCGCCCGGGCTCGAACTCGGCGGCGTCACCGGTGAAGGCGGTGCCGGCGTTGTTCCAGGGGCCAAGGGCGGGTGACATGACGAGAAGGCCCACGGATGTGGCGTTGCCCTCGCTATCGACGAGATTCTTGTGGAGGATCGGGGCGTGGCTGTTGACCATATCCAGGCCGTTCCACCCCGTGGGCATCGTCTTAGTGGAAGGCGAAATGTAGATGGCCGTCCCGGCTTGTGCCGCAGACAAGGTTGCGAACACGGTGACGAGCGCCAGGGCGCGTGGAATGCGGCGTGAGCCGACGGAGAACGGTAGTTGCTTCATGGACGATTCCTTCTGTTTTCGGTGTTTGTGTTGCAGGGGCGGCGCCCACCATTAGGAACCGCCACCGCATTTCAACGTTATTATTATAGCAAACGGAATCGGCGCAAGTTAACAAATCAACCGATAAAATAATTAACAAATCAACCGATGGAATTTTGGCGTGAAAAACGCTGGCGGAAACACCGCTCCGCGCTGCCGCGCATTGCGGCTCAATGGCGGGCCTTTGCCGATGTCGATAAAGTTGTGCCTCGCCGGGCGAGCGTCCAGGCGCGAACAGTAGTGCCGACGTGGCGCTTGAAGGCGCGGCTGAAATCGACATGCGAGCCAAAGCCGCAGGTGTCGGCGGCGTAGGATGCGGACTTGCCTGCGCGAAGGAGGTCCTGGGCGCGGGCAATCCGGGTGTCGTGGATGACATTCAGGATCGAGCGGCCGGCGACACGGCGGAAGAGGAGATCGGCCTGTGATCGGCTGATGCCCATCTCCCAGACCACTTTCGGGGGCGCGAAGCCAGGTTCGCAGGCGTGGAGGCGAATGAACTCCATGGCGCGAGCGATGCGGCGGTCGGCGGCAAGGAAGGTCGAGGCCCGCCGCACCACGTGCAGGGCCGGCATGGCGAGCGACGCCGGGCGTCGGCGCGGAGAGGCCATCCATTCCGCAAGGAGCTTGGCCGCGGCGCGCCCCTCGCCCTCCAAGTCGCGGCAGATGCTGGAAAGCGTCGGCGATGTGGCCTCGCAGATCTGCTCGAGGTTGTCCACGCCGACGACGGCGAAATCATGCGGGACATCCCAGCCGCGCACGGCGCAGATGCGGAGCGCGGCTTCGCCCAGCGTGTCGTTCACGGCGAAAAGGCCGCATGGCCTGGGCAGAGAGTCGAGGAACGGCGCCAGATAGGCCACAAAGTCCATCGCGCTGCCCTGCCGCCAGGCAGGGAACGGATGGAAGGACTTCCCCGACTCCGCCACAAGACGTTCAAAACAGTCGCCGCGTTCGCGGCTCCACGGCGGGTTTCCCGGAAAGGGCAGGAAGGCGTAGTCGCGGAAATCGGAGCGGAAGAGCTCGCGGGCCGCCAGACGGGCGTAGGAATCCGCTTCCCCGCAAATGGACACAGGAGAAAAGCCCGTGGGGACACCAGATGCATCTTGCCGGTCAATAAAAACGGCCGGAAGGGAGCGGCAACCAGGACAGCGCAGGGCGTCTGCCGGGAGGGCGTTGAAGACGACGATGACGCCATCGGGCTGAACACTCTTGACAACCTCTGCGAAAGTCTCGCCACCGGGCGACCTGATGAACACAGGTGAAACGTCGCGGTTGCGCACGCACTCCACAACGGACACTTCAAGTCGCAGCGCATTTGCCGCATCCAGGATTCCCGCCAGCAGTCGCGACTCGAGCATCCCGCCAACTGGCTGGAAAGCTATTATCTTTTTCCGCATTCGATCACCTCATTCCCCCTAATTTCCCCCCGGATTTCCCCTATATATATTCGCTTCCCGCATCGGCTCTGGGTGCGGGGAATGTCGGCATTTGGGAGCAAGGCGGAAATTTTCCCCTCCTGACGGCCCCGCATTCCCTTTGCAAGCGCTCTGGCTGGCGGGCCATGGATTACCTGACCTCATCCAATCCCTTCCTGGCGACATCGACAAGTTTGCCCTGTGGATGTCCGGCAAGGTATTTTG
>JAEEGG010025456.1_pt1 | contig 11388 bp, 7 predicted proteins | sample 9134161 | NCBI WGS metagenome assembly JAEEGG01 (sample SAMN16246543, study PRJNA631951) | gut metagenome | biome: gut microbiome; feature: rumen; material: CR-attached | host: Bos | place: Iran: Karaj | collected 2018-10 | reverse complement strand
TGGAACGCCAACGGGGTGGTATCGGTATGCGTGGTCCTGGTGAGACCCAGATTGAGACCGACCGTCGCTTGATTCTGGAACGCATCGCCTTGCTAAAAGAAAAGCTTAAAGATATCGACAAGCAGAAGACCGTGCAACGCAAGAACCGCGGTAAGCTCGTGCGTGTGGCACTCGTGGGTTATACCAATGTGGGCAAGTCGACCATCATGAACCTGTTGAGCAAGTCTGAGGTCTATACCGAAAACAAACTCTTTGCCACTTTGGACACTACGGTGCGCAAGGTGGTGGTGGAGAATCTGCCTTTCCTTCTTTCTGATACTGTCGGTTTCATTCGTAAGTTGCCGCATCATCTCGTGGAGTCATTCAAATCCACCTTGGACGAAGTGCGTGAGTCGGACATCCTGCTGCATGTGGTCGACATCTCGCATCCCGACTTCGAGGCGCAGATGGAAGTTGTCAACCAGACTTTGGCCGAGTTGGGTTGTGCCGACAAGAAGACTATCGTCGTCTTCAACAAGACCGATGCCTACACATGGGAAGAGAAAGACCCCGACGATCTGACGCCGCCCACCAAGCGCAATGTCTCATACGATGAGTTGAAAAAGACATGGATGGCCAAGATGAACGAAAACTGCATCTTTATCTCAGCCAAGAATCGCGACAACTATCAGGAATTCAGAGATTTGCTTTATAAGGAAATCCGTGATATGCATGCGATTCGCTACCCATACGATAACTTCTTGTATTGATCATGTATCTAGTCGATACCCATACCCACGTCTATGACCACCAATTCAGCCTCGACAGAAACGAGTCCATGCAACGCGCATTGGATGCTGGTGTAGGAATGATGCTCCTCCCTAATGTGGATGCCTCTACCATCGCGCCGATGCTTGAATTGCATGAGCAATATCCCGACTGCACCCGAGTGATGATGGGTTTGCAGCCCGAGGAGGTGAGGGAGGATTATAAAGAGGTGCTTTCTATGATGGAAAAGGAATTGGAACATGGCATATACGTTGGAGTAGGAGAGGTCGGCCTCGATTTCTATTGGGATTCGACCTATGAGAAGCAACAGCTTGATGCCTTCGAGACCCAACTGGATTGGGCCAAGCAACTTGGTTTGCCGCTTTCCATCCATTGTCGTAATGCCTTCGAAAAGATGGTGAAGATTCTTGAAAAGAAGCAAGATGGCGGTCTGCACGGCATCATGCATTGCTTCACAGGAACCGAGGAAGAGGCTAAAGTCTATCTTGAATTGGGCTTTCATCTTGGTTTAGGAGGCGTGACGACTTATAAAAATTGCGGCGTGAAGGATTATCTATCTAATCTGCCTTTGGATAGGATTGTTTTGGAGACAGATGCACCCTATCTGGCACCAGTTCCTTGCCGTGGCAAGCGTAATGAACCGGCGTTTTTGGTCCATACGGCGCAAAGGATTGCGGATGTTTTGCAAATGCCATTGGATGACTTTGCTGAGGTCACAACGACGAATGCCAAGGTGTTGTTCGGCTTATAAAAAGATCGCCGACGCAAGCGCCGGCGACCCACCATTATGAAGATAAAAAAACAACTGTTTCCTTCTTGACTTACCCGCACTTGGAGTAGCCACAGCTCTTGCAGTGCTTGCAGCCGTCTTCAAAGACGAGCTTCTCGCCGCAGTTGGGGCATTTCTCCTTTTCGTCGACGACGCCGTTGGGCACGTATTTCTTCAATGCTCGGGCTATGCCGTTCTTCCAAGTGTTGATGCTCTCTTCCTCCACGTTGAGGTTCTGCACCAATTCTATCACATACTGGATGGGCATGCCGTGGCGCAGGATGCCTGAGATGAGCTTGGCATAGTTCCAATACTCTTTGTCGAATGAACGTGACAGACCTTGCATCAGCACTTCATAGCCGTCCTTGTCGGTGTAGCGGAAGTCGTAGCGGGTAATCTCACCTTTTGTTTTCTCCTTGATAATCACACCTTTATCGACGTATGGCGGAAGGAAGAAGTCCTCGGCTTTACCCAAGAAAATCTCATAGGGCTTGCCGTGCAGCTTGCCGACGAAGGCAATCCACTTTTCATAGTTGTTCTGGAAACGCACCACGTCACATTCCAGCTCCTTCGGACGTTGCGGTGCGGCCGTTTCACGGATGTCGTCGGGACGGGCGCTTTCTTTAGCTTCTTTTGAGGTCCCTGAGCCCGTCGAAGGGCCGTCTTTCTTCTCATCCTTGGAAACCAACACGCCGTCGCGCGAGCCGTCACGGTAGATGGTCATGCCCTTGCAGCCGCTCTCCCACGCGGTCATGTAGATCTGGCTGACGAGTTCTTCTGTCGTTTCCTTGGGTACGTTCACGGTGACACTGATGCTGTGGTCGACCCATTTCTGCATCGAGCCTTGCATCTTGACCTTGTTCACCCAATCGATGTCGTTGGCTGTGGCCTTGTAGTAAGGCGACTTTTCAATGACGGCGTTGAGTTTTTCATCATCATAATGTAGCACCTCATCAACGTTGTAGCCGTTCACTTCGAGCCAGGTGATGAACTTGTGGTGGAACACGTTGTATTCCTCGAACGAGTTGCCTGTCACATCGGTGAAGGTCACATGTACGTCCTTGTCGTTGGGGTTCACCTTGCGGCGGCGTTTGTAGGCCACCATGAAGACCGGCTCGATGCCAGAGGTGGTCTGGGTGCAGATGCTGACGGTGCCCGTGGGGGCGATGGTCAGCATGGCGACATTGCGGCGACCCACGCGCGTCATCTTCTGGTAGAGGTCCTCGTCCAAGGCGCGCAGACGCTTGATGAAGGGGTTGTTCTCCTCGCGTTTGGCGTCATACATGGGGAACTTGCCACGCTCTTCAGCCAGGTTGACGGAAGAGCGGTAGGCGTTGTAAGCCAACAGCTTTTGGATCTCGGTGGAGAAGGCGATGGCTTCGTCGGAGGCGTAGCGTTTGCCCAAGGCGGCGAGCATGTCGCCCTCGGCGGTGATACCTATGCCCGTGCGGCGGCCTTGCAGACATTTCGCCTTGATGTTTTTCCATAGGTTGACCTCGGTGCGCTTCACCTCGTCGTCTTCGGGGTCGGCAGCGATCTTAGCCAAGATGCCGTCCACCTTCTCGATTTCAAGGTCGACGATGTCGTCCATCATGCGCTGGGCGATGGCCACATGCTTCGAGAACAGTTGGTGGTTGAAGCGGGCTTCGGGCGTGAACGGGTGGTCGACATAACTATAGAGGTTAATGGCCAGCAGTCGGCAGCTGTCGTAGGCACAAAGCGGAATCTCACCGCAGGGGTTGGTGCTCAAGGTTTTGAAGCCGAGGTCGGCATAGCAGTCAGGGATGGACTCGCGGATGATGGTGTCCCAGAACATCACGCCAGGTTCGGCCGACTTCCAAGCGTTGTGGATGATCTTGTTCCACAAGGCGCGGGCGTCCACTTCCTTGGTGTATTTCGGGTTGGGCGAGTCGATGGGATATTGCTGGATGAAAGGCTTGCCTTCCTTTACGCATTGCATGAACTCGTCGGTGATGCGTACCGAGACGTTGGCGTTGGTGATGCGCCCTTGGGTCATCTTGGCGTCGATGAAAGCCTCTGAGTCGGGGTGCTTGATGCTGATGGTCATCATCAGGGCACCGCGACGTCCATCTTGAGCCACCTCTTTAGTGGAGTTGGAATAGCGTTCCATAAAAGGCACCACGCCCGTGGAAGTCAAGGCGCAGTTCTTGACGGGGCTGCCGGTGGGACGGAGGTGCGACAGGTCGTGACCTACGCCACCACGACGTTTCATCAGCTGCACCTGTTCCTGGTCGGTCTTCATGATGCCTCCGTACGAATCGGAATCGCCATTGTTGCCGATGACGAAGCAGTTCGATAGTGATGAGATCTGGAAGTCGTTGCCGATGCCCGTCATGGGGCTACCTTGGGGGACGATGTAGCGGAAGTCCTTCAACACCTCGTAAAACTCCTCTTCCTTCATCGGGTTGGGATAACGGCGTTCGATGCGGGCGATCTCGCGTGCGATGCGGTGGTGCATGTCGTCGGGCGTCAGCTCGTAGATGTTGCCGTCGCTGTCCTTCAAGGCGTATTTGTTGGTCCAGACATCGCCAGCCAACGCGTCGCCATGGAAATATTCCTTTGCGGCGGCTTTCACCTCGTCCAAGGGGTAGATATGGTACTCTATTTTCGGTTTCTCCTCTGCGACAGGCTGTGCTGCAGGGGAATCGTTCCTCTCCACTACCTGTACCTCATCTTGGCTTTCAATTTGTTCGGCTGCAAAAGAGGCGTTTTTGCGCGTTTCAATGATCTTGTCGTATGGTGTGGCTTCCGGCTGCACGGCTTCTGGCTCCTCGAGCCCACTAAATAGGTCACCCTCAAATTCCATTTGAGTATGATTTGATTTCATCTTGTTGATAGTTAATAAATTAAATACAAAAACAATAAAGCTTGAATTACTCTTTTTCAATCTGCGAAGTTAAGAAAGAAGGGCAAATCATGCCTTATCAAAACCACTTTTTACGGCTATTTTTATCAACAATATGTGTTGATAAATTTTTCCTTTTTGATTGTCAAAAGGATATGAAAAAATGGGAAAAAATGGTTGAATTTGGCACGCTGTAGAGACGTTTCCTGAAACGTCTCCAACAGCGTTATTTTTTCAATTGTTCCATGGCAAAGGCATACGCACCAATGGCTACTGCTGATGATGTGCCGAGCTTGGTGATGCCCACGCCGACGCACTTGGTCGGGTCGTACCAGACTTCTTGGTTGCTGAACGGCACCTTGATCATCTTGCCCGACTTTTCGGTGAAGCGAATCATGTCTTGTGCATCCATTAGGTTGTAAGCTTCGGTCTCCATTCGGCTGAATGAGTGACTGTCCTTAAGGCCGGTAAAGGGCTCGTTCATCTTTTTGATTAACATGGGCATGAAGACAGGCCATGCTCCTGACAAACCTCCGCCGATGACGATGATGCCATCGATGAGCGAAATGGCGTTGGCCAACACGTCGGCCAAGGCTATGGCCATTTCATTCCACGACTTCAAGGCTGCTTCCTTGTCGCCAGGCAGTTGTCCCATGGCTATCTTGTAGATGTCGTAGGGATGCGGTGTTTTGTCGAACTCGATGCCAGCCTCGCGGCCATACACGCGGCGCACGGCTCGGATGCTGATGCTGTCTTCGGCACTGGTGGTGGGGTAGAGCGGGTTGCGGTGACGGTTGATTTCACCGCCTGCCGAGTTGTCGCCGTTGAGCAACACCTTATTTATAACTATGCCGCCGCCAAAACCCGTGCCGATGGTGACACCTAACAGGTTCTTGTAGCGTTTTGGGTTGCGTTGCTGCTCAAGCAGTTTGTTCACTTCGGGCAGCAAGCCGTTTAGGGCTTCGCCGTAAGCAAATAGGTCGCCGTCGTTGTTGATGTAGACGGGCACATGGAATTCGTTCTCAAGCATGGCTTTCAGCGGTACTCCGCCATGGAATGTGGGCAGGTTTTCCAAGTCGCCGATGATGCCGTTGGGATAATCGGCTGGACCAGGGAAGCAGAAGCTGATGGCTGCCGCCTTGGTACTACAGCGAGTCTCACATTCATGGAAGCCAGTTATAAGTTTTTGAAGCACTTCTTCCAGCGTGGGAGCTGCCGAAGGAATGGTGAAAGGTTCGATGATTTCGTGCCAGTCTTGCACGGCTGAGAACTTGAAGCCCGTGCCGCCAGCGTCAAGGATGAAGATGACAGGGTTGTTATTCATGTTGTTTTGCTTTTAATGACGGATTGTAGAACTTTTCCACCCAGAGCACCCACATGAGGAAGATGATGAGGTAGAAGAACACTTTGAAGACATAGTCGTGAGCCAAGTGGAAGGTGTTGATGTCGTTTCCGAAGAGGTGGATGTGGATGTTGGGCCAAACGACCTGCATCAGCAGCACGCCACAGATACGCACCACATTGGTCCATTCGATGATGACTAGGCCTGCAGGGATGAACCAGGCTTTGTGTTTCCAAGGACCAGGGAAGATTAGCATGAGGAAGAGCCAGTGCATCCATTGTTTCAGACTGGCACATTCAGGTGCGATGATGACGCTGGCCCAGCCGCCGTCATGATTGATGGCAGAGATGAGCCTTCGGGCATCGATGGTGGTGATGTCGATATGCAATAGCTTGTCGAGCACCCAACAGGCTTGGCTGTAGACCATGTCGACAGACCACACCATCAGCATGGCAATCCATTTGCCGATGGGCCAATAACCAAGGGCTTGCCATCCCAAATAGAGGAAATGAAAGCTGATGATCAACAGGATAAAAAGCCCTACGTTGACCGTGCTTCGGTTTTTGGGGTTCTTGCAATATGCCTTGATGCTATCGAGACTCATGATAGAAATTTGGAGGCGAAAATACGAAATTATTGAATTATCCGTACCTTTGCACCCTAAAATAGTTGTAAATATGGAAAACGACACGCTTGCCACCCAGGTGACGGAAACGATACAAGACACCTCCGCCCTTGCAACCATGACCGATGGTATCAAAAAACTCACCACAACACCAGTTTCGGAATGGCTTCCGGATTTGGTGAAGGAATATCTTGTTCCATTTGGATTGAAGCTTGTCGCGGCTATTGTGGTTTTGCTTTTGGGCCGGTGGGTCATCAAACTGATCAAGAAATGGATGGCCAACGGATTGATGAGCCGTCATGGCGATGCCACCTTGCATAGTTTCCTTTCTAACTTGGTCTCGGTGGTACTCTATTTCTTCCTCATCATGGCCATCGTCGGCATCTTGGGCATTAATACCTCTTCGTTGGTGGCACTGCTGGCTTCAGCAGGTTTGGCTGTGGGCATGTCGCTGGGCGGCACCTTGCAAAACTTCGCCGGCGGTGTATTAATCATCATGTTCAGGCCTTTCAAGGTGGGTGATTTTATTAGCGCACAAGGTATGGAGGGTGTGGTGAATGAGATCCAAATTTTCAACACGCATCTGTTGACGTTGGACAACAAGGAGGTCATCTTGCCTAATGGAGCCTTGGCCACAGGGGTGATGACCAACTACTCGAAGCAAAAGACGCGTCGCGTCGATTGGGTGTATTCCATCTCGTACGGCGACGACTACGACAAGGCAAAAATGGTCTTGCGTAGGCTTTGTGATGCCGATGAGCGCATCCTTAAAACCCCCGAGCCTTTTATCGAATTGGGCAAACTCAACGACAGCTCTGTCGACATCACCATGCGCGCTTGGGTCAACTCGAAAGACTATTGGCCGGTGTTTTTCAGCATGAACGAGAAGGTTTACAAAGCTTTTGCGGAGGAGGAATTGCACATCCCATTCCCTCAAATGGATGTTCACATGAAGAGTTGAAGACCTCGTAAAGTCAAGATTTTTAGCGTTTCGTGAATTTTTTTGCCATATTTTTTTGCTGAAAGGGATTTTGAAACGAAAAAAATTGTATTTTTGCAGCCCGTTAGAAAAAAGACAAGTATAAATAATAAAGGATAAGAGTCATGTCAAAAGTTTGTCAAATTACAGGTAAGAAGGTCATGCACGGCAACAATGTTTCTCACTCCAACAAAAAGACCAAGAGAACGTTTGAACCGAATTTGAAAATCAAGAAGTTCTATGTTCCGGAATGGGATGAATGGGTTGTGCTGAAGGTTTCGGCTGCCGGCATGCGTACCATCAACAAGAAGGGTATCTACCAAGCCATTTTGGATGCCTCTGCAGAGGGTAACCTTGAACGTTGGTAATCCATTGCCGATGTGAATCATATCAGAGCTGCTGTGCCTTGCGCAGCGGCTTTTTTTGTTTGAATAGGCTTCAAACCGCTTATTAAAGATAATAATTTCCGACAATTTCAGTTATCCATTCATGCGAGCGAAGTTTCTCCTTATTGCGTTGTTGATGGCCTCTCTGTTTGCTTCGGCACAACAGCTGCCGATTGCTACGGTCTACGGCAAGGTCATCGACGAGCAGGGACATCCTATTGAAATGGCTAATGTTGTGGTCCCCGAACTTTTGGTGGGCTACACGACCAATTCGCGTGGCTACTATGAGCTATCGCTGCTGTCGGATTCCACTTGGACCATTCATTTTTCCTTCATTGGGTATGAGCAGAGGCAGGCGACGGTGCGTCTCAAGAAAGGTGAGAAGCGCAAACTCGACATGGTGCTACATTCCACTGCCACGGTGCTGCCTGATGCTGTCATCAGTGACCGCGGTACCGAGGCCTCGAGTCTGACGCGCCTCGATGCCAAGCAAGCCACCATGCTGCCCACAATGGGCGGTGGCGTGGAAACCCTGATCAAGACCTTGCCAGGTGTGGTGTCGAACAACGAGTTGAGCTCGCAGTATCGTGTGCGAGGCGGTAACTTCGACGAAAACCTGATTTATGTGAATGGCATCGAGATCTACCGTCCATTCCTCGTTGGGTCGGGACAACAGGAAGGTCTTAGTTTTGTCAACTCGCAACTGGTCAACAACATCGAGTTCTCGGCAGGCGGCTTTGCAGCGGAGTATGGCGACAAGATGTCGTCAGTGCTCGACGTGACCTATAAGACCCCAAAAGAGATGGCAGGCTCGCTGTCGTTGAGCCTTTTGGGTGCCGAAGCCCATGTGGAGGGGGCTACGAAAAACGAGAAGTTCAGCTATTTGGTCGGTGCGCGTTACAAAAACACGGCCTTGGCATTGGGCATGATGAACACCAAGGGCGACTACAAGCCCAATTTCACTGATGCTCAAGCCCTGTTCAATTATCATTTTAACGACAAATGGAGCTTGTCGTTTTTGGGCTATTACTCCAAGAACCGTTACATGCTGATTCCCCAAAATGCACAAGTCAATTTTGGCACTATCGACTTGCCGTTGCAGCTGAATGTGTATTTCGACGGTCAGGAAATCGACGACTATGCCACGGGTTTAGGTGCTATGACCTTGTCTTATAAACCCAACAAAGACCTGAATTTGAAATGGATAGCTTCAGCCTATTCTGCTTACGAAACTGAAACCTTCGACATCCGGGAACAGTATTTCTTCGGCATCCGTAACACTTCCTTCGGCTCCGATGAGTTTGGCGAGGTGATTGAGAACCATGAAGTAGGCACACTCACCAAACATGCTCGTAATGGTTTCTATGCTCAGGTCTACAACCTTGACCACAAAGGTCTCTATGCCTTCGATAACAAGTTGCTGAAATGGGGCTTCCGCTTCCAGCATCAGGATATCGACGACGTGGTGAACGAATGGCAGATGATGGACTCGGCTGGTTACAGCCTGCCCCATGTCCCCGACATCATCGGCGGCTATCCTGACGTGCTTCCTGAGATTGGGATGGACTTTGTGCATAAGTCAAATAATGTGCTGTCTGTCAATAATTTTGATGGCTTTGTGCAGAACTCCTGGACTATTCCTTATAAAGACAAGGGCGAGTTTGTCGTTACGGGTGGTTTGAGGGCCAATTATTGGGGATATAATAAAAAGGTGTATGTCAGTCCGAGGGCAGGTATCGCCTATAAGCCTGAGAATGAGAAACGTGAGACGGTTTATCGTTTGTCGGGAGGCGTGTATAACCAAACCCCGTTCTATCGTGAGATCCGTAACCGCGACGGCAGCCTATTCAAGGATGCTGAGGTACAGCGGTCATATCAGGTTGTGGCGGGCAACGACTTCAAGTTCCGTGCTTTCAACCGGCCTTTCATCCTGACCTCGGAGTTGTATTTCAAGTGGTTTACTCATGTCATCCCCTACGACATCGATAATGTCCGCATCCGCTATTATGCTGACCAGTCGGCCAGGGCTTATACCACAGGTCTTGATTTCAAGGTGAACGGCGAGTTCGTGAAAGGCATCGATAGTTGGGCAAGCTTGTCGTTTATGCGTGCAAGGGAAGACATTCGTGGCGATTATCTTTTGGTTGGCATGCATGGCGATACGCTTCCGTTCTATAATCACAATGATGCTGAAGTTGCCGATACATTGGCTTTGGGTTGGCACTATCGTCCGTCGAACCAGTTGGTCAACTTCTCGCTATTCTTCCAGGACTATATTCCTAATGCCCCGACATGGCGTGTTAACATGACGCTGACCTTCGGCATGGGTCTGCCTATTAACGACAACAACTCTGATTTTTATTCCACTTCGAGCCGTTATCCGGCCTACCGCCGTGTCGACATCGGTTTCAGCAAGCAACTCATCAGCGAGGCCAGCAGCTTCAGCAAGGGCAATCCATTGCGCTATGTGAGGAATATGTATGTGAGCGTGGATGTCTTCAACCTTTTGGACATCCCCAATGTGATTTCCTATAACTGGGTGAAGTATATTGACAATAGCTATTACGGCGCACCGAATTACTTGACGCCACGATATGTCAACGTGAAGTTGGTGATGGAGTTTTAAAATGAAAAAAGCGAGGCAACGCCTCGCTTTTTTCATGATTAGTACATCGCTGTCATCTTAATCCATTCTCGGCCTTGGGCGCATATCTCCTCGACCTCTGCAACGGTCTTGGGGATCGGTCGTCCGAGGATGCGGCAACCGTCTTCGGTGATGAGCAGGTCGTCCTCGATGCGGATGCCGCCGAAGTCCTTGTATGTCTCCAACTTTTCATAGTTGATGAACTCCTTGAACTTGCCTTCGGCCTTCCACATATCGATGAGGGTGGGAATGAAGTAGATGCCTGGCTCATCGGTGACCACAAAGCCTGGTTTCAAGGTCTTGCCGCAGCGCAGTCCGCTGAAGCCCAGTTTGGTGCTGCGTGGCGTGATGTCGTCGTAACCCACGTAGGTCTCGCCAAGGCCTTCCATATCGTGCACGTCCATGCCGAGCATGTGGCCGAGGCCGTGAGGCATGAAGAGCCAGTGGGCACCATTCATCAGAGCCTCTTCGGTGTCGCCTTTCATCAGGCCGACGCCTTTCAATCCTTCAATCAAAGTGCGGCAGGCTAAAGTGTGCATCACCATGTAAGGCATGTAGGGACGCGTGTTGGCGGCCACAGCCTGGTTGGCGGCGAGCACGATTTCGTAGATCTCGCGTTGGCGTTGGTTGAACACACCGCCCACAGGCGTGGTGCGGGTGAAGTCGGAGGCATAATAGTTCTCCGTCTCGGCACCAGCATCGCAGACCATCATTCGGCCTTCCTTCAACACGTTGTGGTGACCATGGTTGTGCAGGGTTTGACCGTCAACGCTCAGGATGACGGGGAACGACACGGGGCCGCCGCCCGACAGCGAGAGGCCTTCCACCACACCGGCAATCTCTTGCTCGACCATGCCAGGTTTACACATCTTCATAGCAGTGGTGTGCATGTAATAGGCCGTATTGGCGGCGCGTTCCATCTCGGCGATTTCAAGTTCGCTCTTCACCTCGCGCATGGCGATGACGGCCTTGATGAGTTCCAGGCTGACGTGGTCCTTCACTTGCCTGC
>JAEEGG010025452.1_pt1 | contig 11390 bp, 10 predicted proteins | sample 9134161 | NCBI WGS metagenome assembly JAEEGG01 (sample SAMN16246543, study PRJNA631951) | gut metagenome | biome: gut microbiome; feature: rumen; material: CR-attached | host: Bos | place: Iran: Karaj | collected 2018-10 | reverse complement strand
TGAAAGAGAAGACTGTCACTTTCTTAGGTCGTGTAACCTACCAGAAAGGTCCCGAATATTTTGTGGAAACCGCCCAAAAGGTGCTCGAGAAGGACGATAATGTCCGCTTTGTGCTCGCCGGCGATGGCGACCGTATGACCAAAATCATCGAGCGCGTGGCCGAATTGGGCATTTCCGACAAGTTCCATTTTACCGGTTTCCTCAAAGGCGATGATATTGACACGATGTTTGGCATGAGCGATGTTTATGTAATGCCTTCAATATCAGAACCTTTTGGTATTTCTCCGCTGGAGGCTATGCGCGCCAGCGTGCCCGTGGTCATCTCCAAGCAGTCGGGTGTTTCCGAAGTGCTGCAGTATGCTATCAAGGTTGACTTCTGGGATGTGAATGCCATGGCCGACGCCATCTACGGCATTCTGCATTATCCCGCTCTTGCCAAGATGTTCGCCAGCAAAGGCAAGGAAGAAGTCGATAACTTGAAGTGGGAGAAAGTGGCCGCCAAGTTGAAAACTATTTATGAAGATGTATTAAATTATTCAGGTCATGAAGCGTAAAATATGTTTCCATTTTCAAATCAGTCAGCCGTTCCGTCTGAGAACTTACCGCTTTTTTGATATCAACAAAGACCATCACTATTTTGACGATTATCAGAATAGCTACCTCACCCGCCGTTTGGCCGAGCGGTGCTATCTGCCCGCCAACGCCATGTTGCTCGATTTGATCAAAAAGCATAGCAATGAGATGGCTGTCAGCTTCAGTATTGCGGGCAGCTCTATCAAGTTGTTTCAAGAGTATTGCCCCGAAGTGATAGATAGCTTCAAGGCACTGGTAGAGACTGGCTGTGTGGAAATTACAGGCAATACCTATACGCATAGCGTCGCCTCGCTTTATGGTAAGGAGCCTTTTATGGAGCAAGTGCACTTGCAGGAAAACCTTCTGAAAGAGGTGTTTGGCGTGAAACCTACCACTTTCTGCAATACCGAAATCATCTATTCGGATGAGATAGGAGAGTGGCTTGCTGAAGCGGGTTACGACACCGTGCTGACCGAAGGTGCACGTCATATCCTCGGCTGGAAGAGTCCCGGCTACCTCTACTGCAATCCTTTCCAAACCGACCTGAAACTGTTGCTCCGCAACTACCCCTTGTGTGACGATATCTCGCTGCGCTTCAGTGATCGCAGTTGGGACCAGTACCCGCTGACGGCCGACAAATATATGGGCTTCTTGGGCGGACTGCCGCAGGATGCGCCGTTCATCAACTTGTATCTCGACTATGAGACTATCGGTGAATATCATGTGGCAGAAAGTGGCATTTTCGACTTCTTCCGTGCTCTGTTTGAGCGGATTATTGCTTCGCCAGAGTTCCAGTTGATGTTGCCGAAGGAGGCCGCCCGCACCGAGACCAAAGTTTCGACGATGCACGCTCCGTGGCCTATCTCCTGCTCGGGTGAGGAAAAAGACACCGCCGAGTGGACAGGTAACGAGTTGCAGCAAGAGGCCTTCCAACAACTGTTCAAGTTATGGGATTTGTACAAAACGTCTGAAAATGAGGAGGCTAAGCTCAACTGGCTACGCCTGCAAGCCGCCGACCACTTCTACTTTATGAGTACCAAGTGGTTCCCGCAACAAGCCGTGCGTCGTAATTTTGATGTTTATCCGTCTCCTTATCAGGCATTTATAAATTATATGAATGTGCTGAATGACGTAAAACTGCAACTCGAGTTGGCGCCGGCAAAACATACTCGCTAGACCATGAAGATAAAGTTGATTATTGTTGGCAAGGAGAGTGCTGAGGTGTTTGACGATGCCATCGACCAATACACGAAAAAACTGAAATTCTATATTCCTTTTGAGACAGTGGTGGTGCCTTACTTGAAAAAGACAGCCGCCCTCTCGGTGAGTGAGCAGAAAATCCAGGAAGGTGAAGCCATCTTGAAGAAAATCGACCCACAAGACTATGTGGTTCTGCTTGATGAACACGGCAAACAGAAAACGTCCGTGGCCTTTTCCGAATTCCTACGCAAGCAGATGTGTAGCAGCCTGAAGACGCTGGTGTTTGTCATAGGTGGCCCTTACGGTTTCTCGCAACCAGTGTATCAGCGTGCCAATGAGCAACTTTCGCTTTCGCTTATGACCTTTCCCCACATGATGACGCGCCTTATCTTCATTGAACAACTCTACCGTGCCTTCACCATCATTAAAGGGGAACCGTATCATCATGAGTAGTGAGGAGTGAGAAGTGAATAGTGGGTAGTCAAGGAGTTAAGAATTATCACTAACAACTAAAAACTAACAACTAAAAACTCCTTTGAATTATACATTATTCATTGTAAATTATACATTGTTTCGTATCTTTGCAATCGCAAATTTTGAAAATCCATTATTATGTTAAAGATAGAGAATTTACACGTTTCCATCAAGGGTAAGGAAATTCTAAAAGGCTTGAATTTGGAAGTGAAAAGAGGTGAGGTTCATGCTATTATGGGCCCCAACGGAACTGGCAAAAGCACGTTAGCTTCGGTCATTGCCGGCAAGGACATCTACGATGTAACCGGCTCTATCACTTACAAAGGCAAGAATCTGTTCGACCTTTCCATTGAAGAGCGTGCCCGTGAAGGCATCTTCATCGGCTTCCAATATCCTGTGGAAATACCAGGTGTGAGCATCACCAACTTTATGAAAACTGCTGTGAATGAGGTGCGTCGCTACAAAGGCCTGGAACCGCTGTCAGGTGGTGCTTTCCTTCGTATGATGGAAGAGAAGAAGAAGATTGTGGAACTGACCGCCAAGCTGAGTAATCGCTCGGTGAACGAAGGCTTTTCGGGTGGTGAGAAGAAACGCAACGAGATTTTCCAGATGGCTATGCTTGAACCTGAACTGTCGATTTTGGACGAGACCGACTCTGGTCTCGACATTGATGCGCTCCGTATCGTGGCAAATGGTGTTAATCAACTGAAAACCAAAGATAATGCCACTATCGTCATCACGCACTACCAGCGTCTGCTCGACTACATTGTGCCCGATGTGGTGCACGTGCTCTACGACGGCAAGATTGTCAAGTCGGGTCCGAAAGAGTTGGCAATAGAACTGGAAGAGAAGGGCTACGACTGGATTAAACACGAATACGAAGCAGGACTTTTATAATCGAAACGATGAACTCATTTACGCAATATATTCAACAACTGTTTGCCAATGAGGTTGGCGGGTTGTTCGCTGCCGAGCCTGCTCCGTTGCGCGAGGCACGCCAGAAGTCCATGGACTTCTTCCTGGCTCACGGCTTGCCGACACGGAAGATGGAGAATTGGCGCCAGTGCCCGATTGATGGACTGGTACAGTCGGACTACCGCATGCAACGCGAGGCCGACCCGTACCGCCCCGTGGAAGAGTATTTCCAATGCCAGGTGCGCAACCTCGCCACACAGATGTTCCCCTTCCTCAATGGCTGGTTTGTCCACCCCGACGCACCGCTGACCAAGAGCGCCAATGGCGTCATCACTGGTAGTGTGGCCGCTGCTGTGAAACAGTGCCCTGAGCTGATTCTGCCGTACCTGACCACCACCCATGCCGACAAGGCTGACCGCGGACTGGTGGCTCTCAATGAAGCACTCTTCAACGATGGCCTCTTCATCTATATCCCCGCCAATGTGAAGGTGGAAGAACCGCTGCAGCTGGTGTCGATGATTAATACAGATGATAATCTGTTGATTAACAATCACAATGTGATTGTTTTGGGTGAAAATGCTTCGCTGTCGTTTGTTCATTGTGATGACTCAATAAAATATGGCAAAACGCTGATTAACAATGTGACGGAAGTCCATCTGGCCCCCAATGCCGTTATGCATTATTACAAGACGGAAAACAAAGATGCCGACTCGCTACTGGTAAACCACCTCTTTGTGCGCCAGCAGGAAAACTCGGAGTGGGTGTCGAATGTGGTGACCTTCAACGCGGGTTACATCCATAATGCTATCCATTTGGATTTGGATGAGCCGTTTGCCCATGCCAACCTTTACGGCTTGTACTTGGTTGACAAATCGCAAGTAGTCGATAATCAGGTGTTTGTAGCTCATAATGCACCCGATTGCTCGAGCTACCAGATGTACAAAGGTATTGCTGATGATTCGGCACGTGCCAACTTCAACGGTCATATCGTGGTGCGCCAGGATTCGCAACGCACACAAGCCTACCAGACAAATCGCAACATGGCACTGACCGACGAGGCCGTGGTGACAACCCATCCCTTCCTCGAAATCTACGCCGACGATGTGAAGTGCAGTCATGGTGCCACCGTGGGCCAGTTGAACGAGGACGCCATGTTCTACCTCCGTTCACGTGGCATTGGCGAACGTACCGCCCGCATGCTGCTTATGTATGCCTTTGCCAATGAGGTGACCGACAAGGTGACCATCGACTCGTTGCGCGAGCGTCTGGCCAATATGGTGGAACGCCGCCTCAGCGGTGAACTCACGCTCTGCGACCAGTGCCGTCTGCACACTTCTGATGGCAAAGTGCTCATCTTTGATGTGGATCCTGATAAAATATAATTATTTGATATATAGTTGTTTGGTATGAAAAAAATATTCTTTTTTATCACCTTGATGCTTTGTGCCCTGACGATGACTATGCAGGCACAAACCAAAGAAATTACCTTGGAAAAAATCTGGAAGAGTGGCACCTTTTATCCCTCTTCAGTGCCCGGTTTTGCTACCATGCCCAATGGCGATTACTATACTGTGAAGAATGGTTTTGCCATTATGAAATATAGCTTCGAGACGGGCAAGGAAGTGGGTACTATTATGAATATGAGCGACTTGAGTACCGCTTCGGGCGGCAAGTTGTCGCTTGATAAGATGTCGCAGTACCGCTTCGACAAGTCGGAGACCAAGATTCTCTTCGCTTCGGATATGGAAAGCATTTATCGCCGCTCGACATGTGCCTATTATTATGTTTATGATTTGAAAAACGGCAAAGTGCACTTCATTTCACCCGATCAGAAAGTTAGTTTCGCTTCTTTCTCGGCTGACGGCAACCGCGTGGCTTACGTGCGCGACTACAATATCTTCTATTATGACCTGTTGACTGAAAAAGAAGTGCAAGTCACTTTTGATGGCCGCGAGAACGCTATTCTCAATGGTTTCGCCGACTGGGTGCATGAAGAGGAACTCGATATGTCGAAGTGCTTCTGGTGGTCGCCCGATGGCAACAAGATGGTTTACCTTCGTTTTGATGAGAGCCGCGTGAAAGAGTTCTCGATGACGATGTGGGGCCAACTCTATCCTGAAACCTTTGTGTATAAGTATCCTAAGGCTGGCGAGGATAATTCCATCGTCACCATTCATCTGTATGACGTGGCCCAGAACAGCAGTCGCGAGATTACCTTGGATGACGACACCGACTGCTACTATCCGCGCATCTGTTGGCTGTCCAACTCAACTGAGTTTATTGTGCTGAAATTGAATCGTTTGCAGAATCAGTTGGATTTCTTCCGTTATAATACATTGACTCACAAAACCGACATCGTCTTCACCGATAAAAACGAGGCTTGGCTGGACGTGACACACAATTACTATTTCTTGGAGGATAACAAAAGTGTGATTCTCACTTCCGAGCGCGACGGCTTCAACCATATATATAAAGTGGAGTTCAACGGCACTATTACCCAACTGACCAAGGGTGAGTTTGAAGTGCAAGATATTGCGTCGGTGGATATGAAAAAACAGCGTATCTATTATCTGTCGAATGAAGCCAATGTGTTGAATAAGGATTTGTATGTAATTGATTTTAAGGGTGGAAAGAAGAAGATGCTTTCTGATGGCACAGGCTGGAATGAGCCGACGTTCACCACCAATTCGCATTACTATCTTAACAACTATTCCAATGCCAACACGCCGAGTGTGTATGCTGTGTACGACAATACAGGCAAAAAACTTTATACACTGGAGGACAATGAGCGCTATCGCAATGTGATGAAGGATTACGGTTTTGTGGATAGGGAACTCTTCTCATTCACTACCGATGCAGGTGTACAGTTGAATGGCTGGATGCTGAAGCCTGCCAATTTCGATGCTACGAAGAAATATCCTGTGCTGATGTACTGCTATGGCGGTCCTGGCTCGCAAGAGGTGTTCAACGCCTACACGCGTGTGCTCGACTATGCGTGGTACCAGATGCTGGCACAGAAAGGCTATATGGTGGTTTGTGTGGACGGTCGTGGCACGGCAGGCCGTGGTGATGCTTTCAAAAAAGTGATTTACAAGCAGATGGGTAAGTACGAAGCCATCGATCAGATTGCCACAGCCCACTATTTGCAGTCGCTGCCGTATGTGGATAGGGATCGCATCGGCATTTGGGGCTGGAGCTTCGGCGGTTACCTGTCAAGCCTTTCGATGTTCACGAGCGACGGCACCTTCAAGATGGCCATGTCGGTGGCTCCGGTGACCAACTGGCGCTACTATGACAATATCTACACCGAGCGCTTCTTGCAAAAACCGCAGGACAACCCTTCGGGCTACGACGATAACTCGCCGTGTACCCACGCCGCAGAGATGAATGGCAAATACCTGTTAGTGCATGGCACTGGCGACGATAATGTTCATTTCCAGAACTCTATGGACTTGGTAACCAAGCTCAACGTGGCCGAAAAGCAGTACGAGCAGTTCTTCTATCCCAACAAGAACCACTTTATCTACGGTGGCAACACACGTTATCAGTTGTACACCAAGCTGACCAATTTCTTGTTGGAAAATTTATAGTTTTTTTTGATGCTTGAATAAAAATCATTATTTTTGCATTCTTAAAAAATCTTAAAAGAGACTTTTCAAACCTATTATTAACCTAAATCTTTTAGTTATGAAAAAGTACTTTGCAGAAATGATCGGTACGATGGTACTGGTTCTCATGGGCTGCGGTAGCGCTGCCATTGCTTGCGGTTATCCCGATCTGGGCATCGGCTTTGCTGGTGTATCCCTCGCTTTCGGTTTATCAGTAATGGTAATGGTTTACGCTATTGGACCCATCTCTGGCTGCCACATCAACCCCGCTATCACATTCGCTATGTGGATGAACAAGAAAATCGGCGGCAAGGATGCTCTCCTTTACATGTTGTTCCAAATCATCGGTGGTTTCATCGGTGCCGGTCTGTTGGCATTGATTGTTGGCCACTGCGACGGCTTGGCAGTTAACAGCGTTGACCCCTACGGCCTTGGCTATTCCACAACAGCTGCTGTGATCACTGAAGTTGTGATGACCTGCATCTTCCTGTTGGTTATCTTCGGTGCCACCAGCGAAAAAGCTCCCGCAGGCTTCGCCGGTATCGCTATCGGTCTCTCTCTGACCTTGATCCACTTGGTTTCTATTCCTGTAACCAACACTTCAGTTAACCCCGCTCGTTCGTTGGCAGTAGCCGTTCTGGACGGTGGCGCTGGTCTGACTGACCTCTGGATTTTCATCCTCGCTCCGCTGGTAGGTGCCGGTATCGCTGCCTACATCTGGCGTTGCCTCAGCAGTGAATGCAAATGCTGCTGCAAGAAAGAGGAAGCAAAACCTGAAGAATAATAGACTTTAACTTGCCGTAAGGCAATCAATTCGAGGAGTTGAATGAGTGAGAACAGTGTGTCCCGTTCATTCAACTTCTTTTTTATAGATAATGATAAACTATGGTGAATCCTGAAATTGTTGATTATGTAGAGTCGGCGGTCATTCCGCTGTATAAGAGTTTCGATAGGGCGCATGGCGAGGATCATGTACGCACCGTCATCCGCGACAGTCTGGAACTGGCCGACTTCTGTCATGCTGATGCCAATATGGCGTATGTGGTGGCCGCTTATCACGATGCTGGCATGCCCGAAGGTCGCGAAATGCATCACTTGACCTCGGCGCGATTGCTGTTTGCTGACGCCAACCTGCGGAAATGGTTTACAGAGGAGCAGTTGCAAGTGATGAAGGAGGCGGTGGAAGACCATCGCGCCTCGTCGAAAAATCCGCCGCGCACCGTCTATGGCCGCATTGTTGCCGATGCCGACCGCAACCTGACCAACCTGACACCACTGAAGAGGACGGTGCAGTTCGGCTTGAAGCACTATCCCGAATTGGGCAGGGAAGAGCAGTACGAGCGCTTCTGTCAGCACTTGCAGGAGAAGTACGCCGAAGGCGGCTATCTTCAACTGTGGATTGCCGGCTCTGGCAAGGAAAAACAACTGAAAGAACTGCGTGAAGTGATAGCTGACCCTACCAGTCGAAGAGAAGCGTTTAACGTTTTTTATGAAGAAGAGATTTAACTTCTCACCACTCACTATTCACTTCATAACTTTTTCTTATCTTTGTTCGCAATAAAAAATCTTCTTGTATGAAAAGAATTGTTCTTCTATTCTTTGTTTTGGCGATGACGCTGAGTGGTCTCCAGGCCCAAACGTGGCGTCCTGCTGGTGACAATATCCTCACTCCGTGGGGTGAGAATCTGAATCCGTTGAATGTGCATCCCGAATATCCGCGGCCGCAGATGGTGCGCACGGATTGGCTTTCGCTGAACGGTCAGTGGGATTATGCTATCACCTTTGCCAATGCAGACCTTCAGCTATTGTATCAGAAAAAGTGGGATGGCAAGATTTTGGTGCCATTTCCCGTGCAGTCGGCGCTATCGGGCGTGGGTAAACGCGTTAGCGACGAAGAGGCGCTGTGGTATCATCGCACGATTACGGTGCCTAAGAACTGGAATGGCAAGCACATATTGTTGAATGTGGGCGCTGCCGACTGGAAAGCAGAAGTGTTTGTCAATGGCCGGAAGGCTGGCGAACACACGGGCTGCTATGCCTCATTTTCGATAGACATTACCCCGTATCTGCTCAAGAGTGGCAAGCAAGAGTTGGTCATCAAGGTGACCGACGGCGGCGACAAATCTTTTCAGCCCAAAGGCAAGCAGGTGGATAGACCGCGAGGCATTTACTATACGCCCGTAACTGGCATCTGGCAGAGCATTTGGCTGGAGCCGGTCAATGCTTCTCATCTGCAACGCTATACCGTAGTATCGGACATCGATAAGCAGCAACTGCACATAGCTGCGGAGAAGGTCATGCCCCAGACGGGCGACAAACTTCGCTTTGAACTGCTGTCGGGAGGCGAGGGCTATTCACCTGAAAGACCTTCCACCACCGTTATTGCTTCGGCAGAAACGGAAGGCAAAGAGGTGACTCTAACGGTGCCCAATGTTAAATTGTGGTCGCCCGACAGTCCCTATTTGTATGGATTGCGCATTTCCCTGGTGCGCGACGGCCAGGTTGTTGACCAGATTCAAGGCTACACCGCCATGCGCAAACTCTCGGAGTTTGTCGATGGTCGCCGCTTCCATCGCTTTGCGCTCAACAACCAGCCTATTTTCCACTATGGTCCGCTTGATCAGGGCTGGTGGCCCGACGGCCTTTACACAGCACCGACCGACGAAGCACTGAAGTTTGATATTGTCAAGACCAAAGAGTTGGGCTTCAATATGATACGTAAGCATGTAAAGGTAGAACCCGACCGCTGGTACTATTGGTGCGATGTGTATGGCATCATGGTTTGGCAGGATATGCCGTCGATGGTGTGCGGTACCAGTCATCATACAGCCAAGTGGGAGCACAGCCAGAAACGCACTTCTTACGGCCTGGGCACCGACGAGGTGATTCCTGAGGAGTGGAAAGCCAATTTCTACAAAGAGTGGAAAGAGATTATCGACCAGCACCAAGCCTTCCCCTGCATTGTGATGTGGGTGCCTTTCAACGAAGCGTGGGGTCAGTTTGACACGAAGGAGGTGACCGATTTTACCTACCAGTGCGACAGTACGCGTTATCTCAATCCCGCTTCGGGCGGCAACTTTAGAAATTGTGGCAATATCATTGATTATCACACATATCCTGAACCCAGCCTGCGCGTCTTCATTCGCGATTATATGAATGTGATTGGCGAGTACGGCGGCATCGGCTTTAGAGTAAATGGTCATCTTTGGAAGCAAGAGGGCGACTATTCCTACCTGAAAATGCAAAATGCTGATGATGTGTTCAATAAGTATGCCGATTATGCTGAGATGCTGAAGGACTACATCAAAGTGGGCATCACGGGCGCCGTCTATACGCAAACCACCGATGTGGAAACGGAAACCAACGGTTTGATAACTTACGACCGCAAAGTGGTGAAATTGAACCCCGCCAAGATGAAAGCCGTCAACCAAGGGGTGATAGGAGCGATGAAGTAATTTACAATTTATAATTTATAATTTATAATTAACAACAACAAACTGCAATTTATATTTTTTAATGGCTTTTTTCAATCATTATGCTCATAAATGCCATTGTAAGCATAGCAAAAACTATTGCCTGAATAACGGCAACCATCAATTCCAACATCATAAACGGTATGGGAACACAGAAAAACGGTAACGGAATACCAAACACATAGAAGAAATTGTTCCCATAACACTTTCCCCCGCAAACAGGTTTCCAAACAACCTGCAAGACAAAGATATAACTTTTGTAAATTCACCGATAAATTCCAAAATACCTACAAACAAGAAAATAGGACTTAACGAAACAAATCTGCCTATATAACTTTTTATTCCGGTATATTTTATCGAATAAAAATGACACATAATTATCGATACGGTAGCAAATGCAAGTGTAACATTTAAGTCACTGGTTGCCGTTCTGAACAAAGGTACACCTTCTTCACCTGAACCGGCTGCATAGAATCTTATTGTTTCAAATCCCGGGAATTGGCCTAAAACGTTTGAAATGACTATAAAAATAAAGAAAGTGATGACCCACGGATAAATAATATCAACCTTACTTGAAACTTCTTTTGTCGCACTATAGAAATATTCATAAACCATTTCTAAAATATTTTGAATGCCTTTCGGATAAAGAGAACGACATTTATTAAAAGCTATAACAAGTGCGATTATTATAACATCTACAACAACAGTAGTAAGTAATGTGTTTGTAACCGGAAAACTACCTATATGAAACAATATACTTGGTGCTAACGTCATATTACAAATTCCTTCTTATTCTTTAAAAATAATATTATGATTTTACTACTTATTGGTCTAAAAAGTCAATAAATACTACATAATGTATAATATATATTAAATTTAGCTTCTGTAAGAACCGTTAATTTTCACATAATCGTAAGAAAAATCGCAAGTATAATATCTGGCCCACTGTTTTCCACCGGACTTTACGTCTATAGTAATTTTGCATTCTTTTTGTTGTAATATTTTTTTAGCTTTCTTTTCATCAAATTTTACTGCCATACCGTCTTTTGCAGTCATAACATCACCAATATAAATATCAACTTTATCCGGATTTACTTTTACTCCTGCTCTACCTAAAGCAGCAAGTATTCTACCCCAGTTTGCATCG
>JAEEGG010025448.1_pt1 | contig 11390 bp, 11 predicted proteins | sample 9134161 | NCBI WGS metagenome assembly JAEEGG01 (sample SAMN16246543, study PRJNA631951) | gut metagenome | biome: gut microbiome; feature: rumen; material: CR-attached | host: Bos | place: Iran: Karaj | collected 2018-10 | reverse complement strand
CATTGGGTTTAAGAGACCCCCCCTCAATCATTTCTTCCCCCTTGGGTTTAAGAGACCCCCCTCAATCCCCCAAGGGGGAAGGAAATAATCTCCCTCCCTTGGGAGGGTATGGGGAGGGGTCGGTTATTTGTTCAGTATCTCTCTCAATTTGTCGAAATAGGAGTCAACACCAAGGAGTGTGGCGCAGAGGACGAGGAGCTGTGCGACGAGCATGAGGACGGTGGAGTCGATGACACCCTGCGGAGGAAGGAAAAGCCCTGCGGCAGCGAAAGCCACCGCAGAGCAGAATGCGAGAAGAGCGATTTTACGCTTCATAATTGTCAATTGTCAATTTTCAATTGTCAATTATTCACCGGCGCCTTCGCCGCTACCTCCGCTGTTGAGGGTGAAGCTGGCAGTCAGCGTCATAGCTGCGCTCACGGCTACGCTACGGGAAGCACTCGTGTTGCCGTCGCTCCACTGCGAGAAGCTGTAGCCTGCGTTGGGCTGAGCCGAGATGTTGACACTCGTGCCGGGTGCTACGTCAGTGTTGCTACCTGCGCCGTACTCGCCGTCGCCAATCTTCACCTTACCGCCGTTGCCTGCGCTCACGGTGAGACGTACGGTCTCAGCATTTGAACCACCCGTAGATCCGCCGTTCCCTGAATCCGTAGATCCGTTGAACTCGGGGTCTTCCTGACCGTCGATGAGAGGACGTGCGTTGAACACGAATTCAACGGTCTTGGTGTAGTTGCCGTCCTTGATAGTCACTGAGCTGTAGTCGGCTGCCACAGTTGCGTAGCGCTTGCCGACGATGAGCGACATGAGGTTGGGGTACTTGTGCTGGGACTTGAAGCCCTTGACGAAGCGGGCGAGCTGTGCAGCATCCTCTGCGGAGGCTTCTGTGCTCTGTGCCTGCTTGACCCAGGCGGCGATGCCCATCCAGAGCGCACCCATCTTGTTGTTCTGGGCGATGTTCGCGTTCTTGAAGCGGTCGCTGGTGTAGGGGTTTCTGAGGGTGACGAGGAAGGTCTTACCCGTGACGTTGTTCACTTTTGCGTAGGTGTTGCTGGTCTTGTCTGCTCGGCGCGAAAGTGAGCGACCGAACCAATCAATTCTAAGATTTGCCATAGTTGTAATGTTTAGAGGTTAAAGTTTAGAGGTTAGAGATTAGTTTTGGATGTTGTCTCGGCTTTCTTGTGTGTCAGCTGCGGAAGCGTTCGCCTGGCCAGTTTCGAACATTCTAGCGACAGTCTGAGAACAGTCTGAGAAGCTAATTATCAATTGTCAATTATCAATTCTCAATTTGCACTGCAAAGGTACGACATTGAAAATTGCAAAGTTTCAAGTATCTCCATAACTCGCTGATATTCTAAGAGAAAAAAGTTTTGAGGACAATTTAGGTGTTTCAGTATTTCAGATTTCAGTTTTCTCAGCAATGGATGAAATGTGAGAAGAGAATTTTTACTATATATATTTTATATATATAGTAATTATTTATATCTCTCTTTCTTGCGATTCACGTGTACCAGCCCCTAAAAAACTGATATCTGAAATATTGATACACTTTGTCTTATGTTACAAGAGGCAAATGCATTGAAAATGAACACCATAGATATTGCTCATGTATTTACTTGACAAAAAAACTTCTCTAAGAGGCAACGAATTCTTATCGAAAAATTTCTGCCCGTTTTTGAGTGAAAATGAAGAAAATTCCGTACATTTGTTGCGGAAATGATGGAAATATCATGAAATAATATGACAGAAGAACTGGTTTCATTTAGGGAAAACGAATATAAGGAATTACTGCTACAGACCGTAGCAGTTATAGAACGCGCTCGCATCAATGTGGCTCGCCATATTGCCAACGAGGTGTTCCATAGCACCTATAACCTCGGATTCCTTGGAGTCACCAAACCAATTCTTGAACTGGAATTGGAGAACAGGCTCGTAGAGAAGATCAAAATGTTCCTGTTGGAACTGGGTAAAGGCTTCACTTTCATTGGCAACCAGGGTACGTACTGCAGACATTCGCACTTGACCGTATGCTGAAAGTGGATGTGATTAATAGATGAGGCTAAAAAGTGAAAAATGAAATGTTAAATTTATTTTTTTTGAGGAAAAAATGCATTTTTTCAGATTCGACTAATCTTCACTGAATTACAAGGATTTTTAACCCCAACCCGTCACACCCTATAGACGTTGTGACGGGTTTGAAATGGCGAAAAAAAGTTTTGTGCAAAATATTTGGTGGAATAAATACTTTTCCGTACCTTTGCCGAACTTATTAATCAGTCTCTGAGAGGAGACACAAAAAACAAAAAATCATATGTCTAAAGAAAAAGATGACGAGAAGTCATCAGGCACCGCTGTGCTCAAAAAAACACTAAACGATTGCATGGCCTATTATGAGAAATGCGGACTGCAACCAGTAATAACCATCAACGTGGAGAATCACTACCATGGAGATATAGAAAATTATAACAGTTATGGAACAAGATCATGAAAAACACCCGCAGTCGGTGAACAATTTCTACGGCAGCATCAACAACTACAACGTTTACCAGTCGCCCGTCACCTACGAAGGACAGGTGAACAACTACAGTAACAAAGCGGAGGAAGAAAGCCGGGATGACATGCCGTCGCAAGAGCAATTTGTGAGAGCGGTGGAAGCAACAGCCCAACGTGGGATGTGGTGGAGCAGTCGCTCTTGGGCTGTGGCATACAGAGTATATCAGATGCTGGGCTATCCAAGCAGTATCAGCCAATTTATCCGAGATGCTGTGAAGTGGAGAATCAATACGGGGTTTGAATGCAGCTACGATGCTGTGCAGAAACCTATAGCCCAAGGTTTGCTGATGGGGGATACCGACAAGTGGGAAATCAACGGTGCAAAAAAACAGGCCGTGATACTTGGCGACGCCCTTCTTGAAGAGTTGAAAATACAAAGAAAAACGCCTTTCGAAAAAATCGAGTTCTGAAAATAGTTCTGAAAGTTCTGAAAATAGTTCTAAGCCTCCGACATTATTTGCGGAGGCTTTTTTTGTGCCTTACCTTTGCACCGCAATCGGCCAATTGCGAATGTAAAATATTAAATGTGAAATTAAAGATTATGAATCAGATTAAAACATTCAGAAACGAGACGTTCGGCGAAATCCGGACGTTGATTAGCGAGAAGGGGGAAACCTTCTTTATAGGTAAGGACGTGGCAAAGATGCTGGGCTATACCAAGAGTCGCAACGCTCTTGCTGCACATGTAGATAAAGAGGACAAAAAGGACGCCCTGATTCAGGGCCCCCTTGGCGGAGCACAGCGAATGACCATCATCAACGAGTCGGGCCTCTACGCGCTCATCCTCTCATCAAAGCTTCCGCAAGCCAAAACATTCAAGCGCTGGGTGACAAACGAGGTGCTGCCCCAGATCCGAGTGACGGGCGGCTACATCCCAACAAGGAACCCGCGCACGGGAGAGCAGCTCACAGATGAGCAGGTGGTGGAGCTTGCCGGCAAGATTATGGCACGCACCATAGCTCGCACCAATCTGCCTGCCGACAACTGCGTGACAGTATCGGACATCGCCAAGATTCTGGAGATAGGGGTGAAAGAGCTGAACAGTTTTCTTGTTGACAAGGGTGTTCAGTACTGGAACGGTTCGTGCTACAAGCTCACGGCCAGGTATGCAGACTGCGGCTATGCCGAAGAAAGACTCTTCCTCTACTATGGTCTCAAAGGCGCGAAGAAGCAGCGTTCATACATGGTGTGGACACCGAAGGGAAAGGACTTTATCATGAATAATCTGTGTGGTGTCAAGAATTAAAAGTTAAAAGTTAAAAATTGTGGAAACAAAGATTCTAAAAGTGGTGCGCCAGGGCGAGGCCTTCAGCGTGCCAAGCCAAAAGGCAGAAGGGGGTCAGACGCAAAAGTGCAACATCGTGTTGCGCGAACTGGGCGGCTCCAAGTTTGAGAACGAATATGCGTGTGCCATGCTGGGCACACTGGCATCGTGCAGGTTTTCCGACGGTGATGTGGTCCTTGCCACGCTCCGTTTCTCTACCCACGAGTATCAGGGACAGACATTTCAGGAAGTACTGGCAACGGAAATCGTTGCGATGTAAGACCCCTCTCAGTCCCCCAAGGGGGAGGAAAAGACAAAAGTAACGACTTGTCAACTATTTATTAACCCTGAGTTGGAGCGGAGGAAGTCTTCACGTGAAGATGGCCATCGGATTTCTGAAACTTCTCTCGCAATCAATTCAGAATTATGAATAAGAATGTATATGTAACAGATGCCGCAGAACTGCAGAAGCGTATCAAGAGCGGCAAGAGAGTGGAAGGTGTTTTGTTTCTCGACAATAACACAGGTAAGTTGACCTTCAGGGCATACAACCGTCAGCCCCACACGCGGCCCAAAGACCGTATGCTCTACCAGATGGAGCACGGCTGGCTGAAGGAATCCAAGGAGCGCATCAAGCTCTTCGAGAGCGTGCCCAAGGGTTTGGGAGCAGAGCGCATCATGGCTGTGTTCGAGCGCGAGATAAGAGAATCCGAGGATGTGCTGATAGAGCGCGAAAAGGTTCATTTCCGTTAAAAAAACGACAGCTATGGCAAGAATAGATATAGGACAGAATATCATGAAGCCCCAGGTGGTGCCAGCCACCGCCGAGGGCTTCCTCCAAGCTGCCGACGACCGTAAGACAGGACGCATATGCGCAGAACTGGCAGATCTGCTGGAGCAGAAGCAACGCGGCGAACTGACTGAGGATGAGTACGGAGAGGCAAAGAACCAGAAGAAGCGCGGCTGCCGCTTCTACACTCCTCACGCCCACTTCAACAATGGCTACAAGCGCAGCGACGGCGACCCCGTGGATTCGGGCAAGGCGGTCATCGATTTGGACGGTTGTGCGGATTTCACGCAGAGATACGAGCAGTATCTGAAAGGGCGCGAAAAGGAACTGGGCATCAACATGGTGAATATATCCGTGAGCAGCACGGGCGGTCATGTGCTCTTCGACATACCTGTAGGGCTGTCGCGTGAAGAAGCGCAGCAGTGGATGTCGCACATCATGGGCGATGTGGCATACGACAAGGCCGTGCACGACCTCGAACGCGCCATCTACATACCCTGCCGTGAGTATATCCTCTATATAGATGAGGAAATGATGTTTAGCGACAATCTACAGCCTGCCGTCCTGACGGAGGCTGAGATGTCTGAGGTAAGAGGGAAGATGGCAGATGTAAAGGCAGAAAAAGAAGTCTCACCTAAAGGGGGAGATTTAGAGGGGGCTTCCCATGACGAAGCTGCTTCTTCCGCTTCACTTACCGCCTTTGACCTCTGTGTGCAGCAGGCCGGATTGAATGCAGAGGCTCTGGACGTATATGGTCAGCACAACTGGCACACGAACCTGATGGCTGTGCTGTCGGTGGGTGTGGGAAAACTGATGAGTCGCCAGCAGCTGAAAGCGGTGGTGGCCGTAAGGATGCCAAACTACTCCGCAACGAAAGACTGCCAGAATCTTATCGATTACTTCTATGACAAGTACGATGCCGACAAGGGCTTCATGAACACCACTCTGCGCGAGATAAATGCCAAGAGCCAGGAATCGGCCCTCAATGGTGAATGCTCAATGGTTAATGGTCAATTATCAATGTCCGAAGAGGACGAACAATTATCAATTCTCAATTCTCAATTGTCAATTAAAAAACTTCCTCAGGGCATTCGCGAAAGCATTGATGCCGTAGGTCCTCATTTGGCTATGCCCGTATTGACAGCCATTTGTCCCTGCATAGGAGCACTGGCAACGGGTGTGACGCTCGATGTGCACGGCCAGAAGAAGGGGCTGAACCTTATTGCTTACATCGCAGGCGATTTCGCCTCAGGGAAGGGCGGAATCGACCCCGTGGTGGAAGCCTGGATGAGCGAGGTGAGAGCATTGGACAAGATGTATCAGATGCAGGAGGACGAGTGGCGAGCCAAAAAACAGGCGGCCAAGAACAAGAAGGAGCAACCCGAGCAGCCCAAACTGCCTGTGCGTTTCCTGCCGCTGAACAACACCGTTGCCAATCTGGCCGAGCGACTGGCAAATACGGAAGGCAAACACGCCTTCTCGTTCACGCCCGAGGCTGATACTGTGGCACAGAAGTGGAAGTCGTCAATGAGCGATTTCTCCGTGATGCTGCGTCAGAGCTACGACGGCAGCCGCTACGACCGCGAGGCGAAAAGCGCGGATGCCGTGAATGTCCACATCGAGCACCTGCTGTGGAATGTGACGATGTGCGGCACTCCTGATGCTCTCTACCGTGTAGTGTCGAACTACACCGACGGATTCCAGAGCCGTATTGCCGTGGCCCGCACGCCCGACAATACCTTTGCTCAGCTGGAAGAAAAACCATTTGTGCTGACCGACCAGCAGCAGGAACAGATACGGCAGATAGCTCATCTGCTGCCTCTGATGCAGGGTGAGGTGGAGTTGCCGAAGTTGGAGGCCAAAGGGCGCGAGTGGCTAGAAAACATCCGCCTTGAGACAATGATGAACGACGATCGCATCCGTGCCCGTCAGCGCATCCGTGCCTGTGTGACGGCACAGAGGATGACCTGCTGTCTGATGCTCTGCAAGGTGGCCGAGGGGCTGATACAAAAGCACGGGTTTAATGGTGCGGAGAAGCTACTGAAAACCTCTGTGGACATTTGGAAAGCGATGCTCCAGAAGGCTCAGACGCCTCAAATGCTGGAAGCCTATGATGTGATTGCCGACTATCTGCTGGAAACGGCTCTCTACTTCTTCCGCGACCGCATCGAGAACGCCTTTCGGAGTCGGGACTACGCCGGGGGATCCAACAGCGAGCGCGTGAAGCGCGGCAAGAACGACACTATCTTCGACCGCCTGGACGTGCAGTTCTCGTTTGATCAGGCAATGCAGCACTCAGTGGCAATTAAGGGTGCCGACGTGACGCGCAACAGTGTAACGCAAATGTTGAAAAACTGGAAGAAACAGGGGTTGGTCGAGCAGACAGATACCGGTCGGTTCAGAAAGGTTGCAGATTCGTGTCATTAAAATGTCAAGATTGTCATTTGTCAAAATGTCAAAATCGTTTTGAAACTTGCAACTATGGCACCCATCGACAATACTCAGGAATGCTTCGTGCAGCTCTGGCTACGGCTGGAGCGCACGAGGCGGCTCCACCTGCTGCAACACAAGCGCTACTGCATCCGCAACGTGCTCAAGACATGGTTCGGCCACCGTGCCACCGACGACTTCATCTGGGAGGTGTGTACCCGATGCGGTCTGGAAGGTTGGAACGAACTGCCCTCACCGCTGGCGGAGCCCCGCACTCATCGCGAACTCTTGCGCGCCATCACGGCGACCGTCCTCGGACTCAGTCGATGTAAGGTGAACCTCCCTGTCCTCGACAGAGCCTACGCCATTGCCTTTCCGGGCAGTAAATCACTAAACGTGAATAAGAAGTGAGGTGAGATATAAGAAGTAAGACAGTAAAGGCCGCTGGTGCAGAAATGCATCGGTGGCTATCTTACTAAGAATAATTGAAAAGTCGTGTGATACGCCATAAAAAGCAGTCTATTTCACGAAAAATGTCTTTAAACAAAAACCAAGAAAACCCTGCTAACGCAGAAAAACCGAGAAAACCAGATATTTTAAAGGAAAATATTTTCCTTTTCTAAAATTACACTATGAGACGAAATTTTCCTTAATTCGTTTTTTTAGGTTTTTCCTCGATAGAGGTGGTTTTTATTGTTTTTTTCTTCATAGCACTAGGACGTTTTTTCCGTGTTTTCAGTGATTTCCGTGTGAAATATGAGTAGAAAATCAAACAAATTCAAAAACATTTTGTAAATTTGGAGCGAAATACTGTAATATAACCTCAGTTAATACCTGTAAAGCTTAGATTTAGGCGTGAAAACAGAAAACAAAGACATATTACTTCAACTGCTCAACCAGCATCGCGAATTGGGTATATCTTCTCAGATAGACTACAACAAGTTCTATCTGTATTCTATAATTACCCACTCTACGGCGATTGAGGGCAGCACGGTGACAGAGATTGAAGCACAGCTGTTGTTTGATGAGGGTATCACTTCCAGTAAGCGCACCGTGATGGAGCAGATGATGAATCTCGACCTGAAAGTGGCCTACGACTATGGTATGCAATGGATTAAGAAGCATGAAGATATTTCTGTCGACTGGCTTATCTTGCTTGCGTCCAAGGTGATGGCTCGCACAGGCAGCGAATACCATTCTATCGGAGGAGATTTCTCTGCAGCCAAGGGAGAATTACGCAAGCTGAATGTCACAGCCGGACTGGGCGGTAAGTCATACATGTCATACCAAAAAGTGCCGTCGCGCCTGGCTGCTTTTTGTAACGAGCTTAATAAACGCAGGAAAGCTGTTGATACTAACGATGTACCGGCTATATATGAATTGAGTTTTTGGGCACATTTCGAGTTGGTCACCATTCATCCCTGGGCAGATGGTAACGGGCGTACCAGTCGTCTTCTGATGAATCTGCTGCAGATGGAGTTTAATGTCTTGCCGACAAAGGTGCTAAAAGAGGACAAAGCTGAATACATACAGGCTCTGATAGACACTCGCGAGAAGGACGATATTGAAATATTCATAGATTGTATGGCCCGTCTGCATTGTCAGCATCTAAAGGCTGATATCGACCACTACGTTGAGTCGATTTCGGAGAAATTGGTCGATAAACCGGCTTTGAAGCAGGAAATGGTCGATAAATGGTCGTTAAAGCCCTCTTTGGCGGGGAAACTGGTCGATATTTTGGACTACGTGGCAGACAAGGGTGATTTCACCACAGAACAGATTGTAAGTCACTTTGGCTTCACTGCCACCAGCGCCAAGCGTTATCTGCGCCAGCTTTCTGAGTTCGGCTATCTGGAGTCGCATGGTGGCAATAAGAACAGAACCTACTGTATCAACAAACCAAAATAAAAAGTCCTTAGACTTTAGACATTTATTTAAAAGAGAACAAGAAAGGAAATAAAGAAATAAATTATCAATTGTCAATTATCAATTGTCAATTATCTAAATATGGCAAATATACAAATATTTTTCACGATATGATAATTCGCACAAATCGCCGTGAGGCGCCGCGAAAATGAAAATGTATTCATAAGCTTTTTAAGCTCGCCAGCCGAGACGGTCCGCGAGCTTTTTAAAGAGAACAAGAAAGGAAAACCAAAATAAACAGTAAACGGTAAACAATAAACAATAAACTAATTGTCAATTATCAATTCTCAATTGTCAATTATCAAAACGAGCTTTTTAAAGAGAACAAGAAAGAAATAAGATATAAAAGTAATTAATAGCAAAAGACAGATATTTGGAAAACATTTCGTATCTTTGTCGCGGAAATAGTATAATATCGTGTCATAAACATTGTTAATCGTAACGATGCTATTTGGTATAGACATAAAAGAAGATGAAATAAAGTCGTGGGGCCACGAGATACTTGAAACACTCCTCATAGACCGAACCACAGGTAAAAATATTATCTGGGCTACGGATGACTACGCCTCAATGGGTGATGCCTACACATTCTTTCAGCAGATTACCCCTGAACTGATTACTGGAGAACACAAAAATGTGATTCAGCCACGTGTAGCAAAGAGTGAGGAGGAAAGAAAACTGCGAGCCAGGAAGATGGCAGAGGTGTTTACTCCTTCTTGGATTTGCAACAACATGAATAATGGCATTGACGAAAAATGGTTCAAACGTAGACCGGTTTTCAACATTGTTACCACAGAAAAGGGAAAGCATTTTTGGACTCCTACGGTAGAGAAGGTAGAATTCCCTGAGGGTAAGACTTGGCAGGAGTATGTCAGCATGGGGGTGATAGAAATCACGTGTGGCGAAGCTCCCTTTTTGGCAAGTCGCTATGATACTGTTACAGGTGAGGCTATAACAGATTTAAGCAAGCGCATCGGATGGCTCGACAGAAAACTACGCATCATCAACGAGAATACCACTACGCATGAGGATTGGCTACACTGGACGAAGATGGCTTATAAGGGAACACTTGGTTTTGAGTGGCAGGGCGATAATCTGTTGCTGGCTCGCGAGAATCTTCTGATGTCGTTCTTCGACTATCATGAAGATCGTTTTGGCGAGGAACCTGCCATTGAGCAGGTAAAGGAAATTGCGGACATCATTTCGTGGAACATATTCCAAATGGATGGATTGAAGTTTGTGATTCCTCGCAGCTGTTATCCCCAAGTTTTGGAAACGCGTGACCTAATTAGTGGTGAGGTAATTCGTAAAGAGATTGAGTGCGAAGGATGTAGAAGAGGTCTTATTCATAAGCATAATGGTATCTATGTGAAGATGATGGATTGGGACATTGGTGAGCCCATATTCTTCCATAAGTATAACGGGCTTGCTAAGAAAGAAAGATTGTCATGAATACAGAAATAGTCGATAGAATCATCATAGGACGTGTAGAGCCACATATCTATGCTTTCAGGACAAACACCGTGCCTGACTATTTGAAGATAGGTGATACATATCGCCCTGTTGAAGTTCGTTTGAATGAGTGGCGCAACAAGGGATTTACAGACTTAATAAAGCTTTACGAGCGCGAGGCAAGAATTGACGAAAGGTATTTCCGTGACCTGGAAGTTCACAAGTTTGTTATAAATGAGAAGCATCGTAGCCGAATTACACGAGAGAAGTTCCCTAATCTGCCGTACTTTTCCAATGAGTTTTTCGAGAATGCGATTCCTGACGATATTGACGAGGCCATAGATGATATAAAGGACAGTGCCACGAAGAATGATGGCCGCTACCAGTTCTATTCGATGCAGGATGGCCGCATACGTGAGGACTTCCATTATACCCGCGACGAGGAGCCATTGATTCCCCGTCCAAACCAACAGGATGCCATTAATAGATTCCAAACTGCAATCAAGAACAAGCGCACTCACTTGCTGATGTATGCTGTAATGCGCTTCGGCAAGAGCTTTACTGCTATGTGTTGCGCTCAGCAGATGAATGCGAGCCTGGTATTGGTTGTTTCTGCAAAAGCAGATGTGAAGGGAGAATGGCAGAAAACCGTTGAGAAGTTCAAGAACTTCGAGGAATATCAGTTTGTCACAAGTGAACAACTAAAACGCGACAACAATCTGTTGACAAATGCCCAAAAGCAACATCAGAAATTTGTTGTGTGCTTGACACTTCAAGACCTTAGTAGTGCAGAAATCAAGGAGCGCCACAAAGAGCTTTTTGAAAAGCAGATAGACCTGCTGATTGTTGACGAGACCCATTTTGGCGCACGTGCCGAGCACTATGGTTCAGTACTGACGAAAGCATCTGATGACAAGATTCTGAAACAGGAGAAAAAGCACAATGATGAGTCAGTAGATGACTTGATAGAACAGACAC
>JAEEGG010025445.1_pt1 | contig 11391 bp, 9 predicted proteins | sample 9134161 | NCBI WGS metagenome assembly JAEEGG01 (sample SAMN16246543, study PRJNA631951) | gut metagenome | biome: gut microbiome; feature: rumen; material: CR-attached | host: Bos | place: Iran: Karaj | collected 2018-10 | reverse complement strand
TAAGTTTGTTGCGTTCGTTGAGATAGTATTTGGTCGCCATTTCCGCCAGCCAAACAATAATATCTCCATTACCCTCTGTTTCATACAGACGTAATCTTTTGGCATCATTTTCTGTTAGATAAACATAAAGATCATTGAAGAGTTGTGCTCTTGCACTTTCAAACGAAATACCTTTGAAAACTCTGTCAATAATCTTTTCTAGAACAGATTTAAATTTGCCATTAAAGAATTTTTGGATAATGATTTCATTACCCTCTAAAAGCCCTTTGTATATTTTTTCATTAAAATCTGCCATATATCGCTCTAACCTATTGACTGCAAAGATACGATAAATTATCGAAATATCCATGAAATATCCAAAAATATTATGGAATGCTAACATAATCAGGGGTCAAATGTGACTTTGGAGTTGGGAATCGATGATTACTTCCAGACCATTGTAGACTGCGGGGATGACAGTACGACCGTAATACTGACGAGGGTTGCCGATGGTCAATTCCTCACAGCCAATCATCTTATCGATGGCTTTACGAACGAATGATACCGCCATGCTCATCATGTGGTCGAAGTCTTTTGCTGTGTATGCTATTAGCCTATCGGGGTCAGCCATGAAGATGGCTCTGTAGAGACTAGCGAGTTCCGGAAAAGCCTTCTCAGGCTTATTAAGACTGCGACGCTGATAGCCCTTTGGATGCAACAAAGTGTAGATGTATATCAGTTTCGAGTAGCGATCTTCGAACTTGATAACCTCCTCTGTATCATCATCCTTCAGTACGATGACATCGTAGATATTGGTTCCTGAGATGTCCTTGATGTCACGATGGCGTACCTCGATGGCAACTGGCTTCGGTGCCCACTCCTTGTCTGCTGCCATGTACTTTGCTAGACGCTCTTGCATCTCTTCAACACTCATTTGCTGGATTGCTTCCTGAATTTTGCTCATGTTCTTACTGTTTTTATTATTACTATTTACATAGTTAGTACAGTAAGAGGACTATTTCTAACAAGTGGTGGAAGATTATACTTGGCCTTTTGTCTTTTTTAACTCTTAATGATAATTGTTATAGATGTTTGCTAATTCATCATGGATCTTGGCATCGAATGCTCTTTCAAAAATGATTCCTATCGGACCATTAAAGGATGCGTTTGTTATCTGTCCGTCTTTATAGAATGTTATCGTCTTTTCTTTTCCGGCCATAAGTTTCTGTTCATCAAAGAAAGAATATGGTTTGCTGATGTCCCAATTAGCATATTGAAGAACATAATAGGTATCTCTTAAGCCATTCTGAAATGCAGGTCCGTCTTCTTTGATGTGGGCCTTGATAACCATTCCCGAGAGATAGATCTCATAATCTTTTCTCTGTTTGTCTGTTGCAATTCCTTTTTCCTCCAAAATGTGCCAGACTCTTTCCAAACTATTAGCGATGCCGGTAAACTCAGAATGCCTGGTACCGTAAATACGCTCACATCTGATGAAGCATGACACCAAAGCCTCCCATGCATTGTCCCACTTCTCAGCATCAATATAGTTAAAGGCAAGCATCTTGTATCCACAAACAAGTTCTGATGACAAATTGCCAAGCGTTTGATGCCACATGGTAATGGCCTGATTATATAATTTTGCTGCTTCTTCGTAATTGCCTTTGTACTGCTGAATGCTTGCCAGATTATGAATGATGTTTGCAGTTTTGTAGTGTGGACGATTATAGATGGCTATCAGGATCTTCAACGCTTTGGTGTATGTCTCTTCTGCTGCATCATAGTCTTTTTTGCAGTTCAGAACATGCCCCATCATCTCATAAGTGAAGGCTATTTTGGGATGAATATCTCCATAAATCTTCTTACGTTTTTCCAAGACTTGTTGATATATCTTCCAAGCCGAATCGAGTTTCCTGACATCATAGAGCATATTGGCCACCTCCATTTCGATATCGCAGGTCCAAGGGTCGTAATCTCCACAAAGGGTACGATGTGACTCAAGAGCTAATGCAAGCATCTTGGTAGCCAGTTTAAAATTCTCAAACCTATCCCATACTAATTTAGCTATTGTGGCCATTGCCTTGGCATCTGTCTCTGAAGGATTTGCTGGCCAAATATCAAGATAGGCTTCGAATTTGTATTTGTCAGGATCTGATGCTAGTAATCTGCTCCAGATGCTATTCGGTTCTTGTTCGCTATTCGATGCCGTATAATAATAGACATTGAAATCTAAAATCTCACGATAGAGTGCGTCATCATCTTGAAGCAGGAAATACTGATAGCATAGCTCTGAACAATCATGGCCTGCCACATGCTCTTTGAATATCTTGGTCAGTCTGCGTCTATATTGGTTTTCGCTCTCGTTTGACAGATATCTCTGATATATTGCTTCCTTGAGTATCGGATTGGAAATATACAGGAGTCCGTCGCGTCTGTTGAAATGAGTAGAGAAGGCACAATAAAATTGAGACCAGCTTAACTGAATGAGATTAGCAGCCTGCATAATTTCTGATTCCGATAACCCTTTCCGGCTAACCCAGAAGAAAGACAGAACATCTTTTACGAGTTGTTCTCCGTAGTCTTGTTCACAGCGAGATAGAATGAGTTCGTATAGTTCTGCGAGTGATTGAGCATGGAGGTATTTGTCAAGATGTTGGTCTAACTGGTAATAATCGCCAAAAGAGACCAACTCATTGAGTAGAGACACCAGTGCAGAGGTGTTCTCAAACAGCTTGGTGTTGGCAATCTTATCGACTTGTGCTTCTGTTAGTTTCTTACCGTATTTAATCAGGTATTTCTGGATAATCTCGCTCCGGATTTGGATGGAGAGAGGGGGTAGGGTAAGGCATAGCCAATGGCGATAGGAGAGTGATTCCATTGATTCGTCATCAGGCGTCGTAGTTAGCATCACCTTGACGTTCTTGGGCATCCTGGGCAGCCAAAGGAGTTGTTTGCTACCATCATTGGTCGTGAATTTCTCTAACCCGTCGATAATAATCAGAAGATCATCATTGTCCTGTATCATCTCAAGGAGGGCTTCGAGTTTCAAATCGTCAGGAAGTTGATAAAGATTGGATATCTCTGCGGTCAATCTCTTTCGGACGGCATCTCCATCATCTTTCTTATCAGAGGCATATGCCACACAGTGCCAGATGATTTTTCTGTTGGGACGCATTTTGTATTGCTCCCTCAACCAATAGGCAATGAGCGCACTTTTGCCTATACCAACGTCACCTCTTAATACGATGAATTGTTCTTTCGGATCTTCAATCCATTCGTTAAGATTGGAGATGTTAGAAGGATCTTCGATATAACCGTCCGCTAGATGGTACATCAATGCCTCGTGCCGGCGACGGATGGTCGACAAGTAACTCTGTTCTTGCTTGGGGAATCTCTCATTCATCAACTGCAGGAAAGCAGTTTCAATCAGCTCTCCCAAATCTTCAGGAGAACTGTACGACGCTATCGGGTATCGGCCGTCTTTCTGAATGGCTTTTCTCAGCCTGGATATATAGGCAGCATCCTCAGGCGCATCATCACCTGTTTTGAAGTAGAAGAATGCATCAATGGGATTCTTATGCTTAAGGACTCCATATTGCATCTCCAGTTCCGTGATGCTCAGTTTACCATCAATGTCCTCAAGGAAAGAGCCGTATTTATCTTTCAGGTTCTGGTTCTTGAAGAGTTCTTCTTTGGTTGTGCAGGTTCCATATCGGTGACCAATAAGGCCGATAAAGAACGGCCTTGAGTTCTGAATCTCATCCAGGCAGATCTCTACGACCTTTCCGTTCTTGGCATCCTCTTCAGTGATGCCCCATCTCAAATCGATGGGAACCACAGTGACATCATTCTTCTTCGCCTCAGCCTGCAACCGTGGGAACACCTTCTTAATCAGATACTCCCTCTCGCCCTGCATATCACAGAATGTCGAGCTGATAAAGATTCGAATCTCCCTATTGCTCTGGTACTGCTCCATTTGTTTGTAATTGATTTAGTTGCTTCACTTTTTCATCAATTAACTTTATATTATTTTGCATGGGTTTATAATGTATACTATCTTTGGGCAAAAGAGATAAGGCTTTTTTCCCATGTAAAAGAGCTTTTTCATAATCTAGTTTTTTAAAGAATAGTTTTGCTACCTCATTGTATAATCTAAAAGCGTGAAAAAGGCTTTTACTCTTTTCATAGAATTGCGCTGCTTCAGTATATAGTTTAATAGCCTTTTCATAGCTTCCATACTCTCTCAATAAATTACCATAACCCTCCCATAATGCGGGGTCGATCCTATATTTATCTTGAATGGCTGTCACTAGTTGTAATCCATGTTCAAAATAGAATATAGCTTTTTCTATATTATTGGCTTTATAAAAAGCTCTTCCAATAGCATTGTATGTGCCAATCGTAATAGGATTATTTATACCTAACAATTTTTCTCTTCTGTTAAGAACTATAATATAACAATCTGCTGCATTGGAGAAATTGTCTAAATCCATCCAAAGATCACCGACTTCTTTATAACGTTTTATAACCTTTGGATGATTCTCCCCCAAAAGATTCTCAAGATATCTGATGCATTCTTTTGAATATTTTAAAGCTTTTTTGTAATTTCCTTGAAATATGAGATAGTCATAGTAATTAATTAGAATAGTAGCAAAATCATTTATTTCAATTATCCCTCTTCCGATTTTAATACAGGTTTCATATAAAGAAATAACTTTTTCTCCCATCCTTCTTCCATTTCATTCTCATAGGTTTGGATTTTCAATAGGTATTCATCGATGTTAGCTTTTAGTCCTTTCTTTCCTTCTTCGCCTAATTTGATGAGGTTTAGATTGTGCTGGACATCGCGTTCAATCTCCTCTTCGTTAAGTACAGCCTGTGCTCCTTTGTTGTCACCTTGGTTAAACAAATCCATAGCTCGTTGCAAACGCTCAGAGCATTTTGTCGTGCAGAGTTTTGTAATCATTAATGCTGTGTCCCAAAGGCTAGACTCCATTTTCGAGAGTTTCTCCTTGCTCTTTAGCAATTTCTCAGCTTTCTTTGCATAGGGAGGGCTGTCTGGAGACAGATATTGAAGATCTTCTTGAAGATCTTCAATATCCTTTATAAGATCATTATATTCCTCGTTATTCCCAGCAAAAGGAACGTTTTGCAAGTCCACATATTCTTTGCCTTCTATGGTTACTTTACCGTCTTTTACTTCAACGATACTTTTTCCTTGTAGTGCCTGACTTTGATACTCCATAAACTGGAGCAGGAAATGGGCTTTAAGGGTGTCAAAATTGGCAAAGGGGGTATAGAAATGACCATATTTCGTTGGGAAGGAATCGCGGAATTCTTTCAATTCCTCTGTTGGCAGTTTTGAGGGATCGTCAATCTCTTTAAAATACACCCATAACTTCTGGGGATTCTTTCCTGCAATCTTTTCGTTGTATGCAGTATCGAGCTCTGTTTTGGTGTACATCCCAAATTTGGTCCAATACAAGACCATACACATATCACATTCACGAAGCTTCTCATTGTATTCTTCCTGCTTGTGAGGTGCACCCATGGAAGCATCAAGGTTTTCCCACTCAACCGCAATTACCTGAATACCTACTTTTTCCAGCTTGGTACTCAAATCATTGGCAAAGGAGGCCATCAATAATCTTTCCTTTTCCAGCTCATTCGACGAAGCGATGAATATTTTGATAGTCTTCATATATGCTGTTGTTATGCGTATTATACTCCAAATTTACCATAGCGGCCACCAACATCTTTGTGGTGATACCAGCTCTTGCGATTTAGCCATGTAAAGCCTTCGTTTTTGGTGATGACGGCAAGGTCAATTGGACCACCGACTCCTTCTGGAGAGAACGTCATGTAACGCTCAAAACTTGTTATCGCAATGAAATTCTCTGCGAGATGAGCCATGTCTTGAACTCTATAGTTGCGAAGGGCCTTCAGCCACTGGCGGCGTTCGGTTTCACGTATTCCATTGCCATATTGCTTGAACTGACGGATGAGATCACTACACTTTACCCTTTTGAGAATGGTATCTATCTCTTCGGAATCGTCATCCATCATATAATCAGAGGATATTTGCTCAGCGATCTCACTAAACATTTTTTCAGACTTATACAGCACATTATAATATAAGTCTGGATCAATACCTGTCAGTAGCGCTTCCATAATGTCAACCTGTGCATATGGACAGATGGCTACGGGATTAGTATCAGAAATGGCATGGACATCTTTTGGATGGATTATATAGCTTATGCGATTGTCGAAGCCATGGCTTACCTGGGCTCTTATCATCACAGGATATTCTTCGTCATGACCATATCCGGAGAAAATAAGTTGTGTATTTGCGCGTTCGTATCCATATATCACATATGAGAAAAAGCCTTCGATGAATAAATCCTTAATCTCTGAAAATATTTCCTCAGTATATTCATTTGAAGGGATATCGTCTTTGTCGAAAAAAGGGCAATCCAAGTTAATCGTCTTTGTTTGGAATAGATCATCAACCATAGAACCCATATAATCTTTGAACTGATCTATGGTGTAATCCTTAAACGAAGGGAGTACAGCTAGCGTTTTGAAGTACTTGATTCCGGAATTGATTCGTTTACGGTAAGCACTTAGGATTTGCCTTTTGTTGGTAACTGCTTCTTTTTGGTTGATTTCAATATCGGGCACTTGGCAGACAACATTGTCCCAAAAAGAATCAAGTAGATTTTGCAAAAAGTTCTTTTGTGCGTCCTCTGGAAAGAATATCTTCTCTGTCAGCATGTAAGAGAAGAAATCATCGATACAAGCCTGGACTGTAGGGAAAAGCTGATGTCCACGTTTCTGTCTGTAGCGGCGGACGATGATATCCCATGGAGTATAATGGAAAGTTGCTGAGCCGACAATCATAATGCTGATCGGGTTGACATCCGACATTCTTAACATCTTGTTGGCAGAATTCTCAATTTTCACTTTCCTATCTCGCGTTATTGTTACGGCACTGTCGGCTGCAATGGCGATGCCACGCTTATTTAATATTCCTACTACTGCTGTCATAAACCTATAAAATTATAATCCGAATAGACAATGTTTGATATATACGACTCCCTCTGTACGAGTGATGACTGCTAACTCCTTTGTATGGGGAAGTTCTCCCTTGCCACCAGACTTTAGATGATCGAGCTGAACCTTGGCATCGACGAAGTCCTCGGCCATCTTGACAAGATCTTCAATATTGAATGAGTCCAGTGCCATGTCGATACGGCTTAATTGGTTGTCGCTTTGATTATAAGTGTATTTGGCAATAGTTGTTGTTGCATCGTATTCGGAAAGTTTTTTTTGAATGTTTTCTTCATACTTAGTGCCTTTTACTACATCCAGAATACGCTGTTTATAGATGTCAATAAGACCAGATTGTTTCTCAATCAATTTAGTTCTAACATCGTCAGATATTCCATAGATGATAGGCTGCGTGTTCTCAAAATGAGATAATGTGTAGAAATCTGTTTCTTTGTCGTGGTCTATGCCTCGCTCAGTATTGAAGTCGCATATCAGTTTGCTGGCTTCATCGTCGAGGTGGACCTGAATGTCAACGGCTGAGGGAAACACATCATCGGTACCAAAACCTAGGAAGATGATTTTTCCGTCGTCTTCTGTAAGATTTTTCCAACCAGGATTAATCTTGACGGTAGAGAGGTAATTAGAGAAATCGCGGGCGTAATCTCCAAAGATTTCGTGCTTGGCGATTTCTCCTTGCCTGAGATAAGCATTGATGATAGTATCCCAAGGGATGGGTGAATACGAATTCACGGCAAGAGCTACAGGCTCCTGCCGTGAAAGGGCATATAAGGTCATGTCAGTGTCTGAGGCACAGGCAATACCATGTTTGTTTAGGAATGCAACAAATGACGTCTTCATATTTGCTATGTTTTATGTATTTCAAATCCTAAAGCGACGATGATCTTGAGTGTGGAGAGAGCCGTGTTACGATCGTATGCCTTCTCTTCTTCTGACAGTTCTTCGTAGGGTACAAGACAAGGGGTCTGGCGCTTCTGATCGTCACGTACCGGACCATAGGTCCAGCCTTCGTTCATACGATTCTGAGCCCAGACTTCGTGGACATTCTTGGAGATGGCCTCTGCGAGTGCCATCAACTCTTCAGGTAACTGGATATTAGTTGTGTCAACTGGAGTGGGTGTGTAGTTGTTACTAGTCTGATCAATCATAATAGTTATAATTTGGTGCAAATTTAATCAATTTTTCTGTAAATACGATGTATATACAACGAAAAATAACATAAATAAGTGGCGTAGCTATTCTATTTCTTCAGTAACTTCGCGAGCTTCGTCAAATTTTGCCTTCATCGTGGGGTTTTTATGGGTCAACTTGCGAATGGTCAGTCCCTCGACCTTGTCGTTAGCCAGTCGGAGATGGTCATCAGACTTCAGGAGGTTGTCTTTTACCTTCTGGAGGTCAGCAATAGACTTGTCGATAGCTGCGATGGCATCACGGAAGCGATCGTGTGCATTCTTCACGTTATTGCCAAAGAGGTTCCTGAACTCGTTAAGTTTGCTCTCAAAATTGGTTACATCAACTTCCTTACTTTGGGCGATGGCCAGCTGGCGCTTGTATTCAAGGCTTTTCTTGGCAGCCTGTACCAGCAGGGTGATGATGGGGATGAAGAACTGTGGACGGATTACATACATCTTCTCATATTTGTGCGAGACATCGATAATGCCGGTATTGTAGGTCTCATTATCAGGTTCAAGGAGTGAGACGAGCACCGCATATTCGCAACCTTTCTTTCGTCGGTCTTCGTCAAGCTTCTTCAAGAAGTCCTCGTTCTTGTGCTTGGTGGCTGTGGTGTCGTTCTCATTCTTCATCTCAAACATGATGGAGATATAGTCAAAGTCTCCATCAAAGTCACGGAAAATAAAGTCACCCTTACTGCCCTCGGAGGCATCGTTGTCTTTCTCGAAGTAGGCATATGGCATAAGGGGGCGGATGGTGGTGTTGAACTGGGTGCTGCAATGCTGTTCAAGGGTCTCACCAACCATCTTGGTTGACATACGGGTCTTCAAGTCCTTGTAGTAGTCAATCTGCGTCTGCTTCTCCTGCAGCTGGAGGTCGTACTTCTCCTTTAGGTTCTGCTCTCGGGTCTGGGATTCCTTATCCTTGACGGTGAGTTCATTCCTCAACTCTGCAATCTTCTGCTCCTTCTTCTGGATTTCATCCTTCGCCTTGTTCTGTTCTTCGAGGACGGCCACACGAATCTTGGTTGCACCTTCGGCGATGTCAGCCTTAAGTCGAATAATCTCGTTCTCTTTCTCGGCCAGTTTCTCGTTGAATTCAAGTTGCTTGGTCTGGAACTTCTGCTGGGCCTTCAACTCATCGGCCTGCTGCTGGATAGCCTGCTGCTTTTCGAGCTCCTTGATCCTGCGGTCAACCTCGGCATTGAACTCAGCATTCTTCACCTGATTCACGATGTCTGCGTAATCAGATTCGTCTACGGTAAACACACTACCGCATTTGGGACACTTTAACTCTTTCATATTCGTATGTTTTTTATTTTCTGTTGCAAAGATATGTATTTATTTTGAAATAGATAACTCCCTACAGCGAAAACCCGGCGATGGGCTTTCGCTGTTTCTTGTCGGTAAGGAGTTCGGCACGGCAATAGTCCTCAATTTCTGTGAGAGAGGCAAACTTGCCAGAGAGGATATAGTCAACAGTGCGTTTGCGGGCGATGTTCTCTATCTGACCGCCAGAGAAATCGAAGTGGGAAGCCAGTTGACGCGCATCGTCAACACTGATGTCCTTTAGCATGGAACGCCATATCATGGTCTTTACGTCGGTATCTGGCTTGTGGAACTCAATCTTGTAGATAAAGCGACGTTCAAAGGCTGTATCGAGATTGCTTGTCAGATTGGTAGTCGCGATGAGGATGCCGTCAAGGTCTTCAATCTCCTGAAGAATAATATTCTGCATCGCGTTATCCATCTTATCTACGGAGTGTTCCACATTCTCCGAACGCTTGTTGATGATGGCATCGGCCTCGTTGAAGAACAGAATGGGCATGACTTCGCTGTTATTGCATAGCGCACGGTAGCGGGCGAATACTTCCTTAATGTTCTTTTCACTCTCACCAACCCATTTATCGCGTAGTCCGGCAATATCGACCTGCATCAGGTCTCGACCAGTTTGACGGGCAATCTGTAAGACAGTCTCGGTCTTTCCTGTACCAGGTGCTCCATAGAACAGGCAAGCAAACCCCTTACGCATGCCCTGCTCCTCCAGTCGCTGCTGGATGGCAGGAAGATTCTCAGTGCTGAGAAGGCTGGTAAGACGCAGTATCTGCTCCTGCTCTGTCGTATTGAAGAACAGGGATTTCTCCTTAATGGTGGTATGGCTCTTCAAGAAACGGCCATTTGGTGCCTGACGTCTGCATTTCGTCCTACTGGGCTTGTAGGCAGAGAGAAGTTCGGTCTTTGCCTTGCGGGTGAGCATATACTGCTCTCCATTTGCCTGGCCATCGTCACACTTGTGTTCGATATAGCCGCCCTGTATCAGTATGTGCGTACCATTTCTCAACTCATGACGCAGATAGTCGCAATCAAAGTCCTCTGGGTATAGATTGTCGATGGTCTGAAACTGGAGACCTTCTCCTTCTGACCCTTCCCATTGGGCATAGTCGTAAACAATCATCAGAAGTAACGACTGGACGTGGATATCGTCAAACGTCAGTATTTCATGGCAGAGTGGTAGATGTGGATTGGCTTTAACCAGTTCCATCATCCACTCCTCATCATCTTTGAACTCAGCATTATGGTCATTTATATTCTTGTCAATATGGCTCTCCAGCTTGTCAACAAACTGTTGCTCAGTGAGACCATCGAGTTTTTCTGGAACGAATACCTTGTTGTGACGGAGTGCCGTGACAACTCCCTTGACAAGGGCAAAGCCTTCAAAAAAGCCGCCTATTTCATGGACACCTCTACGAACGAGCCAGCGTTTGGTGACCAGTTCTTCAATCTCCTCGGAATAGACCATGATAGAAAGTCTGGTACAGTTGAGATAGTTGCCTATGCGCTTCCAAGAAACAGCCTCTCCTGCTTCAATCATAATGGCAAGCACAACAATCTGAATGTTTGTGAGTCCCAGTTCCTGGCGAAGGTAGTTCAAGGGATTCTTGCACTTCTCCCAGAACTCATCCGACAGTCTGGAATCCTCGGAGAGTTCGAGGACACGGTTCATGGCTGTGATGATAGTCCAAGTATCCGGTTCCTTATACTCATCCTCTTCATCAAACATCTTGCCGTCAGGGGCTACATCAAGTCCAAGGTCATTTCTCTTTTGAATCTTTAATCTTCTCATATTGTCAACGTTTTTAATTCTCTGATCTGCCTAAATTATAGGAAACTT
>JAEEGG010025444.1_pt1 | contig 11392 bp, 10 predicted proteins | sample 9134161 | NCBI WGS metagenome assembly JAEEGG01 (sample SAMN16246543, study PRJNA631951) | gut metagenome | biome: gut microbiome; feature: rumen; material: CR-attached | host: Bos | place: Iran: Karaj | collected 2018-10 | reverse complement strand
CACCGCGGCCACCGCAAAAAGCAGCACGGGGATGAAGTCCACAAGCGCCATCACGACCGAAAAGTCTTTCATAATGTTATCCTCCATATAAAAAAACCGCCGGTCCGGCAGAGCCTTTTCGGGCACAATGGATCGGCGGCATGTCGTAATCAGTTATTCTTTTTCCTCTTTCTTCTCTTTTTTCTTGTTCAGGCTGTAGATCGGCAGCAGCGGGAGGATGATCGGCGTCTTCTTGACGTAGTCGACGTATTCCTGCTTGTCGCCGTAGCTCGCGTTCTGGCGCTTTTCCATACGCTGCGCACCGTTGAACATGAGGTAAACGATGGCGCCGTAGGCAATGCACGCCACGATCCACTGCCAGACGTTGGCGTAGGCGGTGATTCCCGCGACAAACACGCCTGTCCAGAACGTGATCTCACCGAAGTAGTTCGGGCAGCGCACCATCTTGTAGAGGCCTTTGGTTGCGACCATGTCGGGGCGCTCCTTCTTCTGATCGCCCTTCTGCTTGTCGGCGAGCGACTCGAGCACGAGGCCCGTTATCGAGATCACGAAGCCAACAAGCGGCACGATGAAGTCGGTTTTAGCGTTAACGTAGCGGAAAAGCATCGGGCTGGTCTGCGCCACGTAGAGAGCGGCAACGAAGATCCAGATGAAAATGAGCACGAACACGGGCATTTTCTTCTCCTTGTTTTTTGAGAGAGAATCCTTCGCGACGTCCGTCTTTCTTAACGATGCGTTTTTGAGCTCGCGCACGAGAAGGAAGCCGGAGAGGCGCACGCCGTAGGCGATGAAAAGGAGCATCTGGACAAGCACGATCCAGAACGGAACGGCGGTCGGATTCACGAGGTACATAATGAAGATCGCAATTCCGCAGCCCGCGACCGCGAAGCCGTAGCCTATCGAAAGAAAATACACGAACTTGTAAAAGCCCACGCAGCACAGCACCGCGCTGACCGCGTAAAGTATACCTAAAAGAGCCCAGGGCATGATTTATTCCTCCTTGCCGAAGTATTTTTTCAGATATTCCGCGAAGCTCGCCTCGCCGACTTCGGTGTCGCCCACCAGGTCGTGGCTGAGCGTCCACTTCGAGAACAGAATGATGTCGTGCTTGCCCTCCTTCTTGATTTTGGGAAGGTTCGCGAGCACGCCGAAGAGCCACGCCGGCGCCCACTTGATTTGGGTGGGCTTTCCCGCGGCCTTGAAGCACATGTCGGCCATCTCCTCGTAGGAGTAGGTCTCTTTGCCGCCGACGTTGTAGGTCACGTTGGTGTCGAACATGTGGTCGACGATGAACGCCGCGAAGTCCGGGCAGTCCACAACGTTCGCCTTCACGCCGCCGAAGCCTTTAAGAAGCTGCATCTCGCCCTTGTCCACGTAGGGCTTGAACACCTTCGCGATGTCGTAGAAGTAACCTGTGGGCCTGTAGATTACGTAGTCCATGGGCTTCTGCTTGATGTCCTGCTCGACCATGTATTTCGCATGGAGCATCGGCACCTTCTCGGCTCCCGGCTCGTCGCAGGAAATGACCGAAATGTAGTTGAATTTCTTCACTCCCGCACGAACGCACTCCGCGTAGAGGTTCATGTTGCCCTGGTAGTCGATGTCGTAGGACGTGAACTTCGTGGAAGCGCCGGTGAGTCCCATCGTGGTGATGACGACTTCCGCTCCCTCGCAGAGGCCCTTGAGCGTCTCGGGGTGAGTGGCGTCGATCTTGACGAACGTATACTTTCCCGCGGTTCCGGCGACTTCGGTCTCGCGAAGGTCCGCAGCCACCACTTCATAATCTCTCGCGCAGAGAACTTTCAGAATTTCCGCTCCTAAATTGCCGAACGCGCCGGCGAGAATTACTTTCATAATGATATACCCCTCCTAACAATCTATCAAATCTGCAGTTTTAAAACCGGCAAATTGTATATTAAATATACCACCCGGAGGCCGTCTCAGTCAAGTTTTTTTAATACATAAATGATCTTTAGGCGTCGCCGTGCAACGCGCGCGGTTCTGTCCGGGAAGGCTGTGAAAAGCGGCGGATAACGGTGCCAAAGGTCCTCCGCTTCTTGACACCGCCCCTCCCAAATGCTAAACTTTTACAAAATATAAGAAAGCGTGGTCTTTAAATGAAAGTCACTTTGCGCAAAACACTTATAATCCTTCTGGCGGCGGTTCTTCTCTGCCTGCCCGTACTCTCATCCTGCAACACCGGAGGCGGCGGCACCGTTACGCCCACCGAAGAGCCCCCCGAGATAACCGAAGCGCCTTCTCCAACCCCCGTCCCCCGCGACGTCTCGAACGACACCCCGATCGCGTCGTCGATGGTCTACGCGAACGAACTCGCCAACACGGTCGAAGGCTACTACACCTCTGCCGTCAGAAGCGAATACGTCCTCAAAAACACTCAGATGCGCCTTACCGAGAATCTAACGGACGACGGCGCGAAGGGGCTCCGGAAGTTCGAAAACGCCTCCGGAAAGACGTATTTCACGGACAGTATGGACCTGTACGTGATCGACAGCAACGGCGGGGAATGGTCCGACCGCTATTCGCTCGGATCCGGCCGCATCAATACCACGCGCCTCGGCTTTTATTACTATGAATCGCATTTCCGCGACCTCGGCCTCGGCAACTCTTCCGGCGCGGACTCGTACGAAGCCGTCACCGAAGTCACCGACCTCAAAAAGAACTGGGTCGCGCACGACGGCAATCTCAAAGCCGGCAGCAAGAACAGCGCTGTTTTCACTGTTGAATCCACGTACGACCCTTATTTTGTCATCAGGAGCTTTTCCGTTCCCACAACATCCGTCAACGCCGTCGAGCTCGAGCTCGCCGTAAAAGGCAGCGCTTCGCGCGTACAGATGTTTATCGACGACGGGTCCGACTACAACCCGGGCCAGACGCTCACGTTTACGGTCAAGTCGGACGGAGCTCCCCACAAATACCTCATAGACATTTCCGCCATCCAGAAAGGCAGCGCGCTTAAAGGCATCAGGCTCGACGTCGGCGACAACGTCGGAGAGCAGGCCACGCTCTCCTCTCTGAGGCTCATTAAAACCTCCTCCGCGACGCCGCCCCTTAAAAGCGAAAAGACGTACCACGTTTTCGCGGACAAGCTCCACCAGGAGTTCAGGGTTGTCGCATTTGAGGCGACCTCTTCGATCGCCGAATTCGGTATGATCTGGAAAGTCGACAAGAGTGCCGTCAGCGCGCTGTCCGTCAAGGATAAAGACGGCGTCCACTCGGACCTTAACTTCGACCCATCCACCGTCGAGTACGTCGCGTTCGACTTCACTGAAGCCGGCGTCTGCGGCATCATCGTTCCCGACGACGAAAAGCTGGCGCTCAGGGTGACTGTCACCGAGGTCGACGGGCAGTACGTCGTAAGACAGGTCTACGGCGGCAAGCTCAGCCTGAAAGCCGGCGGCGACGCGAAAATCGCGAACAGGCTCTACAACGACGCGACGCACGACTTCGCCGGCATCGAAAAAGAGGCGTGGCTTGAGCGCAACCCGCTCGGCTCCGGCAACATCTCCGTCACGGTAACCAACTCCAAAACTAAATTCAAGCGGTACGACCCGGTCCGCGGCGTGTACGTTTTCACGCTCAACGGCACCGACTTCACGACCGCCTACCAAAAGAAAAACAGAAACAAGGACTTCGGCGCGACCGTCTCCGTCCAGAACGACTCGAACGATCGCAAGATCTACGTCAATTTCAGCGCCAACTCCGAGTGTCTCGAGTGCGCCGCCGTTCTCGACGGCAACGGGCTGCTCACGCCGATCCCGGTGCAGGTTTGCAAGAATTTTACCTACGAAAAGGAAGAACCTGTCTACGACCCGACGGACGTTCCGTACTCCGACACGTACTTCCCGCTCGTTCTCAAGCCGAACGAGACGCTCGCGTTTTCGCACATGCACCTCTACCAGAACTGGGGAATCTTCCCGCTCAAGCAGATCGGTTCCATTCAGTTCCACGTCTCGTACTACCACCTCTCGACAGGCGTCACGGAGTCGAACTGCATCGCGCCGCTCTACGTTTACGGACGCGACGGATGGACGCTTCCCGACTTCAGAGGCCCGAGCGGAATCATGTGGAGCGGTCAGCCCCAGTTCACCGCAGGCGGCCACAACAAGTTCGTGTCGTACGTTGACGGTAACGGAACGGTCGTCCGCTCGGAATACACGGGCTGCAAAATCAATTCCTACGGCCCCACCTACGCCGACTTTCAGTACAGCTACAAGGCCGACACAGGCGCATACGAGTACACGCTGCGCCACACCGAATTCCCGCAAACCGACGAAAACAGGACGTACTACACGCTTTCGCTGAAGTTTTTGAAGGATATCACGTTCGAAAACGTCGCCGACCTCTTCACGCTCCACTACTTTGACAGCCGCGACCAGAAGTTCGACAAAATGAGCTATCTTGCAGAGGACGGCACCGTCAAAACGCTTGTCACCGACTTCTCCCGCCGCAACAGCGAGACAGTCAAGCTCGCGAAGGATTCGTTCTGGTTCGCGTTCTACGGCTCGAGCAACGAGGACTGCATGAACGAGGCGCTCATCATGAGGAAGTACGACGTCCGGCTTGGCGGCGAGCAGTGGAACGGCGGTTTCGTGCTCCGCAGCGGCTACGACGGCACGGCGTGCAACGTCAGCGAGCTCTCGCTCGACCTCGGCAAGTATACGTTCAAAAAAGGCGACACGATCTACCTCGAGTTCCTGCTCGTCCCGTGGGGCAACAGAGACCACGACACGTACTCCAACATCGAGAGGCTTTTCGAGGATTCGGTCTTAAAGCCGCTCACGGTCACCGCCAAAACCGGCACGGTCATTCCCGAGACTTACCTCCCTCACCTGCTCTGCGAAAACAACTCCGCGGAGTTCACGGTCACCGGCGGCAGGAACAACAACGTCGTCAGGATCGACGGCTTCACGTCGCTCTCGAGGCCAGTCATCGAAAAGCTCGTCGACGGCGTGTGGGAGCCCTACGTCACGAACGTTCACGAATACGACGGCTACGCGGTCCATTACGTTTTGGACGGCACCTACGGCTACTCGTTTGTTTTCGAGACGGAAGACCCCGGCGCGTCTTATACGTTCAGGATATCAGCCTGAAGCAAAGCCACGGCAGGCGGCCGGAAATCCTTACCGGAGATTCCTGCCGGTAATTCTTGCCGCTAATCCACGTGAAAGAGAGGCGTTGTATGCTTGAATTCGAACCGTTTTCAATTGAATCGCTTCGAAAAATCATTCCGTTCCTGCGGGCGCACCCGAGTCCCTGTAGCGACATGTCGGCCGGTTCCCTCTTTATGTGGGCACCGGGAACCGGCCTCCGTTTCTGCATCTATAAAGACACTCTCGTCATAAGCCAGGAGATAAACGGCCAGCCCGCTTTCACCTGGCCCGCCGGGAACGACCCTCACGGCATGGTCGCCGAACTAATTAAATATACGGAAAGCCGCCACCTTCCGCTCCGTTTTTACGCGGTCGACGCGAAAACGCTCGAAACGATTACCGGCGACGCGAGACTGAAAGACCCGATGTGGTCTTTTGACCCGCAGTGGAGCGACTACGTCTACGATTTTCGCGACGCGATGACGTTCCCCGGGAGCAAATTCCACGGCCAGCGGAACCACGTGAACAAATTCACAAGGCTTTACGGCGCGCCCGACGTCCGTTTTCTCGCGCCTGACGACAAAGACGCGGTGCTTGAAATGCTCGCGTTGTACGAAGCAGAGCACGCCGTCATGAACAAACTCGAACGCCTAGAATTCGAGCAGGCGAAAAAGCTTCTCGAAGTTTACCCGGACCTCGGACTTTACGCCGCGGGGCTGTTCGTTGACGGCCGTGTCGCCGCGTTTTCTATTGGCGAGATCTCCGGAAACACGCTCCTCATCCACGTTGAAAAGGCCCTCACCCGCTACGAAGGTGCCTACCCGGCAATGTACTCGGGCTTCGTGCGCCTTATGTACGACGTTTCCGGCCACTCGCTCAAGCTTGTCAACCGCGAGGACGACTCCGGCGACCCCGGCATCCGCGTCTCCAAAAAACAGTACCACCCTGTCGCGATGGTCGAAAAGTATCTCGTCCACGTCAACGCGCCGGCAAAAAGGATTCCTCCCGTGTGGGAGATCAATGCCGGTTCCGCCGTGCTGACCCCGTTCCGCGAGTCCGACAGGAAAAACTATTTCGATCTCTGCGCCGACGTCGAAAACAACAAATACTGGGGCTACGACTACCGCGACGACTACACGCTGACCGGACCGCTGGACGAAAACACATTTTACGACTCCGCGGCGCACGACATGGCCGCCGGCGACTCGATAAACTTCGCGATCCGCCTGAGTTCCGGCGGCGAGATGGCCGGCGAAGCGATACTCTGGAATTTCACGTACGACGGTTTCGCCGAACTCGGCTGCCGCCTGCTCCCCCTCTATCAAGGCACTGGTCTTGGAACTGAAGCATTTAACGCGGCCGCATCCTTCGCGGAAGAAACGCTCGGGCTCAAGGTCTGCGCGCGCTGCTGTCACGAAAACGTCCGTTCCCGCCGCATGATACTTTCAAGCGGGTTTACGCCCTGCGGCAGCGACGGCGAGTATGAGTATTTCAGCCGCGGCGGTTTCCCCTGGCCGTACGGTTCGTTATAACTGCTTTTTTTAATAAAAATGCGGCGCCGCGCGGGGTCCTAAAAATCAAACCCCGCGCGGCGCCTTCGTTTAATCAATTGTTCAAATAGCTTAAAAGCTGCTTGCCTTTACTCCGTTTCCTTCCACGCCGGAACCTCATCCTTGAACAGCCAGTAGAAGTCCGCGTTCGAGACGCAGATCACGTCCTCCGCCTCCGTCATCATTTTAATTAGCTTGTCGAGGTCCTCCCATTTTTTGCTGAAGTCGAGCTCATAGCCGTGGCCCCACACGTAGAAGAGCATGTCCTCGGTGCACTCCGTATCGAGGAATTTCTGCGCGTACTTAAAGAGGTTCGGGTCGGTGATGCCGCAGGTCGGCTGCCATTTCAGCCAGTATCTCGGAAGCTTGAACTTGTACGTCGAAGTTGTGGCGCGCGCGAATTTGGCGGTCGTCCTGTCGCGAACGATCTCGATCGTGGCGCTCGTGTACTCCGTGTCGCCTCCCGGCCATGCCATTCCCGTCGGGTAAATGCCCGTCAGATTGTAGATGTTCTCCGTGTCGTCCATGATCTCGCGAACAACGTTGCTCGGGCCGAGATTTTTGAGCGAGGGGTGGTCGTACGTGTGGCTCTCCACGTCATAGCCGTCGTAGATTCCGGTCTTGAATTCCTCCTCGGTCCAGCGGATGTGCGTGAGCGTGGGATCTCCCAGCGTCTGTCCGACCCAGGTCCAGTTCGCGCCGAAAAGACCGGTATCGATAAAGAACGTGCCGCCCTTGAAGTTGTACTTCTTGTAGATCTCGATGATCCGCTTGTCCTGCGTGATGCCGTCGTCAAAGCTGATCGTGAAGTACTTTTTCGGCGTGCCGTCACGCTGCACGGTGGCGGTAATGTCCGACCCGGCGAGTCTTCTGCCCTGGTCGTCCGTCTGCCACGGAACCGCCGTCGGCTCTTCTGTCGGAGCGGCCGGAACCTCGGTCACATCCGGTTTCTTGGTCTCGTTCGGGTCGTTTCCCGGTCCCGCACAGCCGCCCGCAGCGGCAGCCGCCATACACGCAATAAGCATCATGGCCAAAATCCTCCCTGTAATTCTATGGAATCTGAATTTGTTTGCGTTTGATCTTAACATGTTTTTCAGCGCCTTTCGGTTGAATTGTATTCTGCGTAAATCCATTTTAGCACATTTTCCGGGAAAATACATCTAATTTTACAAGCAGCGCGATTATGCGCGGCCGCCGGCATTGAAGAATTCACGCCTTGCACTTCTCCAGAATCTCCGCGATCCGCTCCGCCTTCTTCTGCCCCGGCGCACGTTTCACAGGCGTGTGCACCGTCGTCTTTATGTCGTCAAGGTCTTCCAGAACGCGCTCTCCCGTGATCGGGCAGTTGCCCTGCACGAAGAACACGTACCCTTCCACCCAGACGTTCACGCCCTGCTCCTCGAGGTAGCTTTTGAGCAGGAAAATCTCGCGATTCACCTGCCTTAACGGGTTCGGAACAGACTTTTCATAGGTGACTCCCCTTTTTGTGGTCTTGTATTTCATCCACTCGGCATCATCTTCGTTCCCCACGATTTCACCTGTCAGATTCTTGACCTCGATAATGAACACCCCGTACCGGTTCACGACGACGTCGTCAAGCTCAGTCTCCCGGCCGTCGTAAATGATCTCCACGTTCTTGAAAAGCCAGTCGTCTTCATCGAGTGCGCGCGCGATAAAATTCGACGCAATCACCTCTCCGCGGTTGCCTGCCCGCTTCTCGGGTGTGTCCGGATTCCTGCGCCGCGGCTTGCCGTCTTTCTTGCCCTTCCGGGAACTTACCGCGATGACTATTATTAAAACTATCAGCCCGATAATCAGGAAAGGCATCGCCCGTTCACCTCAGAATCTTCTCGCCGTCAAACGCAAAAAAGCCCAGGCCCTCGCCGGTAAAACCGCCCGACTCGAGCCGTTCCGCGTACGCTCTCCTCAAGGAAGTGTCCCGCGGCAGCTCCTCCGGCGGCAGCTCCGCGTATCTCCCGAACACCCTCCACGCGTCGTGAAAGCGGTCCTGTCCGAAGCACTTGATCCATTCAAAATCGTCCATAAACCGGAGAATGTTCGAGTTTTCCGGCAGGAATTCCCAGTGAAGCGGGTAAAGCAGCCACGAGTAGCACCCGAAAATGACGATGCCGTCCTCAAATCTGTCTTTATAGTGCGGGTACGCGGCGCGGTAAGACGCCAGCCTCACCTCGTCTGTCAGCGGAATCCCGCTCGAAGGAATGTGAAAGTTGACGAAAATCCCGCCCTTTTTGAGCGTTTTGCCGCAGTGGAGTTTGAAGTCCTCGCCGTCGTATTTTACCTCTTCGTACTGGAACCTCCCGTACGCGAACCGCGTCATGTCGAAAAAGCCGTCGTACCACCCCGCCACGAACGTCCCGACCACGCCCTTGCACTCGACGCACTCCGCGATCTTGCAGCGGATGTCGTCCATGGACGCGTAAAAAACGCTGTCGGGAATGCCCTTCGCGCGGTATTTTTCGTGCAGGAACGGCAGCGAATTGACTATCAGCAGAAGGTCCGTCGAGTACGCGTTTTTCCCGAATTTTAGCGCAATTTCTCTGGTTTGCGTTAGCGCCTCGCGAAGAGTTATTTCGTCTTTTTTCGCGAACCGCTCCACAAGCGCGTCAAGCTCCGCCGCATACTCCTTCTCGCAGTCCAGCTCCGCCTCGAGCGCCTCAAGCCCCTTCACCGTGCTCTCCGGATACCCGGAAGCCGTCATAACCTTAAGCTCTTCGTTAAAATGTCCCATTGCCCTGCTCAATCTTCATGAAACCTGTCGGGAATCTCTCCCCGCACATCCAAAATATCATCCACCGGAATCCGCTTCCCGTCCCCGGTCACGATCTGCCTCTTGTAGCCGTCAAACTTCCTGACGACGCAAACCTCCCTGACGATCCGGCCGCCCTGCTTGGTTTTGTCCGCCTCAAAGAACGTTATTTCCGTCTCCGTGAAGCCGTCGTACCCCTTGAGAACCGCCTCCAGCTTCGCCGAAAGGCGCGCCTTCTCGTCCTCGTCAAGCTCCGGCCGATCCTCCGTGAACCGCGCCGTCTCCTCAACAATGTCCTCATACCCGACAAGCGCCGCGAACGGGCTGAACTGCGCCGAGTAGCTGTCCCTTCCCAGCGGAGGGTGCTTTTTCGACACGTGGTGCGGGTTATTTATGATGTCGTCGTACTTGTGCTCGTCCCGCATTTTACGTTTTTCCTCCGGATTTCTTCAAGTCTCCGCCTTCCGCCGTCATCTGTCAGCCGTCAGCCGAACTTCGTGCCGCACTCCGGGCAGAATCTCGCGTTCGCCGGCCTCTTCGCGCCGCAGCGCCTGCAGAACCTGTCTTCCGGCTGGTTTTCCGCGGCCTCTTCACGCGGTTCGTCTATAATCGGCGTGTTGTTTTGCTCCGGTTCTTCGTAAAGCGCCTGCGCCTCACTTGTGTCCTCCGGAACTTCGTCAAGCTCCGGCACTTCGTCGCTGTACGGGTACTCGCCCTTCGCATTTTCGGCCGCCTGCCTGGCCATCGTCGCAGCCATGCGCACCGTCGCCGTGTATATCTTTTCCGAGTCGGGATTCAGTCTGAAATCCGTCACGGCCGTTTTCGAAAAAATGCCCTTTTCGGCCAGTTTCCCGTCGAAAAAGCCCGCAATCAGCGCGTTTTTGTCGCTGTTCATGACGCTTTTTCCAACAGGCCACGTCTTGAGACAGTCCCAAAGAATGCGGTGCGCGTCCGCCTTCACGGCCTCCGCCGCCTCTTCCTGAGTCGCAAAACGCTCGCAGTCAAACCCTGTGATCTTCGTCTCCCCGGTCACGAACGCCTCAAGCTCAATGTCGATTGCCGGCTCGGCCTCGTCAAATTCCCTGAACCTCGCCGGCCCGTTCGTCTCGATTTTTACAGTTAATGGTGTCATAGTGAATCTCCCGACGGCACATCCGTCTTTTCAATTGTCTGCGGGTCTTCCTTCTTCCCGCTGTTTTCCGTCCCGAATCCGGACGCTTTTATTACAATCATTAGGTACGCCGCGAGGCACACCGTGTCGACTATCGCCATGAACAAAAATCCCTCACGCAGCATTATGTACGTCCACAGCGTTTCCACCCAAAGAGTCACCGCCTCCGCCACAATATATGCCGCCGGCAAAAACCTCAGCGCCACGCCGTACCACTTCTTTTTTCTCCCGTACCACAGCACGAACGCCAGCCCCGCGCACACGACCGCCGGAACGAGTCCGTACGCAAGTTCCTGCCACAACCCCGCGTAGAAAAACTCCATAGAGCTGTAGCCCTTCCTCACGATCGCGAGCCGCTTGAAAATGCCGGTCACGTAGAACATGAAATAAACGTAAAGCGCGGCATTCACCGCCGCAACGAAGTTTTTTTCGCTGAAAAGAACTATGAGCGACGTCGAAAACATCCAGAACCCCAGTGTTCCCGAGCTGAAAAGCGCGAAGTTCCATAGACCGTGCGCCGGAAACCGGCTGAAAAATGCGACAAGCAACCCCGCGACGATTCCGAACCCGGTCACAAGCAGGTATGATTTCAGGTTGTTTTTGAAAAGAACTTTGTCCATTTTTTCTGTTCCTTGACGGACGCTCCATTATGTGACCGTGCCGGCCGGCCGGGCAATCGCCTCCGGCACCTTATCTCGATACGCCGCAGCTTTATGTTGGCGTCACGAACGATAAAGCCTGTGTGTCTCCCCTCAGTCTCCGGGTTTAGCTATCGCTAAAAGTCGCCTTCGTG
>JAEEGG010025441.1_pt1 | contig 11393 bp, 7 predicted proteins | sample 9134161 | NCBI WGS metagenome assembly JAEEGG01 (sample SAMN16246543, study PRJNA631951) | gut metagenome | biome: gut microbiome; feature: rumen; material: CR-attached | host: Bos | place: Iran: Karaj | collected 2018-10 | reverse complement strand
AATCAGCGCTCCGCCCAGGTTTCCGACACCGAAGAGGAACGCGTTATGTCTGTTGGCGAAACCGAGAAACTTCTCCAGCTCCTTAGTCAGCAGCGAGACATCGTACCCGACTCTCGTCTTGCCGGAAATATTGACGTACGACAGGTCCTTAGCCACCTGCGAGGCATCTATATTCAGGTCCTTGGCTATCTGTGTAGATGACAAGGACGTCTCGCCGCAAGCCGCAGTCTGCTTGGCGTAGGCCAAATACCATGGCAAACGCCTCAAAACCGGTTCCGGCACTTTGAAATTCTGGTCTATAAACTCGTTCATACCGATTAAATTCTAATCTCGATGCCGTTTTTCTTCAAATACGCCTTGAGCTCAGCTATGCCAATCTCACCGTAGTGGAATATGGAAGCCGCCAAAGCCGCATCCGCCTTGCCCTCCTTGAACACCTCGGTGAAGTGCTCCATCGTGCCTGCTCCACCGCTGGCTATCACCGGCACGTTGACCGACTCGGACACGGCTTTTGTTATGTCGATGGCGAAACCGTCCTTTGTGCCGTCGTTGTTCATCGATGTCAGGAGAATCTCGCCCGCGCCTCTGTCCACAGCCTCCTTCACCCAGTCCTTTGTCCTTATCTCGGTCGGAATGCGTCCGCCGTTCAGATACACGAGCCACTCGCCGTCCACGAACTTAGTGTCAACAGCCAGAACGACACACTGCGAGCCGAAGTTCAGCGCGAGGTCGTTTATCAGCTGCGGATTTCTGACTGCGGCTGTGTTCACAGAAATCTTGTCGGCGCCACAATTCAGCAGCACAGACACGTCATCGACCGACGATATTCCGCCGCCGACGGTGAAAGGGATGTTGATGTTTCGCGCTATTCGGCTGACCAGCTCCGAGAGTGTCTTGCGCTTCTCATTAGTCGCGGTTATGTCGAGGAACACAAGCTCGTCGGCGCCGTCTCTGGCATATTGCGCACCCAGCTCGACAGCATCGCCCACCTCTTTGATATTCAGGAAGTTGATTCCCTTTACGGTCTGCCCGTTCTTCACGTCCAGGCAAGGTATTATTCTTTTTGTAAGCATACAGCTCTGTTATTTCAATTCTATAAAATTACGAAGTATTGTCTCGCCCACGCTGCCCGATTTCTCCGGGTGGAACTGCGTCGCGTAGAAGTTGCCCTTGTTGAGCGCCGCGCTGTACTGCAGTCCGTACTCCGCCTTGGCTATCGTGTTCTCGCCCAGCTCGGCGTAAAATCCGTGCACAAAGTAAACATACGGATTCTCAGGCAAGCCCTTGAACAAGTCCGACTTCAGGTCGGTCAGGTCGTTCCAGCCTATCTGAGGTACTTTCAGCTTGTCGTCGAATCTTTTCACATCAAGGTCGAAGATATTCAGACAGTCGGCGTTGCCCTCCTCGCTGTGTCGGCACATCAGCTGCAGACCGAGACAGATGCCCAGCACAGGCTGCTTGAGCTGAGGAATCAGCAGGTCCAGTTTCTTCGCCTTGAGATACGCCATGGCTGTGGACGCCTCGCCCACGCCGGGGAATATCACTTTGTCGGCTGCGGCAAGCACCTCAGGGGCGTCAGAAACCTCGGCGCTGATGCCGATTCTCTCCAAAGCGCATGACACTGAACGTATATTTCCTGCATTATATTTCACTATCGCTATTTTCATAGAAACTCTCTTTGTTTTATTAATTGCGGACACAAAAGTAATGATTTTTATCCGCTTACACACATTGATTATAATATGGCTTTAGAACTAAAAACAATACTCATTCATTATTTTGATTTTTTTCAAAATTAAGTGGAGCATAATCTTTACAATGACACGATAAAAATATTACCTTTGGACATTTTTGAATAAATATTCACAAACATATCATGACTAACAAAAAAATAATCGGACTGGTACTGTCCACCATAGCGATGCTCGTGCTATGGCTTTTGCCGTCAACAGTCTTCGGCATTAATGACTTGTCCGTTGTAGAGCAAAGAGTTATCGCCATATTCGCCTTCGCGGCTATCATGTGGATCACGGAGGCTATTCCAATCTGGGCGACATCGGTTCTCATTATCGTCATCATGCTGCTATCGGTGTCCACCAGCAGCATCTGGTTCCTGACACCGACCGACACCGCAACCCAGACCGCAGGCGAGCTTATCAAGTACAAAGACCTGATGGCTACATTCGCCGACCCTATCATAATGCTGTTCCTGGGCGGATTCGTGCTCGCCATAGCAGCCAAGAAATGCGACCTCGACGCCAACCTCGCGAGAGTGCTCCTCAAGCCTTTCGGCACTAAGTCACATTTCGTGCTTCTCGGCTTCATCGTCATCACAGCCCTGTTCTCTATGTTCATGAGTAACACTGCAACAGCGGCCATGATGGTAACAATATTAGCACCAATACTCAAAGCCACCGACGACTGCAACGGCAGCGGAAAAGTCGGACTGGCACTGGCTATTCCTATCGCAGCCAACATCGGCGGCATAGGCACGCCTGTAGGCACACCGCCTAACGCCATAGCACTGAAATACCTGAACGACCCTGAAGGTCTGAACATGAATATCGGATTCGGAGAATGGATGATGGTCATGGTTCCATTCGTCATCATACTTCTGCTCATCTCATGGTTCCTGCTCCTGAAGATGTTCCCATTCAACGAGAAGAACATCGTCATCAAGATTGAAGGCGAGATGAGAAAAGACAAGGACGCTATCATCGTTTACGTCGTGTTCGCTGTCACTGTGCTTCTGTGGATGCTGGACAAGGTGACTGGCGTTAACGCCAACGTCGTGGCACTGATACCTGTGGCTGTGCTGACAATGACAGGCATCATAAAGAAAAACGACCTCAAGGAAATTCCATGGGACGTTCTGTGGCTCGTGGCTGGAGGCTTCGCACTCGGCGTAGGCATGGACAAGACCGGTCTTGCCGAGCACCTTGTGAAGGCAATTCCGTTTGAGACATGGCCAACGATGGTGACAATCATCGGCTCGGGCGTTCTCTGCCTGCTGATGTCAACATTCATAAGCAACACTGCCACTGCGGCGCTTCTCGTGCCTATCCTGGCTGCTGTAGGCGCTGGCATCGGCGCAAGCCTTGACGCATTCGGCGGCATCACTTCGCTGCTCGTGGGCATCGCGCTCTGCGCATCGCTTGCCATGGCACTGCCTATCTCGACACCTCCGAACGCCCTCGCCCACTCTACCGGACTGGTAAAGCAGAGCGACATGGCGAAGGTTGGTGTCATCATCGGAGTCATCGGTCTTATCATGACATACTCTATGCTGCTCCTGATTGGCAAGTACATTTTCTAATCAGTCAACGATATAGAAATAACAAAGGCGCATTTTCAATGCGCCTTTGTTGTGTTTATATAGGGCAAGGGGAAGCTTAAGAATGATCACAAGCCCCCAAAAAAACAAATAGCTGATTGGTTTTGCAGTAGAATATCTGAATCACGATTGTATAAGAGAACAACACATAAAAACCCTGCAGGACAAGCAACAAAACGGGGAATTAAAAACAATTCATCAAGAAGCATTTATCAAAATGCATTTTGTACCTTTGAGACTCACCGCTGCACAGAACTGTTCTTCCTCTATTATTTCCGCTACACTTCTCGTCCATACGAAACACAAGAACCATTGCTCAAAGACCTCAATCAATGTGTCGAGTATCGGAAGACGATAGAGTTTTTCATCAAGACCAAAGGACTACATGGTTACTTCGAACGGAATGGTGGTCGTCTTGAAAAGGCTATGACCAATGCCTATCGATCAATGGATGAGAAGTTGAAAAGCGGCAGAGATTATACTTACTCAGAACTGGGAAGGTTAATGAAGGAGCTGAAAGGGTTGGAATGATAACATATTAGAAGGTCTATTAAAGAAAAGTTGCAAAAAATGAAAGCAAATAAGAATAGAATATGAGAGCAATAATAAAAACATTTGAATCAGGAGCTGGCGACTGTATCTTTCTCGTAATGAAAGACGAGATAGATGGTTGCAGTTTTCATATTATGATGGACTGTCATGTGTTGACTAACGAAATAAAGACTTTTATACGAGAGGACCTTTGTAAACGTATAGATGTTCTCATAGTTACTCATATTGACAGCGACCATGCTAATGGTATAACCAAGCTAATGCGTAATCCTGATTTTACAGATATGCAAATTGGGATGATTCTGTTCAATGGGTTTCAGCCACAAACAGAACAACCTCAGACTTTGCCTTCAACAACTGTTGTAAAACTTCAGGCAGTGGCTGAATTGTTGCCGCCGACGGTAGATGAAGCATTTCAAAAAACGAATGGAATGGATGCGGCATGTTTAATCACTGAGTTGAATAAGCATCCCCAATGGAAAGCTGTATGGAGACAGACTCCGATATTGGCAGGAGAAACGATACCACTTGGTAATAATGAAAAATGGGGAAGACTTAGAGTGTTGTCTCCAACACAAGCCGCGATGGACGATTTGCTACACGATGTGAAGTTGGAATTTGCAAAAAGATTAAGCACTGCACCTCCAACCGAAGCATTTGAGGACCAAGATAAATACTACGAATTGATGTTACGATTAGCAGAACTACGTAAAAGGCCCTCTTTAGCAAGAAAGACCCATGCAGTGGTCATCACTAAAGAAACGCTGATTAAGAGTGCAAACACAGATGCAGAAGAAAATGGCGTTACCAATGCTAATAAGGCATCACTCGCTTTCTGTTGGGAGGGCGGAGAAGAGAAGAAACGCGTTCTTCTAATGGGAGATGCCGTATCATCACAAGTAGTGAAAGAATTAAATTACATCGATAATAGAATTTGGTTTGAAGCAGTGAAGGTGTCGCACCACGGGAGCAAGCATAATACTAGTATAGAACTAAATGCTAAAATTGATTCTGCTCACTACTTCTTTACTGGCGGGAAAGATAATGAAGGACCAGATATAGAAACAGTAGCAAAAATAGCTATAAAACCGCTGGCTGAGGGAAAAGATCATCGGGAAATTCATTATAACCATGTGAAAGGAATCAGCCTTTGGAAAGAATTGAATAAAGAAAAGGCAATACAGTTGCTTAATTATTATCATACACAGTTGAATACAGACAATACATATGAATTTGAATATTGACAATTACGGAGGTAAAGGAATAGTTCCCGTGTTTTGCGGGAGCTATGTAAGCGGTACAGCTTTCTTTGTATCACCAACACACCTGTTAACTGCTGGACATGTAATAGCTGAGTATATTTTAGACAAAGAGACAATAGTTGCGGTGGTTGTAGAGGATGAGTATAAGGCTTGTCGCGTACTTACACACCAAGACATTCCAGATGTGGCTATTTTGGAATGTGTTGATTATATATGCCCTAATGATTATGTATTGCCATTACTAGCCAGTAAGTTTAAAGAGGGTATTGAATTGTTGATAGTCGGCTATCCGAGAGAACTGGGCAATGGCGTTGACTATTTTGGGGTGACGGTGAAAAACAGCCGGGAAAAAGCAAATCTCAAAGGCGGCTTTGACCGAATGGTTGTTAGGACAGACAGTTTTGGCTTTAATAGTTATGAAGGTTTTTCCGGGGCACCAGTGATTAATGACTTTGGAATGGTTGTAGGTATAGAAACAGATCAACTATATTATTCGTTAGGCTATCTTTCTATCCTTGCCATAAAGGATATAGTGGAAGAGAAAACGAGAATCAAGATTGAAGAAAGAGATGACCTGTTTGACAATACACCTTATGGATTGAGGAGAAGTTTCGATCATATTCGAAACCATACCTGTGATATGTTAAAAACACGTTATAACGACAGGGTACATGTTGTGAATGAATACGTAGAAAAAGCTATAGAGAGGTTCTGTGGCTATGGATTTGAAGAGGAACGTTTTTTCATTCATAAGAACTATATTATTTGGCATGAAAAAGTAGCAGATTCAATCCGGACAAGTATCGATGCGATACCTGCCATCAGAAACTATTTGTTAGATGGAGTTATCACGGATGAAGTGTCTGATGAATTTTATGGAGTGTTAAATCCGTCTGATAGAGATAAACAACTACACTCGGACTATCGTCAGGAATTAAGAACTATTTTCAAGAAAATAAATTCTTGGCTCCATGACAAGAGAATGTATGATGAAAATAAACTCATGCATGTTAGTGGCATGGCTGGTTGTGGAAAGTCTCATTTGTTGTATAGAAAAGCAGAGACTATAACTACAAAGCAGCGAGTCTATATGTTTTTAGGGTCGGAATTTTCTTCTATAGAAGATCCTGTAACAACAATGGCACGTGTGATGGGATGGAAAGATTCAGACCCATTGAAAGCATTGAATGACGAGTTGGAACTTGAGGGTGGAAATACAGCCACTATCATTATAGATGCTTTGAACGAGGGAGCAGGAACCCATTTCTGGACGGAGAAGCTACCAGTGCTCAAAAACAAGATATTGCGCTATAGTCATTTGAAACTGATAGTTTCGTTAAGAACTCTTTCAAAAGAAGACTTGTTGAATGATCAATTACGATATGAATGGCTTAAGGTTGAAGTAGAGGGCTTTACTGACCGAGAGAAAGCAATTAAAGAATATTTCAAGGTGTATGATATAAGAATTGACGAATCTTCATATACAAAGATAGAGGAATTTAGCAATCCTCTGTTTTTGCGAATGTTCTGCGAAACCTATTATAATCAGACCACATACGAGCGCGAAATGGTGCTGAGACTTCCTATATATATGAGGTATCTACAAAAGCGCAACTACGAAATATCAGATGGCATAGAAGAAGATGTTAAACGGAATATAACAAGCAAGTATATATTATGGGTTGCACAACGCTCACTTGAACAATTCCAATGTGATGACTTGCCAAGGCAATTGGCTTATAAACGTTCTTATAAACTTTGTCCTTTCAGAACGTGGAAAAATAGCCTATTGAGAAACTGTCTAGAAGCAAATCTGCTTCGTGAATATACTACGGAAAAAGGTGACTTTATAGATTTTGAATTCGATTCGATGGGTGATTACTTGAAAGCTGAGCGATTGTTGAGTTGCAACTGTGATGATGGCGACCGCTTTAAGACACTCATTAGAATATACGATAGGATGGATGCCGATTATCATTCGAATCAAAATTGGCAGAAGAAGCTTAATTTTGTGAAAGCATTTCTGAGCGTATGGAACCCTCCAACAGCTATATGGCAGCAGCCTGAATTTATAAATGGAAAGCTAACAAGCATATTGTTAAGCAGTATGCCTTTACGTAATCAACGTGATGAAAAGAATACACTTACTTCAGATATCATAGGGAAAATCCTGCAAAACAATCCTGACTACATCCAGCCAGAGCTTATATTACAAAACATAGAACTGTATAGTACAGGATTGATAGATAAAGTACATGCTAAGTTGATGGATATGACAATGTCTGAGCGAGACTTGGTATGGACTGCCCGAGTGAACGGATTGTTCGATGGAGCGTATTATCAGGATCTTTTAGAACCTCTACATCTTACCTTGCAGCACGAAATAGAGACGTTGCTGACGGTTGAAATATGGATGTTGAGTACAAGTTTCCCTTATTTAAGGGCTTATATAATGAGGAAAGTTAAAGATCTATTATCAGAGCATGCGGACAAAACAAATGAAATGATAAACAAATTCCATACCGTGGATGACCCATATATCCTATCTGGCCTATATGCCGCGGTTTATGGTGTAATTGTCAGCGTTGACAAAACTGATTTCAGTAGAGTCATTGCAGAACAAATTTTATCTTACCATTACGGAGAAGTAGGAAAAGCGCCACAAGACTTGATGGTTAGGCATTGGACACTTAAGATTCTAGAGTTGACTAATCATCAAGACCCTACAATAGATGCATGGAGTAAAGCTCAACCGCCTTATAATGTAACTGAAGATATTTTTGCAGAGATGCTAGAAGAAGACTACGAGGCTGATGGATATTTTGGTGAAACATATGGTGGAAAACAGATTACCCGTTCGCTGTTTCATTGGGACTTCAGCCGTTACATTATCGGAACAAACAGTAACAACGTGTCCAGAATCTTCTTCCGCGACGGAGAAGGTGTAAGCTTGAAGAAAATAGAACATGCTATAGCTTATTTGATAAAACATAAGTTTGGATGGAATGATGATTTAGGAAAATATGATGCTGATGTGCCATACCAAACTCGCGCAGAGAACTCCGTAGAGCGTATAGGAAAAAAATACCAGTGGATAGGTATGTATAGGGTCTATGCCTATCTGTGCGATACCTGTCAGATGAAGACTAATATCTGGACGTCATTTGAGAATTTTGCCGAGAAGAATTACCCATGGTATGCCCGTGAGCATGATTATTATGATCCAACGCTAACAACGAGAGATTTGGCCTTAGAGTATACTCATCTTTTGTTTGAAGTGATACACCCAGTATCGACAATGAACATGGCCGCGAAAGAATGGTTAAATGATGCCCGGCAGATGCCGCCATTGTATTTTATGGTGAAAGACCGTAATGAAAGAGAATGGGTTGTTTTACAAGCATATAGCATAATAAAGGAGGAAAATGAAGACGAAAAACGTGAGCAATTTGTTTTCTACAACGGGCTGTTTACCGAAAGAGATGATTACGAAAAGTTGAGAGTATGGGCAACAGAAACCAACTTTTATGGTCGATGGATGCCGGAACATCGAGGAAGTATTGATTACCATTGGAATGAGTATCCTTGGGCAGATAGCTACAAACAACTTGTTGATGATGAGGACGAGACCTTTCATGAAGGAGGTTGTGAAATGAAATTGGCTTATGAATCGCAATTGCAAGAGGACTACAAGGGAATGAAAGATGAACATCATTTTTTGACTACCGTCTATATGCCATGTAGGGATATGATGGAATTGTTTGGGTGGCATACTGCTGAACGTGGCGTCATTCGCGATGCACAGGAAAATATTGTAGCCATCAACAGAGAAATTCCAGGAGAACCTTTGCATGCTTTGTTGGTTTTACGTAGTAAGTTGGACGCTTATTTGGAAGCAAAGAATAAAGTATTGTTCTGGTGCCTGATTGGTGAGAAACAATTAGGGAATGCCCCCTATGCCCATATAGAACGTTTGACAGGAGCCGCAGCTTATAGGATAGGTGAGGAAATAGACGTGATGCAACCATTGAGGAATGAACCACCAGCACGCCAAGAGAACGTATGAAGTTATAGAAATTGATTTTCCATCAATATCAAAAGAATGACTCAATCAGATGAATGAAATTGACAAAAATGAGTTGATGAATAAGATAAGTGAGAGCGTGTTGAAAAAAGGAAAAGATAATAAAGATACTGAATAAGAAGTACATATTCAAGTTCCAAACCAATATGAAACAAATCTCAATAGGAGATATTCTTCAAGAACTGAGGAAATACAAAAGAACAACAGTAATAGGTTGACTTATATTATTTAAGATCAATGCGTTCTGATTCGGGCGGAAACTGACAAAATAACGCAGTTTCCGCCCGAAACTATTAGTACGAAGTTTAGCAAATTACTTCGTTACAATATCATACAATGCCTTGTAGTTCTTGGCAATATTGTAGATGTAATCGTTGTCGCTGATGGCTTTGAAGTGACGACGAGCACATTCTATCTTGCTTTCCTCAGAGCCACGGCGCGGTCTTTTCCACAAATCATTGCCTTTTGAGTCGGTAGTGAATTGGTCATTCAGCTTCTCCTGCTTGATGCATTGAATAGCGGAAAGCACCTTGCAGTCATAGATCATTCAATGCCTTGATGGACTTCTTTACATGGTGTTAATCGTTGAATTTCTACGAATAAAATGACGAAATAATTATAAAACGCACAGAATTTGTCGTATTTTGAAGTATTTAACATGGAAATTTGACAGAGTTTGAATTTATTTATTATCTTTGCAACTGAATTATAATGAATTATTAGAATCGTCATGCTATTATCAGCTAAGTTCGAAAATATTTACTCGTTCAACGAGGAGACGCGCATCTTGTTCACTGCGAGCAAGAGCGACCAATTGCCGTTGCAGGTGTCACGTGCGGAGAAGCGGGACGATATATCCGTGCTCCGCATGGGCTTGATTTATGGCGCCAATGCTTCTGGTAAGTCGAACATCATAAAGTGCTTGGCTATCATCAAGGAGTTCGCCATGAATGGTTGGAGTAACCGAAAGTACAATTACTTCAAGATGACAGACAACCCACAGGAGCGTTCGAGCATTGAATTGGAGTTCAAGGTGGATGGCCAATTCTTTGCGTACGGCATTGCTTTCTCGAAAGGTGGCTTGTTGGAGGAATGGCTTTATAAGACTGGCAGTCGTACTGATGCTTTGATTTTCGAGCGCAAGCGTAATGGTGACGTTTGGGAGAATACCATTGCACCACAGTTTATGAAGGGCGCGGATGGTCAGTTCTTGAAGTTCTTGATTGATGGTACGCCAACGAAAGGCACTTTCCTGAGTGAGTATATCAAGCGCAACGGAAAGGGAATCGATGCTATCAAGTCGGCACGAAAGTGGTTCGAGAATTTGAACATTATCTTCCCCTATACACACAGAACGGATTTTTCGTTCCGAGTAGTGAATGACTCCCAGTTCAAGAACGTGATGCGTGATTTGCTCAGCTATTTTGGCACAGGCATATCCGACCTTCGTCGCATTGAGTCGAAATCCGAAGAGTTGGGCATCCCCGATGACATCCGACAGAAGATTGAGGAAAGCCTTGACGGCAAGGATGAAAAGACTGGCGTAGTGATTCACAATGAGAGCCGCTTCATCTTTGCCGAGAAAGACGAGTCGAAGAACCTAAAGTGGTACGAATTGAAGACGATCCACAAGACAGAAGGCAGCAATTCTGACTATATATTCGAGATGTTCGAGGAGTCCGATGGAACGTCTCGCCTTTTCGATTTCATTCCTATGCTCATTGATATGCGTGCCAATGATGCCGTCTATGTGATTGACGAGGTCGATAGAAGTCTGCATCCGATGTTGACTTTGAAACTGTTGGAGATGTATGACAGCTTACTCAGAAGCGATTCGCAGATGCAGCTGATTTGCACCACACACGAGTCCAATCTGCTTTCCACTGCTCCTATCCGCCAGGATGAAGTGTGGTTTGTGGAGAAAGACAAGAAGGGGGAAAGCCATTTGTCTTCGCTCTGTGAGTACAAGCCGAGGGAGAATGTGCAGAAGGGTTATCTGAATGGCCGATACGGAGCAATTCCGTTCTTTGGTGAACTGAATAATATTCATTGGGACGATGCGAAGCAGGAATAGTTTGATGCGTGAGCGTCAAGAGGCATTCCGAGACGCTCGCCTAATAGTCATAGCCTCTGAAGGTAAGGACTCGGAGAGGATATATTT
>JAEEGG010025439.1_pt1 | contig 11393 bp, 13 predicted proteins | sample 9134161 | NCBI WGS metagenome assembly JAEEGG01 (sample SAMN16246543, study PRJNA631951) | gut metagenome | biome: gut microbiome; feature: rumen; material: CR-attached | host: Bos | place: Iran: Karaj | collected 2018-10 | reverse complement strand
TATATTTTTTTAGTAGTAGATTAGATAATTTATCATCATCAAAAGAAAGTCCAATCTGAAATGCATTAATTATATCTTCATCTATAGATCTCTTATTTAAATACTCCTTAGCTTCTTTACCTAAATTAGTATTTAAATTATTTTGATAATACTTAGATGCATAATCATATATGTCATACATCTTTTTTGAAGTTTCATCTATAAATTCTTTCTTTTCATGATATTCAAAATTAACACCAATTTGATCTGCTATCTTTTTAACAGCAGCATAATAAGGTATCTTTTCATATTCTTTAACAAAATTAAATACATTACCTGATGCACCGCATACAAAACATTTATACATTTGTTTTTCTTCAGATACACTCATTGATGGATTATGATCATCATGAAATGGACATACTCCAAAGTAATTTTTTCCTCTTGGAGTAAGTGAAATATAATTCTTAATAACATCTACAATATTTACTTTTCTTTGAATACTAAGTACTTCTTCAAATGTTATTTTATCCATAAAAAACTCCCGACACTTATTTTATTCGCCATATATAAATAAAATTCCCCTAAAAAAATAAAAAAAGCTTAATTTTTTAAGCTTTTTTTACATCTTCATCGTCTTTTATCTCTTCTACAACATCACTTAGATCAATTGTATCAGATAAAGTTTGTATTTCTACAGGTTCTTCTACCTTTTCTTTTTTCTTAAATATTTTTTGTAAAACACCTTTTTTACCTAAGATATAACCAAGAACTATACCTAAAGTAAACATTAATACTAATCCTGCTGAGAATATAATCCATTCTTTAACAGATGTAGTATCGGGACATGTTTTAATTATCTTTTTATTTTGAGATAATCTAGTAACTAATATTGAATATGTTTTATTAGTAGTTCCATCTTCTGAAGTAACTACTATATTAACTGTATTCTTACCTACTACAAATTTTTCATTACCATTTATTTCTACTTTAGCATTTTCATTAGCAGGTACAGCAGTTATATCTAAACTTGTTACATCATAATCAACATTTAAATAATATTTAACTTCATCAGCATTAAATTCTATTTTTTGTCCTTTAATTTCTAATGTAGATAAATTTGCATTAGCTAATCTTAATTCCTCTTCTGAAGGAGTTAATTCTAGATGTACTTTAATAGTATAAGTATTCTTTTTAGATCCACTTTCAGAAGTAACTACTACATTAATAGTATTATCTCCTTTTTGTAGATTCTTATAATTATCACTTATTTGAATAGTTGCATTAGCATCACTTGCAGTTGCTTTAACTTCTAAAGAAGTAACATCTTTTACTTCAGCAGTATAATCTTTAACATTTTTGTTAAATGCTGGACTTAAAGTTGTATTTGGAATTGATAATCCAGATAAAGTAGCATCATTTCCTAATGCTCTAACACTTACTTGCGATGAATTTAACTTACATGTACTATTTTCTCCATTAATAGAACAAGAACCATCTAATTTTAATGGGAATTTAGAATCTTTAAGAGCTTTGAATGATATTGTAGCAATATCTCCATCACTAGACATTTGTTTATTACCAGATATAGTAACTACATTTCCATTATTATTAACTGTTGCTCCATTAGAACCATTACCATTTTCAAATTGAATAGCAGAACTATCATATTCAATAGTTAAATTATATGAATATAAAGTATATTGTTCATTTGCTCCAGATTCACTAAGAGTTACAGTAAATGATTGACCCACTTTAACATCTGCTCCAGAAACTTTAAAAGACACTTTTTCATCAGCAGCAAAAGCAGTTGTAGGTATTAAAAATAATGTAAACAATAATAATATAATAAACGTTTTAAATTTTTTCATCCTTTTTATCCTTCTTTCTAGGTACCCCTCTATCATAGATAAATTATATCAAAAGATTAAAAAAAAGTAAATAAAAAATCTGGATAACCAGATTATTTATTTAATTCAACAAATTTGTCTACTGAAAGAATTGCTTTTGCATATCCATTTAAGATTAATGTATTTTCACTAACTGTAAATGTTTCAGTAGTTCTACTATTATCAAATAATGTACTATATTTATATTGTGCATTAGATGATGCTTCTATTTTAACTAAATATGGATTACCATTTTGATCATTTCCACCTTTAGCATAAATTCTATTATAAGTTAAAACATTATCTTTAACGTCATAAGTACCAGAACTATATTCTACTACTTCATTATTTAAGGTAGATTTTAATGTAGCATATCCATTTTCATCTAATTCTAAAGATACAGTTAATTTACTACTACCTTCTTCTTTTTCATATACAGATCCTGTATATACTCCAGAGAATACTATTTTTTCACAATTAATAATTGTACATTCTTCTGCTTTAATATCATCTTTTTTATCACTAGTAACTTTTATTTCTTTTCCATCTTTATCAAATAATGTAACATCATATTTATCTGCTAAGTAAACACCAGTTACTACACCAAAAATAAAGAATAAAATTAATAAGAATAAAGTAGCAAAGAATCTATTAGCAGAACTTCTTCTTTTAATCTTTCTATTCTCTTTTTTGATTTCATCTAAAGTCATACCTTCTTCAGCTTTAATCTTTATATCTTTTTTAGTTAACTTTTCTTCTTTCTTTTCAGGTTCTTCTTTAACAACTTTTTCTTCTTTTACTTCTTCTTTTTTTACTTCTTTTTTTACTTCTTTAGCCATTTTTTAAATCCTTTCTAAAACCATACTCCATATAATATACCAACCATTCCTAGTAAGAAACCTACTACATAGAATAACTTAACTATATTTGGTTCTTGCCATCCTTTTATTTGGAATGAATGATGTATTGGAGTTTTTGGAAATAGCCTTTTACCAGTTAATTTAACTGATGCTATTTGAATTATAACTGTTAATGTTTCTATTACAAATACACCACCAACTATTGCTAATGATAATTCTCTATGAGTTAATATAGATATTGTTGCAAGTGTTGCTCCTAATGCAAGTGATCCAGTATCCCCCATAAATACTTTAGCAGGATATGAATTAAATACTAAGAATCCTAGTAAAGATCCTACTAATATAAAACAGAATATTGCTAAATTATCATAACCTTCAAGCCATCCTGTATTCCAAGCTATCATTCCATATACTATAAATGCTATAACAGATAATCCACCAGCTAATCCATCAAGACCATCTGTAATATTAACAGCATTAGATGCCCCTACTAACATAAATAATATAAATATTACATAGAATATACCAAGATTTAATTTTATATCAAATAAATATATTTCTATTGTAGGATTCATACCTGTTCTTATATATAATAAGAAGAATATTACTGCTATTATAACTTGTCCTATAAACTTTTGAAGTCTTGTTAATCCTTTTTCATTAGATTTATATTTGATTATTCTATAATCATCAATAAAACCTAATAATGCATAAGATAAAAATACAAATAATACTATTGTTAGATTAGATGTATAAGTTATCTTTTTAGTAAGAAGTAGTAATACCAAAACCAATATAGTAGAAAATATAAATATTATTCCACCCATAACAGGAGTCCCTGCTTTTGATTCATGTTCCTTTACATACTTACTAGTTACTTGTCCCATTTTCTTTCTTCTTAAAAATGGTACTATTATTAATCCTAATACTAAAGATACTAAGAAACCTGCTGTTATACATAAAACAGTTTTTGCAAGTAAATACATTAATGTCACCTCTACTATATAAAATTATATCACAAAAAAAGTAATTATAACAATTACTTTTTATATTAATGGATTAAATGGTAAAGTCATTTCTAAATACTTTTCATCATTTACAAGATTATTAAAATTTCTAATATGAGATAATTCGGCATCTAATTTATTCATCTTTTTTCTATTAATAACTAATTTTATTAATAAAATAATACATAATAAAACTATTACTAAAACAAGTAATTCAATAATAGAAATAACACTAAATATACTCATATATATCACCTATTTTAATTATAAAAAGTAAAAAAAATAGAATCAATTAATTGATTCTATTTTTGACAAGAGTTTACATTAATCTAAATATTTACTTTCTATACCATAATAATGCTCTAAAGATATATCTCCGGCATCATGAATCTTTTGTGCTATTTCTTTACCAACATATCTAACATGCCATGATTCATATTTATATCCAGTATAAGATTCTTCACCTTCTGGGAATCTAATAACAAATCCATATTTATAGCAGTTTTCTTTTAACCAAAGAGCTTCTTTTGTTCCATTAAATGAACTAGATGGATTATTAATATCAGCAGCTAATCCTGATTGATGTTCTGAATAACCAGGTCTTGCTGAATATGTATCTGCTTTTTCTTTTCCATCTTGTCTAACATACATATCATATAAACCTACTTGATAATCATATGATCTATATCCTGATTGAATCCATAACTTAATTCCATCAGATGAAGCAGCTTCTATCATTTCTCTATATGCATCCATAAATACATCTAATAATTTACCTGGATTATATGAACTAGGAAGTGGATATGTTTTATTAACAATCATTATTCCATCTATATAATAGATTCCATCATCACCCTTAGTAACTGTAGGTTTTTCTTCTTCCTTTACTTCTTCTTTCTTTGGTTTTTCTTCCTTCTTCTTATTAACAGTTACTTTAATCTTAGCAAAAGCCATATCTTCGCCTTTAATTTTAATAGTTGTTTTACCCTCTTTTAAGGCAGTAATTACATTATTTTCTACTGATATGATGTCTTTATCATATCCATATATTTTTATCTTTTTATTAGTAGCATTATTAGGTTTATACTCTATATCTATTTCTTTAGTGTCTTCTACATTTAATACATAATTTTGAGGAACTTTTATTTCATCTAATTTAACATATGTAATAAAATAACTATTATAATTGTCATACATATTTAAAGTATAATATTTATCTACTTTATTTTTAGACTCTAATAAATTATAGTGTCCTTCTTCATCTATACCATATAAATCTATATATCCGTTCTTATATATTAAATATGGTAATTTAAATTTAATTTTAGTAGCAACCTCAGATAAATTATTATTATTTACAACTAAACCTCTTTGTTTATTAAAATCACCTTTAGATATCTTTTTCATCTCAATACTTGGTTTAATATTCATATTTCTTTTTAAATATGACGAATCCATAGTAATAGTATAATTACCATATTTAACATTTACATCATCCATATTCTCATTAATATATAATATTGTTTTCTTCCAAATATTAATAGTCTTATTATGAACTTTAATAGTATTATCTTTCTTAGCAGCATTATATACATTAATATTTAATACTGTATATACAGTAAATCTAACCAAGAAAATAAAACCTACTAAAAATACTAGGCATAAGAAAATACGATCAAATCTAATTCTTTTTCTTCTTTTTCCCATAAGACTATTCCTCTATAATAATTATAGCACAATTTGTCAAAAATAAAAAGGAAGATAAATCTTCCTATAATTCTACATTGTGATATACATTTTGTACATCTTCTATTTCATCTAACATATTTAGTAGTTTATTAAACATTTCTAGGTCTTCACCTTCAAGTTTAACTTTATCTAAAGAAACCATTGATACTTCATCTACTTCTAATTCTATATTAGGATTAATAGCTAGTAATGCTTTTTTAATATTATTATATTCTTTAGCATCTCCAGTTATAACAATAGTATCTCCATCAGATTCTATATCTTTAATATCTGCTCCTTGTTCCATAAGTAGATCTAATAATTCTTCTTCAGTATATCCTTTAACAGCAAATATAGCTAAGTTTTCATAGAAATGTGATACTGAGTTTTCTACACCTAATTTACCATTACATTTAGTAAATGCAGGTCTAACCATACCAACAGTTCTATTAACATTGTCTGTTAAACAGTCTACTATTAAATTAGATGCACCAGGACCAAATCCTTCATATCTTAAACTTTGATAGTTTTCATCAACACCTGAATTAACTTTATCAATAGCTCTATTTATAATATCGCTAGGTACTTGACTTCTTTTTGCTTTTTCTACTAATTGTTTTAATTTATCATTAGCTTCTATACTAGTACCACCATTTTTAGCAGCTATATATATTTCTTTTGCAAAGTTCGAATAAATTTTAGCTTTAGCAGCTCCATTTTTTTGAATAGCAGCTTTTCTTACTTCATAAGCTCTTCCCATAATTTACGCCCTCTTTTCTTTGAATATTTTACTATAAAAATAATTAAAATACAACTTAAAATATGTTATAATTTTAATAGGTGATTAATATGATAGGAACATTTATTGGTAAGGCAATAATATTTGTTGAAAATATATTTAAATATAATGCAAGTAGTTTTCCTGGAAGAATGGTTTTAAAACTATTTTCTAACTATTTAAATAAATTAAAATACCCTGGACTAATAATTATAGTTACAGGTTCTTCTGGTAAAGGTAGTACTACTAAATATATTACTGATACTTTAAGAAAAAATAAAATGAAAGTAGTTCATAATGATTTAGGTTCTAATCTATTAGATGGAGTTACTACTGCTATTATAAAAGAAACTAAAGGTAAAAAAATAAATGCAGATGCATTAGTTTTAGAAGTAGATGAAAGATATTTAAAATATGTAACTAAATATATTAAAGCTAATGTAATAGCAGTTAATAGTATTACAAGAGATCAACCTCCAAGACAAGGTAGTTATGAAGAAGTATTTAATGAAATATGTAAAGGATTAAATAGTGACTCTTTAGTATTAAATGCAGATGATCCTCTATTAAAGAGATTTGAAGATCATTTTGATGGTAAAATTGTTTATTATGGTATAGATAAAAATCAGTATAGTTTTAAAGAATTAGATGATGTAAAAGATAATGCATATTGTCCTAAATGTCATACTAAATTAGTTTATGATTATTATCATTATTCATCAGTTGGAGACTTTGAGTGTCCTAAATGTGATTTTGATAGAGGTAAAATAAACTATGAAATTACTAGTATTAAAGATAATACTATTACTATTAATGAAGATGTAAAAATAGATATAGATAATGATACCCTATTTAATTTATATAATATTGTATGTACTTATTCTGTATGCAAATTAATTAATTTAAGTACTGAACAAATAGTTAAAGCACTAAATTCAGATAAAACTTTAAAAAAATTATTTAATGAATATACTGTTAATAATAGAAAATATACTATTTTAAATTGTAAAGCAGAAAATAATACTACTTATAATTTAAATTTATTACATGTATTAAAAGATGATTCTGAAAAGACTTTAGTAATAGGTCTTAGACAAATCTCTAGAAGATATAATCACTTTGATTTATCTTGGTTATGGGATATTAATTTTGAAATATTAAAAAATAATAATGTAGATAAAATAATATGTGCAGGTCCTTATAGATATGATATAGCTGTTAGAATTAAATACGCTGGTTTTGATGAAAAAAATATTATTATAATGGAAAATACTGATGGTATGAAAGCTGTAATAGAAACTAAAACTAGTGGTAATATATATGGAATACTTAACTTTGACTATGTAGATCCATTTATAAAAGAAACTAAAGGAGGTAAATAATGAATATAGGTTATATATATTATGATTTACTAAACCTTTATGGTGATAGTGGTAATATTAAAGCATTAAATGAAAGATTAACTAATCAAGGCGTTAAAGTAAATATAGATTATATTTCTTTAGGTGATATTATTAACTTTGGTAAATATGATTTAGTTTATTTTGGATCATCTACTGATGATAATCTATTAATAGCATTAGATTATTTAAAAGAATATAAAGATGATATAAAAAAATATATAGATAGTAATAAATTCTTACTAGCAACTGGTAACTCTATTGAACTTTTTGGTAAATATATTCAAAAAGGAGATAAGAAAATAGATGCTCTAGATATATTAGATTACTATACTGTTTATAATGAATCTAGAATAGTAAATGATATTAATTATAAGTGTACTATAAGTAAAAATAATATTATTGGATTTGAAAACCATAGAGGTCAAATAATATCTAATGAAAAGAATTTCTTATATAATAATGATAATAAATATGGAGTTATATATAAAAACTTTATTGGAACTTATTTAATTGGTCCCCTTCTTATAAGAAATCCATACTTTATGCAAGATTATCTTAAAAGAATATTAAACAAAGATATTAAAGAAGATAATTATAATTTAGAAATTGAAAGTTATAAAAAAGCAGTAGAACTACTTAGTTAGCTCTACTGCTTTTATATTTAAGTTTTGTTTATTAATATTACTTTGCTTATTTATTTGTAAACCAAATAATAAAATTAATATAATACATAATAATATAGTTATTAAATTAATAGCAGTCGTAATATTAGACTTATATTTTAATAAAGATACTTTTATATCTTGTAGTGAAGGTCTAGTAATAATTCTATTACCTGTGAAATAATATATCAAAGATGTAACTATTAATAATATTATTCCTATAATAGCAGAAAATATTGCTATACTTCTAAATCTATTAGCATATCCAAGTATTAAACCTGTAACTACTATTTTTTCATGTAATTTAACTTGTAAAAAATACCTTAAATACAATAAAAAAGCACTAATAGATACACCAAATGGAATAAAAGTAATAAAGTCTTTCATTCTCTTTGACATATAGTTTTCCCCCTTTTTAATGCCTTATATATTAGCATAAAACCCCTATTTTGTCCAATTTTTAAACAAAAAATAAACATTACAATGTTGTAATGTTTATTTTAACTTTCTTTCTATCTTTTAAATTAGAACTAGCTTGTACTATAGTTCTTATAGAATTAGCAATCTTACCAGATTTACCAATAATAGCACCAGCTTCTTCTTCATTAACTACTACTTCAATTAAGATTCCATCTTCTTCTTCAAATTCTTTAACTGAAACAGAATCAGGATCACTAACTAAAGATTTAATAATCATTTCTGTTAATTCAACTAAACTCATAATTATTTACTCTCTTTTTTACTATTTTTTTCAACATGGAATTTTTCCATAATACCTACTCTAGATAGTAAGTTTCTAGCAGTATCTGTAGGAATAGCTCCTGTTCTTAACCATTTTAAAGTTTCTTCTTCTTTAATATCTACTTGTCCATCTAATGGATTATAAGTTCCTAAAGTTTCAATAAATTTACCATCTCTAGGACTTCTTGAATCAGCAGCTACTAATCTATAGAATGGTCTTTTTTTAGCACCCATTCTCTTTAATCTAATCTTAACAGCCATAATGTCCTCCTTTTTTAACTGATATAATAATATAACAAATAAAAATAAATGTCAACCTTTTTAGTTGACATTTATTAACTAATAATCTATATCAGCATAATCGAATGAGAACTCTTCTCCGTTATCATATACTAATGTAACTCTATCATTTTTATCTACTGTAATCTTAGTAACTACGTTAGAATCAGTTATTCCTCTAGCAGTTAATAAATCTAAAGTAGATTTTCTACTAACATTTCTAACATCATAAGTATAAATATAAGTTTTACCTGTTACATCTACTATTGCACGAACTGAATCACCTTCAGAACTCTTAATAATAACTTTAGCAGTTCCATAATGACCATCTAATTTATATCCTCTAGTTATATAATTAATCCAGTTATCAGGATCATCATATGAATATAGATTTTCAAATTCAACTGCTCTATCACCATTTAAATCATAAATAGTTCCATCAGTATCTTTACCTACGATAACATGCGAACCACCACAAGTATAACCATGATTAACAATACTATAATATTTATACTTGTTATTTAATTCGCTTGTTTCAAGATTTCTAAGATTAATAGAATATACCTTATCTTGAGTTTGAACTACTATAAAGTCCCAACCTGAACAATCAAATGAAGTATATTCTGCAAATAAAACATTATTATATTGTTTAATAATATTTCCTGAATCCATTTCTTTAATTATTAATGTATAATCATTTGGACGAGAAATAGTAAGATTATAATCTTCTAATTCATATTCTTTATTCTCCATTTTATTTAAAGATTGTAAACTAAATTCACCTTTCTTTAAAGGTTTATCAGTATTAATATCTGTTAATTCAATTACTTTAGCTTCATCTTCTTTATCTATATTATCTTCAATAATATCTTCTATATCACTAATAATAGGATCAATATTTATAGGATTATTTTCAATATAATTAAATAAACTATAAAAACTAACAAATGATAAAGTATAACTTAATATAAATACTATTATATTTTTAATAACTCCTACTAAAGCACCTATTCCTGCTTTCTTAGATATATCTTTTCTTTTATTCATAAAAACTATAAATAAAACAAGACCTGCTATTGGAACAAAGAATCCAAGAATAGCCCAAGCAAAACTAGCCTTTTCATTAACTACTTCTACTTTTTTATTTTCAGTTTTCTTAGTATCTACTTTTTCTGCTTTTACTTTTTCAGTCTTCTTCACTGTTTTATCACATTTAGGACATTTTCCATCTTTTGTTTCAGTACCACATTTCCCACAAAACTTACTCATTTTTATCTCCTTATATAGTTAATAATTCTTTTTCTTTTTCATCAATAATATCATCAACTTGTTTATTGTATTTATTGATTAATTCTTGAACTTCATTTTGTCCATATTTTTCTTCATCTTCATTAAGTTCAAGTCTCTTAATATCATTATTAGCATCTTGTCTAATATTTCTAAGAGCAATTTTTGCTTCTTCTCCTAGTTTTTTAGCTTGCTTAACAAATTCTTTTCTTCTATCTTCTGTTAACTCTGGAATAGTAATAAAAATACATTCTCCATTGTTATTAGGAGTAAATCCAAGATCTGCTTCATAAATAGCTTTTTCTATATCAGATAATGCATTCTTATCAAATGGTTTAATTTGTAATTTTCTAGCTTCTGGAACGGAAATATTTGCAATATTATTAAGTGGAGTTTCTGCTCCATAATATTCAACTCTAACTCCATCAAGCATAGCAGGATTAGCTCTACCTGCTCTTATATTTGTAAGTCTATCTCTTAAACTATCTATAGACTTTACCATCTTATCTTCTGATTCTAATAAAATATCATCTATCATATTCATACCTCATTTCTAAATATAATTATATCATAAAAATAATTAATAAAATAAAAAAGTAATGTTTTTATAACATTACCCCTCTATTTTAATTTTAGTATTAGTATCTATCATACTAATAAGTTTTTTCATATCTTCGTTATTAATAGCTACGCATCCTGCTGTATAATCTTTTCTTTTACAATGTAAGAATATGGCACTACCTTTACCTTTAACATTATCTGGATTAGTTTTTATTTCTA
>JAEEGG010025438.1_pt1 | contig 11393 bp, 7 predicted proteins | sample 9134161 | NCBI WGS metagenome assembly JAEEGG01 (sample SAMN16246543, study PRJNA631951) | gut metagenome | biome: gut microbiome; feature: rumen; material: CR-attached | host: Bos | place: Iran: Karaj | collected 2018-10 | reverse complement strand
TGGATGATCTTCGCGAGGTCGTGACGGGGGATAAGGGACAGGACCTGCAGACGGATTTTGTCGTATTCGACATTGAGACAACGGGCTTTTCGCCTGTGACCAATAAGATTATTGAGATCGGCGCGGTTAAGGTCAGCGGCGGTGAGATCGTGGATCGCTTTTCGACCTTTGTAAATCCTGAGGTGCCGATTCCCTTTGAAATTCAAAACCTGACCAGCATTCAGGATGAAATGGTCATGGATGCTCCCGTGATCGAGGAGATTTTGCCGAGGTTTTTGGATTTCTGTGATGGGGCCGTCATGGTGGCACATAATGCCAATTTTGACATGAGCTTTATCATGGAGAATTGTCGCAGACAGGGCTTTTCTGATGACTTTACCTTTGTGGACACGGTGCAGATTTCCAGGGCGCTTTTAAAGGATCAGGCGAAGCACACGCTGGATGCCATCTGTAAAACGCTTGGTATCTCGCTGGAGAATCATCACCGCGCCGTGGATGATGCCGAGGCGACGGCGCATATCTTTGTGAAGTTTATCAAGATGCTGGCAGAGGAGAACATTTTTACGCTAAAGGAGCTGAATGTTCTTGGAGAGAGCAGTCCTTCCGTGGTACAGAAGTCTCCGTCGTATCATGCCATCATTCTGGCAAAAAATGATTTGGGACGAACGCATCTTTACAAATTGGTTTCGGAATCGCATCTGACCTATTTCCACAGGGTGCCGAGGGTTCCGAAGAGCCTTGTTCAGAAATATCGTGAGGGCTTGATTTTGGGAAGTGCCTGTGAGGCAGGCGAGCTTTACCGTGCACTTTTGGACGGGCAGACGGATCAGCAGATTGCAAGACTGGTCAGCTTTTATGATTATCTTGAGATTCAGCCCGTTGGTAACAATGCATTTATGATCCCTTCTGAAAAGATTCGGACGATCAATAGCATCGAAGACATTCAGGAGGTCAATCGCAGGATTGTTAAGCTTGGAGAGCAGTTCCATAAGCCCGTGGTTGCGACGTGTGACGTGCATTTCCTGGATCCCGCGGATGAGGTATACCGGCGCATCATCATGGCTGGTAAGGGCTTTGAGGATGCAGATAATCAAGCGCCTCTTTATCTTCATACGACGGAGGAGATGTTGGAGGAATTCCAATATCTTGGGAGTGACAAGGCCTATGAGGTCGTGGTAAAGAACACGAACATGATCGCGGACATGATCGAGACGATTGCACCAGTACGTCCGGATAAATGTCCTCCCGTGATTCCTGACAGCGACAAGACGCTGACGAAGATTTGTTATGACCGTGCTCACGAGATTTACGGACCGGAGCTGCCTGAGATTGTTGAGGCGAGACTTAAGAGGGAACTGAATTCCATTATTTCTAACGGATTTGCCGTGATGTACATTATCGCACAAAAACTCGTTTGGAAGTCGGTGGAGGACGGATATCTGGTTGGTTCCCGTGGATCCGTTGGAAGCTCCTTTGTGGCGACCATGGCGGGAATTACCGAGGTCAATCCCTTGAGCCCGCATTATTATTGTAGCAAGTGTCATTACGTGGATTTTGATTCCGAAGAGGTGAAGGCTTATGCGGGCAAAGCGGGCATTGACATGCCTGACAAGGTTTGTCCCGTCTGCGGCGAAAAGCTCCATAAGGACGGATTTGACATCCCGTTCGAGACCTTCCTGGGATTTAAGGGGGATAAGGAGCCTGATATTGACCTGAACTTCTCGGGTGAGTATCAGTCGAAGGCACATAAGTACACGGAGGTAATCTTCGGTGCGGGTCAGACCTTCCGCGCAGGAACGATTGCTACCGTGGCGGAAAAGACGGCCTTTGGCTACGTAAAGCACTATTTTGAAGAGAAGGGAATAACGAAGAGAGTCAGCGAGATCGAACGACTTTCCGTGGGCTGTACGGGTGTTCGGAGGAGTACGGGTCAGCATCCTGGCGGAATCGTGGTGCTGCCACTGGGGCAGGATATTAATTCCTTTACGCCGGTACAGCATCCTGCGAATGACATGACGACGGATACCGTAACCACGCACTTTGATTATCACTCCATTGATCATAACCTGTTAAAGCTTGATATTCTTGGACACGATGATCCGACCATGATCAGAATGCTTCAGGACCTCACGGGAATTGATCCCTTGACGATCCCTTTGGACGGGCAGGACGTCATGAGCCTGTTCCAAAATACGGATGCCCTCGGCATCACGCCGGATCAGATCGGTGGGACGAAGCTTGGTGCCCTGGGAATCCCTGAGTTTGGTACGGACTTTGCAATGCAGATGGTTATTGACGCGCAGCCCAAGTCTTTTTCGGATCTGGTAAGAATTTCCGGTCTGTCCCACGGTACGGACGTTTGGCTTGGCAATGCGCAGGATTTGATTAAAAATGGTATCGCAACGATTTCCACGGCTATTTGTACCCGTGACGACATTATGACCTACTTGATTGGTAAAGGCGTGGACCCTGAGCGTTCCTTTAAGATCATGGAGAACGTGCGTAAGGGTGTCGTTGCGAAGGGCAAGTGTGCCCAGTGGGACGAATGGGTGGAGGACATGAAGGCACATGACGTGCCGGATTGGTATATCGGGTCCTGTAAGAAGATTGCGTACATGTTCCCGAAGGCGCATGCGGCGGCGTACGTTATGATGGCATGGCGTATCGCCTACTGTAAGATTCATTATCCGCTGGCTTATTATGGCGCGTTCTTCACGATTCGTGCAAAGGCCTTCTCTTATGAGGTAATGTGTCTTGGCAAGGCACAGCTGGAGCGAAACCTTGCGGATCTTCGAAGCAGGGAGGATAAGCTTTCAAATAAAGAAAAGGATCAGATCGGTGACATGAGAATTGTGCAGGAGATGTATGCCCGTGGATTTGAGTTCGCACCGATCGACATTTACAAGGCGCATTCCAGACATTTCCAGATCATCGACGGAAAGCTGATGCCGTCCTTAACTAGCATTGAAGGCATGGGAGAGAAGGCGGCGGACGGAGTCATGGAGGCAGCGAAGAATGGGCCGTTCCTGTCGCGGGATGACTTCAGGGAGAGAACCAAGGTATCGCAGACCATCTGTGATAAGATGGCTGAGCTTGGACTGTTGGATGGCCTTCCTGAGAGCAACCAGATCAGTCTTTTTGACTTTATGTAAGCTTTCTGCTGGCATCGAAAATATTTTGGTTGAAATATAAAAAGAAAAGATGTATAATGTCTCTCGGATTTTGGGGCATGAGAGTTGCCTTTGTAACAAAAAAATTTGATTCAATAGAGAAAAGGATGAGTGTTTATCATGGCAAACGAAACGAAAACAGGGGGCTGGCGCTCCAACAAATGGGTGAGGGCTGCAATTCCCGCACTGCTTCTACACTGTAGTATTGGTACCGTTTATTGCTGGAGTATTTTCAGCCAGGAGATCGCTGATTACATTGGCTACACCAAAAGCGCAACGGAATGGGCATTCAGCTTCGCCATTTTCTTCCTTGGCATGTCTGCTGCATTCCTTGGAAACGTAGTTGAGAAGGACATTCACAAGTCTTCGCTGATCGCAACGATCTGTTTTGCAGTCGGCATGGCATTGACTGGTTTCTTCATTTATTATGGCGGCCAGCACGTAACAGTTTTGGCAGACGGAACAAAGCAGGGATCTCCCATCGCACTGATTGGCATTTATGTTTCCTATGGTTTCATCATGGGAATCGGTCTTGGTACCGGATATCTTTCTCCCGTAAAGACGTTAATGCTTTGGTTCTCTGACAGAAAAGGTCTTGCAACCGGCCTTGCAGTAGCAGGCTTCGGCGCGGCAAAGGCAATCGCAAGCCCGATCATGCAGTGGATGCTTCATGGACTTGGCGAGGGCGGCATCTACAAGATGTTCATCATTCTTGCAGGCGTATACTTCGTGATGATGTTTATCGGTCATTTGCTTTTGAAGAAGCCTGAAGGATGGCATGAGCCTCAGTCTAAGGACGCAAAGCCTAGCATTACGCAGGTGTTAAAGACCAAGCCTCTTACCAACTACATCGGTATCTGGCTGATGTTCTATATCAACATTACCTGTGGTCTTGCCCTGATTTCTCAGGAGAAGATGATTGTAAAGTGTATTGGCCTTGCAGCTTCCGTAGGTATTATTTCTACGATTTCTGCCATCTTTAATGCGGGCGGTCGTCTTGGCTTCTCTGCATGGGCAGATACCATGAAGGACAGAAACACGATTTATAAGATGATTTTTATTCTTTCCATCGCGTTCACGGCATTGGTTATGGTAACAAACGGCATCAAGAACGGTGAAGGAAATGGACTGTTGGTATTCCTTGTACTTGCACTGATCTTCTTTGTAAACGCAGGATACGGCGGCGGCTTCTCCAATGTTCCGACGCTCCTTTCCGATCACTATGGCATGGGTTCCATCAGTGCCATCCATGGCATTACGCTTTCCGCTTGGGCTTTCGCTGGTCTGACCGGTAATCAGGTGGCTACCTATATCGTAAACCATACGGGTGAGTGGGTTGACCATGAGGGAACAAAGATGAATCCCGTTGGATATCAGAACGTGTTGTACTTTACCATCGCCCTTTATGTAATTGCTTTGGTTCTCTGTTTGGTACTGGTTAAGCCTACCGACAAGGCTCTGGAAGCAAAGAAGGCAAAGAAGGCTGCATAAGCTGTAGCGAGTTTTGTAAACTGAAACGATTTTTCATAAGAGGCTGCCCTAATCGGCGGCCTCTTTGAAACTGTAGAAGCTTTTTAAGCAAGTGTGCTTTTAGGTTCACGTGGGAGGAAGAGAGCATGATTGACGGAAAAACAAGAACCTGTGGATTGATTGGAAATCCCGTGGAGCATACCATGTCCCCGGCAATCCAAAATTTTTTGGCAGACCACACGGGGCAAAACTTAAGATATCTTCCTTATTTGGTTGAAGCCGAAGAACTGGAAGGAGCAGTGGAAGGAGCTTTTGCCCTGAATTATCTTGGATTGAACGTAACGGTACCCTATAAGAGTGACGTCATTCCGTTCCTTTCGGACATTGACGAGTTGGCATCACAAATTGGCGCGGTCAATACGTTGGTTCGGACAAAGGATGGCTTCAAAGGGTATAATACGGACATGCCGGGGCTTTGCCGTGCCATGCAGTCTGATGGCGCGGGCATTTGTGGGGAAAAGGTCCTAGTGCTTGGAGCAGGAGGCGTGGCAAGAGCCGTTGCCCTGATGCTGGCAAGAGAGGGTGCCAGGGAGATTCGGATTTTGAATAGGACTCTTTCGAAGGCTGAAGAGATTGCCAGGGAGGTCAATGAGCTTGAAGGTCGACAGATCGTCATACCCATGAAGACAGAGGGGTGGCGGGAGCTCCCTGAGGGTGAAAAATATTTGGTCATTCAGGCAACAAAGGTTGGCATGTTTCCGTTGGTAGATGAGGTCCTTATTTCGGATGAGGCATTTTATCAGAAGGTAAAATTTGGGTATGATCTGATTTACAATCCAGAGGACACCAGATTTATGAAGCTGGTACGGCAGGCAGGCGGAAAGGCATGCAATGGGTTTAAGATGCTGCTTTATCAGGGAATTATCGCATTTGAGCTTTGGACGGGCGAGAAGATTTCGGAAGAACTGGCAGAGGAGACCTATGCGTATGCCTTGGAACAGATGAAGCACTGAGGAAGATGGGAAAATACGAATGGAACAAGTGACGAAGCTAAAGAGAAACGTGTTGCTAATTGGTTTTATGGGTTCTGGAAAGACGACCGTTGGAAGGAAGCTCTCCTGGAAGCTCAGGGTTCCCGTGGAGGATACGGACAGCCTGATTGAGCAGAAGGCCGGAAGGACGATTATGGAGATTTTTCAGACGGAGGGCGAGGAGTCGTTTCGTAAGATGGAGACCGAGGAGCTGCGAGAGATTTGTGGCAGGAACTACCGCAGAATTTTATCCGTAGGCGGCGGAACGCCCGTGCGGGAAGAAAATCGGGAGCTTCTAAAAAAATGTGGTACGGTTATTTATTTGAGGGTAAAGCCGGAAACGGTTTATGAGAGACTTAAGGGGGACAAGACGAGGCCGCTTCTTCAGACGGAAAATCCATTGGAGAGAATCCGTGAGCTGATCAAGGCAAGAGAGCGAGCCTATGAAGAGTGCGCAGACGTAATTTTGGACGTGGACGACCTGGATGCGGAGGAATGCGCGGACAGGCTGGCGAGATGGTTGGAGGTAAATGCATGAAGCTGTTAGTGATCAATGGACCAAATTTAAATTTTTTAGGAATTCGTGAAAAGGAAGTATATGGAAATCAGGATTATCAGTATCTGCTGGACATGATTCAAAGAAAGGCAGAGGAAGTAGGCTGCGAGATTGAGGTTTTTCAGAGCAATCATGAGGGAGCCATTATTGACCGCATTCAGGCGGCGTATTTTGAAGGAACGGCTGGAATTGTAATCAATCCCGGGGCTTATACACATTATTCCTATGCGATTCATGATGCGTTGGCAAGCGTTACGACTATGCCGAAGGTTGAGATTCATATTTCTGACATTACCAAGCGGGAGGATTTCAGAAAGGTATCCGTGACGGCTCCGGCCTGTGACGCACAAATTTATGGGCATGGTCTTGAAGGCTATTGCATGGCCATTGACAAGGTGCTTAGCATCATTGGAAAATAAGGAAAAAGAAGAAAGTGCCATGCTGAAAAAGACAGGGTATAGGCTAGAGAAAGGGCACTGGATGAAAATAAATGGAAAAAATTTTAAAAATATGTTGAAATGTTAGCGTTTTTATATTAAACTGTTAAAGAATTATAACCGTGAAAACTTTAGGAGGATATTTTTTTATGATTTCTGCAGGTGATTTCAGAAATGGCATGACCATTGAATTGGATAATAACGTATTCCAGATCGTAGAATTCCAGCACGTAAAGCCTGGTAAGGGTGCTGCTTTCGTACGCACCAAGCTGAAGAATATTAAGTCCGGCGGCGTGGTTGAGAGAACCTTCCGCCCTACCGAGAAGTGCCCTCAGGCGCGTATCGACAGAAAGGACATGCAGTATTCCTATTCTGATGGCGACCTTTTCTATTTCATGGATACCGAGACCTTTGATCAGATCGCATTGAACGCAGAGACCGTTGGCGATGCGCTGAAGTTTGTTGTTGAGAACGAAGTTTGCAAGATTTGTTCCCACAATGGAAGCGTATTCTCCGTTGAGCCTCCTCTGTTCGTAGAACTGACCATTACGGATACCGAGCCTGGCTTCAAGGGTGACACCGCTACCGGTGCAAGCAAGCCCGCTATCGTAGAGACTGGTGCACAGGTAATGGTTCCTCTGTTCGTAGAGCAGGGCGACAAGATCAAGATCGACACCAGAACTGGTGAGTATCTGTCCAGAGTATAATAGATCCAATTGGATTTATCCAAAGCAGACATGACAGACTTGTAAGACAATGAACTTCCCTTAAGGAAGCTCATTGTCTTTTTTTAGCGAGGAAGGAAACCAAGCGACTCGCGAAGCGAGGCATTTGGTTTCACCCGAGCGTATACGAAATAAAAACATAAGCCGCGAAGCGGCGACGGCTGCGAAGCAGATGGTTTTTATGAGTTAGGATTCGAAGAAGGGGCGCGTCAACGGGGTGCGACGCAGCCAAGCTGCTTGATAAGGGCGAATACATGAATAAAAACGAATTTGCAGAAGAGGTTAGAAAAAATCTGGCTGAGAGCTTTGGAGAGGAGATGGAGGTAAAGCTTCAGAAGGTAAAAAAGAACAATGGGATTACGCTATTGGGCATCATGGTTAATGATAAGAAGAGAAATATAGCACCAACGCTGTATTTGGATGACTTATACGAAGAATTTCAAAACGGTCGGGCGTTTGAGGAGATTTTGGGCATTGTTCGAGAGAATCTAAAGCGCGGGATGCCCAAAGGGAAAATTGACATGGATTTCTTTATGGACTTTGAGAAGGTCAAGGAGAAGATTTGTTACCGGCTGGTTAATCAGGAAAGAAATGCACAAATGCTGGAGAAAGTGCCGAACATCCCGTTTTTGGATTTGGCGATTACCTTTTTCTATGTCTTTTGGAATGATGAAATTGGGGGCGGAAGCATTGCCATCACAAACACGCATCTGGAAAAATGGGGGACGAGCGTGGCGGAGCTCTGGAAGGTTGCAAATGATAACACGCGAAGAATTTATCCGGAGCAATGTTGTCCGATGGAGGAGCTTTTGTTTGAGTTGATGGGAAGACATACGAAAATCTGGCCGGCACTTCCGGAGGAATGCAGCTGGGGACCTTTTTCAATGAAAATCCTGACGAATCATACGAGAAACAATGGCTCTGCCGTGATTTTGTATGACGGATATCTGGAGAGACTTGCGGAGAAGCTTGAGAGTGGTTTTTATATTCTTCCAAGCTCCGTTCATGAGGTAATCATGTTTCCGGAGATCCAGGAATATGGCGAAGACTTTTTGAAGGAGATGGTTCGGGAGTCGAATGAGCACGTGGTCGATCCGCAGGAATTTCTCTCGGACAGCGTCTATTATTACGACAGAGATCAGAAAAAGATAGAGCTTGTCAACCCTTAAGATTTTCTAAACAAAGGGCTTTTGGAAAAATGAAGGTAGACATTCCAAGGGTTTTATGGTAGTATAATTCAAGGTGACGCAAATTTTAAGACTTCAAAATGACTGGCGACCGTAGTCTAATGGATAAAACGATGGCCTCCGACGCCGTTGTTGCAGGTTCGAGTCCTGTCGGTCGCACGATGCGTCACCTTGTTTTTGAAGAGAGGAAGTATGAAGGATAAAATACAGAAAATTTGGAATGTCGCACTAAAAAATGGGAAGTATGTTTTTCCCGTGATTGTCTGTCTTGCCGTGGCAATTACCGTTGTCATTGCATTAAAGGCGAGCGGCGTTCACCATGATGAACTGAATCAAATTGGCGAGACCATCCAGACGTCTGAGAGCCAAACGCAGACCTCCAGCGAAGAAGTTAGCGATGAGGTTACACTTGTTAAGAATGAGGATCCGAATGTTCAGAACCTCATTGAGTCGTATTATAATGCGTTGGCAAGCGGTGACGAAGCAGTCCTGAATGCCCTTTGTGACAAGGTGGAAGAGATGGACATGCTTTGGTTTGTAGAAATCTCGAAATACATTGAGTATTATCCCAATCTGGAGATCTATACAAAGCCCGGATATGCTGAGGGTGAGACGATCGCGTATGTCTGCTTCAAGGTAAAGATGACGGGTAAGGAAGCGGAATATCCGACCTATGCCATGCATTATCTCTGCACGGCGGCAGACGGATCGTTGTACATTAAGCGTACTGCCAGGTCAAATGAGCAGGATGAGTATGTGACGAAGGTTAGCGAACAGGCAGACGTCTTGGAGCTAATCAATATGGTGAAGGTAGAATTTGATAACCTGATTGCCGAGCAGCCTGATCTGTTGGCATATATGGACGAAGTTTCCAATGACGTCAAGAGAACGGTTGGAGAAGAGCTCGGAAGCCAGAAGGCTGCCAGTGATCCTGATGGTACGGGAGAGACACAAGGCCAGGAAGGCGGAGAAGGAACCGACGGGGAAGGCCAAACGGGAACGGGTGATGGCGATCAGAACGGGGATGCGAATACAACGGAGGAAATCTATGCCGTTGCATCTACGACGGTTAACGTTAGAAAATCAGACAGCCAGAAGGCAGAGAAGCTGGGAAGGCTGACCGGTGGAACGAAGGTTCGCGTTTTGGAACAGCTCGTCAATGGCTGGACCAAGATTTTGTTTGAAAAGCAAGAGGGTTATGTGATGTCCCAGTACCTCAAGGTACAGGAATCCGCCCAGAATTATACGCCGATTGGCAAGGTTAAGGCAACGGATAACATTAACGTCCGCGCGGATGCCAGCACGAATTCTTCGAAGATCGGAACGCTTGTCAAGGGTGACGAGGTCGATCTGTTGGCTGTGGAGGGCGATTGGTGCAAGATTAATTTCAAGAATCAGATTGCTTACGTGAAGTCGGAGTTTGTTGAGCAGGTGGAGTAATATGATTCCTCAATGGGATATAATTGTATACAAGTATGTGATTTTGTGCATTTTCCACAAATTTATTCCGAAAAATTTTACGCGTTAATTGGATAAAGCACATTGTATTTTTGATTCGATGGGTATATAATGTCAGCAATGGGACAAAGGCGTTCTGGAAAAGGGACGACTTTGTCCTTTTCTATCTAGTTTTTGATTCAGAGAGGATTGGAACGCAGGATCCAAAAAATATATAAGGAGGACATGAAAAATGTCATATGTTGATGAGGTTTTTGACCTGGTAGTTGCAAAGAACCCTGCACAGCCCGAGTTTCATCAGGCAGTAAAAGAGGTTCTGGAGTCCCTTCGTGTTGTAATCGAAGCAAACGAAGAGCAGTATCGTAAGGATGCACTTCTTGAGAGAATCGTAACTCCCGAGAGACAGATTTTGTTCCGTGTTCCCTGGGTTGATGATAAGGGACAGGTTCAAGTAAACAACGGTTTCCGCGTACAGTTCAATTCCGCAATTGGACCTTACAAGGGAGGCCTTCGTCTTCATCCTTCCGTAAACCTTGGTATCATTAAATTCCTTGGCTTTGAGCAGATCTTCAAGAATTCCCTGACTGGCCTTCCCATCGGCGGCGGCAAGGGTGGTTCCGACTTCGATCCCAAGGGCAAGTCTGACAGAGAGGTTATGGCATTCTGCCAGAGCTTCATCAACGAGCTGTACAGACATATCGGCGCAGACACCGACGTTCCTGCTGGTGACATCGGAACTGGCGCAAGAGAGATTGGTTACATGTATGGACAGTACAAGAGACTGACCGGACTTTATGAGGGCGTTCTGACCGGTAAGGGCCTTACCTATGGCGGATCCTTGGCTAGAACTCAGGCAACCGGTTATGGTCTGCTTTATCTGACCGAAGAGATGCTGAAGACCAATGGCAAGGACATTGCTGGTCAGACCGTAGCAGTTTCCGGATCTGGTAACGTTGCAATTTACGCAATTGAGAAGGCTCAGCAGCTTGGCGCTAAGGTTGTTACCTGTTCTGATTCCACCGGTTGGGTATATGATCCCGAAGGAATTGACGTTGCACTTCTGAAGGAAGTGAAGGAAGTAAAGAGAGCAAGATTGACCGAGTACGCTGCAAAGAGACCTTCTGCTCAGTATCATGACAAGGCTTCCGAGGGTACCAATCAGTGGATTATCAAGGTTGACGTTGCACTTCCTTGCGCAACCCAGAACGAGTTGAACCTTGAGGATGCTAAGAATCTGGTTGCTAACGGCGTTATGGCTGTTGCAGAGGGCGCTAACATGCCTACCACTCTTGAGGCTACCAAGTACCTTCAGGAGAACGGCGTTCTGTTCTGTCCTGGTAAGGCTGCACACGCAGGTGG
>JAEEGG010025437.1_pt1 | contig 11393 bp, 13 predicted proteins | sample 9134161 | NCBI WGS metagenome assembly JAEEGG01 (sample SAMN16246543, study PRJNA631951) | gut metagenome | biome: gut microbiome; feature: rumen; material: CR-attached | host: Bos | place: Iran: Karaj | collected 2018-10 | reverse complement strand
GAAGGAACCGAACGCGAGCTGGTTGCCGCGCTGGGCGTTGCCCTTCATGCGGTTCTTCTGTTCCCTTCTAAACTTTGTTCTCTTAGGTTGTAACATCTCAGTATTACTTTTAAAATAATTATCGCTTAAAGTTCTCAAAATCAGCTTCTTACGCGGTTAGAAGCCAGTTTTTGGGACTGCAAATTTAGTAAAAAATATTGAATTAGCATCATGTTTTGCAAAATATTTCAAACTTTTTCGACACAGAATCTCGCAGGTCAACTCCACATTTCTCAATCACTTACAAACTCTGTCGAAAACTTTTTTCGCGCATTTTCGACCGGCGCGCATCCGACTTCCGGATAGCATAAAAAAACGGTCCCCCGGAAGGACCGGGAGACCGTTCAGGAAAAAGGTCGAAAGAGTTTATTTGTTGTACTCTTCCTTGAAGTACTCCAGCCAGGTGTCGACCGCCTGGAGCATGAAATCGATTGCGCAATCCATATACTCGCTGATGTCCTCGACCGTCTTGGCCGTACCGATGTACGTGTCGGAGAAGAAGAAGATCTCACCGTCGTCGCTCAGACCCGGCTTGACCAGTTTCATCTTGCGGTTGTACAGATTGATCGCCTTCAGCGTGGCGAGCAGCTGGGCGTCGTCGTTCAGGTCGACGCTGTAGACGGACGGCATGCTGATCCGGATCAGGGTCGGATCCTTCTCGGTGTTCAGCAGATAGAACGCGCGATTATTGACGACGAATTGCACGTCGTTTTCTTCATCAATCGCGTTGATGTATTCTTTCTGGTTGAGATAATCGTAGGCGAGACGCGTCGCCGTGCTCAGCGCGGAACGGTCCTGCGCACGCACAAAGGCAACTGCGCCCAGTAAGAGCGCAAATGCGACAAAGAATCTTTTCATTGCCGGAAATTAGTCGGCGTTGTACTCGTTGAACAGCTCGCGCCAGGAGGCGAAACCGCGGGTCATGAAATCGATGGCGGTCTCGAGGAACTCGGTCATATCATTCTTGCCTTCACCCACATACGTGTCGGCGATGAAGGAAACGCTGCCGGAAGAGGAGATCGCGGCGCGGATCAGTTTCTTGGTGCGGTTGAAATCGTTGCAGGCGCTCAGGGCGGTGTATTCCTCCACCACGTTGTCCGTGTCGATCTTGTAGACACCCGGCGCGATCATCCGGAGGAGCGTCGTGTCATCCTTGTCATTGTCCACATAGAAAAGCGTACCCTGGACCTTGAAGGAGACGTCGCCGTCCTCGTCAATGTAGGGCTTGTAGCCTTCCTTGTCAAGGTACTCATAGGCCATGCGGGCGGCCTTGCTGAGAGAAGAGAGGTTCTGCGCCATGGCGCAAACGGCTGTCAGAGACAGTGCAAAAACAAGAAGCAGTTTTTTCATGATTTTTGTAATACACTTGATTAACAAAGCAAATGTAATGTTTTTCCACTACCTTTGCAAACATATGAGGTATAAATGGCTCATATTTCTTCTGGCGGTCCTGGCGTGGCTGCCTGCGCGGGCGCAGACCGGCATACCGATGTACTTCGAGCTGGACGAGCACGGCGACACCGTCTTCATGGAAACGCTCGACCCGGTGTGGATTTTCCCGAAGGGCAGAAAGATGCGCGACGGCGACTGGCGCAAGTACTACAAGCTGGTCTACAACTTCAACAAAGTCTATCCCTACGCCCTTGTGGGCCGGAAAATGATCGCCCAGGTGGACAGCACCATCGCCGCGGACGCGACCAGGCGTTCCGAGCGGAACCAGTACATCAACGACGTCGAAAAAGAGCTCTTCCGCCTCTTCGAAAAGGACATCCGCCACATGACCGTCAGCCAGGGTCTGGTCCTGATGCGCCTGGTGGACCGCGAGTGCGGGATGAGCGCCTTCACCATCATCAAGACCTACGAAAACGGCCTGGCCGCCAACTTCTGGCAGCTCGTGGCCAAGCTCTTCTCCCAGAACCTCAAGACGCGCTACGACCCCACCAAGGGCGAGGACGCCAAGATCGAAGAGCTATGCAAAATCTGGGATTCCGGGCAGTGGGACGCCTTCTACTACTCCATCTTCATGGAGCGCCCGGCCAAAGTCGTCATTCAGCGGGAGACGCTGGAGACCGAAGTTCGAAAGAAGTCCCGTTAAAGACCGCGCAGGGCATCCCCCCGTCCCACCAATCCTTCAGCACAATCAGCTTCGCGCCCCCGGGGAGCGTCATGTCCACGCTGTCGTGGTAGTGCCCAAACACGAAATAGTCCACGTGGCGCTCCTGCTCCGTGCTGGCGGCATACTTATACAGGAACTCTTCCTCGCCGCGGAACTGGTGGAGCGGATGCTTGCTGCGGCTGGACTTGGACCAGGCGCGCGCCCAGCGGAAGGCCAGGGTCGGGTGGATGGCCGCGAAGAGCCGCTGGATGAAGTGGCTGTGGAAAATCTTGAGCAGGAAGGAGTACCCCCGCGTCGCGCCGCCCAGCAGGTCGCCGTGGCCGAGGCAGAAATCCTTGTCGCCCAGCCGCACGAAGAGCGGCTGCTCGAAATAGTGGATCCCCAGCTCCTTGAAGAAGAAGAAGGTCCAGATGTCGTGGTTGCCGGGGCAGAACCACACCTCCACGCCTTCGTCCATCAGGCGGACCAGCTCCGCCACCACGCGGAATCCCTCACGCGGCACCACGTCGTGGTACTCGTACCAGAAGTCCCAGATGTCGCCCAGCAGGTACAGCCGGGACATCGACGCCGCAGGCAGGCCTTTCAAGAAGGCGAGGAAGCGCTCCTCCACCTCCGCCCGGTTCTCCGCCTGGCGGCCCAGGTGGACGTCAGCTACGAAATATATGAGGTTCCGCTCCGCCATCAGGCCAGGAAGATCAGGACCAACAGACCGACCAGCGCGCAGTAGAGGCCGAACCACTTGAGCTGCGCCTTGCGCACCAGGGCGATCATCACCCGGCAGGCGAAGAGGCCGGAGAAGAAGGCGGCCACGAAGCCGATCAGCAGGGGCAGCGCCCCGACCGCCGAGGCGGCCATATCGCCGTCGACCACGTCGAGGAACGTCTCCCCGAGAATGGGCACCAGCACCATCAGGAAGGAGAATTGCGCCATGCTCTCGCGCTTCACGCCGCTCAGCAGGCCGGCCGAGATGGTCGTGCCGGAGCGGGACAGGCCGGGCAGCACCGCGCAGGCCTGGCCGACGCCGACCACGAAGGCCTGCCAGAAGCTGATGCCGTTGCGGCTTTCCTTCACGGCCGCGCGCACGCGGGCGGACAGCCAGTCGGAGAGCGTCAGCAGGACGGCCGTGACGAGCAGGCACACGCCCACCACCCGCATCGAGTTGAAGGCGGCTTCCACCTGGTCCTTGAAGAACATGCCGACCACGAACACCGGGATCATCGACACGACAATCTTGGCGATGTAGTCCGTCTCGTCGTTGTATTTGAACTTGAACAGGCCGCAGAGCAGCTTCCAGATCTCTTTGCGGAACACCACGATGGTCGCGAGGACCGTCGCGGCGTGGACCGTCACTTCAAAGACGAGGTCGCCCGCCGGAGCCACGCCCAACAGGGCCTTGCCTATGGCCAGATGGCCGCTGCTGCTCACGGGCAGAAATTCCGTCAATCCCTGGACCAGGCCCAGGATCAGCGCTTCAAACCATTCCATATCACTCCGCTTTCTTCCTGCCCTTGAAACCACCCGTGATCGCCACGATCACCAGGACGATCCCCGCCACGATCACCACCGGAGCGGCGACCAGCCGGCGGAAGTCGAACATGGCATAGTTGAATACCTGCGGATCCTTGGTCCCGCCGCCCATCATCAGGATGTAGCCGGCGATCATCACGAGCACGCCCGCGATCATAAGTTTCAACCCCTTTGGGGAAATGGGCAATTTGTCCATACTCTCGATATCAATAATATAAATCATCTTTGGACGCGGCGACCAGCTTGTTCACCACGAACCAGGTGGAAATCACGCAAAGCAGGATGCCGCAACCCACGACGATCCCGCACACGATCAGCAGCTGCCTGAGCTCGACGAGGGAGGCCAGCTCGGGGAACGAGCGGCGCAGGCCCTCCATCAGGGCCCACAGCATCCCGACCGCCAGGAGCGACGCGACCAGGCCCTGCAGGACGGCCGCCCGCACGAAAGGCCGGCGGATGAAGCCGCGCGTGGCGCCGACCAGTTTCATCGTATGGATCGTGAAACGGCGCGCGAAGACGCTCACGCGGACGGTGTTGTTGATCAGCACGAAGGAGATGAAGAGCAGCAGCAGGATGAACACGCCCAGGACCACGGTGATCCGGGCCAGGTTGGTCGTCAGCGCCTGGACCAGGGTCTGCTGCGATCCCACGTCCTCCACCAGCGGGGAGGCCTCCAGGGCCTTGGTCACGAGCGCCAGGCTGTCGGGCTGCACGTATTCGGCGTGCAGCGACAGCTCCAGCGAGACCGGCACCGGGGAGGTCTCGAACACGTCGAGGAAATCCTCGCCCAGCATCGCCTTCAGCTCTTCCGCCCCCTCTTCCTTGGAGATGACGCGCACGTCGCGCACGTAAGGCCGCTCCGCCAGCGACGCGGCATATTCGGCCGCCTGCGCCTCCGTCGCGTCGTCCGTCAGCATCACCGACACCCGCATGTTCTCCTTGAGGTAGCGCGTCACGCTGCCGGCGTTGATGACCAGCAGGGCGGCGATGCCCGTGAGCAGCAGCACCAGGCTGATACTGATCACGCTGGAAAGGTATGCGTTGAAGATGCGGCGGCGCATCAGCTTTTTCTCCTGTCGGGGCATAATCCTCCAATTTAGACCTCAAAGATAGTGAAAAAGACAAGGAATTGGAAAAATATTCTTATCTTTGTAGTTATGAGTGATATCAAGCAGAAAATTCTTTTCGTCAACTCCGAGATATTTCCCTATCTCCCGGAGTCGGATATCGCCCATATCGGACGCTTCCTTCCGCAGGGCATCCAGGAACGCAAGCGCGAGATCCGCTCCTTCATGCCCCGCTACGGCTGCATCAACGAGCGCAAGAACCAGCTGCACGAGGTGATCCGCCTCTCCGGGATGAACATCATCATCAGCGACGTGGACCGGCCCTTGATCATCAAGGTCGCCTCCATCTCCTCCGCGCGCATCCAGGTCTATTTCATCGACAACGAAGACTATTTCCGCCGCAAGTTCACCTTCTGCGACGCTTCCGGCAAGTTCTTCGAGGACAATGACGAACGGGCCATCTTCTTCGCCCGCGGCGTGCTCGAGACGGTCAAGAAGCTCCGCTGGGCCCCGGACATCATCCACTGCCAGGGCTGGATCTCGCATATGGTGCCCGCCTACCTCAAGAAAGCCTACAAAGACGATCCCATTTTCTCTTCCAGCAAGGTCGTGCTCTCCCTGTACGACGACACGCCGACGGTCCCCTTCCACCCGGACTTCGCCCGCAAGGCGGTTTTCGGCGGCCTGACCGCCGACGACCTGACCGCTCTCGCGGAACCCACTGGCATAAATCTTGCTAAAATCGCCGTCCAGTACGCAGACGGTGTCATCCTGGGTGCGGAGCGGATCGACAAGGAGCTGACGGACTACTGCCAGTCGCTCGACCGGCCGGTCCTTCCCTTCGACCGCAAGGCCCTCGAAGACGGGAGCTATATGGATGCGTACAGCCGCTTTTACGATGAACTTTAAGATGAAGAAGAGATTCCTTGCATGGGGCGCAGCCCTTCTCTGCTGCATTTCCTGCATTGAGACCAATACCACCCTCGGCGGCAACTTCGTGCCCGCCGCCGAGACTTATACTTTCTACACGGCGGAGTTCCCCCTCGAGGGCATTTCGATGCAGATGGCCGACAACCTCTCCGGCTATTCGGACAGCCGCATCACCATCGGCGCGATCCGCGATCCGGAATACGGCCTGACGACCCGCGCCAGCGCCTTCTCGCTGGTACCGCTGTACCTGGGCGAGTTCGAGATGGGAAAGAATCCCGTTTTCCAGAGTTTCCACTTCGCCGCCGCGCGCGACACCATTTCCTTCGCGAGCGCAGACCAGCAGAACATCCTGCAGAAGGTCCGCGTGTACGAGCTTGCCTCGGCCCTGGACCCGGAGAAGGACTCCGACTGCAACAAGCCGGTCACGCACCTGGACAAGGCGATCTCCCGCGGCACGCCCGTTTATGGCGGCACGGATTCCCTGTCCTTCAACTTCACCGAGGAGTTCGGCAAGAAATACCTGCAGATCACGCCCGACGACATCAAGGATATGAAGACCTACCTGTCCAAGTTCCCGGGCATCTATATCGAAGTCGATGAGCCGGACGGCGAAGGCGGCCGCATCAATATGCTCGACCTCCAGATGGGCTACGACAAGCAGAACAAGCTCGTCACGGGCAACATCGCCACCTTGTTCTACTCCGCGGAATTCAACGGAGTCCGCAAGGACACGACCCTGAACTTCTACTTCGGCGCACCCGACTTCTTCAACCTCGACTCCCTGTTCAAGGCATACGGCGTCGACAACAAGGGAACCTTCCCGCAATACGCCCTCAACGTGACCGGGCAGGAGACCCGCGACCGCGCGGGCGACGCCCAGGACAAGATCTGGATCGAGGGCGGCGGCGGACTGAAGCCCGTCATCTCCGCCCGCAGCCTCAAGAAGCAGGTGGAAGAGGCCGTCGCGGCCGTCGGGGGCAATCCCCGCGACGCCGTCATCAACAAAGCTTCGCTCGTCTTCCCCTTCGAGTTCCCGGAGAACTATGAAGATATGGTCTACTGGCCCTACCGCCTGTCTCCGACCTGCCGCGTCGTCACCGACTCCGGGACGTCCTTCATGGGCCTGTCCGACTCCGGATCCAGTTCGGAGAACCAGGGCGACGTGGACCGCACGCTGCTCGTCTACGCTCCGGACGTCACCTTCCATATGCAGGAGATCCTCAAGGTCGACGAGAGCCAGGCTGACAAGACCAGCACCAAATACCTGATGGCCGGCAACTACGACATCTGGCTGCTGATCATGGCCAAGGAGAAGGTCACCAACGTCAGCGCCACCAGCGAGGAGACCCAGCAGATGCTGGACTACTACGCCTACAACAGCTACTACAACGACGGTATGTACGGCGGATACGGCGGCTATGGTTACGGCGGATACGGCTATGGCGGTTATGGCTATGGCTACAACAATTACTACACCTACGCCATGTACGCCCAGCAGGCCCGCCAGGTCCAGACTACGACCGCCCAGAGCATCTTGCTGGACAAGGACAGATTCTATTGCGCCGCCCTGAACGGACCGCAAAACACGGCGAAGGTCCCGATGATGAAGTTGACCTTCGCGATCCCGAACGAAGAATAAAAAATAAAACCGGCCCCCGAGGGGGTCGGTTTTGTTTCAGTCATTTCTTGTTGGAAATTAGGCGAGCTTCTCGGCCACTTTGTCGCAAGCGTCCTTGACGGTCGCAATCGTGCTGGTCTCCTCATCGGGAATCTTGATGCCGAACACTTTCTCGAACTCCATCAAAAGCTCCACGGTGTCAAGGGAATCAGCACCCAGGTCATTGGTGAAATTGGCGGTCTCGGTCACCTCGGAAGGCTCCACGCCGAGCTTGTCGACGATGATCGCTTTCACTTTGTCTACGATTTCAGCGTATTCCATAACGAATTTAGATATTAAGGTTTTATTAGTACATTCACTATTCGTAAAGTCCTGCAAAGTAACTAATAAAAAATCACATTTGCAAATCCCGGCTGAGGCCGATCCAGATGCGCAGGCCGTTGAGCGAGTTGAGCAGGTAGAAACTGTATTTCACCACGTAGATGAGTGCGTAAGAGGAATCCGGCGACTCCCGGAGGGTCAGCACCCACATCACCACGGAGGCGATATTCACCCCGATCCAGAAGAACCACTGCTCCATATAGGCCGTCGAGAGGAGCAGCTGCCCCAGGATGTTGCACATCATCGACAGCGCATCCATCAGCACGAGCCAGCGTATCACCCCCGCCGCCTCCGTCTTGTCCAGGGCGCACAGGATGAAATAGGCGGCCAGCAGGCCCGCCAGGAAGATGGAGCCGAACAGCAGCCACTGGCGGCCATTGAGCCGGCGGGCGCGCACCCGCTCGCCCTCGGCGGCGCCCCGTTTGCGCCACTGCAGGAAGCCGACGAACTGCATCGGCAGGAAGTACAGCAGGTGCAGGGCGGCGTTGCCGTATTTCGCGCCCATCAGGCACATCACCCCGTAGATGGACACGTCGATCAGCCCGAACAGGAAGGTGAGGATGCGCCCGTTGGCGGAAAGGACCGTGCTCAGCACGCCCATCAGCGAGCCGACGGCGGCGATGATCAGCATCGCGCGTCCGCTGTCGGCGTCGCCGACCTTGATCGCCGTCACGATAATGGTCACCAGCGCCATCCCGATGAGGATGAAGGCGTTGAACACCTTGTTGAATATCTCGGATTTAGCCATGGTTCAATTGTTCGAGGATGCGACGGGCGAGGGCGGGGCCGACCAGCGTGGAGAGTTCCTCCTCGGAGGCCGCGGCGATGCGTGCCACGCTGCCAAAATGCATAAGCAGCCGCTGCTCCGTCTGCTCGCCCACGCCCTTGATTTCCCGCAGGGCGGACTGGATCGCGGCCTTGCTGCGCAGGTCGCGGTGGAAGGTGATGCCGAAGCGGTGCGCCTCGTCGCGGATGCGCTGCAGCACCTTGAGCGCCTGCGAATTACGGTCGATGAAGAGGGGATACGGGTCCCCTACCCGGATGACTTCCTCCAGGCGCTTCGCCAGGCCGACAACGGTCAGGCGGTCCTGGATGCCCAGCTCGCAGAGCGCCTGCCAGGCGAAGTCGAGCTGGCCCTTGCCGCCGTCGATCACCACCAGCTGCGGCAGGTCGTCGGGGGCCTCTTCGAGCATACGGGCGTAGCGGCGGTTCACGACTTCCTTCATCGAGGCATAGTCGTTCGCGCCCACCACCGTCTTGATCTTGAAGCGGCGGTAGTCCTTCTTGGACGGCTCCGCGTTGCGGAAAACGACGCAGGACGCCACCGGGTTGGTGCCCTGGATGTTGGAGTTGTCGAAGCATTCCATATGGACCGGGAGCTCCTTCATCCCAAGGGCCTTGCGGAGCTCTTCGAGCACGGCGGCGCGGTATTCGTCCGGATTGGTGTGCTCCCGCTGCTTGAGGGAATTGGCCCGGAACTCCCGGGCGTTCTTGGCGCCCAGTTCCAGCAGGGCCAGCTTGTCCCCGCGCACGGGGATGCGGAAGTTCACCCCCTCCATCTCCACGTCGGGCAGGAAGGGTACGAGGACCTCGCCCTGCAGGGCGCCGAACTTGGAGGCGATCTCCGCGAGGAACTCGCTGAGCACCGCCGCGCGGTCCTCCTCGATGTTCATCTTGAAGCCGAGGTTGAGCGACTGGATGATGGCGCCGCCGCGGATGCGCATAAAGCTGCCGAAGGCCTCGGCGCCATCGATTTCGAGCGCGAACACGTCCACGTCGCGCTCGCCCGCGGTCGTGATGATGGACTTGGCGTAGTGCTTCTGCAGCGCTTCGATGCTCTGCTTGTAGGCCTGGGCCGTCTCGAAGTCCAGGGCGTCGGCCGCGGCCTGCATCCGGGCCTTGTAGTCCCGGATGATGCCGTTCACCCCGCCGCCGAGCAGGCTCACGATCTCCTCGACCCAGGCGCCGTATTCCTGCTGCGAGACGGCCCCGACACAGGGGCCCGCGCAGCGCCTGATGTGGAAGTCCAGGCACGGGCGGAACTTGCCGCGGAGCACGGCGTCGGAAGTGATCTTCAGCTTGCAGGAGCGGAGCGGATAGGTCTCGCGGAAGAACTCCAGCAGCGTCTTGGCGTGCACTACGGAGCTGTACGGGCCGAAATAGCGGGAGCCGTTCTTGACGAGCCGGCGCGTGAGGAACACCTTGGGAAACTCGTCGGCGGTCACGCAGATCCAGGGATAGGTCTTGGAATCCTTGAGCAGGATGTTGTAGCGGGGCTTGTACTGCTTGATCAGGTTGTTCTCCAGCAACAGCGCGTCCGCCTCCGTGTCCACCACGGAATACTGCAGGTCGGCGATCTTGGAGACGAGGACCCGGGTCTTGACGTTGAGCCGCTCCGGATCCACGAAATACTGCGCGACCCGCTTGGCGAGGTCCTTGGCCTTGCCTACATAGATCACATTCCCCGCAGCGTCATAATAACGATAGACGCCCGGGGAATGCGGCAAAAGGGATATTTTCTCTCTAACGTCCAAGGACTTCGGCCACTGCCTTCATCGTCTTGGCACCGCGCAGGTCGTCCCCGCGCTTGAGGATGGTGCCGTCCTTGTCGAAGAGGATCATATGCGGGATGCCTTCGATGCCGTACAGGGCGGCGGGCTCCTGATGACCGTTGTTGAGCTGGAGCCAGCGCATATCGTACACCTTGGCGGTGTCGATGGTGTTGTGCCAGTCCATCTTGCGGCTCTCCTCCCAGACCGCGACGCTCAGCACGTCGAAGTCGTCGCCGTGGTACTTCTCCCAGACGGCCTTGATGTTGGGAATCTCAGCCTTGCAAGGCGGGCACCAAGGGGACCAGAAGTCCACCAGCATCACCTTGCCCTTGCCGACGAAGTCGGACAGGCTTTTCTTCTCGTAGATGGGATTGCCGGCCTTGTCCACCCCGGCCACGTGGTCCACCGTGAAGTCCACGAACTTCTGGCCCACGGCCGTGGCTTTCTTGGTCTGGAGGTTGTCCGAAATGGCGGACACGACCTCGGTCTGCTGCACCTCTTCGCCGAGGGAGGAGATGACCTCGCCCAGCTCCTCGTCGGAAAGGTAATAATAGATGTCACCCAGCACCTCGGTCGCGATATCCGCGTCCAGCGGATACTTCCGAAGCAGTTTCTTGCCGTTGTCGGCAATCTGGGCGATGGCGTCCTCCAGGAGCTTGTCGGCCGCATCCTCATCGAGATCGACGACAGCCTCGTAATAGGCCTGCTCGATCTTCTCCACGCTGTCGCGGTACTCCGCGAGCACTTCCGCCGCCGTCTTGCCCTTGCATCCGGCCAGCACCACCAGGGCGGCCGCTGCGATCAATAAAAATCTCTTCATACGCTATGAATTCTCACTACTAAAAAGCCGGTTCCGAAAATTCGGAACCGGCCGTAAATATAGCAATTTTCTTGATACCAATCAATCAATTACTTGTTGTCGCGGCGCGGCCGGCGATCGCGGTCGCCATCCCGGCGGGGACGACGGTCGCCACCGTGGCCACCCCGGTTCTGACCGGTGGCCTGCGAGTTGGCGGCAGCCAGGGCGGCAGGAGTGAGATCCTGCTTGCCATAGCGCTCACCGTTGCAGATCCAGACCTTGATACCGAGGGTACCGACCTTGGTGTGAGCCACCGCGAGGGCATAGTCGATATCGGCGCGGAACGTATGGAGCGGCGTGCGGC
>JAEEGG010025435.1_pt1 | contig 11394 bp, 9 predicted proteins | sample 9134161 | NCBI WGS metagenome assembly JAEEGG01 (sample SAMN16246543, study PRJNA631951) | gut metagenome | biome: gut microbiome; feature: rumen; material: CR-attached | host: Bos | place: Iran: Karaj | collected 2018-10 | reverse complement strand
CAAAATGGTTAATAGCATAGGGCGCGAAATGGTTGTGAATTGCTTTCAAATTTTGTAATTTTGTCCAACAACTGAAACAAGGACAGACTAACAACCCAAACGGCCGGCGTTGTGAATTGCTTTCAAATTTTGTAATTTTGTCCAACAACTGAAACCCACCGTAAAGAGTACTCAAGCGCTCACCTGTTGTGAATTGCTTTCAAATTTTGTAATTTTGTCCAACAACTGAAACTCTCTGCGGGTGTCCTTTGTAGAACTCGGTGTTGTGAATTGCTTTCAAATTTTGTAATTTTGTCCAACAACTGAAACTATTGCTTATATTTCTAATAAGACTGCTTAGTTGTGAATTGCTTTCAAATTTTGTAATTTTGTACAACAACTGAAACGAAACTTCGCAAGCCTTTGAAAATGGAACTGTTGTGAATTGCTTTCAAATTTTGTAATTTTGTCCAACAACTGAAACACTTATACTTCTTAACATGCTGCTCAAGTCGTTGTGAATTGCTTTCAAATTTTGTAATTTTGTCCAACAACTGAAACCTCGAGGCGGTACTCGTCAACAGGAATTTAGTTGTGAATTGCTTTCAAATTTTGTAATTTTGTCCAACAACTGAAACGGGTGCTGACGGGCCAGCCGTAGCCTTTTTGTTGTGAATTGCTTTCAAATTTTGTAATTTTGTCCAACAACTGAAACTAAAATCTGTATTTTCCAGTGGCATGATATGTTGTGAATTGCTTTCAAATTTTGTAATTTTGTCCAACAACTGAAACTACATATCATCAGTTACCATTGGGGAGATGTTGTGAATTGCTTTCAAATTTTGTAATTTTGTCCAACAACTGAAACTGTAATGGCAAACGAACTCGCAATGAACATGTTGTGAATTGCTTTCAAATTTTGTAATTTTGTCCAACAACTGAAACCGAAAAAATTAGAGGCAATGTTAGAAAAATGTTGTGAATTGCTTTCAAATTTTGTAATTTTGTCCAACAACTGAAACGAGCCGAGTTATGAGGTTACCTGCGAATATGTTGTGAATTGCTTTCAAATTTTGTAATTTTGTCCAACAACTGAAACAGACAAAACCCTGCACCGTGTCGCGTTCAGTTGTGAATTGCTTTCAAATTTTGTAATTTTGTCCAACAACTGAAACTCTGGATCCACAAGTCTCCAAACGTTCCAGTTGTGAATTGCTTTCAAATTTTGTAATTTTGTCCAACAACTGAAACTCACATTTCAAACACCACTATTTTAACATAGTTGTGAATTGCTTTCAAATTTTGTAATTTTGTCCAACAACTGAAACACCGCCGCCTCGGTGACATTGAGGGCTACCGTTGTGAATTGCTTTCAAATTTTGTAATTTTGTCCAACAACTGAAACTAATAATATCTGCCCAGCCTTTTTGAGTTAGTTGTGAATTGCTTTCAAATTTTGTAATTTTGTCCAACAACTGAAACATTCACTTGAACAAAGTTTAAAGGATTTGCGTTGTGAATTGCTTTCAAATTTTGTAATTTTGTCCAACAACTGAAACGCACTGTGAAGAAAGCCACTGGCGTGCTTCGTTGTGAATTGCTTTCAAATTTTGTAATTTTGTCCAACAACTGAAACTTGCTTTTGATCTAAAAGATCCTTATATGGTTGTGAATTGCTTTCAAATTTTGTAATTTTGTCCAACAACTGAAACCCATAATCTTCAACACTATTTAATACCTTAGTTGTGAATTGCTTTCAAATTTTGTAATTTTGTCCAACAACTGAAACAGGATATGGGCAAGCAACTTTAAAAGAACAACTTACTGAGATTTTTAGGAAAGAAAAAAATCAGTATTTTGGTTACAAACAGACTCCTTGCAGAGTGAATTTTTCATCGCAAAGAGTCTGTTTCTTTGTTTGTAATATGCAGTTTTCGACTAAAAAAGTTCCAATTGTTGCGGTACTGGTTGTGCTTCGGCAGGTTTTCGACCGTAAAACAACTCAATACTACCAAATTGCTTGTCGGTAATACATAATATCCCCACATTGCCAAATTCTGGAAGCAAACGTTTAACTCGCTTCACATGCACATCAGCATTTTCTGCGCTGGCACAGTGGCGCACATAAATAGAGAACTGGAACATATTGAAGCCGTCTTTCTGCAAATTCTTACGAAAATCGGCGTATGCTTTGCGTTCCTTTTTTGTTTCGGTAGGCAAGTCGAAAAATACCAGCACCCACATGATTCTATATTCGCTGAAACGATCCATAACAAATAATGGACTTTCAGCGCATGCAGATGTTTATTTCATCACAGGATAAATCAGGTTACGAAGTTCGCCCGCATAACATTTTTGTAGCGAGGTTGCCGTCTTGGCCACGGCGGTCATCAGTGGACTGCGATTACCGTCGATGGTCACTTCCATAACGGGAATAAGCAATAGAGACGCCTTCACGTCTTTGGTAATTTCTTCTCTGGCCGGCAGCTCTGTCATCACCTGCAGCACTTTTTCATCCACAAAGGGGCGATAAGGTTCCATGATATCATCGGCGAGACAGTAGGCATTATAACGATTTCGATGATGGATGCCCAAAGTGGGCAACAGCCCAGATGCCACCAATGCGCGAGCCACAACAGCCCGTAAAATGGCATAGCCATAATTGAGCAGATTATTCGGATAGTCGCCTTCGCGACGGCGGGTAAAGTCAGGAATCTGCGGAAACAAGTTGGCCCAATAGTAAGCTGCCGCCCGCGCTTCCACATTTTCGGTATCACCACTGCGCACCGCAGCTGCCCATTTATCCATATTGCCCGTCTCGCATCTCAAATGTTTACGCAATAAGGTCGCTTGATTTTCTATTTTACGCACAACGGTTTGCTGCCATAGTTGTTTCTTCAAAGGCAGTGAGGCATCCAGTTGTTGCGTAAAACGTTCGTGCTGTATGGTATGACCTTCCAAAGGCAGCATTAGACCACAAGGCATACTTTTGCTGTCGCAAGAGATGATGGCGCAATTGTTTTCAAGTAGCGCTTCCATCAATCCTTGGGTTAGGGTTATGCGCTTGTTGTCGAGTAGAATCACGCCCACATCTTCAATGGGGAAGGTCCGCGTAGCCTCTTGCTTGAAATGGTCAGGCAAGGTATCGTTGTTTTCCACTTCGGGAAGGCGCAAGACCAATTGGTTGTCTTTGAGCGACAGGTAGGCAGGATTGCTAAAACAGAGGGTGCGTTTAATCATTTGGTTCAATAGCTTTGGATTGTTCCGATGACGGCAAGAAGTTGTTAGGATTGGACACACTGCGACCAAGTTCTTTCTCGGTTTCCTTGCGGGCAATCCCTGCCACCCTACCACCACGTTTGGCTACTTTACGACTCTCATCGAAACCTTCTGGATTCTCCTTTTGCGAGATTTCGGTAGTGACACGTTCGCCCAACATAGTGAAAATCAGTTCTAAGTCATCCATATGGTCGCGAAGGTTCTGATTCTTTTTGGTCAGACCTTTGAACTCCTTGTACTCCGATGGTGTCATACCAAAAGTGGCTTTGGAAATCTCTGCAGTCAGGATGGCATAATCTTGCTCTTCGGTAATGCCTCGCCGTTTCCATTCGTCGGTCAAATTCTGGCGGATGGCAATACCGCGCAAGCGCTTGTCAATCCAATCTTTCGGGTAGCCCTTCTTTTCATAGAGTTCCTTCATTCGTTCCTGGGCCAATTCAGGATTCTCTATTTCGAGCATACGCTCATAGCCCACCGTGGCCAACCACTGTTTAAATGGCTCTGCCTTGGGCGACGGAATGGATTGGATAATACGAAGCAAGTTGGATGTCTCAGCACAGTCAGTGGCATATTTTTTACCATCAGCAGCCTCAAATTTCAGTTGTACGATTTTTTCGTACAACTGAAATCCCTCCTTTAACAATTTCTTTTTCAAGTCACTCCAATATCGCTTGGGTATGGAGCTATCCGTTAGTACTGCGATTGCGTCAACAATCGAGAAATACCATTGGTCACGAATCTCATCGTGATAGGTTCTTATCTTTTTGTCTTGAAATAACTTTATGTTGCTCATAACTTCCGTCCGTTTAGTTCAACAATATTCCCTAATCGGTCGACTTTCAGAGGCACACAGATTTCTTTAATCATTTCTCCAGTCCAAGCACGTTGCGCTTTATTATTACTTCCCAATTCGGTCGTCTGCAAAATAGGATTGGCAATTCTTGCAGGAGCGAAATGTCCTTCGTTACCTGTACAGCTAACCATTTTATATATCCTCTTTTTGTCAACCGTCTTTAGTCCATCTTTCAGATCTTCAGCAGTTGGCAGATAAACCAAATCATTGGGAGAGAGGGTGAACAGCAGTTTAACATCGATTGAAACCAAATTGTTTTCTTTCAGATAGGATTCTATGTTGTTTTTCCAATCCTTACCGAACTTTTTTTGACAATCAATCATCACGTTGAGCGGAATTGTAAGATATGAACGCACTTTATCCGTCATACCAGTTTCCTTATTCAATTTCTCCGAAACGAATATGGCAAAGAACAGATTTGTACCCTTGTCGGCCTCAACAAACTTCTTAGCCTTGGAACCTGTTTGACCAATAGAATACTTGCTGCCGCTTTCGTAACGACGCACCTTAAAAATAGGTTTGTGAGGTTTTCCATCATTCAATTCTACAATATTGCGGTTCATTTCATCTATACCATCAGCAGAAAAAGCAAGTTCAGGATTATTGCCTTTTGCTTGCAAGTGTGCTTTTAATATTTTTTGAATACCAGTATCTGTGATGCCTTCTATTTTTGTGATAGCTTTATCATAATCTTTTATTCCTGACATATATCCGACCAAATCGCTTAAAAAACGTGTGGCGAAATAACGGTCTTTTGTCTCCTTTGTGAAATAGTAAACCTTTATTTTCTTGATGTCAATATCCGACCATACATCTCTGTTGTCCTCAATATATTTCTTTATGTATTTAGCATCGCGACCTTGTGCAAGCAACACTTGTACTTTTTGTTTGAAATCCTTGTTGACAATCGCTTTCGGATTTTTCAGAGTTTCGTTCAACGAAACATCTTTAGAGAACCGCAAATTTACTTCGCCCCAACCCGTATCTTTGTGCATCGATTTGCGAATTGCCCAGCTATCGCCCTTTTCTTGTTTAACCAACACTTTCTTGCCGTTTTCATCGTAATGTTGGATGTGATTCGTAGTTTTGTTGATTACGCGCAAGTTCTGTTTGAAACTGACAATGACGCCCTCCAAAGCCTGTTTTGCATCGGTTGTGAAAGAATCCCATGGTTTTAGAAATTCTTGGTAATGACCCTCCTCATCTTTTTTGCGAAGTTTGCATTGCAAGTCATACCGATAAGATTTATCATGCCGTTTTGAATGGGCAGCCTCATTATTGAGCAAATTCACATGGTCGCGTGTAGTGCAAGCGATTACAATAGCATCCATAGCATGATGGCGATGGTCAATGCGCTTTTTGTTGAATCCTTTCTGTAGCTCAAGTGGCATAGCGGGTATTTCGTGACCTTCGGGGGTAATGGTTGTGAAACAGTCTTTCCCTGTGATTGTGTTAAGTCGTTGAAAGCGTGGCAAAACAATGCTGTTCCAAACATCATTCATGCCCCAATCTTTTTTCAGTCGGTCGGTGATTGAGCCGTTGCATGAAATCAGATTTTTCGATACTGCTTCCTGTTCCCATTCACCATTGGCATCTTTTACACGCACTATGTTTGACAACAAACTCTTCACTAATTTACTAATATATCGGCTGTCGTTCAATTGTCGTTCAATAAAATCATCAGGGATATCGTCCAACAGCAATTTTTTCATCTTGGCGCGATTGTTGGCATAGTGTTTTTTTACAAAATCTTCGTATGCCTCAATCGAAAGGATTTCAACAGTTTTGCCTTGGCTTATCTGTACTTTCTCCCCTTTATGAGCCTTGATAAACTCAAAGCCAAGTTGACGGTCTTTCAACTTATTCACCGCAGCCTCACAAATCACTTTATTGCTGAATGAATCGTCAAAATAACGCGATTGAGGAATTATATGCTCTATTTCGAATGCTGAGGTAAACAGTTTGGCTAGCGGAATCATTTCGCCTGTATATGGCGAACGATATTTCTGTTCAAGCCAGCATTTGTATTTTATTATTTCTGACTTTGATGGTTGTGCAGACTTTGAAATCTTGCTGATAAAATCATAATCAGAATCATCTTTTGTTAGATTGCCAAGTGCATTTTCCTCGTATATACGCAAAATATCCTGCTGACTTGGAGAATATGGGCGCACGTTTTCAATGCCCATTTCTGGATTCATAAACTCCATAAGCATTGCCTTAATGCGCAAATTGGTATTCTCGTTCTGCAAAATACTTTCAGTCATCCGCTTGCGTTTTTCTGCTGGATTCTTCATCTCACGACCAAGTTCAAGGTGGATTTCGTCAATTTGTCCTTCCTGTTTCCAAATGTCGCGCACGGTACGGAGCGTTTCGGTAACAACTTGTTCTACAATAGGATTTCGTAAAGAGTGTTGTTTAAAATTCTTCAGATAAGTATCAATATCTTCAGGTTTTTCCCATTTGTCTATCTCTTTGGCTTCTGAATGGCGGCTGTAAACAATATAGCAGACCAGCCAAAGCGGTAGGCCACGAAAATGTGTTTCATCAGTCAGACTGATAGCCTTTTCTCTAACACGATTCTTTATATTCTCGTCATATTCGCCAGTAACAATCTTGTCAATACGTTCGCGAATCTTCGCATCTATTGCTTCAGCACTCCAGTATTTGCCCATTCGCATGAGAGGTAGCAGCTTTTTGATGGCTTTTTCCGAATAAGAGCCGTAATCTTTTTTGAAAGGTTTAATTTTGGAGAGCACCTCGGCAAATGATTCAGGTAAATCAAACTTTTCTGCAAACTTTTTAAGAGCTTTTCCTATCTCAATTTTATCTTCAACTGAGTAAAGAATATGCCAAAGCAACATTTCTTTCTCATGGGTAAGGAATACAGTATCAATGTCGCTTTTCGTCAATCCGCCAAGCATTGTAGACCTTGTTTCGTTGCATGGATATTCTTTGTCTTCTACGTAGTTCCAGCGATAGGGATATTGGTCTTTGCCTTTCTCTTTTTTGAATTTAAAATATGAATTGAACAAAGAATCTTGCTTTACGGTTGCCCTATCATTGAGCCACTCGAAAAGAGCAACATAATCATCTTCACTCCTCATAAACTCTTCAGTCACATCGACATCCGCCTGAAGTTTGCCATTTACCTCCTTTTCTCTCTGATATATCCTCAAATTTTGTACAAATTGCCACAGACGAAACTCTTGGAATAACGGATTCGATTTCGCAATGCACTTTATTGGATGTTCATTGCCATCGCTGTCAAAATGTGTTTCGTATGGGCAATCACTAATCAAAGACTTTTTGCTTTTGAGCGGGCGCTGATAGAACAAAATATCATTGATAAACAGATTGGCAAAATCAGGCTTTGCAATATTGTTACGGTGAGATTCATTGCTGGGATATAACTCTTCAACACAAGCCTGATACAACGACTCGTCTTGCAATTCCGGTATCAAAGTCTTCTGCACTTCAAAAATCTGATGCAATTCATCTTTGTAATATTTGCGTTCAACGGTGCGGACAAGTTTGCCGATAATCTTTTGATTTGGATTGGTAAGCAAAGAGTCATAAATATAGCAACCAACAGTCTTGTGACTATTGTCAATGTCAAATTCTGTTTTCTTTTTCAATAGAGTCCAGTCATCGTCTTTTGGGGCCCGGAACGAACGCTTTATATTGCCTTCCTTATCTTTCTTCGGTGTTCCATCTTTTTCAAGATCGGTTGTTACTATAAACTCTTTGATTTTGCCTTCCCAATCCAATGGGACACGGCTTGAGCGATGATAAATCATTCCATTTTCAAGGTAAACGTTATACCATATATCATCGCCCTTCTTTTCTTCAGTTGCTTCCACTCGTACAACTTTTTGAGCAAGATATTCAACTTTTTTATCTTTTTGTTCCTCCTCTTCTTCGCCACGCAATTGGTAATATCCGCGTTTTTGGTTGAATTGAAGCAAAATCCATGCAAGTTCTTCTTTCTTTAACTGTTGTGTTAAAGCTTTTTTCCGCAGATAATAGATAGTCCAGTCATAAGGCACTTTTTTCCCGCCAGCGACCAGTTGCGGCTGTTTTTTTGCAAAATCGACAAGCATCTCATGGAACGAATCTTGGAACATAAATTCGTATTTACCTTCCAAGTCTTTGCACCATGCCAATTTCGGTTCACTGTCATCAACAAATTTCCCAAATCTGTCAATTTTATTGGCATAATGTTTTGGCAAAAAATCCATCTTTTTTAGCACACGTAACAAACGTTCTCGGCGTTGGAGGTTGCGTTCCAACAAACGCCGAGCAGCACGAAACTTTGTTCTATCAGCAGTTTGTGACTTGGAATTTCCCTTGTCAAAGTCTCCAAGGACGCCTTCATCCATGGGAATGATACGACTTCCTGCCGCTCTGATATTCACTGGTTTCAAGAATGATGTCTTATTTTCGCGAGTTACTTCATCCGCATTCACTACCGCCCAACCGATGCTGTTGGTGCCTAAATCCAATCCAAGAATCTTCTTCATATATTTGTTATTTGCGTGTTAAGAAATGAAAGTTCAAAAATAATTTTTTTTCATGAGAATAATGTGCGTGTTGATAAAAATATTTATCTTTGCAGAACAAAATTTGAAGCAATTCACAATAAGGATTATTCCGTTGTGAAAACATTTAGAGCGGGGCCTAAAGCCTCGTTCTTCTTTTTATATCTCATACATGTTCAGCGACGTCATTCCATACAGCCATAAAACTACACTCTCCACAAGCGTTGCCACTTGCGGAGAGTGCGGAACAATACTTACCAACCAAAAAATATTTACTAATTCAAAATGTGACTATGATTTTCGTGTTTGTGCGCTGTTTTATTTTTACATGGCAAAAATAAGGCAGTCGGGGAAACTGTGCAATCATCAATATTAGTGGTTTTTATCACTTCCAGTCCCTAATTTTAGGGATAAACTAAAAAAATGTTTTTTTATCTTTGCAGAAGACAATCGCAGAACCGCCATCGTGCGGCCGCACATAATTACAAAGACCTTTAAACCAAATTATTACAAACCTAAATCCCCAACATTATGGCTTACAAAATTGAACAAATTGAAGGCGTTGGCGAAGTTTACGCACAAAAACTGATTGCCAACGGAGTGAAAACCACCGAAGATCTCCTCGCAAAATGCGCCACTAAGAAAGGTCGCGAGAAAATGGCCGAAGCTACCGGCATCACCGAGAAACTGATTCTCAAATGGACCAATCATGCTGACCTGTTCCGCGTTAATGGCATCGCAGGCCAATTTGCCGAACTGCTCGAAGCCGCTGGCGTAGATACCGTCAAGGAATTCCGCCACCGCGTGGCAGCCAACCTGCAACCCAAATTGGAAGAAGTGAACGCTAAGAAAAACCTCTGCAACCGCGTTCCTACCGTAAAAGAGTTAGAGAAAATGATAGAACAGGCCAATACGCTTGAACCTATCGTAACCTACTAACAGGCACAACAACATAGAGTTACACTCCTCTATCCTATCCCGCTTTGACCGAGAAGCAACTTCCACTTCAATGCGGGATAACTTTTTGCAAATCAACATCTTTTAATACTTCCTCTTGGAATTTTTAGGGAACCATCCCTTCTCGACACGCTTCCGCTGTTTGAATAATTCGATAATGGACCAGAAACTGGAGAAGCCCAGTACGCCGAGTATGATGTTTACAATTGGATTGGCGATGAACAGCGATGCCGTGCAGCCAGCGATGCCCAATAACGCAAACGCCCACCAACAGCCCACGCCAAAATGGTACTCGGCCTTGATGACCAAGGGATGAAAGATGCCGATGCACAAGAATGTAGCCAAACCGATGATGAGTCCTGAAAAATGCATAAAGGGCGTTTTTTGCTGGGCGCAAAGATAACAAAAAAATGTCGGCAGAGGAAGGGGCCATTTCAACCGGCAACACAACGGCTGAAAACAATCCTCTTGCCGACATTATGTCTTTTCTACCCTCGTCTATTCGGGTACATAGATAATCTCTCCGTTTTCCAGTTCATAGGCGGTTCCAACCCTTCGTCCCAGCTTACTGTCGGATGAGTTTTGCTCGTCGGAAGGCGTGTAGCGGTTGATCTTCTCGCCCTCCTTTGTAATGATTTCCATATCGGGTTTGCCAGGGTTCTTAACAATGGTAAAATCCTCTTTACTAAACATTTCTGTCATATTATAACGAGTAACCAAAGCCACCATCAGTGCAACTGCGAACACCATGGCCACATCGAAAAGGTTGCTGACCACACTCATCGGGTCATCATCATCGGCACGTCGTAACAGATGTCTTCTCATGGCTATGCGTTTTTGGCTTTGATAAGATTGGCAACATACTCCAAATCATTCAGTTCGCTGAGATACCAGCGCTGTTTGGCCTGCTGTGTGGCAAAGCCGACGGCGCTGCTGAAGAGGCCGACGACCGTAGTGGCGAAGGCCACCTGCATATTGTAGGCCATAGAGGCAATATCGCCGGTGGAGAGGCCCACGAGCGCAGGTCCCATGGGAATCAGTGTTCCCATCAAGCCGAGCATGGGTCCCATCTTGGTGAGCATCTTGGAGATGGAAAGGTCTTTGTCGGCAGCACTTTCGTACTCGGCCATGATTTTATCGACCTTGGGGATATTGTCGCCAGCGGCTAACATCTGTCTGAGGTAAAGCACAAATAGCGAGCGGCTCTTGTTAGGCAACTTGTCGGCCAACTGTTCCACCTCAGCAACAGTCAGCGCATCGATGTCGGGCTGCACGCGCTTCATCACCCGCTGCCGATCGATGTACTGGCCAAAGAAACTGCCCGCTAAAATCAGAGCACGGATGAAGAAATAAATCAATAATACAATGACAGGCACGAGCAGACCTGTTGAAATCCAGAAAAGTATGTCGGAAATGTAATGCATGGGGATAGGGATTATGAAGTTAAGATTGTGAAAATTGTGAAGTTATGAGGTTGTTAAGTGAGAAGTGAAGAATTGTTGATTGTTGAATTGTTGTAGAAGAGACGCACGGCCGTGCGTCTGTACTTTAATTTTTTCTGTTCTTTGAATTTTGAATTTGTTCTTTGTTCTTTGTTCTTAATTATACATTATACATTATGAATTATAAATTATAAATTACAAATTGCGCTTTCGCAATCGTCGCAGGAAGAATCCTATGGTAGCGCCAACGATGACGATGGCCAACACTGCGAGCAGGCTCCCCCACTCCACATTGTTGACACCTGCCATAGAGGTGCGGCCGTTGACGGTGGCGATGACACCC
>JAEEGG010025433.1_pt1 | contig 11394 bp, 11 predicted proteins | sample 9134161 | NCBI WGS metagenome assembly JAEEGG01 (sample SAMN16246543, study PRJNA631951) | gut metagenome | biome: gut microbiome; feature: rumen; material: CR-attached | host: Bos | place: Iran: Karaj | collected 2018-10 | reverse complement strand
TCATCCGACGTGCCATCGTATGGCTGTGTGAACAGACGGGAAAACCCATCCTCAAACTCACCAACAAGGATTACAACGACTATGGTCTGAGCGAACTGGTAGCTCTCTACGGCTCTGCTTATAACGTCAATATCAAGATATTCAACGATTTACAGCATACCATCACAGGCTGGCCTGGAGGTAAACCCAACGCTGACGACACCTATCGCCCCGAGCGCGAGAAACCCTACCCCAAGCGGGTACTCATCTTCAGCCCGAACCCTGACGATGCCGTCGTCTCGATGGGCGGTACGGTCAGGCGACTGGTGCAACAGGGGCACGAGGTGAGCATCGCGTTCCAGACCGACGGTGATCTCGCCGTGAGTGACGACGACCTGATGCGCAGTGTCCTGCTCGCCGACCGGCTGACAAGGCATTTTGAAGGCTCCGGCTTCAGTTTCATCGAGGATACCCTATCCAAACTCATCAATGGCACCGCAACCACCAGCGACACCGACTCCATGCGGTACTTCAAGGGCTCCATCATGCTGAGCGAGGCCATGATGGCTTGCCGCCAGATGGGTGTGCACAAGAAGGACCTGTATGACCTGCGCATGCCGTTCTATACCGGCGACCCCCACGGGCAAGGCAAACTCACCGATGCCGACGTGGCCGTAATCCAGGACCTCATCACACAGGTCAAGCCGCATCAAATCTTCTTTGACAACGACCTGGTGGATCCTCATGGCACCCACGTGCGCGCCACCACTGCTGTGATGCATGCTCTCGACAACCTCAAGGACGAGGACTTCATGCGTGACTGCCGCGTGTGGATGTACCGTGGGCAATGGGGCCAGTGGGACGTGGATCACGTGGAGATGGCCGTGCCCATGAGTCCCGAAGAATTTGGTGACAAGCGCGATGCCATCCTCAAGTTCCATTCCCAAATCCACGATGCCCCGTTCCGCTCCAACGCCGACAACAAGTTGCCGTGGCAACGCTCAATCGAGCGCAACCGCGATCTGGCCGAGCGTTACCAGCAACTGGGCTTGGCTACCTACGAGGCCATCGAGGCGTTCGTCCAGTACCGTTTTCGCCCCGATTACACTGAATAATCAACAACAATAAGATTCTTACGCCCCTGTCACGGCACGCGGCAGTTCCATCTGTTCGGGAGCGAGATTGATGCTGTATGCCTCTCCGCGTGTGCCGGTAATCATGTATTGCTTGACCAGTTCCTTGTCTGTGATGACGTTCTTCACGCATCGATTGATGCGTGAGATGGCCTGATTGAGCGAGTCGCTGAACGGGTCACACAGGTTAGCTACCGAGGAGACTACCCGGTCATGGTCAGCTCCGGGTTTCACCATGCTGTAGATGCCGATGATATCCTCGTTATACTCATCCATGTTTTTAAGGACAATGCCGCCCCTACCCTGTTTGCGTTGTTTCATAAACAGGATGTAAAGCGTGCGGCACATCGCCGGCATCTCAATTTCCATCTCGTCATATTCCGGCAGGACAATTTTCATGTCCCCGTTGACTATCAGGTGCCCCGGACTGCCCACAATGACCTTACCACGCAGCAACTCGGCCATCAGGTCCTTGGGGTCATCATGGTACTGGGCGATGTAATTGATGATGTCTTGCTTGATGCGCTCCAGGGCCCGCTTGCGGCCACGCTCGATGCGCTCCAGCTCTTTGCGCTCCTCGTCCTCAAGACGGGGAGTGAGTTCACGAGTGCTCTTGGATTCACAACGATTAGACTTGGGTGAGGGGAGTTTATCTTCAGTGATGTGTTCTTTCAACCTATCCTTACACCGCTTGAGGATTCCACGTTTGGCACGAGTCTCTGGGCTCGACTCCACCCGCGTGTGATCCTGTGGTGCTGCAGCTTCTCTCACACCCTCGTACATCGATGACTGAAGATCGTAACGATAGCCATAATCGGCCTCATTGATGACGATGTCGCCCTCGCCCGCATCGGTAACGCCCATCAGTTCATCGGCAAAATGGCGTATTGCCTCAAACCAGCCTCCTGACCGATTCATTCGGCTCAAAGACAGGCTCACAGTGGCATACTGACCGATGTTACCCACATTGAAACGTCGGGCAACCAGCAACAAGTCTTCACGCCCAGGCTCGTTGATCCACTCGACCTGCAAGGGATAGACAAATTTCTGAACAATGGCTTCAGGGTCGTGCACCCCGGGAGAAAAATGGCGGTCGCTATACAGATAAATGATACCGTACTTGAGGTTCTGAGGGATGGTCTGGTCCATAATAATAACGGGATTGGATAATTGTTAATTAAAAGTAAGACAGCAAAAACCATGCCAACGAGCCGCTGCCATGGGCGGTGGCAGCGGCTCTCGTCGGCAAGGCGACTCGGATCACTCCTCGTCATCAAAATAAGCTTCGGCGTTCATGTTCCTAAGCTCTTCACTTGCCTTGGGGGAAGCAACAGAGCCGTACTCCTTCTTCAAACGCTCGGTTTTATCCAGCCACCTGTCACGGGAGCGACGCTCCTTGGCAAACATGGCCCGGGTACCTGCCGCGGTCTTGTCGAACTTCAGGGTGTGCTGGATGCTCAGCGAGAAGGCCACCGACTCCACATCGTGGTCGGCACCGATGTAGGTAAACTGCCAGCCCTGCTCCTTGTAACTCTCGATGAGCGAGCGGATAGCGGCAAGGCTATACTCATGGGAGGCATTCTCATAGCCGTCGGTGATGATGGTCACCAGTGCCAGCGACTCGCTGTTCTTGCTCTTGAGCGCGTGCACGCGGGTGATCGTCGTTCCCACTGCGTCATACAACGGCGTCATGCAGCAGGGACTGTAGTCCTTATCGGTGAGCGTCTTGACCTCACTCACGGGTACATTGTCATAGATGGCCTTCATTTCACAGCCGCAAAAGGCGACAAGCGTCACAATGTGTTCCTGGTCGGGATTCTTTTCCTGGGCACTCCTGATTGAACCGATGGTCTCGTTCACGCCATCGATAGCCTGACGGGCGATGCTGCTCATCGAACCGCTCTTGTCAAGGATAATCACGTTAAAAACTTTGGTCTTCATAATGCTTTGCTTATTAAATGTGTGAATAAAAGTTGATTGCTCTTTGGGTGGTAATTCCCGCTGACATTGCAAAAGTATACCCGTTTCCCGTGCACCCTCGTTTCCTGCAAGGTTGCAGTTTTCACATCAATGGTGATAATGAAGGCAAGGCCACTAAAAAGGCCAATATTTCAGGCAAATTGCAAAAAACCGGACCATGAAAACTGAAAACCGAAAACTTTTTATTACTTTTGTAGGTTAATACATTTGCGACCGATTAGATGAAAGTAAAAATCCATCATGAGGGCGAGAACATCCTGCTGATGCTGTTCTTGATCATCGTGGCAAGCGGAGCGCTGGCCTACAGGTTCTTTGACTACAAGCCTGTGGCCTGGGTGCTGATTGCGTTGATGGCCATCCTGTTCTTGCTGGTGCTGAACTTCTTCAGGTTGCCGCGCCGGCACTTCAATGGCGACAACAGCGACGGCACCGCCGTGTTGTCGAGCGTTGACGGCACCGTGGTGGCACTTGAGGAGGTCTATGAGGACGAGTACCTGCACCGCAACTGCATCCAGCTGTCGGTGTTCATGACCGTCTTCAACGTGCATGCCAACTGGGTGCCGGTAAAGGGCACCGTCACCTACTACAAGCACCATTCGGGACGTTTCCTGGCCGCCAACCTGCCTAAGTCGAGCAGTGACAATGAGCGCTCGACCGTCGTCATCCGCACCCAAACGGGTGAGGAAATCCTCGTCCGCCAGATTGCCGGTGCCGTGGCACGACGCATCGTCACCTATGTCGAGCAGGGCGAGACAGTCGATATCAACGATTTCATCGGCTTCATCAAGTTCGGTTCCAGGGTGGACATCTTCCTGCCCCTCGACACCCAAATCATGGTCAAGCTGGGTGACCGCACCTGGGGCGGCGAGACCCTGGTTGCACGTCTCAACAACAAGAAACAGGAGGCAGACAAATGAACGCAATACGCAACAATATTCCCAACGCCATCACCTCGCTGAACCTGCTGTGCGGCTGTCTGGCCTGCATAGCGGCATTCCATTGCAATGACACGATGTGCGGCAGCGCAATCAAGGGATATGAGTGCGCTTTTATTTTCATCGGGCTAGCTGCGGTAGCCGATTTCTTTGACGGATTGGTGGCACGTCTGCTGCACGCCGTCAGTGCCATCGGTGCAGAACTGGACTCGCTGGCCGACCTGGTGAGTTTCGGCCTCGCCCCGGCAATGGTGCTCTATAACATGATGTTGGGCCATGGAGCAGGCCATTGGGCACTGGTAGCCTTGCTGCTGCCGGTATTCGGTGCATTGCGACTGGCGCGTTTTAACGTTGACACCAATCAGACGACTACCTTCACGGGACTGCCCATCCCCGCTAACGCCATCTTTTGGATCGGCTTTACGGCATGGTACGCCATACATGAGATGCCCCTATGGATTGTGCTGTTACTCATTGTGATACTGTCGCTGCTGATGGTGTGCAACCTGCGCATGTTCTCGTTGAAAATGCACAATCTGTCGTCGCTCAAGCAGAATTGGGCACAATATTTGCAGATTATCGCTACAGTAGCCTTTGTTGCGGTGTTGGGTTTGCCTGGCCTAGCTGCTGCCATCGCACTCTATGTGCTGCTGTCCATCATTAAACGAGAGAAATAATGAGTTTTCTGCTATTCATACTGTTAATCCTCTTCCTGCTTGTGGGTCTGCCCCTGCTGCGCGGTTGGCTTTACATGCAGAACCTGCGCCGCCGTGTCAATGAGTCCTTCCGCGGCCGCCAGCAGCACGAGCGCCCTAGCCGCGAACGCTATGAAGAGGAAGAGTACACCGAGACCGGCGAACGCAAAATCTTCACCAGCAACGAGGGTGAATATGCCGACTTTGAGGAGGTCAGCGGCACCGTTATCGAGGAGACCACCTCGACGGGCGAGACCCGCACCATCATCGAGGAACAGGTCACCGATGCCGAATACGAGGAAATCCCGTGACCGATTAGACGTGCATACGAGCCCATGGCTCGCAATACAATAAAAACACCCGCCCATGCCATCGAGCATGAGCGGGTGTTTCTTCCTTGAGCGGTTTACAGCTTCAGGTCATCCTCGTTTTTGGGTTGAGGAGGATAGTCAATCGTGTAATGCAAGCCGCGTGACTCCTTCATGTCCTTGGCCTGGCGGGTGATGAGATAAGCGACATTGATGATGTTGCGCAACTCACAGATGCGGCGCGATACCTTGCTGGTCTTGAACAGCTTCTCGGTCTCCTCATAGAGGATATCCAGGCGGTTCCAGGCACGGTCCAGACGCAGGTTGCTGCGCACGATGCCCACATAATTCGCCATGATTTCTCCCACCTCTTTTTCACTCTGGCTGATGAGCACCATTTCCTCAGGATGGATGGTTCCAGCATCGTCCCATGCGGGAATATCTTCGCGATAGGAATACTCATTAAGGTGATCGATGGCATGCTTGGCGGCCGCGTCGGCATACACGACAGCCTCGATCAGCGAATTGCTGGCCAAGCGGTTACCGCCGTGCAGACCCGTGCAGGAGCACTCGCCCACTGCATACAGCCGCTTGATGCTTGAGCAAGCGTTCAAGTCCACCTTGATGCCGCCACACATGTAGTGAGCTGCAGGCACCACGGGGATATACTCCTTGGTGATGTCGATGCCCAGATCCAAGCAGTGCTTGTAGATGTTGGGGAAGTGGTGCTTGGTCTCCTCGGCATCCTTGTGGGTCACGTCCAGGAAGACGTGGTCCTCGCCTCGCTGTTTCATCTCACTATCGATAGCGCGGGCCACCACATCGCGCGGTGCCAGCGACAGGCGCGGGTCATACTTCTGCATGAACTCCTCGCCGCCCAGATTGCGCAACACGCCGCCGTAACCACGCATGGCCTCTGTGATGAGGAAGGCAGGACGGTCGCCGGGATGATACAGCGCGGTTGGGTGGAACTGCACAAATTCCATGTCCTGCACCGTACCCTTGGCACGATACACCATGGCGATGCCGTCACCTGTTGCCACCAGCGGATTGGTCGTGGTGTGATAAACACAACCGACACCACCCGTAGCCATCAATGTCACGCGTGACAGGAAGGTATCCACCTCGCCCGTTTCCTGATTGAGGACGTAGGCACCATAGCACTCGATGCCCGACGTGCGGCGCGTCACGATTTTGCCCAAGTGATGCTGGGTGAGGATTTCCACAGCAAAGTGGTCCTCATAAACGTCGATATTGGGATTGTTCTTAATGGTCTCGATGAGCGACACCTGGATTTCATGTCCCGTATTGTCGGCATGGTGCAGGATGCGGAACTCGCTGTGGCCGCCCTCACGGTGCAGGTCAAACTCGCCTTTCTCGTTGCGGTCAAAGTCCACGCCCCACCCCAGCAGCTCCTGAATCTGTGCCGGAGCCTCGGTGACAACCTTTTTCACCGCCTCGGGGTCGCTGAGCCAGTCACCGGCCACCATGGTGTCGTGGATGTGCTTTTCAAAGTTGTCCACTTCCAGGTTGGTCACGGTAGCCACGCCGCCCTGGGCCAGGTCGGTGTTGGCCTCTTCCATCTTGGACTTGCACACGAGGGCGACAGTTCCCGTCTTTGCCACCTTGAGGGCAAAGCTCATACCGGCCACACCCGAGCCGATAATGAGGTAATCATATTTGCGTACCATATTTGTTTCTGTTTTAATCTAGATTATCTAGAAATGCTAGATTGTCTAGAGCATCTAGCTGTTTTTACTCTTTCTCGCCGTACAGGAGGTCACCGCAGTCGCCCAGGCCAGGCACGATGTAACTGTGCTCGTTGAGCTCGTCATCGATATCACAGGTCCACAACGTGGTCTTCTCGTCGGGCAGGTGCTGGCGCACGACCTCAATGGCCTTGGGAGTAGCTACCACGCTGGCCACGTGGATGTGGGCAGGATGACCCTTGGTCACCAGTGCCTGATAAGCCAGTTCCATCGACGAGCCGGTGGCGAGCATCGGGTCAACAATCACCAGCGTCTTGTCGTCCAAGCGCGGGCTGGCGATATACTCGATGTGAACGACAAAATCGTCGGTCTTGGGGAAATACTTGCGATAGGCCGACACAAAGGCGTTGTCGGCTCCGTCAAAGTAACTCAGGAAACCCTCATGGAACGGCAGGCCGGCGCGCAGGATGGTAGCGAGCACCACGCGGTCGCCCAGCACATTGCACTGTTTCACGCCCAGCGGCGTCTCAATGCCAATTGTGTTATACTGGAGTTTCTTAGAAATCTCATAAGCCATGATCTGGCCCAGGCGCTGGATGTTGGTGCGGAAACGCAAGCGCTCCTGCTGCAGGTTCTTGTCACGGATTTCGCTCATGAATTGTCCCACCAGCGAATTGTGTTCACACAGATTGATAATGTCCATTTTCTTTATTGTTTAGTGGTTGAATAGTCGTTTAGAATACGTTTGGCGTTGTTGCGGTCAAGGGTCAGCTGATGCTTGAGTTCCTCCAGGCCGCACATCTTGAATTCCAGACGCAGGAAACTGATGAATTCCAAGGTAATGTCCTTGCCGTAGATGTCGTCATCAAAGTCAAACAGGTTGACCTCGATGCTCAACTGGTCGCCGTTGTCCAGTGTTGGACGCTTCCCGATATTGGCCATGCCCTGCAGCACCTGGCCGTCGACATGGGCCAGCACGGCATAGGCACCGTTGTGCGGCAGCAGCAACTGCGGGTCAATCTCGCCCACATTGGCTGTGGGGAAGCCCAGTCCGCGCCCATTGTGGAAACCATGCACAACCTTGCCCTTGATCATGTGAGGACGACCCATGCAGTGCATCGCATCCACCACCCTGCCGGCTGCTATCAGTCCACGCACAATAGTGGAGCTCACCGGAGCATAAGGGCCTAGATATTCTGGCGCTTTGACCATTTTCACACCCAGCTGCTCGCCATGCCTGCAATAGTCCCTGAAGGTCTCTCCCCTGTTGTGCCCGAAACGGTGGTTATAGCCCGCCACCAGCAGCGACACGCCGTAGCGGTCACGCAGCAGCTCGATGAACTGCGACGAGTCGAGTTTGGCAAACTCCGCAGTGAAGTCAAGCTGCAGCAGCAGGTCGGGACCAAGGGCCTCGATCTGTTTCAGTCGCTCATCAAGCGGCATGATGAGCTTGAAAGGTTCATCGGGATGGAGAACTTGACGGGGATGGCGCAAAAAGGTGATCAGCAGCGACTGTTTCCCCTGGCCGGCTGCCTGTTGCTTGAGGAAATCGACCAACGTGGCATGTCCGAGATGTACTCCGTCAAACATGCCTATTGTAGCGACAGTGCTGCCTGCAGGCAGGCGGTCGTTTTCGCCCAGTATCTTCATTCCGTCAGGAATTATTTTATTTGTCCAAATACTCTTTCAGGATGCGCATCGTGTCGTTGCACACACGGATGAACATCTCACGGTTCTTGAGCATGGTAGAGGTCTTCACTTGCTTGTCGGCTCCCGAGAACAGGTAACCGGTATCCTTGCTCTCCAGTGCACGCAGCGTGGGCACTACGCCAGCCTCAGGGCTGGGGATGTTGCGGCTCAGGTAGTCGGGCACGCGGTCCATCCAGCGCGACATGGCCAGGGCACCGCTTTTCAACAGGCCCGGATTGACACAGTTCACCGACACGCGGCGCGTCTTCATCACGCTCGACATGTAAATCGAGAACAGCGTCAGCGCCAGCTTGCTCTGAGCATAGGCTCCCCAAGGTGTGAAATGGGACACTGCAGGGAACTCATAGGGCAGCGACACAAAACGGCGCGACACGCTGGTTGACAGGATGATGTGACCACCCTCCTCAATCAGCGGATAGACCTGCATCGACAACAGCACCGTACTCAGGTAGTTGACTTGTACCGCATGCTCAAAACCATCCTCTGAAATCTCGCTGCGGCGGGGCAGCAAGCCGGCATTGTTGATCAGCGCGGCAACAGGACGGTTCAATGCCCGCAGACGCTTCACAAAGTCATTGACCAGCTCAAACGAGTTCAGGTCGAGTTGCAAACAGGTAATATCCTTGTTGCGGGTCACCGAGCGCAACTGCGCGGCATAATTCTCGGCTTTCTTGATGTCACGGCTTGCCAGCAGCACGGCCTTGCCTTGCTCTGCAAGCTTGCGCGAAATCACACTGCCCATGCTGTCGGTCGAGCCAGTGACGATATATAACGGCTTTTCTTGCTCAGCCATCAGCTTGTCGTTATCGGTCATCATATCATTTTAGTTTTTCGGTTCATTTCTTTCTAACCTGCAAAGATACAAAACTTCGCCCAATGACATCCCGATTTGCACAAAAAAAAGCGCTCCTTGCTGCAGAAAGACGGTTACGGCTTCAATAATGTCATGAGATAACAGCCGACAGAGCATTTGCCGACCGGGGAAATGAGGTCTTTTTTTTGGCGATGAAGGCAAGTTGGTGTAATTTTGCAACATCATCTAATGATTGTGACAACATGAGTGAATATGTTACTGTTATCGGGGGTGTCAACATGGACATCTCGGCGGCATTGACGGCGCCCTTTGTTCCTGCCGACTCGGTGCCGGGACAAGTGACCCTGGGATGCGGCGGCGTGGCGCGCAACATCGCCCACAACCTGCGGCTGCTGGGGCATGAGGTGAAATTTGTGAGCACTTTCGGCGGCGAGACCTTCGGCGAGATGTGCTGGCGTGAGTGCCAGGCCATCGGACTGGACCTCTCGCTGAGTGAGCGCTGTGAGGGCATGCGCAACGGCCTGTACCTGTGTGTCAACGACCAGACGGGTGACATGATTGCCGCCGTTGCCGACACCGACATCGTCGATCAGATCACGCCCGAATTCCTTGAGGCCCGCATCGAGGCCATCAATGGCTCGGTCCTCGTCATGGCCGACACCAACATCTCCACCGAGGCCCTGCAATACCTCATCAATCACTGCACTGCCCCACTGATGGTCGATACCGTGAGCACCGCAAAGGCTCCCCGTGTCATCAAGGCATTGCAGCAAAGTCAAAGCCATCGCCTTCACGCGCTAAAACTCAACCTCCAGGAAGCCCAATCCGTAACAGGCTGCTCCTCTGCTCAAGAAGCCGCTAACCGTCTCACAGCCATGGGCGTGCACGAGGTCTATATTACCCTGGGCAGTGACGGCGTGTACTGCAGCGACGGCACCCGCCACGAACAGTTCAAGGCCATCCCCTCCCGCGTCATCAACACCACCGGGGCCGGTGATGCCTTCATCGCCGGTGTGGCCCATGCCCAGATAACCAACATCCCGTTTCCCGAGTGCGCCATGACCGGCCTCAAAGCCGCCCATGCCACCCTACTCTCCCCACAGACCGTCAACCCCGACATCAAAAACTACCTATAACAATAACAAAACTAACAACTAAAAACTAAAAACTAAATATATGAATCCTTATCTTTCCATCTCTCCCGAAGTGCAGCAGGCACTTGACGAGGGCCGTCCCGTGGTCGCCCTCGAGTCCACCATCATCTCACACGGCATGCCCTATCCGCAGAATGTGGAAACCGCCCTCAAGGTCGAGCAGACCATCCGTGACGGCGGTGCTGTGCCCGCCACCATCGCCATCATCGGCGGCAAACTCAAAGCAGGCTGCACACCCGACGAAATCGAGTACCTGGGCCGCAAAGGCCAGGCAGTGACCAAGGCCTCGCGCCGCGACCTGCCCGTACTCATCGCCCGCGGTGAGGACGGAGCCACGACCGTGACCACCACCATGATCATCGCCGCAATGGCTGGCATCAAGGTGTTTGCCACCGGTGGCATCGGCGGCGTGCACCGCGGTGCCGAGACCACGATGGACATCAGTGCCGACCTCGAGGAGCTGGCCATGACGCCCGTGATGGTCATCTGCGCCGGTGCCAAGTCGATACTCGATCTGGGACTCACGCTGGAATACCTTGAGACCAAGGGTGTGCCCGTCATCGGCTACGGCACCGAGGAACTGCCCGCCTTCTACACCCGACACAGCGGCTTCAAGGTGGATTACCGCATCGACACCCCCGAGGAACTGGCAGCCGCATTCAAGGCCAAGCTCGACATGGGCCTGAAGGGCGGCATGCTCGTCACCAACCCCATCCCCGAGGAATATTCCATGCCCGCCGAGGTCATCAACAAGGCTATTGATGAAGCCATTGACGAGGCCAACCGCTTAGGCATCAAGGGCAAGGAAACGACTCCGTTCCTGCTTGCCAAGGTCAAGGACCTCACTGGCGGTGACAGCCTGGCCAGCAACATCCAACTGGTGCTCAACAATGCCCGCCTGGCTGCCAAAACCGCTGCAGCCCTCATGGCGCAATGATTTTTTTCAGCAAAGAGTATCGCTAGTTGAACTAAAATAA
>JAEEGG010025431.1_pt1 | contig 11395 bp, 7 predicted proteins | sample 9134161 | NCBI WGS metagenome assembly JAEEGG01 (sample SAMN16246543, study PRJNA631951) | gut metagenome | biome: gut microbiome; feature: rumen; material: CR-attached | host: Bos | place: Iran: Karaj | collected 2018-10 | reverse complement strand
CATACCGTGGCAACCAGAGGGCACCTGGCAGTTGCATGATCGTGTCGCGGAGGAAGTAACCGTCGCTACCATGGCGCTTGCGGCTGCTGTCCATGACCGAAATCTTCATGCGGGTGGTGTCGATGATGTCGTAGTCCACGCGAATCAGCGGCAGGTTGTTGGCATTGTATCCACTGGCAGGGAGATAGTCCATGCGAATCTCCTGTCCCAGGGTCTCTGTGTCGCGGAACGTCTGTTCCACAAAGTAGCGGATGTTGAGTTTCTGCTCCTCGACCACCTTCTGGATGACCGGTGTGGAACGGATGATGACTTTCTCGTTCTCCAGACTGTTGAACGAGGCGATACCCGTCATGTCCTGAATGAACGATACCTGTGCCGAGTTGCTCATACCGGCATTCTTGTCCGTCGTGATGAGGATCATCATCTGGCTGGCATAGGTGTCGGTCTTGGTCTTCAGGTAGAAGTATGCACCCGTCAGGCTCACCACTACCGAGATAATGAGCCAGTAGCGGAGGTGCCAGAGCATGTGTAGGATGTACTGGATGTCGAATTGACTATCCGTACTCTCTGGATTGGGTATGTTTGTGTGCGAATCTTTGATTTCTGCCATTCTGATAAAAGAGGACGGTGCCTACTGCCCGTGTGGTTGTAGGCCGTAGCCACCGTCTATGGTATCCAGGCTGGGAATCGAACCCAGATCAAAGGTTTAGGAAACCTCCGTTCTATCCATTGAACTACCCAGACAGGATAATATGTCCAAAAAATGCGCGGCAAAGATACTAAATAAATCGATTTCACCCAAATATTTGGCGTAATAATTGTGCAATAGCAAACTTTCTTGGGCAAAAATGTCATTTTTAAATAATAAATAAGTATATTTGCGCCTGCAAATCTGCGTTTCCGAGTGTCGGGAACGACAGTAATTCTGAGAGTATTTTCTAAAGAATGTCATGTTGAGCGTAGTCGAAACATCTCTTTTGACAGTAGTGCGAGGATAGAGGTTCTTCACTTCGTTAGTACCACTGACGTTTCGTCGCCTCAGCAAAGAAGTAAACTTTTTGCATTCAGCTAAATGAAACGTTCAGAATGACATTTTTTAGCGTAAGCAATTTTCTGAACATACTTATGGAAGATTTTGATATAAGAAATGCCAACAGCGCCAACCAACAGGAGAAGGAGTTCGAGAAGGCACTACGTCCATTGACCTTTGACGACTTTGCCGGACAGGAGAAGGTCATCGAGAACCTCCGTATCTTTGTCGCTGCTGCCAAAATGCGTGGCGAGGCATTGGACCACACCCTGTTTCACGGCCCTCCAGGATTGGGTAAGACCACACTGAGCAACATCATCGCCAACGAACTGGGGGTGGGCTTCAAGGTGACCAGCGGTCCCGTGCTCGACAAACCGGGTGACCTGGCCGGTCTGCTCACTTCGTTGGACAAGAACGATGTCCTCTTCATCGACGAAATTCACCGCCTCAGTCCGGTGGTCGAGGAATATCTCTACTCGGCCATGGAGGATTACCGCATTGACATCATGATCGACAAAGGTCCTGCCGCTCGCAGCATCCAGATTGACCTCAATCCGTTCACGCTCATCGGCGCCACCACCCGAAGCGGTCTGCTCACCGCCCCGTTGCGTGCCCGTTTCGGCATCAACATGCACCTGGAATACTATGATACTGAGGTGCTTGCCGGTATCATTGCCCGTTCGGCTCATATCCTCAACATGACCATCAGCGAGGAGGCTGCCATCGAGATTGCCCTGCGCAGTCGTGGCACGCCGCGTGTGGCCAATGCCCTGTTGCGCCGTGTGCGTGACTTCGCCATGGTGAAGGGTGATGGCCGACGCATCGACATCAATATCTCGAAACATGCTTTGGAGGCGCTGGGCGTGGACCAATACGGATTGGACGAGGTCGATAACAAGCTCCTCACCACCATCATCGATAAGTTCAACGGCGGGCCAGTCGGCCTCTCCACCATCGCTACGGCGTTGGGCGAAGATGCCGGTACGGTGGAGGATGTGCTGGAGCCCTACCTCATCAAGGAGGGATTCATCAAGCGCACGCCCCGTGGTCGCGAGGTTACTCCGTTGGCATACAAGCACTTGAACCGTCCGCTCAAGGGCGGCGATGCCCTTCAGGGAACGTTGTTCTGACGTTCCACGGGGGATGACAGCGAACCGTTCGTACGCACTCCTCGTTCACTATCGTTCTTTTTGCTTTGCCGTTCCGCCGAGGTTGCTCTCAGTCGGCTTCCTTCCAAAAGAACGAAAAAGAACCAAAAAAGAAAGCAAAAAGAACGGAAAAAGAACGCAACTCCGTTAGGACGTCGGTGGGTTGAAGGTCTGAGAACCTCATAACCTTACAACCTCAAGACCTCATAACCTTACTTCCCTCACAACCTCACAAGCGAAGCAACCTCAAAACCTCATAACCTCACAACCTCATTTAACGTGCCTAACTTTAAAGGATTGATCAAAGATACTGCCATCTATGGCGTGAGCAGTATCGTGGGCAGGTTTCTGAACTACCTGCTGACCCCCCTTTGGACCTACTATATGCCCAAGGCCGGGGGCGATTATGGCGTCCTGACCAACATGTATGCCTGGACGGCTTTGTTGCTGGTTATCTTGACCTTCGGCATGGAGACCACCCTGTTCCGTTTTGCCAATCAGCAGGACCAGAAACCCGACACCGTCTTTGCCACCGCCTTTGCGTGGGTAGGCATCCTGAGCGCTGTTTTTGTGGGGGGCGTTATGTTGTTCCTGACCCCTATCAGCGAGGCGTTGCATTATGCCGACCATCCGGAGTATGTCTGGATCATGGCGGGGGTGACCTTGCTCGACGTGCTGCAAGCGTTGCCCTTCTGCTACCTTCGGTTCCAGCATCGGGCCATCAAGTTCGTGTCGCTCAAGATGTTGGTCATTCTCATCAATGTGGTGTGTAACCTGGTGTTCTTCACCCTTTTGCACAAGACCGACGTCGTTTATGTCTTTGCCATCAATCTGGCATGCAGCGCGGCTACGACCTTCTTCTTTATCCCCGATTTCTTCCACCTCAAGTGGCACTTCGACGGTGCTCTGTTGCGCCGGATGTTGAGTTACTCGTGGCCTATCTTGGTGTTGGGCATCGCGGGTATATTGAACCAGACTGCCGACAAGATTTTCTTCCCCTTGGTGTGCAGCGCCGAGGATGCCAAGGCGCAACTGGCAGAGTATGGTGCCTGCATCAAGGTGGCCATGATCATGGCCCTCATCACCCAGACCTTCCGCTATGGTTATGAGCCGATTGTCTTTGCCAAGAATGGGTCGTCGGACAATGCGTCGGACAAGCTGGTCTATTATGCCGAGGCGATGAAGTGGTTCATCATCTTCACTTTGGCTGCCTTCCTGGCAGTGGTTGCCTTCATGGATTGGTTGCAGATTTTGATTGGAGAAGAGTACCGCAAGGGACTGTTCGTCGTGCCTATTGTCATGGCGGCCGAGATCATGATGGGCATTTACTTCAACCTCTCGTTCTGGTACAAGTTGATAGACAAGACCATCTGGGGCATGTGGTTCTCCGCCGCCGGTTGCATCGTCATGACAGCAGGCAACTTGCTCTTCATTCCCGAGTACGGCTATGTGGCCTGTGCATGGTCGGGCTTTGCCGGTTATGCCGTCTGCATGTTGACCAGTTACATCGTCGGACAGCGGTTGAACCCTATTCCGTACGACTTGAAAACCATCGGCGGATATACCCTCCTGGCAGGAGCAATGTTTGCCGGCATGGAGCTGGTTCCTTGGACCGGAATAGTCGGAATTTTGGTAAAAGCCACCCTGTTGTGCATCTATTTGATTCCAGTTTTGCTCACTTTGCGCCGATTTTTGGTTAAAAAAGTGAAATAATCCATCAAATCTTTGGCAAGTAGTGTTATTTTATCTATCTTTGCGCCTGTTATGAAGAAATATGCTTTCATTGCAGGTGCAATTGCATCTTTGATACTTTCGCTATCCGTGACCTCGTGCGACGATGCCGACGAGGGATTGCAATATACAGAGACCCCTTTCCCAGTGGGAACGGCCAAATGGCGCAGTGACGTCACCGTGGACGACAAGGCCGTCATCTCCAACCTTATCAACAACATGGTCAAGGTGGAGGCGTGCCAGTTCTATATGGGCGTGCAGGGCAAGACGAACAAGCGCGACAACTATTTCGCTTCGTCCTCTTTCTCGCGCGACACTGTGAAGCTCCTGAAATCGACCAACTTGGCCTACCATGTACCCGCTGCTACGTACTATAACGACACGACGTACACCGAGAAGGATAAGTCCTTGTGGGCCAATCCGGAAGAGCCCGAATACACGATGACCGTGACCCGCAAGTCGCGCATCGACACCGCTTGGTTTGCAGCCGGGGCCTTCAATTTCCTTGACACATTGAAACTGAAGAAGGATACCATCCCGTTCACTACCGTCTATCGCTACAATGCCTATTGGGTAGGTCCTGTTACCACGGTGACCATGCCCGATTACTACATCGGTAAGTTCGAGATTACCCAGCGTGAGTGGAATGCCGTGATGCATCGCGCCCCTTCGGGTAAGTTCTACCTCAATGCGCAGAACCCTATTCCTGAGAGCGCCTATGCTCCTTGGTACGACGAGTTTGGCAAGGGCGACAATGTAGCGGCCTACAACATCTGGTATCAGGATGCCGTTGCCTTCTGCGATACGTTGTCGGCACTCACCGGATTGAAGTTCCGCCTCCCTACCGAGGCCGAATGGGAGTGCGCTGCCCGTGGTGGCAAGTACTGTCGCGGCTACAAGTATGCCGGTGCGGACGATTACGAGGAGAGCGGTTGGGTGCGTAGCAACTCTTTTGCCGAGGGCAAGGGTGGCAAGAACTACGGCGTCCACGCAGGCGGCGAGAAGTTGCCTAACGAGTTGGGAATCTACGACATGGTCGGCAATGTATCCGAGTGGGTGTCCAACTGTTACTATCGCTATTCGGCTTTGGATGCCAACAACCCACAGGGCGTGCAGCCATTGAACGATGGCAGGGATACGCTCATCATGCGTGGCGGCAGTTGGATGCAGCAGAGCAGCATCTACTATTGTCCCTCCGTCCGCAAGTGGAGTGTCATGGAGAGCTACGATACCGAGGAGAGCAAGCAGAGCGCTTTCGTGAACTGCGGTTTCCGCATCGCTCTTTAACTCAAGTTTCGCAAGTGTTTCAACTTGCTCACTTGCAAGGAGTTATTGTAGTTATTAGGAGTTATCGCTTCGCTCAGGTCCTCGCAGCGAATAGAACGATTGATAATCGTTCAGCGAGAAGACGAAGCTTTAGCTGAGGGGACAAACGGACGTTACTACCATGGGTCTGAAGGTTTTTGACAACGAAAAGCATTCGTCTGTTAACTACCGTTATCTCCCGTTAACTCCATGAAATTAACTCCCTTATAAGAGCCTTTTGGAATTGCCCTTGGGGCGTTCCTTGGATATGGAAAACTGCATTGGAGGGAGTCAGAGACTCTCCCTCCGTGCACATAGAATAAAGAACGAGAGAAGACAGGTATGCCCCCTGTCATGATATGGATTATATTTCACTATACTGACTAACTTCTTTTTAGGAAGATCTTGGTATATTTAATAAGTAAGAAGAGTTGTCGACTGGCCTAAGCGACAACCTGTTTCGGTATTATTCACTTTTATATTTAATTGCCATGATGAGAAAAGGCCATTTGTTTCTGTTCCTTTGGACGACTCTGTTGAGCTGGTCCTTTTCTGTGGCCCTTTTCGCTCAGAAAGCGATTTCCGGCTCTGCACCCGATCAAACGTCTTTCTATCCCACCCGTTTTCGACTGGATGAAGTAACTCTGTTGGACAGCCCGTTCAAGGAGGCGCAGGAGTTGAACTTCAAGACACTCATGGAGTATGATGTGGACCGTCTCTTGACCCCTTATGTCCGTCAGTCGGGTCTGTCTGCGACCAGCGATGTGAACAGTCCTTACTACCAGTGGGAGTTCGAGCATCCGGCTTTCAACAGCTTTGCCTGGAACCCCGCTCTGGCGATGGACGGTCACTTGTTGGGACACTATCTGTCGGCCCTTTCGTTGGCCTATGCAGCATGTCATGACGAGGCGCAGAAGGCGCAGTTGAAGGAGTTGGTGGATTATATTGTGCGCGTCCTGAGAGATTGTCAGAAGGTGTTCGACGACGACAAGGATGGCTTGAAGGGCTTCATTGGCGGCATTCCGGACAACTCGATCTGGAAGGGATTGTACGACTCGGACTATCGACCCTATAACCAACGTGGACATTGGACACCGTTCTACTGCGAACACAAAGTAGCTGCCGGTTTGCGTGATGCCTATCTCTATGCAGGCAACACGATGGCGAAGTCGGTCTTCCGCAACATGTGTGACTGGCTCATCGACGTGGTGAGCATGTTCCGGGAGGATGTGATGGAGATGCAGATCCTGCAATGGGAACCGGGTGCCATCAACGAGGTGTTGGCCGATGCCTATGTCATCTTCGGCGACCAGAAGTACCTGAAAGGGGCGCAGAAGTTCTCGCACCAGATCTTGATTGAGAATATGTTGCACGATGAACGTCACGTTTTCTTGGACAAGAAACAAGTCAACCACTTTTCGGCCATGTTCTTGGGTATTGCCCGAATCAATGAGGTGAAAAAGGATCCTCGCTACGGTAAAAGCGCCCGTCGCTATTGGGATGACGTGGTCAACAACCGTGCTGTCGCTATTGGCGGCGTGGGTGTGGGCGGTCATTTCTTGATGCAGAATCAGTCGCTGCGACGCATTGTGGATGGCGATGGACCCGGCCTGTGTCCTACTTATAATATGCTCAAGTTGACGGAGACGCTCTTTGCCGAGGAACCGGAAGCGCGGTTGGTCGATTTTTATGAACGTGCCATGCTCAACCATGTATTGGGCAGTATTGACCCCAAGACGGGTGGTTTCACTTTCTTCACACCGATGCGCGCCGAGAGTTACCGCATCTACGGTAAGGTGAATGAGGCCATGTGGTGTTGCATGGGTACGGGTATGGAGAGTCAGAGCCGTTATGGCGAGTTTATCTATTCGTACAGTAACGATACACTCTATGTTAACCTCTTTGTGCCCAGCGAGTTGAAGTCGTCTGTCGCCTCGGTTAAGCAGGAGTCGAAGTTCCCTTATGGTCATACGTCCCGCATCACGGTATGCAAGGCGGGTAACTACAAGATTGCCGTGCGTCACCCGGCATGGACCACTTCCGAGTTTTCGGTCACGGTCAATGGTAAGCCGGTGAAGTACAAGCCGAACCAAGTAGTTGTCGGACGAGCCTCTTACCTCTATTGTGGTCGAACCTGGCGGCCAGGAGATGTCATTGAGGTGTCGTACCCGATGGAGGTTGGTACTTTGGCTTGTCCCGGTGTACCCGAATATGTTGCTCTGACCTATGGACCGACGGTCTTGGCAGCGCAGACGTCGGATACGGTAATGGGACGCCCCAACTATGAGTTCCTGCCGAATGAATATGGTGGAGATGGTATGCACGACTTCTCTCCACAGACGCGAGAGAAGTTCCCGAACCCTGCTTTTTCGCCTATGCTCATCTGCGAGAAGTCGGAGATTGCCTCGCGTGTGAAGTTGGTCGATACGGCTCGGTTGGAATTTGTGGTCGATGCATCGGCGCCTGGTTCACGTTGGCACAATGTACCTGTGAAGCCGTTCTTCAGCACTCATCATGTCCGTTATATGCTCTATTGGAACCAACAGACGCGTGAAGCATGGATGCGTAACCCGATGTATATCAATCAGGCAAAGCGCCGAGAGCAGGAGTCGTTGACACTGGATTATGTCACGCCAGGGTTGGGCGAAAGTGAGCAAGAACACAACATGCGAATCAGTGAAACGGGTTCGCGTGGTACGTACAATGGTCAGACTTTCCGTGATGCGCAACCCGACCAGTGGTATGAATATACGCTGAAGTGTGCAGATGTCAACGAGTGTCTGGAACGTGGCGAGAAGGTAATGATTGTCTGCCGGTTCTCGGGTCTCGACAAGGGCCGTTCCTTGCAGTTGTCGGTGGATGGTGAGGTCGTTGATTCCTACACGGTTACGGCGAAGGATATCGGCAAGGAGAAGTTCTTCGAGAAGTCCTTCCCATTGTCCGACTCTATGTTGCGCGACAAGTCAGAAGTGGTGGTGCGATTGTCTTCGTTTGAAGGCAGTTATGTGCCGCGTTGCTTCATGATTCGATTGTTGCGAGAGGTGGATGAAATTTCTTTATATGCCCCGAAATGATAGGGTTTCTGCCTGAAAATGTATAATAATGCAGCGATTTTTTGACAAAAATCGCTGCATTTTGAATTTTTTTTATTATCTTTGCTGTCCAAAATGAAAGATGGAGATTGCCCAATGCTCCTGTTTTAATGTCCAAATGAATATGGAACGAACGGAAAACGTGCTTTTAGCATTTTTCTGTCTTCGTCCTGAATTAACCTTTTGATACCTTTTATGTTTAGACGCTTTGTTTTATTGTGCGCACTTTCATTACCTCTTTCTGCTGTTTCATTGATGGCGGCGGACGCTTCGTCTATTGCTGACGAGTTGGCACGCTATGCCAAGACCTCTTCGCGAAACAGGTTCCAGGTGGCCAACGAAATCTTCGATAAAGTGTTGTCCGAGCTTGCCGATACTACGTTTACGTTCAGTTCCAAGGACAATGTCGTGTATGTGGACGGCATGTTGTACTATTGGAGTGCCATGTGCGCCTACGAAGCCGGTCAATATGAAAATGCGCTCTCGTGGAACTCGCAAGCGGAGAAGTGTTTCGACGAATTGGATAGTCTGCAGTTGTACTCCGATTGTCTCTTTCAGTCCTCCAGCATCTATCTCTGCTTGAGTGATTTCTCGGAAGCGGCCGAATATTCGGAAAAGTCGCTTTCCATTGACCGTGAGTTGAATGACTCTACCCGTCTTAGTTCTTCGTTGAACAATACTGCCTTCGTTTGGGTCTATGCCGGCCAACCGGAAGTGGGGGAAAGGTATATCTTGGAAGCACTTCAGATTGAACGCACTTTGCATCGCCCTCATAGTTTGGCCATTCGTTTGGGAGTCGCTTCGGAAATCCTGGTGCAGACGGGAAAGTTGGATCAGGCGTTGGAGTTTGCCAAGGAGGCTCTGTCTATCGAGGAGCAACATGGTGATTTGCGACGCATCCCTGTTCGTCGTTCGCAGTTGGCAACGGCGCTCTTTGCCAACCACCGTTACGAGGAGGCGCGTGACGAAGCTTTGGAAGCAGCTGATTCCTTGAAGGTTTGCGGCAATCTCGTTTCGTTGCAAATCACCTATCGACTGCTTGCCGACATTGAGCAAAAGTTGGGTAATGAGAAATATGCGATTGACTACTTGAACCGCAGTTTGGAACTTAGCAAGCAAACGGAAAACACTTATCAGGAGGCTCAGACTCTACAGAAGTTGGCTAAATACGTAGTGAAGACCGACCCGGCCCAATCGGCGGCTTACTGGGAGCAGTATGTCAACTTGAGGGAGAAGATGTTCGATGACAAGATGAGCAATCAGATGCAGGCCTTCGATGCTAAATACAAAATGTCGCGCCAACTGGCTCAGTTGGAGATGCAACAACGTCTTATTTCTTACCACCGTATCATGCTGATTGTCTGCATCGTCATCATCATCGGGTGCGTGCTTTTGGTTGCTCTCTTGATGCGGCAGGTTCGCCAACGTGGTGAGTACAACAAGATGTTGCAACAGACCAACGAGGCGAAGGATGAATTGCTCCGCGTGGCTAATGATGAGAAACTGCAGGCCGAGTCGGCTCGTCAGAAGATTCTGGAGGTGGTCTCTCACTTTGATCGTATCTCTCAGCGCGATGATGTCGAACTCTCTCAGCGTGAGGTGCAGATTGTCCAACTCCTCTGTAAGGGTTTGCTGACCAAGGAGGTAGCCGAGCAACTCAATATATCCATCCGAACGGTCGAAACCCACAAGAACCACATCTACCGAAAGTTAGGCATCAGCAATACGGTCGAACTCCTGCGCTACGCCGAACGAAAAGGACTTGTTGAAGCAACTCGATAGTCTCCATTCCGTATTTTAGTCGTTCCTGTTAAAAGGCGGCCTAAGAGGCCTTTTGATGGATGAAATAATAAAAAGCGAAAACTGCACCAAATAGATGCAGTTTTCGCTTTTATCTTTGGTTCTGAAATCTACTTGTTGAAGTATATAGAGCCTTTTTATCGTGTCACGGGGTCAAGTGCCATGGCTATGACCGCTCCCCAGTGAAAGAGGGTGCCGAGGATGACATGGATGTGCCAGATGCCGTGATAGTAAGGATGCTTGGGATCTCGGTCGTTGACAAAGAAATAGACTCCCGTCGTGTAAGCAATGCCCTCCAGAAGGATGAGTAGGATGGCCCATGTGTTGATGCACTCGCGCACCGAGGGAATGATATAGAGGATGGACCAACCTAACAGCAGGTACAGGACAAGAGAGGTCTTGGCAAAGCGGTCGAAGAGGAAAATCTTGAGGAAGATACCTGTGAGCGACAGAAACCATATTACTCCAAAGGCCGTCCACCCAGCCACGAAATGATTATCTTCGATGATACCCATGCAGATGGGAGTGTAACTGGAGGCAATGAGGACATAGATAGAACAATGATCCAGAATGCGTAACGTGCGTTTTCCGTCGGTGCCTGGTTTCCACCAATGGTACATGCACGAGACGATATACATCATCAACATTCCTACCGTGAAGAACGTGGCTCCGAATGCCATCTCCCAGTTCTTGGTATATCCCAACCAGATGATGACCCATGCTATGCAGGGCACCAGACATAATCCCACGGTGTGGGTGATTGCACTAAATAATTCTCCTTGGGTATGTTTCATTTAAGATTCTCCTTCAGGAACTTCTTGAAGTCGGCAAACTCCTTGGTCATAGGTAACGACTGCTTGGTGCCTTGCATGAACTTCTGGAGCGTGGCAGGAATAGCAACCGATTGACCGATAATAGGTTCAACCGTGTCCTTGAACTTGGCAGGATGAGCCGTTTCGAGGAAGATGCCCACTTCGCCTGGTTGGAGTCCATCGACCAAGGCCTGGTAGCCGCAAGCACCGTGAGGATCACAGACATAGCCATCGTTGCGCAGGGCATCCTGCATGGCTTTCTTGATCTGCTCGTCCTGGTAAGTAGCACCGCTGATGGTGTTGCAAATAGCGGCATGTGCCTCTTCGGGAGTAATCTTCTCGGCCTTTTGTTGTCCGTTGCCAAAGAGGTTGACGATGCGTGCAAAGTTCGATGGGTCGCCTACGTCCATAGCGTTGGCGAGAGTGGCTTGTGTGGCACGTGGGTTGTAGTGACCGTTGCCGAGGTACTGGAAGAAG
>JAEEGG010025428.1_pt1 | contig 11396 bp, 7 predicted proteins | sample 9134161 | NCBI WGS metagenome assembly JAEEGG01 (sample SAMN16246543, study PRJNA631951) | gut metagenome | biome: gut microbiome; feature: rumen; material: CR-attached | host: Bos | place: Iran: Karaj | collected 2018-10 | reverse complement strand
AGAAGATACATTTTGACAACGCCTTCTTCAGAAGCGACATCGGCGCAAGAGCCCTGAAGGCATTGGAGGAATAAAACATTTATGGTTTACAGAGTATTTGTTGAGAAAAAGAAGGGACTTGACAACGAGGCGAGAGCGTTGCTCAATGACGCAAAAACCTTGCTTGGTATCAGCTCTCTTGAAAACATCAGAATATTTAACCGCTACGATGCGCAGAACTTAACCGGGGAGCTTTTTGACTACTCGGTTAAAACCGTTTTCTCCGAGCCGCAGCTTGATACTGCTACGGCTGAGATTGACGTTGACGGTGCATACGTGTTTGCGGTTGAGTTTCTGCCCGGTCAGTTTGACCAGAGGGCAGACTCCGCCGCTCAGTGTATTCAGATTATTTCGCAGGGCGAGCGTCCGCTTGTACGCTCGGCGAAGGTGTATGCGCTTTACGGAAATCTGAGCGAAAGCGATATAGCTCAGATTAAGAAGTACGTCATCAATCCCGTTGAGGCGAGGGAGGCAACGCTTGAAAAGCCCGAAACCCTCGAGGTTAAATATGACATCCCCACAACCGTAAAAACGCTTGACGGCTTTAATGAACTTTCACGTTCAGAGCTTGAGCAGTTCGTTAAGGATTACGGTCTTGCCATGGATGCCGATGACATCGAATTCTGTCAGAATTACTTCAAGTCCGAGCACCGTGACCCGACGATAACCGAAATCCGTATGATTGACACTTACTGGTCGGACCATTGCCGTCATACAACTTTTTTGACTGTTATTGATTCGGTTAAGTTTGAGGATGAGCTTTTACAGAAGGCTTATGAGGACTATATAAACGTAAGAAAAGAGCTTGGCAGGACAAAGCCTGTTTGCTTGATGGATCTGGCTACAATTGCCGTCAGATACTTAAAGGCGCACGGTAAGCTTCCGAAGCTCGACGAGTCAGAAGAAATCAACGCCTGTACGGTTAAAATCACCGTTGACGTTGACGGTGAAAGTCAGCCGTGGCTGCTTCTTTTCAAGAACGAGACACACAATCACCCGACCGAGATTGAGCCCTTCGGCGGAGCGGCTACCTGCATAGGCGGCGCAATCCGTGATCCGCTTTCGGGCAGAAGCTATGTTTACGGCGCTATGCGTGTTACGGGCGCATCCGACCCGACAGTACCCGTAAGCGAAACGATAGAGGGCAAGCTTCCGCAGAGAAAGCTTGTTACCACAGCCGCAGCCGGATATTCGTCCTACGGCAACCAGATAGGACTTGCTACGGGTATAGTTGACGAGATTTATCATAAGGGTTATGCCGCAAAGCGTATGGAAATCGGCGCAGTTATAGCGGCGGCTCCTGCTGAAAACGTAAGGCGTGAGGTTCCCGTTGAGGGCGACGTAGTTATACTTTTAGGCGGCTCTACGGGCAGAGACGGTATCGGCGGCGCAACGGGCTCATCAAAGGCTCATAACGCTCATTCCGTTGAAACCTGCGGCGCAGAGGTACAGAAGGGTAACGCACCCGAGGAAAGAAAGCTTCAGCGACTTTTCAGAAACAAGACTGCATGCCGTATGATAAAGCGCTGTAACGACTTCGGCGCAGGCGGCGTTTCGGTTGCTATCGGCGAGCTTGCCGACGGACTTGAAATTGACCTTAACGCAGTTCCCAAGAAATACGAGGGACTTGACGGCACGGAGCTTGCAATTTCCGAATCGCAGGAGAGAATGGCTGTTGTAGTTGAGGAGGAAAACGTTGACGCCTTCCTCAAGCTTGCAAAGACTGAAAATCTTCAGGCTTGTCCCGTTGCCGTTGTTACAAAAGAGCCGAGACTCGTCATGAACTGGAACGGCGCAAAGATAGTTGACATCAGCCGTGAATTCCTTAATTCAAACGGAGCGGACAAGTATATTGACGTTGCTCCCGTTGCCGCTGAAAAGCCCGTACAGAGCATTGAGGGCGGTTTTTCAGATAACTACAGGAGAATAGCAGGCGACCTTAATATCTGCTCGAAGAGGGGACTTTCCGAGCGCTTTGACTCGACAATCGGCGCAGGCACGGTGCTTATGCCCTTCGGCGGCAAGTATCAGCGCACTCCGATTCAGGCTATGGTACAGAAGGTTTCCGTTGAAAAGGGACATACCGACGACTGCTCGCTTATGAGCTGGGGCTACAATCCCTTTATCACCGAGCAGAGCCCTTATCACGGCGCTTATCTTGCGGTAATTGAATCCGTATGTAAGCTTATTGCAACAGGCGCAAAGTTCGAGGATGTTTATCTTACCTTCCAGGAATACTTTGAGCGCTTAGGCACCGACCCGAAGCGCTGGGGCAAGCCGCTTGCAGCTCTTCTCGGCGCATTTGAGGCTCAGATGAAGCTCGGTATCGGCTCAATCGGCGGCAAGGACTCGATGAGCGGCTCGTTTGAAAAGCTTGACGTACCGCCTACGCTTGTTTCCTTTGCCGTTACAACCGATAAGGTTAAGAATATCGTTTCGCCCGAATTCAAGGCAGCAGGCAACAAGGTGATTCTTCTTTCTGCGGAAAAGGACGAAAACGGACTTCCCGAAACCGCTTCTCTTATGAAATTGTTTGACACCGTGACAGAGCTTTTAAGAAGCGGAAAGGCTGTTTCGGCATATACCTTAGGTCTGGGCGGCGTTGCCGAGGCAGTGCTTAAAATGGCGCTGGGCAACGGTTTCGGATTTAAGTTTAAAGGTAAGCTTTCGGTTAATGACATTTTCTCTTATAATTACGCTTCCTTCCTTCTTGAGGTTGAAAGCGGCGTGATGAGCGAATTTGAAATCGGTGAAATCACCGATGATAAGAGCTTTGTTTTCGGCAGCGAAAGCCTTTCACTCTGCGAGCTTTCCGATATTTATGAAAGCAAGCTTGAAAGCGTTTATAACTGCAATATTGAGCAGAAGGGAAATAAGGTTAAAAACTTCTCTTATGAGGCGACAGAGCGTAAGGCTCCCGCAATAAAGGTTGCAAAGCCCAGAGTGCTTATTCCGGCGTTCCCGGGCACAAACTGCGAATACGACTCCGCAAAGGCAGTCAGCGACGCAGGCGCAGAGCCGGAGATTATCGTTATCAACAACCTTACTTCCGCCGGCATAAAGCAGTCCGTTGACTACTTTGCAGACAGACTTCGTGACGCACAGATGGTCTTCATTCCCGGCGGTTTCTCAGGCGGCGACGAGCCCGACGGTAGCGGTAAGTTTATTACAGCGTTCTTCCGTAACGCGGCTGTAAAGGACGGAGTTACCGAACTGCTTGAAAAGCGTGACGGACTGATGTGCGGTATCTGCAACGGTTTCCAGGCGCTTATAAAGCTCGGACTTGTGCCTTACGGTAAAATAATTGATACCGACGAGAATTGTCCTACGCTTACCTTCAACACTATTGCAAGACACCAGTCGAAAATAGTAAGAACAAGAATCGCATCCAATAAATCGCCGTTCTTATCGCTTATGAACGTCGGCGACATAGTTAACGTACCGATTTCACACGGCGAGGGAAGATTCTATGCGAGCGAGGAGCTTATCCTGAAGCTCGCCGAAAACGGTCAGATTGCCACTCAGTACGTTGACCTTGACGGAAACGCAACGAGCGACGTTCAGTTCAATCCCAACAATTCAATGTACGCTATTGAGGGTATCACATCGCCCGACGGACGTGTATTCGGCAAAATGGGACATTCCGAGCGTGTAGGCGAGGGACTATATAAGAACGTAGAAGGTAACTACGATATCAGAATGTTTGAAGCTGCAGTTAAATATTTCAAATAAATATAAACGGAGGAAAAAATTATGGCTTACTTATCAGACATTGAAATTGCTCAGGCAAACAAGATGGAACACATTCTTGAAATTGCAAAGCGCGCTCACGTTGACGAAAAGTATGTTGAGCAGTACGGCAATTACAAGGCAAAGATTGACCCTGCGCTTATCAGGGAAACCGACAAAAAGGACGGCAAGCTTATTCTTGTAACGGCTATTACTCCCACTCCTGCAGGCGAGGGTAAGACCACTACCACAATCGGTCTTGCCGACGGACTTCGCAGAATCGGCAAGGATGTTACCGTTGCCCTTCGCGAGCCTTCGCTCGGGCCGGTATTCGGCGTTAAGGGCGGCGCTGCAGGCGGCGGATATGCTCAGGTAGTGCCGATGGAGGACATCAACCTTCACTTTACAGGCGACTTCCACGCAATAGGAGCTGCAAACAATCTGCTTGCGGCTATGCTTGACAATCACATTCAGCAGGGCAACGCTCTCGGTATCGACCCCAGAAAGATTACCTGGCACCGCTGCGTTGATATGAACGACAGACAGCTTCGTTTCCTCGTTGACGGTCTCGGCGGTAAGTCAAACGGTATGCCCAGAGAGGACTCGTTTGACATTACTGTTGCTTCCGAGATTATGGCTGTTTTCTGCCTTGCAAGTTCAATTACCGACCTTAAGGAAAGACTTTCGAGGATTATCGTCGGCTACACATACGACGACAAGCCCGTTACCGCAGGCGACCTCAAGGCTGTCGGCGCAATGACCGCGCTTCTTAAAGACGCTCTCAAGCCGAATCTTGTTCAGACTCTTGAAGGCACTCCCGCATTCGTACACGGCGGTCCGTTCGCAAACATCGCTCATGGCTGTAACTCCGTTATGGCTACGAAGATGGCTCTTAAGATGGGCGACTATACAGTTACGGAGGCAGGCTTCGGCGCTGACCTCGGCGCTGAGAAATTCCTCGACATCAAGTGCCGTATGGCAGGACTTACTCCCGATGCTGTTGTTATCGTTGCTACGGTACGTGCGCTCAAGATGCACGGCGGACTTGCAAAGACCGAGCTTGCGACCGAGGATCTGAATGCTCTTGAAAAGGGTATCCCGAACCTTCTTCGCCACGTTTCAAATATCAAGAACGTTTACAAGCTTCCATGTGTAGTTGCGGTTAACCGTTTCCCGACCGACACCGACAATGAAATTGATTTTATTATAAAGAAGTGCCGTGAACTCGGCGTTAACACCGTTCTTTCTACCGTTTGGGCGGAAGGCGGCAAGGGCGGCGAAGAGCTTGCAAAAGAGGTCGTTCGTCTTTGCGAAGAGGAGAAGGGCGATTTCACCTTCTCATATTCCGACGATATGTCCATCACTGAAAAAATAACCGCGGTTGTTACCAAGATTTACGGCGGCGACGGAATTCATATTCAGCCCAATGCGAGAAAGCAGATTGAACAGCTTGAGGCTCTCGGCTTCAACAATGTTCCCGTATGTATCGCCAAGACTCAATACAGCTTCTCCGACGATCCGACCAAGCTCGGCGCTCCCGAGGGCTTCAAGGTCACAGTAAGAAATGTCAAAATTTCTGCAGGCGCAGGCTTTATCGTAGTTCTTACCGGCGACATTCTCACTATGCCCGGACTTCCCAAGAAGCCCGCAGCGGAGAATATCGACGTTGACGAAACTGGTAAAATTTCAGGTTTGTTCTGATAATTTCTCATATATTTATTGCGGAGAGGGCGCCCTTATGGGCGCCTTTTTCCTTGATTAAATATCGTTACTGTGGTAAAATAAATGTAATAAACGTAATTGAGGTATAGCTATGGAAACCGAGAGATTAAAGAGAATTAACGAACTTGCAAAAAAGCATAAGGAAATCGGACTGACCGAAGATGAGAGGCGGGAGCAGGCGCAACTTCGCGCTGAGTATCTGGCGGCTTTTCGCAAGAACTTTGAAGCTCAGCTTGAGAATACTTATATAGTCGATCCCGACGGTACTAAGCACAAGCTTGAAAAGAAAAACGATAAATAAACGCACAATGTACCTTTTTTGGTATTTTCATTGCGGTATTCTGTCTGAAAAGGGCAGAATACCGCATTATTTGTAGGCAAAACACAAAAACAACATTTGACAAAAGCAGTGTTCATAGTGTACAATATATTGTGGTTTTTTCTGTAATTAATGAAATACAAAAAATACAAGGACGGCAAAATAAATGGCAAAAAAAGCTGCTTATAATGAAGAAAGCATATCGCAGTTAAAAGGCGCCGACAGAGTCAGAAAAAGACCCGCGGTTATATTCGGCTCCGACGGTATCGAGGGCTGCGAGCATGCGGTATTTGAAATACTCTCAAACTCAATCGACGAGGCCAGAGAGGGTTACGGAACTGAAATTACCGTTACCCGTTTTCTCGACGGCTCGATAGAGGTGCTTGACCACGGCAGAGGTATGCCGATGGACTATAATGAAAAGGAAGGCCGCTATAACTGGGAGCTTCTGTTCTGTGAGATGTACGCGGGCAGTAAGTACGACACCAACGACGGCGGTACTTACGAATACTCATTGGGTCTTAACGGTCTCGGTCTGTGCGCTACACAGTATGCTTCCGAGTTTATGGAAGCCGAGATTCACAAAAACGGCTACTGTTATAAGATGAACTTTAAGGAGGGCGAACCTGTTGGCGACCTCATTAAAGAGGAATATACCAAGCGTGACACGGGTACCCGTATCCGCTGGAAACCCGACCTGAAGGTCTTTACCGACATTGATATTCCGCTTGAATATTTTCAGGACACAATCAAGCGTCAGTCTGTCGTTAATGCGGGCGTTAAGTTTATTCTTAAAGACCAGAAGACGCAGTCGCAGTTTGAGAAATACGAATACTGTTACGAAAACGGCATTACCGACTACGTTCAGGAAATTGCCGGTGAGGACGCTTTCACGGGCGTTGAATTCTGGCAGGCCGAGCGTAAGGGTAAGGACCGCGACGATATGCCTGAATATAAGGTGAAGATGAACGTTGCACTCTGCTTCTCAAACAAGGTACAGTTCAAGGAGTATTACCACAATTCGAGCTTCCTTGAGCACGGCGGTGCGCCCGACAAGGCGGTAAGAAGCGCTTTTGTTTCACAGATTGATTCTTATCTGAAATCTTCCGGAAAGTATCTTAAATCGGATGCCAAAATAACATTTCAGGACGTTGACGACTGTCTTATCGTAGTTATCTCGTCGTTCTCAACTCAGACATCTTATGAAAACCAGACCAAAAAAGCTATCACCAACAAGTTCATTCAGGAGGCTATGACTGAATTTCTGAAGCACAGCCTTGAGGTTTACTTTATCGAGAATAAGATTGAAGCCGACAAGATTGCCGACCAGGTGCTTATCAATATGCGTTCGCGTATCCGCGCTGAATCGACAAGACTTAATATCAAGAAAACACTTCAGACCGGCAACAGCCTGACTGACAGAATTGAAAAGTTTGTCGACTGCCGTTCAAAGGAAGTTTCCGAGCGTGAAATCTTCATCGTTGAGGGTGACTCGGCTCTCGGTGCATGCAAGCAGGCGAGGGACTCCGCTTTTCAGGCGGTTATGCCCGTCAGAGGTAAAATACTAAACTGTCTTAAGGCTGAGTACTCAAAGATATTCAAGAGTGAGATTATCACCGATCTGATTAAGGTTCTCGGCTGCGGCGTTGAGGTTGACGTAAAGGCAAATAAAGGTCTTTCGCTTTTCAATCTTGACGATCTGAGATGGAGCAAGGTTATAATCTGTACCGATGCCGACGTTGACGGTTTCCAGATAAGAACGCTTATTCTGACCATGATTTATAGGCTTATGCCTACGCTTATTAAGGAGGGCAAGGTCTTTATCGCCGAATCTCCGCTGTATGAGATTAACTGTAAGGATGAGACCTGGTTCTGCTACACCGAAAAGGAAAAGGCGGAAGCGCTCGAAGCTCTGGGTGACAAGAAATACACGGTTCAGCGCTCAAAGGGACTCGGTGAAAATGAGCCCGATATGATGTGGTTGACAACTATGAATCCCAAAACCCGCCGTCTTATCAAGGTCGAGCCCGATTACAATCCCGAGGCGGTTGCCGACAAGTTTGACTTGCTGCTGGGCGACAATCTTCAGGGCAGAAAAGACTATATCGCCGAGCACGGCTACGAATATATTGAAATGACAGACTTGTCATAACGAGGTAATAAGATGCCAAGAAAGAAACAGACTGAAGTAAATCACGAAGAAGAAATAAATATCAATGCTCATATTTCCGGCGCAGGCGAGGTCGTAAGGCAGAACATTATCGATACGCTTGAGGTCAATTATATGCCTTACGCGATGAGCGTTATAATGTCCCGAGCCATTCCCGAAATTGACGGTTTCAAGCCTTCTCACAGAAAGCTCCTTTATACTATGTATAAGATGGGGCTTCTCAACGGCGGAACCATCAAGTCTGCGAATATTGTCGGCCGCACTATGCAGCTCAATCCCCACGGCGACGCGGCAATTTACGAAACTATGATTCGTCTTGCACGCGGTAATGAGTCATTGCTTCATCCTTATGTTGAGTCAAAGGGTAACTTCGGTAAGGCGTATTCGAAAAATATGCAATATGCTGCATCTCGTTATACCGAAGCGAAGCTTGCTCCGATAGCTGCCGAGCTTTTCAGGGACATTGACAAGGATACGGTTGATTTTGTTCCGAATTACGATAATTCTATGGAAGAGCCCACGCTTTTCCCCGTAACCTTCCCGTCGGTGCTTGTTAACGCCAATATGGGTATTGCGGTCGGTATGGCGTCGAATATATGCTCGTTTAATTTGGGCGAAATCTGCAATACGACGATTGAGCTTATCAGGGACAATGATGCCGATATTATGGAAACGCTCAAGGCTCCCGACTTTATCGGCGGCGGTCAGATACTCTATAACCGTGAGCTTTTCGAGGAAATTTATAAAACGGGCAGGGGAAGCTTCAAAATCAGAGCGAAGTACAATTATGACAAGAAGAATAATTGTATTGATATTTATGAGATCCCCGCTACCACAACTTCAGAGGCTATAATTGACAAGATACTTGAACTTGCAAAGGCGGGCAGGGTTAAGGAAATATCCGATATACGCGACGAGACCGACAAAAAGGGCCTTAAAATTACAATCGACCTCAAGAGAGGCACCGATGCGGACAAACTGATGAAAAAGCTGTTCAAGACAACTCCGCTTGAGGATTCGTTTGGCTGTAACTTTAACGTTCTTATCGCCGGTACACCGCAGGTTCTCGGTGTTCGTGAGCTTCTGCTGGAGTGGATTGCCTTCCGCACCGAGTGTGTAAACCGCAGAGTTTATTTTGATTTATCAAAGGCTCAGGATAGGCTTCATCTTCTCGAAGGCTTACAGAAAATACTGCTTGATATAGACAAGGCTATTAAGATCATCCGTTCAACCGACGAGGAAGCCGAGGTTGTTCCGAATTTGATGATAGGCTTCGGCATTGATCAGATTCAGGCAGAATATGTTGCCGAAATTAAGCTGCGTCACCTCAACCGCGAGTATATCTTAAAGCGTACTGCTGATATCAAGAAGCTTCGTGAGGACATTGAGGATATGCAGGACATACTCTCGAGTAAATCCCGTGTTAAGAAGATAATCGTTTCTGAGCTTAAAGAGGTTGCCGCCAAGTACGATAAACCCAGAAGAAGCGAGATTATCTATAATGTTGAGGTTGACGACGACGTTGAGATTGAAAGTGTTCCCGACTATCCCGTAAATCTTTTCTTTACAAGGGAAGGCTATTTCAAGAAGATTACGCCTCAGTCATTGCGTATGTCCTCGGAACAGAAGGTTAAGGAGGGCGATGCCGTTGTTCAGACCGTGGAGTCAAACAACAACTCCGAGCTTCTGTTCTTTACCGATAAGTGTCAGGTATATAAGGCAAAGGTTTCCGACTTTGCCGATACCAAGGCAAGCGCTCTGGGCGATTTCGTAGCAAGCAGTCTTGAAATGGATAAGGATGAAGCGGCAATTTATATGGTTAATACTACCGACTTCAAAGGCTATATGCTGTTCTTCTTCGAAAACGGTAAGGTTGCCAAGGTTGATATGTCTGCTTATGCAACCAAGACCAACCGTAAGAAGCTTATCAAGGCATACTGTGAGAAATTCCCGCTTGTAGCTATGAGATACATCAGGGAAGACTGCGAACTCGTTATGACTTCTACTGCAGGGCGCATACTGCTTCTCAACACGGGCGCAATTTCACCCAAGACCACTAAGGATACAATGGGCGTAAGCGTGATGACGATTAAGAAAAATCACCGTCTGAAGAGTGTTGACGATTACAGAGAGGGTATGTTCCAGAAGCCTGCGCGTTACAGAACACGCAACCTTCCGGCTGCCGGCTCAACGCTTGCAAGCGATGATGAGGGCGAACAGCTCTCACTGATATAAAACAGGGCAGGGCGGGATTGAATTCCGCCCTTTTCTTATATGTATTAAAAAGCGACAAACTTTTACACATAAATAAATGCTGTGTTTACGAGTTGTATTAAGCTTTTGAACAGTTTGAACGTATAACACATGTCAAAGCGACGACACAGTTACGACAAGCAATTGACTAACTACCGACAACAAACAATAATGAAATAATGAAACAATGTGTAATGAAAAAAATGACATGTGCTGCTAACGCCGATACGTGTTTTGTATGTTCAATTTTTTGCGTTATTACATTTATATATAAATAATTCAAAATTTTTCTTGACTTAGAGTTGCGCTTGTGGTATAGTATTGCTACCTCTGAAAGAGGGCTTTATTTTTGTGCTCACTTTTTGGAGGTAGGCAAAAGCGTAAATCGCTAATAAATGGAGGTGCCGACATGAGAGTAAAAATCACATTGGCTTGTACGGAGTGCAAACAGCGCAACTACAACACAATGAAGAACAAGAAGAACACGCCTGACAGGCTGGAGATGAACAAGTATTGCAGATTCTGCAAGAAGCACACTCTCCACAGAGAGACGAAGTAATCGGAGGTATTTGAAATGGCTGACGAGATTAAAAAGACAGCTGCCGAAGCTTCCGAGAAGAAAAACGATAAGTCCAAGAAAGATTCTGCTTCCAAGCCCAAGAAGGAAGGCAACGTTTTCTCACGCGCATGGAAAGCTATCAAGAAGTTCTTTAAGGACGTAAGAGGCGAATGCAAGAAGGTTGTTTGGCCCGATGCAAAGACCGTATTCAAGAGCACTGGTATCGTACTTCTTTGCGTTGCAGTTCTCGGTCTTATTATCTGGCTTATCGATACCGGACTTTCGGCCGGTATTCAGGGTATTGTCACACTCGCTAACAACCACGCCGCCGGCGATGCCGAAACTACAACTCAGGCAGCTGCTGAGGCTGTTACAGAGGTTGCAGGTGTTATAACCGGATTCTTAGGCAGATAAGGAGGAGTCTTATGGCAGAATTCTCCAGATGGTACGTTGTTCACACCTATTCCGGCTACGAGAATAAGGTTGCGGCTAACCTTGAAACGGTTGTTGAAAACCGTTCTATGCAGGACTATGTTCTTGATATTCAGGTTCCCACCGAAATCGTTACCGAAATAAAAGAGGACGGTACTAAGAAAGAGGTCGAA
>JAEEGG010025421.1_pt1 | contig 11398 bp, 7 predicted proteins | sample 9134161 | NCBI WGS metagenome assembly JAEEGG01 (sample SAMN16246543, study PRJNA631951) | gut metagenome | biome: gut microbiome; feature: rumen; material: CR-attached | host: Bos | place: Iran: Karaj | collected 2018-10 | reverse complement strand
ATCGCCACCAATATAAATCCAAAGGTGGTAAGTGCCTGTCCCCACATCGAAAAGCGACACCTTCTTCAAAGCAATACCGACATAATCCACCAAGTCCTCTGCCTCGAAACGAATGGCCCAGAAGATGCGTGGCTCATCATCGCCACCCAAGGAACGCTTGAACACACCGTTATCGAAATACAGCCACTCGTTAACGGGCTCGGGACGCTCGCCCCACGAAATCAAAGCACCATGGTCGTTCTCGTCTTCATAATACACTGTGCCGTCCAACTTCACAGGCGGGTCGCAATATGCCGGAAAGACCGCAACGGTGTTTTGTTCACACGACATGGAATAACAAGTACCATCAAGTTCACCGTCATACACCAAACGCAAGCCATATTCCACCTCACCATGAAGTTCCACGGTCTCGTCCAAAAAGTCGTTTTCCTCGGTGAAACCAAGCAACTCCCCATCGCGGAACAACATAGCTCCCAAAAATTCACCCTCAGGATAATCCCATGAAAGCTGTATTCCTTCGTTGTGCAGCGACCAGTTCAACCCCGTCGTGCTTCCTTGAAAATTGGAGCAGGGACGATACACCCATTCGCAAGCCTGCCAATCGCAAGTGTCGGACAGATAAACAGGTCTCACCTGAACTATGCAGGTATCGCCTTCCGTGAGGCCACTCACATCAAATTGGAAAAACGTTGCTGTTGTAGTCGAAACAAGAGCACTATCCAACATGATTTCAAAATACTGCAAATCACGGTTTCTTCCCTCTTCCAGACCCCACATCGCCCAACCCGTGGAAGAGACATACAGGCTGTCAATGACATTCGTGGCTTCACTCAACTCAATTTCAACTTGCGTCGGCTCAAAAACGGAGATTGCTGAATCCGAAACATAATCCACAAAACCATCAAGATGCAACCTAAGGTCATACGCGTCACGATAGACAGCAGGCAATAACATATGCCCATTGGCATCCAAAGTCGATTGATAGGTATTTCCTTGTCCGTCGTGCGACGAAAGCGTAACTGTGGCACCAGCAGGCGACAAGCCTACATTGGTTGTGGCATCAAGGGCAAAAGTGGTGGTCATGTCCTTGTCCAAATAGGCCGACCAGACCGTGTCGGAATAGCTTCGGTTGCCTTCGTAATAGCAGCTCACACCCCAACGGTATTGTCCCCAATCAAGGCTATTCCAGTTCATTTCCATAAACACCGTGTCGGTCAGATGAGAAGCCATCATCACGGGTTCCTCTTCGAAACGACTGCGGAACAAGTCGTAGTATTGGAAAGAACGTGTCGTTTTCGCACCATACTCCTGATAGAAGCGAATGCCGTCCACATAGAAACAGTCATCACCCACATCGGTGGAACCGTCTTTGATATATTCCCAACGGAATACATGCTCCCCAACAGTGATATCAAACTGATGTTCAGTCCATCCCTCCTCGCCCGAGCATTCCATTTTCTTCACCCCGTCAAGATAAAAACGCCCCATATCCCAAGGGCTTTCCGATGAAATCTTGCTGTAGAAACTCATCTGTCCCTCCAAAGGCACGTAAACCGAAACCTCGATACTGGAAAGCCCATCTCCTACACCTTCACATGTCGACTTCATGCAATAGTCGCCCTCGTAAGCATGGGTTCTATCGATGGCCCAAGGATAATCACTCACGTTGTTGCTCCACGGGAAACGGCTGAAGTCGCCAGTCTCGAAATCTTCGAAAAGCAAGGGATCGTGCATCGACCAACTGATGCGTACCAAATCGTTCGTAAACTGCCTCGCCGCCACATACCGCACGGGATAAAACAGTTCATGAAGCGTGAAATCGATGCTATTTTGCACCTGCCCTTCCATGAAATGCAGAGAATCAGAAAGATATGCGGTGGCATAACCTTCGGCAGCAGCCCAAACGCGATAAGTACCCGCCACCAAACTATTGGAATAATACCCTAATGAATCCGTAAAACATTGATAAACAAGCGTGTCACCTAAATCGCTGATACCCGAAAAAGTGACTGAGGCCGCTTCGATAGGAGTAACAGCATCCTGCTCATACACATTGCCGTTGACAGGAACCTGGGCCAAGGCACAGCGACCCATAGTGATAAAAACTAAAACCAATAAGACCGCCCATCTTCTCATACCTTCATCCTTTCTCATTGTTTCACAAATTTGGCCATCATTGTTCCCGTTGCGCCTTTCAGCTGGATGAAATAAATGCCACTTGACAAGGAGCCAACAGAAATCTGTAGCTCGCCCAACACGTTAGAACTCAACTGTGTTTCGGCCAACACCGTCATGCCCAAACTATTCCGCACAATGACGCTATAAGTTGTATTACCTCTCAAACCACTCACCGCCACCAATTCTTCGGCAGGATTAGGATAGACCCACAAATCCGTCTGAAGTTGGCCATTGCTCGGATAATTCATCCTCACCCTACCCTCTTGATTGACAAAGAGATGCAGGCCTTCTGCTAAAGGTTGCTCCGCCGAGAGGGTGATTTCCTCGCACATCCCACGGCCATAACGCGGCAAGTCAGCCATCACATGATAGATGCCGAAAGGCAGGTTTCTAAAAATAAATTGTCCATCAGGACCTGTCAAGGCAAAGCCCAAGATGCGTTGTTGAGTCGCATTGAGCAACAGCACCCCAACATTTGAGAGTCCTTCTGTGCAATAGTTCTCATCACTGCCTTCGCGCAGCCAGGACTGGCAATAGAAATCACGGGCTTTGAAAGGATTGTCAGGATAGTCGAAGACACCGCTGATTTGGCCTTCGCCCACGTTGAATCCAGTCATCATTGGAGGCAACGCTATGTCAACATCATAGACATTACCATCCACTTCAATCATGTTCGACTCGTTCCATTGCAGGTCGCCGAGATAGTAGCAGCCGCCCACCTCAGCATCCAAAGTGTCGGGGAAGGCGTAAAGGATGTAAGTATCAGGCAACAAGGCATCAAACTTAAAGAATCCTTCATCATCGGATATGGTGCGATAGAATCCTGAAACATACGGATTGTCATCGTTCAATGCAGCGGCAATCACTTGAGTATGAGGGCGCAACATTCCTCTCGACCAAGTCCTTCCCTCAAGGGAATAGTCCTTGAACAGATCGAAACGCACCACATCGGAAGCGTTACCGCAGAACGACCATGCTTCGAGTACCAACTCCACGAAGCCTTGCTCTTTGTCCATCTCACCTGGATAATAAAGGGTCTGCAAAGCCAACGAGTCCTCGAAACGGCCGTCGCCTAAAGAATGCCAGCGCAATGAGTCGTAGTTATAGGCCTCGGCTTGGTCGAGCAACAGTGGATGGTTCATGCCGCTGAAGCCATCTTCGCCCGCATACACGCTCAAAGCTTTGTATAGGTCCAAATGCAAAGCATCCGTCTTGGTCACACCATTGCTGGTCACGCGCAAAGTAAGAGTCACTTCTCCGGCATTAAAGTCTGCTTCCGAGGGGAAATAGGTGGTGCGCAATGCAATAGAATCGGAAAACACACCCGTGCCCGAGGTCTGCCACACAAAGTTACTGTAAATGTACGGGATATTGGCATCTCTGATGGAATAACCTGACTGTGAGGCACAAAGCGAGGCGTCGGGACCTGCGTAAGGATAATAGGTGGCGAAAGCGTAGGCACTCTGCCCCACCGAGGCATAAACAGCAGGATTATAGGCTCGGTCGCAAGCTATAACGGCTACGTTTTCAGCTTGTTGTGGTGTTAGGATATAGTGATTTTCAGTAATGTCGTCAATACGGTTGGCAAACTTATAGTAATTGAAATTGCCATAAAACAATACATAATGGTCAATGTCCTGTTCCGGGTTTTCGTCCCAGGAAATCTGCCATTTGTTATTATTCACCAGTTGTTTCTTCACTTTGAAAGGTGGTGCGATGGGTGCCGTGGTGTCGCATTCGGCCAAGTAGTTGGCATAAATGACCTCACCCAAGGAAGGCGAGTCGTGCTTGTCGAGAATCACGGATTCAATGTCGGCAGTGGACTCGGCATCCCAGTAGTTGCCGCGCATGTCGATATCTTCGGTCGTGACATTGGCAAAGAGAATCGCGTCCTTTTTGTAGTGCAGGAAATTGTTGCCGTTCATCTGCGATTTGGCCGAGGGGAAACTCGCTATCCTCTTTTTGGCCTCACTGATGGTATTGCCGACAAAACGCATCGACCCTGAGGTTTGTAGGTTTGTAATGGTCAACTCGTTGTCAAAAAAGGTATTATGTTCCACAACAAGATGGCACACTCGCATCATCCTGATGGCTTCGTCGTTGCTCCAAAACACATTGTTTCGGATGACAATCGAGTCCATGGCTGCCTTCAAGCCATAGGACGAATAGCCCGAACCGCCTTCAGGCAAGTCGGATGAAATCAGATTGTTTTCTATGTAATTGGTAGCATACCTATCAGAGATGCCGCCTACCGCATCAAAGCTGATGGCCGTGGCAGCACCTTGGAAACAATTGTCCGCGACATGGTTACGATTGCACTTGAAGCCGTAAGCCACATTGGAAATCTCTATATTAATCTGTCCTTGGTCGAAGATGTTGTGCGAAAAAACATTGTTCTCACTGTCGGCAGCGCGGGCTTTCAGCTCGATGCCCGACACACATTGGTAGAAGAAGCAGCTGTCGACCAAAAAGTTGTTGCAGTCGATGAGTTCGATGCCCTTGCCTGCATAGTAGTTGCTGAACGAGCAATGCTTGATGGTAGCATGATTACTGGTCGAAGCATTCAGAGCAGTAAGGGCGCCTACGACTTCAACATACGATATCCTCACAGTATCTTCTTCGGTGATATTCTTCAATTGGATACCCGCCCAGTCATGCGAAAACTCGTAGCAAAGCAGATAAACCGAGTCGTTGCATTGACCGTCAAGCATGAGGTTGCCGCCATCGACACGCAGATAGGCCGATTGTCCGAAATACATCTTCACACCGCCTTCCACGCGCAGGGTGCCACCGTTTTGCACGGTAAGCGACTCATTCACCCAATACACCGAATCACCGCCCAGCCTCGGCAACACCAACAATGTATCAATCTCTCCGTTGATCGGGACATAATGCTGCGCCTCGACCCACACACCCTGCATCAAGAAGAGCAGGAGCAAGAGATGCCGTATGTGCTTGAGCGGTTTCATGGTTTAGAAATAATAGGTCATACCCAAACGGAAGTCCCAAAGTCGCATCCGCATGTCGAAGGGGAAGTCGGCGCGATATAACGACCCGTTGGTCACACGATAGTGCACCTCTGGCACGAACTCGATACGGTTGGCCACCTTCCATGCCACGCCCAGACCTCCGTAATAAGAGAACCGAACCGGCTCCACCTGCTCTTTGGCAATCGGTGCATGATAAGGTGACTCCGTTGCGTTGAGTGAACCCGCATAGTTGACCAAAAAATCCACCGAAGCTCCCGCCTTGACGAACGCCCTGAAATGCTCCAACTTGACAAAGTCATAGGCGGCAAACACCCCGACGGTCAGGTAATCCAAACGGTTGACATCGCGATAGGCATAATTAGTCGTGGTCAGCGGGATATAGGTCGAATCCAGAATGTATTGGTAGGTGGTGTCGGTTTCATGCACCACATAATAGGTATCCAACGTGTCATTCACATAATAGTCCCCGGAATAGAGGGTCTGTTCCAGCAGGAAACGGTAGCGCACCGAACGATAGCCGAGAGTCATGCCTCCGCTGAGGCGATTGTATTTGTAACCGCCGTCAAGGCCTATGCCGTACACCAAACTCGGAGTCACCTTAACCGAACCATTTTCAGGCTTTGGCATATCAGCTTCATGTTTGAATCGTGCTGAGCCCAAGGCCACATATGGCGTGATGAACCAGCCATTGTTTCTGAATTGGGGCCACGGGATTTGCCAGCCTTGGTATTTCACAGTATACACCGTATCGGTTTTCACCTCATGTTGTATCCGGACAACGGTGTCGTAGCGCGTCACAGAACGGATGATTTGCACGGTGTCATAGATGCGGATTATGTTGTCCGTTTTGCTGACAATGGTGTCGCGTTTGGGCTTGATGATTTCGGTCTGTGGGTCGATGGGAGGCGTCACCGTCGCCTCAGGGTCATTTGCGAGGTGTTGGGTCTTCCGAATCACATACTGCTTGCCGATTCTCTTGAAGCCATAGTCGGTGCCTTCCAACAGGTCGGTCAGCACCTCTTCGACAGATTTATAGGAACAGGAATAGCTATCGATGCGGATTTTGCTCAGTTCCGCCTTGCTGAAGGCCACGTTCAATTCATAATCGGCAAAGAGTTTTTCCAGGGCTTTGTCCAAGGTACACGACTCGACCGAGAATGAAATCAGCGGGTTGAACGTCTGGGCTTGAGACTGTTGTGGGTGTAATAATGCCAAGAAAAACAGGAGCAATAGCGGTAGCCATCGCAGCCCATTTTTCCTAGTATTCCGTTTTTCAAAGCGTATATTGGGGTTAGGGTATTCCATTTCCAAATTAATTCAAAATAGGCCGCTAAGATACGACAAAAAAATGAGAGTACTCTCATTTCATTGAAAAAATGACTTGGGGAAATGGATTTCGATTAGCGAATCTGGTAGCCTTCGTCCGTCTTGGTGACCGTCACTTCTGACACCAAGGCGATGGTTTCGAGCACTTCGTCGATGGATTCGTCATCGGAAAAACGGGCGGTGAGTTTCTTGGAGGCACACGACTCGCCAAGGTCGATTTCAACCTTGTAGATGTATTCTAAAGCCTCGACAATCTTCGACAGATTCTCGTTGTTGAACACCAGCACATGCTCGGTCAGCAACTCGTCTTCCTTCACTTCAGAATAGTTCATCGTCTTCATCTCACTTGAAGAGGCATTCCACACACCGCGCTCGCCCGGGTTGACTTCCACCAATGACAAGACATTGCCCTTTTCGTCGAAGGCGGTCATCTTCACCTTGCCCGTGTAGAGGTCGACAGTGTAACGCTCGGCGTTCTTGTCGGCATTCAGCAGGAAGCTGGTACCCAGCACTTCAACATCCATGTTGTTGCAATGGAGCACAAAAGGATGAGCCTCATCTTTGACGACATCGAAATAAGCAACGCCTTCGAAATCGACAGAACGCTCCGACTTGGTGAAGTGTTCGGGATAGCTAATGGTGCCCTCACTATTGAAGTTGATCGAGGTACCATCGGGCAGGACGTATGACGATTCGTTTTGTCCGTTGTAGGCGTAAGTTACGGTTGAATTGAAAGGATTATTGCGTACCAAGAAGCCCACAAACAGGGCAATGAGGAAGGCGGCGGCCACGCCAGAAACATATCTGTAGTTCCTGCGGAGCCAAGGCATCTGAACGACATTGGTCTCAGTCTCTTCGATGGCGTCAATTTTGGCGTTGACGGCATCAAGAGCGGCCTCCACATCGGCTTCGTCAAGCTCGGGCATGGCGAAGTCGGTCAGGTTCCAAACCTCGTAATGATCCTTTAATGCCTTGAAATAAAGACGATTCTCTTCCGACTCGGCCACCCACAAAAGCAGTTCATGGGCTTCCTCAGCCGTGCAAAGCCCGTCCAAGTAGCTCATAATCAAAGCCTCATATTTGTCGTTTACCGAGTACATTTCAATCGTATTTATCTCTTCGATTCACTTAAAAGACTAACAACTTAGATTTTACCCTTAGTCAAAAATGGAAATTTTTGAAAAATTTTAAAGGTATTCTTTCAAGCCTTCTCTCAGCTGCTTGATGGCGGCACTCATGTGCGCCTCCACGGTCTTTTGTGACAGCCCCATTTTTGTTGCGATTTCGGCATATTTCAGTCCGTCGAAACGGCTGGCCAGGAATACCTCGCGACGTTTTTCGGGCATGGTGGCCAAGACCTTCTGGTAAGAGGCTTCCAAGTTGTTGGACTGCAAAGTCTCCGAAGGGTCGTTAGCATCCGAATCGTCGGTGTAGATGCGCTCGTTGACATCAGCGTGGGAGCGCACCTTATTAATATAAGTAATGGCCGAATTGCGCACCGAGCGCAGCATATAAGACTCAAATGAGGAAGTAAGCGTCAGTTTTTCGCGATTGGTCCAAACTTTCACAAAAAGGTCTTGCACAATCTCGGCGGCCTGGTCGCCATCGCCTACAAACCGGACACAAAAACGGGTCAAGGGCATATAATAGTGGCGGAAGACCTTGTTGAATGACTCCCTGTCGCCACCTTTCATTTTGTCGATAAGGACCTTGAGCTCGTTTTCGTTCATTAATAATATAGGTATTAATGCCTTAGGCAAAACCGGCTGCAAATTTACACATTTTTACAACACAAATAACACAATTTATATTTTATTATTTATCAACGACTTGCAAATGGTTTTACGACTTTTTGAAGAAAATTAATGCGAAAAACGAAAAGAAAATCTTTTCCGATTGAAAAAAGTTGTATTTTTGCAGTCCGAAAAAAAGAGAGTCAGTATCTAACTTAAAGATATCGAGAAATGTACGCAATAGTAGAAATCGCAGGACAACAGTTCAAAGTTGAGAAGGGACAGCAGATCTTCGTCAACAGACTGCATGAAGAAGAAGGAAGCAAGGTTGCTTTCGACAAAGTGTTATTGATTGGAAACGACGGTTCGACCAAAATAGGAGCCCCGACGGTAGCCGGCGCCAGTGTCGAAGCCACGGTGATGCAACACCTCAAAGGCAATAAGATTATCGTTTTCAAGAAGAAGAGAAGAAAAGGATATCAGAAATCTAACGGTCACCGTCAGTATCTGAGCAAGATCCAGATTGAGAACATCACTGAGTAATAACCCGAAAAACTGATAAGATATGGCACACAAAAAAGGTGTTGGTAGTTCCGAGAACGGTCGTGAGTCCGCTAGTAAGCGACTCGGAGTGAAACTTTTCGGTGGACAAGCCGCCATTGCTGGCAATATCATCGTTCGTCAGCGCGGCACGAAGCACTATCCTGGCAAGAACGTCGGTATGGGCAAGGATCACACTCTGTATGCATTGTGTGATGGCGTCGTTGAATTCCAGAAGAAGAAAGAAGGCAAGTCCTTCGTCTCTGTCCTTCCCGTTGAAGGTCAAGTCACTGAATAATTGTTCATAACATACCGTTTAATCCCGACTGTCGTCCGATGGTCGGGATTTTTTATGCCACAAAAGGCTGTTTCCGTCAAAATGCGTATCTTTGCCGACCTAACCAACAATGACTGTCAAAACCTCATGAATAAAAAACATTTCTTCATCGGATGGCTCGCTGTGTTGCTGCTGCTGGCCAGCTGCCAATCCAAGACCAACGTCGGCAAAATTGATGCATTGAAAAAGCAAGTCAACAAGGAGGCCAAGGCTTTGAACGAATTGAATACCAATACCTTCGTTCAACTTGAAAAGGACTTCTTCTCCTGCGACTCGGCATTGCAATATTTGCCTGAGGAGCAATTGGATAAAGCCTTCCAGAAGCTTCAACTTGTGGACGCATACCTCCAACAGTTCAAGGAGACACGACCAGTCATGCAAGCCGAGATGGACTCCACCCTACACCGTCTCGACCTGCTCAAAGCCGACGCCAAGACCAAATACCTCTCCGATTCGTTGGTCGCAATCTATATTAATGCTGAAACCCAACAAGTTGAGAAGCTAAGCCATCAGGTGGACTATTTCAAAGACCGTTTGGGCAACTGCCGCCAGGACTTGGACGATTTCATGAACAAGAAATGAATTGCCTTCCCATGAAAAGACACTGGATTTTCTTCCTGCTCCTCACTCTTGCCTTCACCGTTCCGATGAATGCCCAAATCAAGGTGCCACCCAAAGGCAAGAAAGTGGATGCCAAGCAGAGGGATCAAATCCAAATCGATGAGCAATTGGCCTCACAGTTCTACCGTGAGCAGAACTATGAAAAAGCCTGTGAGTTGTACGAAAAACTCTATGAGAAAACCAACCAAACTGGTCATTTCCAGCAGTTTACAGAATGTCTACTCCATCTGAAGGAGTACGACAAGGCCGAGCGCGAACTGAAAGCGTTTGCCAAAAAGAACCCCGGTTACTACAGAACCGTTGCCGACCTCATCTATGTCTATACCTTGCAAGGCAAATCGGACAAGGCCAAGACACAATTCAACAAGGTGTTGAAAGAGCTGCCCGACAATGCGCCCACCATCCGAAACCTATGTTATGCCTTTCAGTCGAGAGGGTTGAACGACATGGCTTTGGCCGTATTGGAAAGAGGCAACTCCCTCCTCAATGGCAAGGAGACCTTCTATCTGGACCAAGCCAACATTCACCAGTCGTCGGCCAATTACCAAGAGGCTTTCCGATACTATTTCCTTGAGCTGGAAGCCCATCCGGGACAATACAACAATGTCCGCAACCGTCTGCAAACCATGATGTTCTACGATGTGAACCACAGCATTTCCGATGAGATGCGCATGGCTTTGTTGAAGCAGACGCAAGAAAAGCCCGACAACCTGGAGTTTGCCCAGCTTTTGGTTTGGTTTGCCCTTCAACAGGAGGACTATGACATCGCTTTGGCGCAAAGTTTTAGTATCGACCGCAAGACTCACGACCAAGATGCCCAAATCAACAACCTGTCGGGTATCTGCTTGAACAACAAGCAATATGACATCGCCAAACAAGGTTACGCCTACATTATGGATAAAGGTGCCAGCAGCCCCTTCTATGGACAAGCCCTCACTGGCAGCATCAAAGCCGATTACCTGAAACTGAAGGCCAACAACAGCACCGACACCAGAGCCTACGAAAAGCTCTCGAAACGCATTAATGAGGCTTACAATGAAATCAATACCAACGACCTGTCGAAGCTAACCTTGATTCAAGCTGACATCATGACCTATCAGCTTGACAAGTCGGAGGAAGCCATTGCCATGCTGACACAAGCCATCGAGACCGTTGGCGGCAAACAGGACAAGGCTGAACTCAAACTGAAGCTTGCCGACATCTATCTCTACAAGGACGAGGTGTGGGAGGCCACACTGCTTTACAGCCAAGTCGACAAGAGCATGAAGGAAGAGCCGCTCGGCCACGAAGCCCGCTTCAAGAATGCCCAACTGCGCTATTTCATTGGTGAATACGAATGGGCCGAAAGTCAGCTAAAGGTGTTGAAAGCCGCCACTTCGAAGCTTATCGCCAACGACGCTATGACGCTCTCGTTAGTCATCAAGGACAACCTTGAAATGGACACCACAGGAATGGAACTCAACCGTTTGGCGCGTGCCGACTACAGAATCTACCAACAACGCGAAGACGAGGCCATAGTCCTGCTTGATGACATCATCGCCACGGGCAACGAAGTCAGCAAAGCGCACGCACTGTTCCGCAAAGGTGAAATCGAGGAGCGACGCAAAGCCTCTGAAACCGCCGAGCAACTGTTTTTGCAGATTGTGGAGCAATACCCTGGCAGTTATATGGCC
>JAEEGG010025414.1_pt1 | contig 11401 bp, 13 predicted proteins | sample 9134161 | NCBI WGS metagenome assembly JAEEGG01 (sample SAMN16246543, study PRJNA631951) | gut metagenome | biome: gut microbiome; feature: rumen; material: CR-attached | host: Bos | place: Iran: Karaj | collected 2018-10 | reverse complement strand
TTCATTTTGAGCTCCATTTATGGTACAGGTGGCGAGGACGTAAGCGTCCTCGCCCTTCAATAAAGAATAAACAATCTGTCTCATATAACAATTCAGTTACAACAACCATTTCCTCTAATATAGACCCTTCCCATTTCGATATCTCTTGCATAAAACATTTTTGTCATACTTGCAAATGCCTCTACCTTCGAACGGCCTTCCTCTTTGTAGTTCATATGAAGATCCCAATATCGCACTGCTGAAGTTAACATTAATTGTGCTCATCGTTTACTCCTTCTTTGTCCTTCTGGACATTGATTTATGGTGAACCCGTTGTGGGGAGTGGACAATTTTCTTGAGTTTTAATATGTGTAATTGGTATGGTTTGTGGAGTGGATCAAGACGGAGAAAAAACAAACTATCGCTGCTGTTGTTCGTGACGAGGATGACGATGCAGACATTATCGCCATGGGGAGTCTCCCTATGGGCGATGTTTTTTTGACGCAGCATTCCATGATATCTATCTCCTTTACGTGCTGGAAGGATGAGCGGGGAAGCTGATCGCAAAAGGATCTTTTCTTGAGGTAATATACCACGCCTTTCCTGAAAATCAAGCGAGTCTCACAAAAAATCCAAAAAAGAGTTTTATTGTCCTCGAAATGAGGATGTTATCCCATGTTTTCCCAATCTCCCGATGTGATGAGAACGGAGTTCTTTGGCAACCTGTTCATGATATAATCACTGGGAATCCCAGCAACCGCCAACTTCGCATCCCCAGTCCCGACCATGTCGGGGCTCTGAGGAAGGGAAAGCGGACATGATTTGGAAATCCACCCGATGTCCGGGCATACGCTCCGGAGCACGGGGGAACGGCAGGGAATCGGCGGCTCACCCCACCGGCTCTGGGAATCCGTACATGCGTCTCTGCTCACACCAATCGGCTGGCATTGCTCGCATCAGGTCAGCCAGAGAAAGTCTTTTGGGGCCATCACCGTTGAAGATGGACTGGACGATGTCCGGGGCGAGGTTGACAAGTTTGAGCGTCCGGCGAACATCGGACTTGTCCTTTCCAAGGTCAAAGGCGAGGTCGATGACCGAGCCTTGGTACTTGCCATGCTCAAGCTTCTCGGCGTACTGGTATGCGGTCGAGATGGCCTTGACCAGCACCTCGTTCCGCTGGATCTCGCCCGCCGTTGGCGCGACCAGCTTCGTGACGTTCCCGTACTTGCAAAGATCGCACGGAACCTCGTAGGAGTATGGCGCATGTTCACCGGCCTTTGCCTTCTCAAGTCCGGCATCGACGAGAAGCTCCTCGATCCCGCTCATGTTGAACTCGATCCGGATGCGGTCCGGATAGACGACGACCTTGCTGAGAATATCGTGGACTGCCGGATTCGAGCTCGGCGACTGGCGCATCGTCGGCAACGCCATTATCGTTGGCGACACCGAGGACGGGGACTTCGCAGACACGAAACTGTCCGCGGACGAAATCGCAAAGCAAATCCGGTTCTTCGGCGAGGACGAACCGCTTCCTCCCCCAGAATTCCGCGTCATCAGCCTGTGAAAACTTTATCGAAGAAAGTTCAACTTATTCTCCGAAAAGGACTTGCGTTATTCCGAAGCCATGCTTTAAGTAATAACAGCCACAACCATAAGGAGAAACAAACCATGAACACCCCGATCCTCTACTTCGCCTACGGGTCGAACTTGAATCCGAAACGCATCACCCGCAGATGTCCGACAGCCGCGACATTCAGAACGGCCAAGCTCAGAAACTATCGTCTTGTCGAACGCCTTTACGCAGACATCGACTACGAAGAAGGCGCTGTGGTCCACGGCGTCCTTTACTGCATCAGCGAACGTGAACTGAGCGTCCTCGACACCTACGAAGGATGCCCGCGAATCTACCGCAGAATCTGGATTGAGGCCGAATGCAACGGGGAGAACTTCGTGGCTGCGACCTACGAGATGACGCCCGAAACAAAGATCCTTCGCGCAGGTCAGCCGTTCCCAGAAGACTACAGAAAGATATGCTCTGTGGGTGCGGCCTACCACCGCATCCCGAATGCATTCCGCAACAACAAAAACTTCTTCCTTCCACTCAACCTCAAAAGGAGCACAAAAAAATGAAAACTGTCAAACTCGTCGTCTACGGAACACTCATGACCGGAGAAGGCAACCACCGCCTCTGCGCGAATGCCAGGAGTATCACGCCCTGCACAATCGTGGGGACACTCTACGACACGGGCTGGGGCTTTCCCGCCTTCGAACAGGTCGGAGACACGGTCGTCCACGCCGAACTCATCGAAATTCCGTTCGAGGACTGGAGACGTGTGGACTGCCTCGAAGGCTACCCCAGGCTCTACGACCGGAAGCTTATCCAGGCGACGCTCGCCGATGGAAGCGTGGACACCGGCTGGGTGTACATCATGAACAACCTTCCTACTCAGGCGAAGGTCATCCAGTCCGGGGACTGGAAGAAGCGGAGGGAGGTCGAATGAGGGCGGTCAAAATCGATCCGGCGAACAGAACCATTGAGGAAATCGAGCTTGCCGTCGACCCGAACCGGAGCTTGTCTGAGCTCCGGTCGATCATCGGGGCAGATGAACTTGAACTCATCCCACTCGACAAAAGCTTCAACCTGCTTGCCGACCTTCACGGGGAACAGAAGCCGAGCTTCGGTTTCTGCGACCTCGACGAGCCCGTGATACACGGCGTGGCCGTCGTCCTCGGCGGCACTCCGCGTCGCCTCAGGACACTTCACGAGAACAAGGCCAGCTTCGACATGATCGTTGACTGGCGTAACGAACAGGGAGCACAAAATGCCGAAACGTAAAGTCATCGTGACTGCACGGAAGGTTCAGCTCGCCTTCCTCATCAAGGCTGGCGACGCCGAGGCCGTCCAGGCAGGAAAACTTTTTGAGGGGCGTCCGATCACCAGTCGTGAGCAGGCAGACGCCGAATTCTTTGCCCACCTCCCGGACAACCAGCTTCATGCCTTCCTGTACAGCAAGCAGACCATGAAGATTTGCATCCACGTCGAAGAAGTTGAACTCAGATCAAGGAGAAAACACAAATGAAAATCAGAGTTTGCCGTCGATGCAGAACGCCCGTGAAGAAATCGTTCGTGGTGGGCTATCCGTGGTTCTGCCCGGAACACTACGAAGATTTGTTCGACTTCGAAACCGAGGTCATCGAGGTTCCTGACCGGAAGCCTCGCCATAAGAAGCACAAAGCAAGGAGGAGTAAATGAGCACGAACGCAGCAATCGGGATGACGTTGCCCGATGGAACAATCCATGCCGTCTATCTGCACTGGGACGGATACATCACTGATGGTGGAGCCGGAGAAACGCTCTTGGCACACTACAAAGACCGGACGAAGGTCGAGAAGCTCATCGCCCTGGGCTTCCTGAGCTCTCTCGGAGCCGAGGTCGACCCGGACCCAGCAACCCCGCACTCCTGGTCGAATCCGCAGCCAGGCGTCACGGTAGCCTACCACCGCGACCGCAAGGAGCCGCTTCAACCCGCAGTCGAGTTCAAGGACAAGGATTCATTCGCGGAAGAGGCGAAGAGTTGTTTGTGGGCGGAGTACGCCTATCTGTTCGAGGACGGTCGCTGGCTGGTGTGCGACCTCCACCTCAGCGCAAAGCCGTGGAAGTGGAAGGTACTGTCGGATGTTCTTGCGCAGAACGGCTGGAAGCTGAATGGGAAGCCGGTGGAGCTTTGAGTTTCGCTCAGTCATGCCTTTCTCGGAAACTCGCGCCAAACTGCGGCCCCGGTCAAACGGGGGCGCCTGTCGCGCGATGCCGGTTTGAAAATGGCGCAATCTAAACGCCTGGTCTATTCATATTTCGGCAACCGTCGCTCGCTTTCGGGGCAACGTGCGTTCTTGCAGGTCGGGTAGCATCGGCCTGGTCGTGGAGAAGAGATGAGAAACATTCTGTTCCCAAAACGTAGTGACCTATGGTTGATTTTTCAGGTTTCAGCGTTATATTATTGTTGGACTATTCACATCTATCATATGCCTCTGCTGGCAGATCAGGGCTTGAGAGGAGAAAAAATGACCAAATCTATAGAAGACCTGGAAAAAACAGCGTGTAAATACTGGCCGCAAGATATTGCCGAAGCTGTTGCCAAGACCAATCCTATCCCTTTGCTGGTGCAGACGCAGGACAAATTTTTAAGTATACTTAAATGCGCCGATGCAAATGCAATGGCATGGGCAGATGTTCTATGTGCGAACTCAACACTCAGCGCAAATCTTTTTCTCAAACACTTGTGTGTTCTTGCTGATATCGGCGGCGAGAGACTTCAGCGCTTTTCAAAAGACTTTTCGGGATTATTTCCAACCGGAAGTATAGAGTTCTATTGGAATGGTTCAACTCATGTATATACTTTTTCCACCACAACACCAGGATGGACGAATCAAAAACTCGGCATTGACAAAGACTCTCTTCTTGAAAAAAAATGTCTTTCGAATGAAATGAAAGACGTTATTATGCTGCTTCTTTTTGGAGGAACCGCAACAAACAATGACAATTTACCCGATGAATTGATTCAAAAATGTACGATTGGGACCTTGATTGGTCGCCCTCTCGAATTAGAAAATTTTGTTCGACAGCGTTATATATATGTTAGCAAAATTACAGGCGGCTCTACAGCAAATGACTGTGGTCATGCGTGTGAAGAATCATGTGTCTCAAGATTGAGGAATCTTCTGCCGGATTCTTATGTCATTGGTGGCCATAGTATTCCTGGGATTACCCAAAACGATAAGAATGAAACAACATTTGATATAGTTGTTTCAAACCCCAAAACACAACGTTCTTGTGCCATTGAAATCAGTTTTCAGGTAACAACAAATTCTGTAATTGAGCGAAAATCACTTTTGGCGAAAGAACGGCAAATGCTTCTTCACGAGAGCAACCATCGTGTAGCTTACATCATTGATGGATCAGGAAACTTTCAAAGACGCAATGCGGTATCAACAATTTTGATGTTTAGCGATTGTAGCGTGAATTTCTCGGATGCGGGTATGAAGGAGTTAGCTGACTTTATCGTGGAAAATTGTTGATGAAAAAGATTCGATTTATTGATTTATTTGCCGGAACAGGTGGGATTCGACTTGCCTTTGAAAAAGCTCTGCTTGAGCATGGTTATGAACCTGTCTGCGTTAAGAGTGCTGAAATTGATCCAAGGGCCTGCGAAACCTATGAATTGAATTTTGGTGTCAATCCACAATGTGACGTAAAATCTCTTGACAGGATTCCTCCTTTTGATGCTTTATTAGCAGGATTTCCTTGCCAGGCTTTTTCGTATGCTGGCAAACAATTGGGGTTTGCAGATACACGGGGAACATTGTTTTTTGAAGTTGAACGAATATTAAAAAAATATAAGCCATCCTTCTGTTTTTTGGAAAATGTTCGCGGGCTGACAACCCATGATGGAGGCAAAACTTTTCAAACGATTCTGAAACATCTTTGTGATCTCGGTTATAAAGTTGAATATCGTCTTATTAACGCAAGCTCAATGGGGGTTCCGCAAAACCGAACAAGAATATATATTGTATGCACTCTCAATGTGACTCCTGTTTTAACGTTGGATAACGATCTCGGCGCAAGTGACTCTCATTCGTTTAAGTTACAAGAGCCGAATCTTTGGGATTACCAAAGTCCGAAAAAAGATAAACTTGTCAAAGATATTTTGGAAGATAACCCTGACTCATCTTTTGACTGTTCTGCATGGTTCTGTAATGCGCTTTCCAATGCAGTAAATGGCGATTTGAACCAACTACACGGCAAAAGGCTTATTGATACGAGACATGGGAATTCAATACATTCTTGGGATTTAGGTCAAAAAGGCATCTGCTCAAAGAAAGAAATATCTTTCATGAACATGCTCGTATCGAACCGTCGACGTCATGTTTTTGGAACACATCAAGATGGCAAGGCGCTTACGATAGAGCAAATCAAGACATTTTATCATGACAACGATATTGAACAGATTATTTCTTCTTTGCTATGTAAAGGTTATTTAAAAGTCGATAGCTCTGGGAGATATAATCCTGTTTGTGGAAATATGTCTTTTGAGGTTTTTAAGTTCCTTGATCCAGAAAGTATTTCAATCACGTTAACTTCATCTGATGCTAATAGATTGGGTATATATCATAATGGCAGGATTCGCAGAATAACTCCAAGAGAATGTGCTAGGCTTCAGGGTTATCCAGATTCGTATGTACTCCATCCACAAAATGCTTCTTCTTATAAACAACTTGGAAATGCGGTATGTGTGCCTGTAATCCAACAGGTTATCTCTAATTTGTTGTCTAATACTCCTGATGTGTTTCTCAGTGAAAAAAAAGGCCATAGCCAAACCTTTCAGTGATTTTGCCTAGGAGAGAAGTAATGTGCCAGATCGGACAGCAAAAGGATGTATCGGACTAGAGGCATTACGCACTCAGTAATATCTTTTTGATGTTCGTTTCATTCAGTCGGTTTATTTTTTCGTTCCCACCGTCTTTCCCGTCGCATCTCGGTATATTGTCCCGTTCCCTGTTGTCGTCGCGGCGTCAGAGAGCTTGCCTGTTTCATCACGATATGTAGTCTTGTTTCCTGCCTCGCTGGCGGTCCCTGCGGTCTTCCCATGAGCGTCGCGATAGGTCGTCTTATTCCCGCTCTCTGTGGCCGTTCCTACGACCTTTCCCGTGGCATCGCGGTAAGTGGTTCTGTTCCCGCTTGTGGTAGCAGTGCTGGTCACTTTCCCATGAGCATCACGATATACGGTTTTGTTTCCGTCTGTCGTGGCGGTTCCGACGACCTTGCCGTGGGCATCACGGATGGTTTCATGTTCGATACAGAATATGGCTGAGGTCAACAGAAGGAGAGAAAGGGGCAAGATTTTTCTTGTCATACGGTACATCCTTTCATTTTTATGTTGCTTCAAAAGAAGGATAGCTTGCTTGACATTTATTTGTTTCGGGGTATATTATTCCTCAAGCTTGTTATAACAGAATCTATACATAGGAGAACAATCTATGATTAATCTCGAAAAACTGGCACCTATTCTCAAGGCATATAAAGATGACTTCCAGAACAACTGGAGAGACGAAGTATATAAATGGAACGCCGTCAAGTGGTTTCAGCACAATTGGAATATTAATGCTGAGAATTTCGGAGAAATGTTCAACTATGCCACAGAAAAACACTACAATCTTTTGTCTATTGCCCATTCCTTCCCCAGAGGAATGATTATTGATTTTGCTAAGGCCGATGATAGTGCTACTAGAGAAATGTTTCGTGCTTTGTTCGATGATTCTGCAAAGATCGTAGACCGGATTGAAGCGTTCCAAACTGCAGCGAATGTAATGCTCGCAAAATATGGTGATGGAAGGTGGAAAAATCACTATCAAAACACCAATGCTATCAGCACTTATTTGTGGTTAAAATTCCCGAACAAGTATTATATCTATAGATACGAGTATTGCAAAGAAATTGCTCAGGAAATAAATGAGGATGCAATTCCAAAACGAGATGGGAAGCCTAAGAATGTTTCTGATTGTTATAGCTTTTATGATGAAATACGAAACATTCTAAAAAACGACAGTGACATCAAATCTCTCATTCAGCAGTCGTTGGATTCTGATTGCTATGAGGATTCTGAACTTGTTACGACCACGGTTGATTTTGTGTATTATTTCTCCACCCGTTACAACAAATGGGGTCCACTAGATTATACTCCGGGGCTGAGTGTTCAGGATTGGCAGAATATACTTCAGGATCAATCTGTGTTTACTGACCATTCTCTCCAAATAATGGCAAGAATGAAAGATATTGGTGGGCAGGCAACCTGCAAACAGCTTTCTGCAAAATACGGAGAAGAGAGTAATTTCTATAATTCCGGCTCATCTGCCTTGGCACAACGAGTTGCGGAGAAAACGCACTGTCCCATATATGAAACGGATGACGACAAAAAGAAGTGGTGGCCAATCCTGTACACAGGAAGAAAAGCAAAAAAGAACGAGGATGGCGGTTTTATCTGGAGATTAAGACCAGAGCTTCAAGATGCCCTTGATATAGTAGATTTGTCCGGCGTTCCTTTGTATGCTAAGACTGTTCCAGAAGATAGAAGTTCTGTTCAGGGATATTGGTGGCTTACGTCCAATCCTTCGATTTGGAGTTTAGCCAGCATGAAAGTCGGAGAAGAACAATTTTATACCCTTTGCAATGATAATGGTCACAAAAGACGTGTGTACCAGAACTTCCTGGATGTAAAACCGGGTGATGCAGTCATTTGTTATGAGTCGACTCCTGCTATGAGAATAAGTGCGTTGGGACAAATAACCAAAGCCAGCGATGGAACAGAGATTCGTTTTAAGAAAACGGAAGATTTAATGTCACCGATTAGCTTCTCTGAAATCAATGATTGCCAAGAACTCCAAAACATGGAGTTTATCAAGCAGGCATATAGGGGAAGTCTTTTTAAGCTCACAAAAGATGAGTATGATGTTATCATGGATATCATCCGCGAGGCAAATCCTGTTCGCCGAGCAGGCAAAACAGATCTTTATTCTGATAAGGACTTTCTGGCGGATGTTTACATGGATGAACCGGACTATAAGAGGTTGCGTGGTCTTCTTGATGAGAAGAAGAACATCATCCTGCAGGGTGCACCGGGTGTGGGAAAGACTTTTGCCGCAAAACGGCTTGCATATTCCATTATGGGCGAGAAAGATGATTCGCGTATTAAACTGATTCAGTTCCATCAAAACTATTCGTATGAAGATTTCATCATGGGATATCGGCCTAACGAGAAAGGCGGATTCCAGCTGGAGTATGGCGTCTTTTATCGTTTCTGTAAAATGGCAGAAAGTGATCCTGACCCTAAACGCAAGTATTTCCTCATTATCGACGAAATCAATCGTGGCAATTTGAGTAAGATTTTTGGTGAACTCCTCATGCTCATGGAGAACAGACATCGGAATGATTTTGCTTCACTTGCTTACACTGGAGAATCCTTCTCCGTTCCAGAAAACCTCTTCATTATCGGCATGATGAATACTGCTGACAGAAGCATTGCAATGATTGATCATGCGCTGCGAAGAAGATTTGGTTTTTTCACCATGAAACCTGCGTTCGGAGCAAAATCGTTTGTCAAATATCTTGACAGTATTGGAAGCGCAAAGCTAAACAAATTGATTTCGACAATTCAGGAATTGAATGGAGAAATAACAAAATCCCTCGGAAAGGGATTCGTAATCGGACATAGCTATTTCTGCGAAAAAGACAAAAAAGAATTAAACGATGATCTGCTTGATTCCATTGTAGACTTTGAAATCATCCCAACTTTAGAAGAATACTGGTACGACGATACGGATAAGGTTGATTATTGGAGCAAACAACTGAAGTCTGCAATTCATTAACTACTCACACGCCCTTCCCACGGACTATGGCAATGTCGGACACTAGTTTCATCCCGCTTCGAAACGTCTATTTCATGTTAACTTATGCGTTTCGTTGTCTTAGACAGGCTAGTTACGCAGATTTAGATGCAAAGGAGTTTCCCGATGCAAAGAATCTCTTTGCGGCAATTTTGGGCAAGGGTGTAGCACAGGCGGTTAAACAGGGGCTCTATCGAGAATATATAGAGAAACGAGAAGCATCTCCCGTTGTTCGTGGAAAATTGAATTTCCCAGAAACAATACGAATCCGTTGCCAGAACAAGCGGGATGTCTTTTGCGAATTTGATGATTTGTCCGAAGACAATCTCAGTAATCGGATTTTAAAGACGACGCTGGTTTTTCTCCTGCGAGATAAAACCATAAAACCAGATTTGAGAGAACAACTGAAGAATAATCTATTCTATTTCGGTCAAATAGGAGAGGTTAATCCTACCCAAATATCGTGGTCAACTATCCGTTTCCAGCGAAACAATCTGATTTATGAGATGCTTCTCAATATCTGTTGGTTGTTTCTTGATAAAATGTTACAGATAGATGATCAGGGGAAATATACTGTTGCACAATTCCCGGAAGAATTTCTATTTAACCTTTATGAAAACTTTGTTTATGAATACATCAAGCAAGACATAAAAGGGACGCCCGGCTATGAGGAGCTTCAAGTAAAACATGGTTCTTCCTTAAAATGGCGAGTATCGGAAGACCAAATTGAGAACGAGAATCTGCCCACCATGATTACCGATATAATGCTCCAGCAAGGTACAAAGACGCTTATCGTTGACACAAAATGTTACCGCGAAATCTTCCAGCAAAATCTAAATAAAAAGACTCTTCGCTCTCAGCATCTGTATCAAATCTTCGCCTATGTAAAAAATTGTGGTGTTGAAGGGGCTTCTGGCCTTCTTCTGTATGCAGAAACAGCCAATGAGCGAATTGATGACAAGGAAAAATTTCAATTCAATATGGATGGCAACACGATTAGTGCAAGGACGTTGGATTTGAGTTCGGATTTTGAATCCATAAAAGATCAGCTTAAATCAATCATAGATGACTCGTTTTTAGGCTAATATTGATGGAAAGGCTTGCATCCATGTTGATTGATATTGAAGAGATTCCTTGCCTTCATGAGTATCTTACCGAACAATCAAGCGAAGATACTAGACGGTTTCATCTGTTTTTATCGCGAGTATCCGGAAAACGGCTTATTGACGTTTGCCGGACACTCAATGAAAACAAGTATTTCGACTGGAGTCAATATGTTGATCGTGACGAATTGATTCAAGCGCTCGAACAAGAATTTAATATAACAATTTCCAATAATAATCCCGACGAACCGATGACTTACTTCAACATGTTCTCGCTTATAATGGAGGCAAGGCGTAACGGGTAGACTCTTTTTGCAGCCTTAGAAAAACAGAGAAATACCCTTGGAGACTGAGCTCGCGCCAGTACGACCATCGGATGGTGAGGCGGAAAGCGTTTTTGCAGTAGCCAATGCGTTCAAACTTTGCCCGCGGGCTCATTTTCGATGTTGCCGCGAGTGATGGCGGTCACGAATGGATTCCGCGCGACTTGCAAATCGCCTCGTATGCGTTGTTGATTTTCTGCATCTGTATTTTTGCATGTTCAATGAGGGAGGCAGACAGGCCTTTTGCCGCAACCTTATCCGGATGAAATTCCTTCGCTTTGGCCCGCCAGCAGCGTTTGAGTTCCTCGTTTGACGCATCTTTCGTGCAGCCGAGCGTTGCATAGCACTGGTCCAGCGTCATGCCGTCCGCCACGACGTCATCAGCGAAGCGGCTCCGCCCGCCTGCATTGTCTGAATCACGTCCGGACGAGGACGCGTGTTCGGCGTTTCCGGAAAACTCGGACGAACTCCCCGCAAAGAAATGCTGCAGGAAACCAGGCAGATTCAACTCTGATTCCGCGATTGTCAGCAGAATGCGTTCATCCTGCGTGAGTGAAT
>JAEEGG010025413.1_pt1 | contig 11401 bp, 10 predicted proteins | sample 9134161 | NCBI WGS metagenome assembly JAEEGG01 (sample SAMN16246543, study PRJNA631951) | gut metagenome | biome: gut microbiome; feature: rumen; material: CR-attached | host: Bos | place: Iran: Karaj | collected 2018-10 | reverse complement strand
GCCGTCCCTTCCGGTCAGGCCGTCCCCGGCGCTGTCCGTGATGATGAAGTCGTAGCATCCCTCCTGCAGGCAGAAGGTGTCGCGGTATGTGGTGGAGAAATTCAGCGGTTCCGGATTCTTCGCGATGGTGTCGCCGGACGCTGTTTTGAGTATCCAATGCGTTTGTGAGGGATAATAGTCTGTCCTGACCTCCCAGCTGGCTGATGCGCCACGGTGGTATGCGAAATTGCTCCGGAGGGTGTCGTTCGCGCTGTTCGCGTCACCCTGGAATGAGACCCATACAAGCAGGCTGTGCATCCCTTCGGCAAGGCCGTGCAGTGTATCGATGACCACGGTGTCAAGGCTGCCATATTTCCAGTTTCCTTGCCGTGTGATGCTGCGTGGTGGGAGGGAGTCCAGCATGTAGTGTATCTGAATGTCGGTGACAGGCAGGTTGCCGTTGTTGCTCCAGCATACGGACGGCTTCAGTGTCATGCGGCATTCCTCCACATCGGGTTGCAGCAGTTCGAGCAGCTGCACGTCGGTCTCATAGTCGGAGGAGTCCGGGTCCAGGCCGTTGAGCATGGTCGTTCCGGTTTGCAGGGGGTCAAGCCAGTCCTTCAGCCGTTGTCCGGCATTGGGGATATCTCCGCTCTCCCATGAGTAGGCCAGTTTCCCGAACACATCGTATCCCTCCTGGTACAGGCAGCTGGCTGTGCCGCCGTCCAACTGTCCGATCACCTGCTGCTGCGCGTTGAAGAGCCCGCATCCTGACGAGCCTCCTTCGGTGGTGCCTTTTGACCAGAAGGGGACCTTCCAGTGGGTGTTCCCGAAGGATTCCCCATTGTTGTCGCTTTCGGCAAGTTTCTGGTTACAGACAGATATTTTCTTAACATCTCCGGAGGGATGGTGTATGCTTACGGCGGAGGATGCCGCCGTGTCGTTGCAGTTCCATCCTGCGTAATAGGTGTGGAAATAGGTGGGTGGGGTGCGGCTGAGTTTCAGCAGGGCGAAATCGGAGTCGTAGTTTTTGGCCACCACGGTCGCACCGGTGATTGAGAAGCCCTCCTGATATGTGGAGCTCTGGCAGTTGTCCGCCTCATGCTGGAAAATGAACACCATGTTTGATGCCTGGGCGGTGTTTAGGCAGTGGTATGCTGTCAGCAGGTAAGGCGTGCGGTCCCTGGCGGTGTTGTTGACCAACGTGCCGCTACAGAGTATTTTCGAGCCGTTCAGGATCATGCAGACAGCCCTCCGGGCCTGCTGATAGCCATCACCCTCCTTGCAGCGTATGTCGATGTTGCACCTCCCTGAATTCCCGTATTTCCCTTTCTGGAAAAAGAAGTCCTTGTATCCGTGCACAACGGTTGAAATCATGATTATCGGCTCATCGTCCGTCGTGGGCGGCTCGCGGTATTCCAGCACAATTTGGCCGCCGGGCAGCAACGGGGTGGCGAACCCGCCCCCAGGCAGATGGTTTGCGGATGTGTATGCGCCTGAAATGTGGCTGTGGTCGGCGGTGTATATGTGCAGTGTCGCGCCTTCTGGTAGGTGGAACCGTCCGAACTGCAGGTTTATGGAACAGGCCGAATCGGAGCGGAGCCCAAGCCGCCAGAGCCTTCCGCCGTCGGGAAGGTTCTCCCACAGGCCAGAATTGAGCGTGCTCAGCTGCACGGGAATCTCCACGCCGAAGGTGTATTCGCCCCGTTTGTCCGCCTCCGCCTCCATTGTGCGGGCCGCCTCCATGTCAACCGCCGGCATCACTTCCGTCGGGACGATGGGGGATACGGCATGTGTGAAACTGTAGGGAAGGCCCCCCTCCTGTCCGCGGAGTGGGAGGAGTGTGCACAGGAAAAAGAGCAGCGGGATCAGGGATCTCTTATGCATGACGCTTCGGGTTTATTCCACGCTCCGTTGCCGGAAGACTTCAAAAAGCAGGATTCCGGTGGCGACGGAGACGTTCAGAGATTCGATCTCCCCGGTCATCGGGATGCGGACGCTGCGGTCGCAAAGTTCAAGTATTGCCGGGCTTATGCCTTCCCCTTCGCTGCCCATCACCACGCACAGCGGCTTGTCGTAGCTTTGTCCGTAGTAGGCCGCCTCCGCCTTTTCCGTACAGGCGACTATCTCAATTCCGCTCTCCTTCAGGTATGTGAGCGTTTCCGGAATGTTGTCGTGGCGGCATATTGGGATTTTGTGCAGTGCGCCGGAGGAGGCCTTCACCGCATCCTCGTTGATTCGTGCCGTGTTCTTTGCCGGAATTATGATTGCATCCACACCGGCACAGACGGCGGTGCGTGCGATTGCGCCGAGGTTCCGCACGTCGGTCACCTTGTCAAGGTAGAGCAGCAGCGGCGTTCTGCCGTTCTCGAACAGAAAGGGGACAATTTGGGTTATGTCCTCGTACTGGATGGGCGAAATCAGGCAGATCACTCCCTGGTGGTTGCCGCGTGTCAGGCGGTTGAGTCTTTCGTTCGGAACATATTGGAAGGGAATGCCCTCCTCGCGGACATATTGGAATATCTCCTGAAACCGCTCGCCATAAAGCCCCTTGCGGAACAGGATGCGGTCGATGCTCTTGTGCGCGTGCAGAGCCTCCAAAGTCGGGTGCAGGCCGTATACCAGCAGATTGCTTTTGGGTTGCTTGTGCATCATTTTCAAAAAAATTATAGGATGTTTGCCAGCTGCTCCTTAATCTTCTCCAGCTCGTCCTTCATCTTGACGACCCATTGCTGGATTTCAGCCTGACAGGCTTTTGAACCCAATGTGTTGATTTCCCGTCCTATCTCCTGGCTGATGAATGCCAACTTCTTGCCGTTAAGCGGCTCCTTCATGGTTTCAAGGAAGTAGGCGCAGTGTTTGCGCAGCCGTACCTTCTCCTCTGTAAAGTCCAGTTTTTCAAGATAGAAGATTATCTCCTGCTCCAGCCGGTTCTCGTCAAAGTTCTGGAACTGGTCGCGGTTGTCCGCAAGCGACTTGTACAGCCGCCCCTTGATCTGGCCGATGCGGTTGTTCTCTAACGGTTCGATTTCGTCCAGATAGTCCAGAATAAGCTGTATGCGTTTTTTGAAATCCTCAGCCAGCGCGGCACCCTCCTCACAGCGGCTTGCCACCGCTCGGTCACAGGCTTCAATGATGGTGTTTTCAAGCTGTTTCCACAGGGTGTCATCCAGCTCGTAGTGCGGGGATTCTATCACATCAGGCATTTTCATTACGATGGAAAGCAGATCCTCATGGATGCCCAGCTCGTCTGAAATTTCACGGAATGTCCGGTAGTATTGCTTTATTAGCTGCTTGTTGATGTGTGGCGCTTCCGCTGTCTCCTTTTTGTCGATGGAGACGGAGCATTCAATTTTCCCCCTTGAGAGCCTCTCCATTACCAATTGGCGGATTTCATTCTCTTTTCCCACCTCCTTCAGCTCCGAAGGCCATTTCAGGGTAAAGTCAAACTGTTTGGAGTTGATGCTTTTGATATTGACTGTCAGTATGATCGCTTCGCCTTGCAGGGTGCTGCTTCCGAAGCCTGTCATGGATTGTAGCATATCTGTACCCGTTATAGATTTTCTGCAAAAAAACTGAAATTCACTTTGCCGTATGAGCGGTGCTGGAAAAAGTGGGGCAGTGTGTCAAACCGTTGTGTATGCGGATGTTCAATTACCAAAAAACCGTCCGGAAGCAGAAGCTGCTGCCCGAAAACCAGTTCCGGTATCTTGTCGTACTGCTCCCAGTCGTATGGAGGGTCGGCAAAGATTACATTGAACTGCTGCATGCAGTGGCCGATATAGGAGAGCGCGTCGGCTTTGACAGCGCGCATGTTTTCAAATTGCAGTGCGTTTGCGGTCCTGTTCATGAACTGGACACACTGCTGGTGGATGTCCACGGAAAGCACGGACAATGCGCCGCGTGCGGCGAACTCATAGCTTATGTTCCCGGTGCCTGCGAACAGGTCCAGCACACGTATGTTGTCAAAGAAGAAATAGTTGTTAAGGATGTTGAAGAGGCTCTCCTTCGCCATGTCCGTGGTCGGACGTACTGGCAGCCCTTCCGGTGCATTGATTTTCTTTCCCCGATGGTTTCCGCTGATAATCCGCATTTCTGTCTTTATTGGAAAAGCAAGTCGCAGTATCTGTGCTGGTCTTGCCGTAAGGTTTGGAATCCGTTGTCAATAAACTGGACGGATGGGAAATATTTCTGGATGGAGATGTAGATTTGCGAATCCTTTTCAACCTCCCCCCCCAACTGGACGTCAATTGCATCGGTGTCACCGAAAAGGGTGCGTGCGAATCCGGCAAAACAATAAAGGAAATCGTTCGGGCTGTTGAACGGGAAGCTGTTGGAACCGAGCAGCCTGTCATTGTCAGCGGCAACAATGTCCAGGTGGTTGCGCTCCACAAAAGCCACAATTTTCCGTCTCCCTTCCTGTCGGGCCAGCAGTTGCAGAAGCAGGTACATGCCGCTTTGCAGCCGGCATTCCGGATGGAGCAGCATGATCTCATGGTACAGGTTCTTGTCCCAGCCGGAGAGGTTATAGAGACCAAAGGGCTCCACCAGCTCCTCCACTGGAGTGAAGCGGTATGGGGTTGCGGTAAGCAGTTGCAGGTAAAGGTTCTTATCCGCCTCGTTATACAGGTGCTGCGGAATCTGGGTGTTGGGATGGTTGAAGCAGACCAGACGCATTTCACCGCCGGTCGGCCATTGTTTTTCCGCCTCCGACAACAGATGCATTTTCCCTTTCAGGGGGTAGTCCTCTTCAAACAGATGCTCTTCCACAGCCACCACCTGATGGCTTTCCGGCTCATATACGGCTATACAGAACCCCTCTTCCCAGCAGCGGATTGCCTTGCTGTGGGTTGGGAGTACCTCCGGTTTGTCGTCGTTCTTGTACCGAAAGGTAATCCGGGTGCCCATCTATTGCCAGTTGCCGTTGGTGGAGGCCTCTGTCAGTGAGCCCAGAATCAGGTCAATGACATTATCCTTGTAGTTGTAGTCAGGTCCAAGGAACTGTTTCTGCATGTTGCCGTAAAGCAGTTTTCCAAGGAAAGCCTTCTTGACGCGCGGGTCGTTGTCCAGGTTTTTCATGTATTGGGAGCGGAGCGCCTTGACTTCATATACCTGCACAGGAACATTTCCGGTGCGCAGGGTGTCTGCGGCAATCAGGAACTGCTCTTTCCCGGAATATGGTACAAGGTCGAATGTGTTGATGTCCAGGTTGGGGAGGGTTTTTACCATCTCCTCTTTCGCGTTCAGGACCACAGTGTCCCTTCTGACCAGTTTCAGTTTTATGGCCTGAGCCTCTGTCATGGAGTCGGGAACGTTGCCCTCTTTGACAACCACGCGCATCTTTCCGTTTTCCCAGAAATCCTTTAGTTGGTCGAAACTCCCTGCATACGAGCCTTTTTCGTTTTTATAGAAGGTTTGCAGGGTGCGGATGTCCGAAAGCTTTTGGATGACCTCGGCCTTCCGTGCTTCATACACTTCATTGAATTTCTCCGGTCGTGAAAGGGAGCGGTAAATCGCGACAATGAGTACGAGAATGACCAGAATCAGTCCGGCCTGAATCAGAACAAAGTTTTTATTTTTCATTTTAACTACTTGTTATTTAGTTTATTCAAAAAATTAATACTCTTACTTTAAAGTTTTCACATACAATTTGCAAATGTAGCAAAAAATCGGATACCAATTGGCGCATACGTTGGCAAAGAATCGCAGTGAAAATGCTAACCTGCATAAATTCAATTTATTTGTTTTTCAACCGGTGGATAATTTACCGAATAGTGCAGCCCGATGCTCTCCTTTCTTTGGGAGGCGGCGCGGATAATCAGGTACGCGCAGGCGATCAGATTCCGCAGTTCGCTCAACTCCTCGGTGAGGACGGAGCGTTTGTAGAGGTCTTCCGTCTCCTTGTAAATAAGGCTCAGCCGGTCGTATGCCCGTTTCAGGCGGAGGTCGGAGCGGACAATGCCCACGTAGTTTGACATCAGTTCCTGAAGCTCCTTGCGGGTCTGGGTCACCAGCACCATCTCCTCGTTGAATACCAGCCCTTCAGCGTTCCAGTCCGGCACTTCGTGACAGATGCTGATATCTTTTATTTTCCGGATGGCATCCATCGCCGCATTGTGGGCGTACACTATGGCTTCCAATAGTGAGTTGGATGCCAGGCGGTTGCCTCCGTGCAGTCCGGTGCGTGAGCATTCGCCTGCTGCATAAAGGTGCCGGATCGACGATTCGCCGTTGCGGTCCACAAGGATGCCGCCGCACTGGTAGTGCGCCGCCGGACGTATCGGAATCATATCGTTTGATATGTTTATTCCGAGGTCCAGACATTTGGCGAAAATGTTCGGGAATCCCTCCATCAGCGCCCTTTTCCCCAGATGGCGGGCATCCAGATACAGGTATTCCGCCCCGCTGATTTTCATTTCATTGTCAATGGCGCGGGCGACAATGTCCCTTGGCGCGAGCGAAAGCCGCGAGTCGTATTTCTGCATGAACTCCTCACCCTTGATGGTCTTAAGGATGGCTCCCGCACCGCGCAGCGCCTCGGTGATCAGGAATGCCGGCTTCTCACCCGGATGGTACAGGCTGGTCGGGTGGAACTGCACAAACTCCATGTCGGCCACCTTCCCCCTTGCACGGTGCACCATTGCAACTCCGTCGCCGGTGGCTGTGAGCGGGTTGGTGGTGGTGGTGTAGACGTTCCCGCTGCCGCCGGTGGCCAGCAGGGTCACTTTGGCAAGGTAGGTCTCCACCTTTTTTGTTCGGGAGTCCAGCACGTATGCACCGTAGCACTCTATGTCCGGTGTGTGGTGTGTGACCCACTGCCCCAGATGGTGCTGGGTGATGATCTCAACAGCATACTGGTTTTCAATTAGCTCGATGTTGGGATGGTTGTGGATCTCCTCCAGCAGCCCACGTTCCACCTCCGCACCGGTGTTGTCCTTGTGGTGCAGTATGCGGAAGTTGGAGTGTCCGCCCTCGCGGTGCAGGTCGTACAGCCCGTCCGGACGTTTGTCAAAACGTATGCCGTAGCGGATTAGCTCCTTGATGCGTTCCGGCGCCTCAGTGATGGTCATGCGGACAGTCTCCTCATCGCAGATTCCTGCGCCGGCCACCAGCGTGTCCTGGATGTGCTTTTCAAAACTGTCGGTGTCGTATATGACCGCAGCAATGCCGCCTTGCGCGTATCGTGTGGAGCCTTCTGCGGCGTCCGCCTTCGTCAAAACGCAGACTTTTCCGTAATCCGCCACCTTCAGGGCGAAGCTCAGTCCGGCAATGCCGGAACCAATAACCAGAAAATCAACCTCTTTCATTATTGTAAAAATAATATGGTTCCAAAATACAAAAGTAACTAAAAATACGTTATCATTATTGGTATGAAGAAAGTATTGCCCATTGGGGAGATTGACAGGAGTTGGTCCCTTTTTCTTGACAGGGACGGTGTTATCAACGAGCGGATTGTGGACGGATATGTGCGGAATCCCGCCGAGTTTGTGATTTTGCCGGATGTTCGGGAGGCTATGGCGCATCTGCGACGGCGGTTCGGACGCATTTTTCTGGTGACAAACCAGCAGGGGATCGGCAAGGGCCTTATGGGCGTGCAGGATCTTGAGCAGGTGCACGGCTACATGGAGGCGGAGCTGGAATTCCCGTTCGACCGCATCTATTTCTGTCCGGAGCTTGCCGCTGCGAACAGTCCCTTCAGGAAACCGGAGATCGGCATGGCCCTGCAGGCGCAGAGGGATTTTCCGGATGTGGATTTCTCACGCTCTGTGATGGTGGGGGACGCGGTGTCGGATATGCTTTTCGGCGAAAAGGCGGGGATGTATACGGTCTTCATCCCCGGTGCCGCCGCTTCCTGGCCGGATGCCGATTTGCAATGCGAATCATTGTATGACTTCGCGCAGCGGTTGGAAAAAAGGACGCGTTAACGCGTCCTTTCACATGAGGGCGGAGAGACAGGGATTCGAACCCTGGGACCACAAACGTGGTCAACGGTTTTCGAGACCGCCCCGATCGACCACTCCGGCATCTCTCCAAAATGCGGCTGCAAAAGTAGTCATTTTTGGCATACGAAAACAGGGTGATGCGAAAAAAAATGGGAAAACCCTCCGAAGATGTTGGAGTATGTGCTATTTTTGCAGCGTAAAACCATAAATACAGATACAAATGAAAATAGCGGTGGTGGGCGCGACCGGACTGGTCGGCGGCAGAATGTTGAAAGTGTTGGAGGAAAGAGGCTTCGGCGGCCATGAGATTCTGGTTGCCGCTTCGGAGAAATCAGTCGGGAGGGAGCTGGCCTTTGCCGGACGCACCCTGACGGTGCAGCCGGTGGAGGCGGTGATTGCCCAGGCGCCGGATTACGCCCTGTTTTCCGCAGGCGCATCGGTCTCCAGAACCTATGCCCCGCAGTTTGCGGCGGTGGGGACCACGGTCATCGACAATTCCTCCGCCTGGCGCAAGGTGCCGGAGATTCCGTTAGTGGTGCCGGAAATCAATGCCGATGTAATCCGTCCGGAGGACAGGATAATCGCCAACCCCAACTGCTCCACAATCCAGATGGTGCTGGCCGTTTCGCGGCTGCATCTGCGGTACCGTATCCGCCGTCTGGTGATTTCGACCTACCAGAGTGTGACCGGAACAGGCCAGAAGGCCATCCGCCAGCTTGAGGCCGAAGAGCGGGGCGAACCTGCTGACATGGCCTACCCATACCCGATTCACCGCAACCTCTTCCCGCACGGCGGCGATTTCCAGGAGGACGGCTACACCACCGAGGAGCAGAAACTGGTGGATGAGACAAGGAAGATCCTGCGTGCCCCTGAGATTGCTGTCACCGCGACGGTGGCGCGGGTGCCGGTGGTCGGCGGCCATTCGGAGGCGGTGAACATTGAATTTGAGGAGGAGTTTGAACTGGATGAGGTGCTGCAGCTGCTCTCCGAAACACCGGGTGTTGTCCTGCAGAACGACCCGTCAAGGCTTTCCTATCCGATGCCGATGTATGCTGAGGATACCGATGCGGTTTATGTCGGACGGGTCCGCCGTGATTTCTCCCAGCCGAAGACGCTGAACATCTGGGTGGTCTCCGACAATCTCCGCAAGGGTGCCGCCACCAATGCCGTGCAGATACTCCAATATTTGTGTGACAGCCGCAAGTAGCCGCTAACCGCTAACCGATATCCTTCTGCGCCTCCAGCAGTGTCTTCCCCTCAAGACGGGCGGAATAGGTGCTTATGTCCAGTTCAAAGCCGATGATTATGAAGTTGGAGAGCATCTGGATGTATATCAGCAGGATGATGATGGCTCCGATGGATCCGAAAATGACATTGTAACGTGAAAAATGGGCGATGTAGGTGCTGAATCCCCAGGAGGCGGCTGTGATCAGCAGGGTGGCCAGAAAGCTGCCGGGTGAAAAGAAGTGGAACCCTTTCTGTTTTGCTGGAGCGAAGTAGTAGATGAGGGATATTATCAGAAACACAAGGAAGAAGACCGAAACCCATTTGGTCAGCACAAGCAGCCACATCGACTGGAACCCCTGTGTGGCCAGGTAGCGCATTACATGGCCGATGCCAAGCAGTGCGAACAGCATTCCAATAACAATCAGTACAATAACAACAAGCAGCAATACGGCGGTCACCCGTAGGGCAAAGCCGTTGCGGGTCTCCACGTGATGGTAGGAGGTGTTGAAGGCCATGATCATGGATATGATTCCCTGGGATGCGAAATAGAGCACAAAGAGGGAGCTCGTGGTAAGCCGTGTGCCGTTTTTCTCCAGCAGCCCGTTCAGGGTGCTGAAGACGAAATCCTGGGACTGTTCCGGCAGAAAGTCAAATATGAACTGCTGGACCATCGGGATGAACTCCTCGTAAGGGAGGTATGCGAGAATGGTGAACAGGAAGAAGATGAAGGGGAAAAGCGCCATAAAGAAATTATAGGAGATGGCCGAGGCCCGCTGGTTGAGCACCCCCTTTGCAAGCCCCTTCACGAAAAAGCGGAGCACATCGTATATGGGTATGCGGTAGAATCCCGGCAGTATTATGCGTTTCATTTTTCTGACGGGACGGCTGGCTGTCACCCGTGCGGCCGTCAGCCTTACTTTTTCTATCTTATCGGAAATCTGTTTCTTTAAGGCCATTCTGCAAGTTTTAGGATGCAAAGGTAGGCAAAAAACAAATATGAATCGGCGGGCATGTGAAAAAAACGCAGGATTATGCAGCTTCCAATGGAATTTGTATTCACTTTTTTGTTACTTTTGCACCTTTAAAACCAAAAATAAGATGTAGAAATCAGAATTATCTATCTGGCGGAAAAACAATCTGTTCCGACCTGATTGGATGTAAACGAAAGGAGTGCCTATGACGGATGCGATAAAAATAGGGAGATTGCAATGGATTCATATCCAGAACCCTACGGATGAAAACTTGGAGAAACTACAGGAGACATACCACTTTCATCCCCTTGACATAGAGGACTGCCGGAGTTACACCCAGCGACCCAAGATAGACGTATATGACGACTACTACTTCCTGATTCTGCATTTCCCGCATTTCGATAACCAGAAGAGGTATGTTAAGGCCAAGGAGGTGAAAATCTTCTGGGGCTGCGACTACCTGATCACCATCGGGCAGTCCCACTGGGTGGTTGAGGATCTGTTCAACTATTACAAGCGGAACCCGAGTGCGCTGGACGATTTGGTCTCCACCTCCTCCGATGCCATGCTCTATTCTATCCTTAACCGGCTGATGAACGAATCGTTCCTGCTGGTGAACCAGGTAGGGCAGGAGATTGACGAGCTGAACCGTGACCTTTTCGAGGAGAAGGCGGAGAAGACCATCGAAAAAATCTCCGTCCTGCGGAAGAACATTATCCAGCTGAACACCACATTCAAGCCGCAATTGAGGGTGTTCCACAAATTCGAATCCGGCGACATCAAGGGTTTCGAGCAGCGGGAGGACATGGAGGACTACTGGGGTAACCTGCTGGACCTCTACCAGAAGATGTGGGACATGATTGAGGATTTTGAGGAGCTGATCTCATCATTGGCCACCACTTTCGATTGAGTGCAGTCGCACCGCACAAACGAAATCATGCGAGTACTGACAATCATCTCCACGAGTGTGCTGCCGCTGACCTTCATCACCGGTTTGTACGGCATGAATGTCAGGCTGCCGTGGGGGGATGCGCCCTCCGCTTTTGTGGTGATTGTGCTCTTTTGTGTGGTGATAGCGGCATTCCTGATTTTCTTCTTCAACCGGAAAAAATGGATGTGAAGGGGAAACAGTATATCTGATTACATTTAATATATTATATAAACAAATAAATTTTATAAGATACAATGGGTGGTTTTTTTGGAACGATACAGCATCGGGATTGTGTAAGTGACCTGTTTTATGGCATTGACTACCATTTCCACATGGGGACACGGCGCGGC
>JAEEGG010025412.1_pt1 | contig 11401 bp, 13 predicted proteins | sample 9134161 | NCBI WGS metagenome assembly JAEEGG01 (sample SAMN16246543, study PRJNA631951) | gut metagenome | biome: gut microbiome; feature: rumen; material: CR-attached | host: Bos | place: Iran: Karaj | collected 2018-10 | reverse complement strand
ACAGCAGCAGCTTAGAAGAATGGAGAGCCGTACTTCTGCTATTATCGGCTATTGCCTCAAGTTGCCCGGACGTACTTGTGTACCCGGAACCTTTCTGACTCTCCTTTAGGAACCTGGCACCGTCGTACCGCGAGAGAACTCTCGTTTCAAAGCAACTGCCATGCCAGGTCGGCTCGAAATGGTGGATAGTAACCCAAGCATTTCGGCTGCAAAGGTACAAAGAAAATAGTTATTATACCAACATTTTCATAAAATTCTTGGTATTATAACCATTTTTCGGGGCAAAACTTGACATAATGTCAACTTTCACTTGATATTTCGTCAAGTCCTGATCAATGTCAGTAGAACACACTGGCACCTGTCCGGTAGGTCAGTTCTCTATCGAAAGCGATATCTTTCAGATAGATGATGAGGGATGCTAACCTCCCAGGGCGCATCCATCCTGAATCGCCTGGCAGAAGTCTCGGTGCATCAAGGGCGAGCTTACCGGCGAGAATGTAGCGGTTCTGCTGGCTACCTGTTGGCCCGCCAAAACTCTCAATACGGCCACGCTCCCAATGTTCTTCGTGCCATTTGAAGTATTCATTGAACTGTTGCCGTAGCTGCTGCTCAATGTTTGGTGTGTGGTCGTGCATGAGGTACGTCCGCATCAGATCCTGAATGGCGGTGTACATCTGCTCATCCTTTCGCCAGATTGCCATTGCCATAGTTCTACTGATAGGGGTATATATCCCATTCCTGAAGGGCTTCGTCCGGAGTATAGCCGTGCTCCATGGCGGTGGCCACCTCGGACTCTAAGCCGTATTTCTTCGCCATGGCCAGTGCTTCGTCCCTGGTGAACTTCGACGGTTCCTGGTGGTGACGGTACCACCACCGCCAGAATATTGTAATTACTTTCATGATTTCTCCCTGGTTCTAAGATAAGCATAAAGAGTTGCTTTACTAATACCTGTTGCTTTCGTTATCTCGACAACGGTACAACTCTTACTATCGTACATGCGCAACGCAAGATTCAACTGTTCCTGATCGATGGCAGGACGGCCACCTTTTCGTCCTCTGGCTCTGGCAGCTTTAAGTCCGTCCGCAGTCCGTTCACGGATAAGATCTCGTTCCATCTCAGCAACAGCGGCCATAACAGTAAAGACCATCTTCCCCATCGGTGATGTGGTGTCGATGTTCTCTTTAAGTGACCTGATATCAGCACCTAACTGGTGTATCTTTTCAACCAACTCAATAAGGCCTTTGACAGTACGGCCAAGGCGTGAAAGTTCTGTGACTACAACCACATCACCCTCACGCAGCGCATCGAGCAGCCGGGTAAGTTCCGGACGCTCTTTGCTGGCTCCACTGACTTTCTCCTGATAGACCCGTTCACAGCCTGCTGCAGTAAGCTGGTCTAACTGTCTGTCAAGTGACTGTCCGGCGGTCGAAACTCTGCAATATCCAATTATCATATCCTATTTTATAAATCTGATTTGCAAATTCAGCTTTATATACACATTGCCGTCGCTGCCTCGATACAGTTCTCCGAAATGATATCGGGTCCGGCTGGCTCTCTCAAACCGTGTGTTATAGTAAAGGTAATCTTCCACGTCGTTTCGATTATAGAAGTGATAACACACTATGTCACCATCCTTTTTGACAACCAAATAGCCACCGTTGGCGTCATATCGTCCTGTCCATTCCTTCGCTGGTGTCATTCCCAGGGCGGAGTCGAGCAACAAGACTTTCATCTTGTGTTCATAGAACGCCACAACGTCAGACCCCTTGAAATGGAACGGATTTTGAGCCGCTACCATCTCAACGGCCTCTTTGACGGATGATGTAGCATTTGGCATACTGTCACAAATGAGACAGGCAGCGATAAACTCCGGCATACATGTGTCGAGAAATAAAAGGTTGTTCTTGAATGTGGGATGCTCGATGTCATGGTAAACCATCTTATAGCCACGCTCCATGAGTGCGGCCATTCGTGGAAGGTGATCTGGTATAGAATTGATTTCTTCCATCTCGCCGTCGGACATTCCTGGCCCAACTACCTGATAGCAGATATTCGTTGTCTCGCCAGCATTGAGCAGCGTCGATGCACTGCCCAGCTGTGACTTAATGCTGAAGCCCAGCTCTGGTGTCATATTGGTGCGTAAATCATGAATGACAATATGAATATCTGCCTTATCCCTCGATGGGGCTTTTAACCTGGTGCAGCCGATCCGAGCCATGAAACACTCGGCACCAGGAACCTCAAATGCTCTCTTTGTGGTGTTCTTTATCGTGTCAAGCAATGCCTGTGACTCTTCCATGAACTTATCCATGGAAATAGTGGCATACTCTACCCCATCCTCATCAATGACAACAATATTCTGTTGTTTGTCAGGCTTGTACTCATACCGCTTGCTTTCCTCGCGTATGATACTGAGAATGGGATAATATAGGTCGAGCTTATTCAGGTTTTCATCCCCGGCATGGACTTTCCCTTCTCCAAGCAAACGGAAGAGTGCGTATATTTCACTCCACTCTCCCTTATTTCCAGTTATTCCCATACCTTAAATCAAACCTAATAACTTCAATTCCTTCTCTGCTGTGGCCTGAATGGCAGGAATGGCAACAGAGTTACCAAACTGCTTGTATGCCGAAGCATCGGCCACAACGATTTTGAACTTATCCGGGAATCCCTGCAGACGTGCCCACTCCCTGGGTGTCATCTTCCTGATACCGTCACGGTTCACCTCTCCCTTTATGTTGGTAACAGGTGTGAAGTTGGTAAGCCGCTTATCAATAAGCAGATTACACTCGCGTCCCATGCCGCCTACGACGATGGCATTTGCCACACCGTCAAGGTCTATTATCTTATAGCCGAAGCCATGGCCAGCAGCTTCGTGCCGGGCCTTGTGTCTTTTCAAGGTTTCGACATAGACCGTTGAAAGATAATACTTGACGGACACCTCGTTTTCTTCCATCACGTCGCGGAACTTGGGCCGCTTATCCCCTGGAGTGGTCGGCTCAGGATAATGGAAGTCCGCGATATCTATTCCGAGATCCTTGCGGAACCCTATAATATATATACGCTCTCTATGTTGTGGAACTCCGTAGTCCATGGCGTTGAGAATCTGCGGTGGCACCACGTTATATCCGGCATCATTCAGATGCTCCAGAATTGTCTTCAGTGTCCGTCCCTTGTCATGGATGGCCAGTCCTTTGACATTCTCCAAGAAGAAGGCTTTCGGCTGATGCCTGCGCAAGATATCCTCTATTTCAAAGAACAGCGTACCTCTCGTTTCGTCCTTGAAACCGAGTCTGCGGCCTGCCAATGAAAATGCCTGGCACGGGAACCCACCACATAAAACGTCAAAGTCCTTTGGTATATAACTTTTCGTAGATTCCTTGGTTATATCGCCAAAGGGCATTTCTCCATAGTTTGCCAGATAGGACTCCTGGGCCTTGGCATCAAACTCAGAGGAATATAAACATTTTCCTCCGAGGTTCTGCATGGCTATTCGGAAACCTCCTATGCCTGCGAAGAGGTCAATAAAGGTGAACTTCGGATTATCAGGAGCCGGGAACGGAACATCGAAGAAATCATGAAACAGGTCATACTCTAACGGCGATTCTGCCGCCATCCAGATCTGTTCGTCTGTCAGTTCTGCGTCGTTTCCGTGACGGAAATTCTTCCGTTCCAGGAACTCGCGGACTGCCAGGATGATTTCTTCCTTCCTGTCCTCGCCGATGCCGTCCTGATAATTGTGCAGATAGTGGCTCATTACCGCCATCTGATTTTCGTAGGAGGTCTCGCCATAGAACCTGATTTTGTGCCGTTGATTACATTCAACAGCTTCAGGAAAATCTGCCAATTTCATACTGGCAGAACCTGGCTCTTTTTTCTTTATTACCATATTGTCTATTATACGTGCTTTCTTACTTGTTTATGTCCTTTGATTTTCGGACGGATTTTCAGACACTCTTTCGAGATAAATCCATCCTCCATCCGTAACGATGGGCGCAGTCCGCTAAACCATCCTTTTTCGGACACTACCTCCAGTCCAGGTACTTCAGAACGAGTTCCTTGTTCCTGTCGTCGAGGTTGTAGAGATATTCCACAATGCTTTGATCGTCATTGTGGACGTACTTCATCATCATGTGGGCCACAAGTTCGTCGCCACCCCACTCCTTCCAGAATGGTTTGGCAAACTCACCGAACTTGTCCCGCTCTTCCTTCCAGTTCTTGGTCAGGTCGGCGGCAGCCATCAGGAGTTTGTAGATCTTATCCATAACTTGTAAGCGTTTGCAAATCTGCAAATCTGTGATTTTGCAAATTTCTAAAAACCTGCTGCTTCAAGTTTCTCCGTCATCCATTCCTCAAGTAATGCCTGCATCGGTACACCCTTGGTTGCAGCCATTATACGCAGCCTGTCACGAAGATCCTGACTGCAGGTAATGGAACGGTTACTCACTCTCTTTGTCTCTGATGGCTGGGTGGTGGCCACCTTGCTTTCCTTCGGCTGCTGAGCCTTGGGCTGCTGGGGCTGGGGCTGACTTCCGTTAGCCGCAGCGTTCAAACGATCATTCAAATCAATCATATCCGTATCTATTTTAATTCCTTGTAAACTTCGTCAAAGCAATGCTCAACTCCACGGGCTTGCCAGAAGTTCAGAGCATCAATCGTATTAAATCGGCTGTTGTCTCGATTGTTATCAAAGACCCTACTGTCTCTGATGCGAGCCGTCATGATACCGTAAGTATGCGTCCTGTCCCATGTCTTGTCTCTCTTCCGTCTGGCCTCTTCTTTGTCCTTAGGCGTACTCTCGTTTATCCTATTGGGGACAAAGATGAGTTTGGCGGTTTCATTTATCTGTCGCAAGACAGGTATGAACAGCTCCAGTGTGGCATCGAGATCATTGTCGCCGTATGTTATCGGAACGATAACGGCATCGGCCGCTTCAAAGACAGGCACCAGCCTCTCCGTTTCCATATTGCCAGGACAATCGACGAGAATCCATCCGTCCTGTTCTTTGAGGACAGGCAGCAGCTTCTGAATCTCGCCCTTGTTGTCATAATCAAAGATAGAATACACCTCCCATGGAAGTTTGTCATCCGGGCGCGACTCTTTGTCTCTCGCTCTCTGCCTGGCTATCGTTCTCTGAATGTCTGCATCGAGAACGGCCACATCTTCTCCTTTGTCGGTGAGATAGTGCGCAAAGAGGGTGCAAAGGCTGCTCTTACCGACGCCGCCTTTGATGTTGCTGAAAAGCACAAAGTGATTCTTGCTCATAATTCAATATATTAAATCGTTTGCAAATTTATAAAATTGCAAGTTTGCAAACAAATATTTTGAGTTAAAAATACACAAATGAGAAAAAATAAGGCCTGGCTTTTATTTTTGGGCCATAAAATAAGGCCTGAACCTGATTACATCAAAGTCAAGCCTTATCCTATCGCCAACGTCCTGTCCAGAGGCACAGATATGTCATTCATCCTCCTTTGGGAGTATTCCCAGCTCATCCAGAGCCTCATTGGGAGTTTTCCCGAAATGCTTCATGGCGATGGTAACATCTTCCTGAAGATAGTACTTTCGGGCAATCTCTACCGCTTCTTTCTTCGTGTACTCTTTCATATCTTATAGTGTTATTACTTCACGCTTTACCAGCTCCCAGAAACATTCACGGCAGGCCTGAGTGTCTGCAGATGCCGTGTGTGCATCACTGAAATCCTTGTTGAAGAGATGCCTGTAAAGCTCGATGAGCTTCGGCGACTTGTAGGGTGAATAGCCGGAACCGTGATAGCGTCCCGGCAACTTGCAGTAGTCGGTACTGGCCTCCATGGTGTCGTACTGTACCGGCTTGTCGGTGAGAGACAGTCCTGCGTTCTCTGTTTCCCTGGTAACGAATGACAGGTCAAAGCCGATGTTGTGTGCCACGATTGCATCAGCCTTTTCCCAGTCATAGACGAAAGCGGTCATCACCTCTTCAAGGGAAAGACCTTCCTCCATGGCCAGCTCCGTTGTGATACCGTGAATGGCACTCACACGGGCGGGAATCTCAAACCCTTCAGGTCTGATAATGTAACTCTCTGCAGACAGTTCATTATCCTGTTCGTCCGTCAGGATCCAAGATATCTGCACAATACGGTCGTTGAACCTGTCAACTCCCGTTGTCTCAGTGTCGAAAAACAGATATTTCTTTGCCATAGTTAATCCTCCTATCTTTTGAGCTGATTGATGTTTTTGTCGCTGACAACCTCGGCAAGCGTGGCCTTCAGTTTCGCCTCCTGGGTATCGTCGATCAGGCCGAGACCTCCGATGTGGTGACCGAGTTCCAGACAGATCCTTTCGGCAAGCACCTGGCGATTGTGCATGCTGCCTGGTTGGCCACCCATTCCGTAGCCAGGTACCTCGTCAGACATGGTTACAAACTCGTTGAAGGCATCCTTCAACCACGCATAGCCACGATGAAAACCTTCACCGGTGGCATGTTCCTTGGCGTACTGCAGGAGTTCGCCCCATTTCTCTTTGATATCCTTTTCTGTTGCCATAATATTGTTAATCTGATCTGCTAATAATTTTTATAAGATTCTCGCAATTTACACGGACAATCTCAGCGTCATCCTTTGCCAAATCACCTAAACGCTTCAGCACATCGGCGACGCTTTCTGGCACACGGATGGCCTTCGACTGTAGCTTTCCCTCTGGGTTCTTGGGCTTGCGGCCTGCGCCCTTGGGGTTCCTCTCTTCAGGGGGAAGCATGGCTTTCTCCTTTTCGCGGGTTGTGTATGCCGACAGCTGCTTTACGCCTGGATCTGCTTCAACCATCTCACGGTACTTTTCCTCCACCTCATTGGTGCCGTACTCATAGCCGTCATTCCATCCATGCCTGTAAATAGGATTCTTCTGAAGTGGGTCTGTTCCTGGACCTTCCTCTTCATCATCCTTGAAGTCGAACATGTCACCGTTGAGAACCGGCGCATGATGCCCTGCAGACATGAACTTCTTGACGTTCTCGTCAACCATGACCTTCCCTTCAGTCAGTTTGCCGACAATCCTCATTCCAGCAAGAGTGCGGCATCTGGAGAGAGCCACATACAACATTCCCGGCTGGAATATCGAGGTTACGTTGATGTTGACCTTATCATACGTCTGCCCCTGGCTCTTGTGTATGCTGATGGCCCATGCGAGCCTCACGGGGAACTGTCTGATCGTGGCCTTGACTGTTGACACAATCTTCGGTTCTCTCCCCTTTACGGTCTGTATCTCATATTCCTCAATGGTCCATTCGTTACGCTCGACTTTCACAGTCTCACCACCGTCAATCTTCACTGTAATGGAATCATTATCCAGCTGCTTGATGGTGCCGAATGTACCGTTGACCCATCGGCCATCAGGATCGTTGGTAATCATGATAACCCTCGCCCTGACGACAAGCTCCAACTCCTTCTCTGTCGGGTAGTCGCCGTCCGATGGTGTGCCGGTGTCAATGCTGACATACTTGCGCTTCTTGTTGTTCTTTGCCAGCATGCGCAGCATACCGTCATTGATGGCGTTCACTTCCTTGTTCCGTCCGCACAGTGTAACAGCCGTAGGATCTGGCTCCTTGGTGTTCAGAAATACAGACAAGTCGGGTATTCCCTCACGTATGTTGTCGAGGGCTGAGATATATTCTTTGTCCGTCTGGCGCATCGACTCCTGTAACTCTACGGTTTGGAGTCTGAGCTGTTGCCATTGAGGTGTCTCAAAGGCATACAGCATGTCATTCCACACGGTCTTGTACGCTTCCTCTTCGTCCTGAGCGACGAACGGAGGGAGCTGATAGAAATCGCCAACGACAATCACCTGTTTTCTCTTATCGTCGCCCTGAGTCTTCCACACATCAAGGATGGTGTTGGCGACATAGGCAAACAGGTCGGCGCGAACAGTCGATATCTCATCGATGATGAACACATCGATCTTGCGCAGTATTTCAAGACGCTTCTCATCGAGGCATCTTGTGCTGCGACTTCTTATAACGCCCTTGCGAGGCTTGAACAGTCGGTGAATGGTCGTGCCTTTCACGTTGAGAGCGGCAATGCCCATGAAGGCACAGGTGGCCACGTTGTAACCTCTTCCGGCACACCATTTCTTGATGTGCTCGACGAGGAAGGACTTACCGCTTCCTCCCTTGCCAGTGATGAAGAGATTCGCACCTCCCATGAAGTTCTTGAAGGCGGTGTCCTGTGACGGTGTAAGTACTGCTTTTGCCATGCTCTTTATTTTGGTGCAAAGTTACGAAGAATTTCTGAGACGGCCAGAAATATACGGTTAAAGATATCTAATTTAATTAGCGTACAACAAATTAAAATGTTAAACTTTCTAATTTGTGTACAGCAAATTAAGTTGCGGAACTTCTTTATCAAAAAGTTCGAGAAAAATTTGGTGGATTCAGGAATAATGTGTATCTTTGCACCCGGAAATTGTTTACTTTAACAATATTTCTTAATATATCGCCACCAGTATGCGCGCGTAAGCGCCACCCAGCCCGCGGCAGCGTCCGGCGGCAGCTCTGGCGAAAATGTTGGAACACCCTCTGGAGGATGGAGATCAATGCGTGCATCGGCAACGATGCACTTGGATGAGGGGTCGAGGGGACGCATCCAAGGGCGTCCCCCGTGGGGTTCGGGGCAACGCCCTGAGCATCCTCGATGAGAAACTCCTGAATGCCTCCCCCCAAGCCCGACCAAGTTCAGATTGATCAGCGGTTTTGTCCTGCCTCCGTCATCACCCTCCCTGCAAGTGCCTGACACCATCGATGGCAGTGCACGGCCTCACGGCTCAGGGAGGAGCGCGAAGTGCAACGAGTGCGACGGATGGCCGTGAGGTGCAGGGAGGGGTGTAAGGGGAGGGGTGCAGCCCCGCCCCTTCTGGAAGTGGGGTCCGGGGAGAAACCAAAAGCAGACATTCAAAGACATAAGATATGGCAAGAGACAAGAAAACGTCGAATGTTACCATCGACACAACTCCGGCAACGGAAGAAGTCCTGCAGATGCACAACCTCCGCAGTGCTGAACTGCGTCGCTGCAGTCCTAAGTTCGTCGAGATTGACATGCTGAGGTTTCTGGAAGTAATGTTCCGTCGCCCAGGTGACAAGGGCTGGCCGTTTGAAAGTGAGAAGTGCAAGGAATACCGCCAGTGGCATCAGAAGTACGAGGAATGGGCTAAAGGTCTAAGGGAATGGGTTGATAACGGTGGGGAAGAGGAAGAATATATCAACCGCTACAGCATAAGCTACAGCGACATTGCCAAGCATGTGTACAACCCCATCATTATCAACTTTGAGCCTCTTCGGGATGAATTAACTGGTGAGTTCATCCGAGACGAGGAAGGAGGCATCAAGACACGCACCATGCACTACATCGTCACAACGGCTCCTGATGATAAAGAGAGACTTTTGACCAAATTCGTGGCCAAGTGCCAGAATGCATATTTCTGCATTATTGCCCCCGTCCTGTTCCGAGGCTGGAAACGCAGTCTGAAGAACGCACAACGCTGCTTCGGTATCGGTGTTGACCTCGATCACGTTGACAGGCCGGAACTGATGCACCAGGTTATCGTCAACATGAGCAGGGTTATAGACGGCAAAAAATGGTGGCCGGTTCCGAACATCGTCACCAACAGCGGCCATGGCCTTCACCTTTATTTCCTCTTCAAAGAACCGGTGGATATCCATACGCAGGACCAACAGAACTTGATGAAGAAACTGAAATACGGCCTCATTAACAGGGTCTGGAACGTCAACAGCATTTATGGTCAAGTTTCGTCCAAGAGCAAAGTTGAGGACGTACAACATCAGGGCATCACTCAGGGGTTCCGCACACCTGGCTCTCTCACCAAGTTCCAGAAGATGGTGACTTCCTTCGCGGCAGAGAAACAGGTGTACTACACTGTCAGGGAACTCAACGAGTTCGTATCATCGACTTCTAAGTATAAGCTTACAGACAACGAAGTCGATGCTCTTGAAAACGGCAAGCCGTATGATCCGAGCAGGACGAAACTTGAAGTGGCCAAGGAACTGTGGCCAGACTGGTATGAGCGGCGCATCCTGAAGGGTGAGCCAATCAGGAAGTGGGAGCCTGAAAGACGGCTATACAACTTCACCAAACGGCTTATAACAGATGACCAGTCGCCGATAGCTGTCGGCCATCGTTACTACTGCCTGAGAATGCTCGCCATCATAGCGGCAAAATGCAAGGTTCCATACAAGGAACTGAAGAGGGATGCCCTGGAACTGGTTCCGCGCATGAAGGCTCTTGCAGATCCAGATGACAAAAAGACTGTATTCCATGACTCTGACGTAGAGAAGGCTCTTCACTCATACTTTGAAGAGGGTTCTCACATGGCCAAGTGGGACACCATGCTCGAAAATACAGGCCTTGAACAATTCTACGGCTCTTATTACCGAAAGAAAACAAAGGCGCAGAAGAAAGAAGAAGCTGAGAAACGTCAAAAACAGTGCGACCATCTTGACGATGCCAGGATGCTGAGAGACAGGCGCAGGAAAAGAGCCGGACTTCCGGAATGGAGGAATAACGATGGCCGTCCAGTCGGAAGTCTGACACCGCCAGAGAATAGTACTCAGGCGCAACTTGTCAAGGAGTGGCGTATGGCTCATCCTGACAGTACAAACAAGTCACAATGCGTGAAGGATATCAAGGCTTACATTGAATCCTTGAAAACCGGTCTGACGGTAGAGGAACAAAAGCAAATGAAGATTATGGGAACTACCGTTGCCAAACTTCATATCGGCAGGAACTCCGTCATCAAGTGGTGGGATGTCGTTGAGTACGAACAGTTCAGGCAGATGCAACAGGAGATTATCGATGATATCACTATGGATATCAATCGAGGTGCTGGTATTATGGATGATCCATTAAAAAGCATATAAGGGCGGGCTAAACACTCTCCATATATTCCGAGTGACGGCACGATGTGCAGCCCTTTACCAGTCGCAGGCTCCTTCTGTGGTGCTGAACGCTACGGGACTCATGCGCCGTCCCTGTACCCTTGCTTGTTAATTCCTTTAACAGTTGTATAGATAACAAACTGTTAATGAAATTAACATTAAGCGGAATCGACCAGCCAGCATCCAATCGATGTTATCAACATCGCTGTGGCCTTGTCTGCTCTCGATTGCTTGACGTGTTCGCAAATTTGCAGATTTGCAAAATTATAGATTTGCCAATTTGCAGATTTACGAAACACGGATACACGAACTACATCATCCGTCATCCGCTCCACCTGTCACATACTTCGGCAAGAGGGAGGATGGCGGGCACCTCCCACATGCTGAAGTATGCACCAGGCTCCACTGCTGCCAGCTGATGCACTTCGTGAACTTCCCACACGTATCAGCCTGCGCAGTCCGCTCAATTCCAGAATTAC
>JAEEGG010025410.1_pt1 | contig 11402 bp, 10 predicted proteins | sample 9134161 | NCBI WGS metagenome assembly JAEEGG01 (sample SAMN16246543, study PRJNA631951) | gut metagenome | biome: gut microbiome; feature: rumen; material: CR-attached | host: Bos | place: Iran: Karaj | collected 2018-10 | reverse complement strand
AGAGGGAATCACGACACCAACATCGAGGAGTATCTTCCTCCGGAGGTACATACCGCCCCTGCATCCGGACTGAAGATCGGGGATGTGGGATTCATCCACGGCCACACCTGGCCTTCCGCGGAGGTCATGTCGTGCGATACTCTGGTACTGGCGCACAACCACCCCGCCATGTACTTCGTGGACGGGGGGAAGAAGCAGACCGCGGAGCCGTGCTGGCTCAGGGGGAACTTCGTATCAGGAGGGGACAGGTACCTGGAGCACCCGAGGTCGTTCATCGTGGTGCCGGCCTTCAACCGCATACTCGGCGGATCGCCGGTGAACGCGGAGAACGGGGAGTTCCTGGGCCCGCTCATGAAGCCTGAGTTCATGGACCTGGACGATGCCGGAATCTATCTTCTGGACGGGATCTATCTCGGCAAGAGGAAGGACAACCTCGTGAAATGCCGCCTCAGCTCCAGATACAACAGGGACTGAGCCAGTCATCCTTTTTTGAATAGAAGAAAAAATAGTAAGAAGGGGGTTTTACCCCCTGTTTATCTCAGTTGCGGGAGATCGTCTCGAGGACCTGTCCGTCCCTGTTCTTGATCACAGCGGTCAGAGGCATCTTACCGGGCAGGCTGTGGGTTGCACAGGAGTTGCACGGGTCGTATGCCCTGAAGGCCATCTCGACCATGTTCAGGAGACCGGGGGAGACCTCGAAGTTGTGGATCAGACCCTTCGCGGCGTTCCTGACATCGATGTTCATGGAACCGTTGTTGTTGGTGGTACCGACAACCAGGTTGCATGCGGTAACGATGCCGTTCTCGTCGCAGGTGTAGTCGTGGGTCAGGGTTCCTCTGGGAGCCTCGACGCATCCGACTCCGCGTCCTCCGGGGACGAGGTCTGTCTGCTTGATGTCTCCGTTGAGCAGGTCCTTGTGCTGAGCGTCCTCGAGGGTCTTCTCAGCAGCGTAGAGCAGCTCGATTACTCTTGCCCAGTGGGTCGCCAGGGTGAAGTGGACGGGTCCCTCGATTCCGAGGTCCTTGAAGAATCCACGGTACTCCATGAGCGCGTCGTGGGCGAGCGGGGTGGAGATGTCCTTACAGACGTTGAGCCTGGACAGGGGGGTAGCTCTGTAGATACCGCTGTCGGGGCCCGCGTACAGTCCCTTGTATCCGATCTTCTTCAGGTAGGGGAACTTCTCGTAGGACCAGGGCTCGGCTGCCTCAGCGATGTTGTCGAGGTAGTCGTTGGGGTCGTACTTAGCGAACTCGTTACCCTTCTGGTCGACGACCTTGACGGGTCCGTCGTGGAACTCGAGGTTGTCGTCCTTGTTGACCAGTCCCATGTAGTAGGACTCCTGGTAGTACAGGTCGGGGTTCTTGATGATGTTGACGTAGTCCTCGTTGGACAGGACGACATCCTTCAGAACCTGCATGGAGGTCTTCGCGAAGTTCACGAGGTTCTCCGCATATCCGACGATCTCCTTCTGCTCGGCGGCGTTGATTCCCTTGGTCACTCCGCCGGGAACTCCCATGACGGGGTGGGTTGCCTTACCACCGATGATTGCCTGGATCCTCTGTGCCTGGGACCTTGCCCTGAGGACTGCTCCTCCGAGCTCGAGTCCGACACGTCCGACGACTCCCAGGACGTTCCTCTCCGCGGCGGGTGCTGCGGGTCCGCACACGAAGTCGGGCGCTGCCAGTGCGTAGAAGTGCGCGATGTGGCTGTGCACGAAGTGTGCGTGGTAGAACAGGTCCCTGATCAGGAACGCGGTCGGGGTCGGCTTTGCGTTGAAACATCCGTCGATTGCCTTGGTGGAGGCGAGGTGGTGTGCACCGGGGCAGACACCGCAGAGCCTTGCAGTGATCTGGTTGAGCTCTGTTACCTTCCTGCCGATGCAGAACCTCTCGAATCCCCTGAGCTCGGGAACCTGCCAGTAGGTGTTCTCGACGTTTCCGTTGTCATCAAGGAAGATCTCGATCTTTCCGTGTCCCTCGAGACGGGTGATCGGGTCGATCAGGATCCTCTTGGTGTCTACTTTCTTCTTCTCATCCCAAATGATAGGTGCGGCCATCTCACTGACCTCCTTCTTTGACTGACCTTACGATCAGTGCCTTGGACATCGTGTAGGCGTAGAAGTATCCGAGCGGATCCTTGACGCTAGACATGACGTCGATAATCTTGTCCTCTTTGCATGTGGGGTCTTCCTCGAGGATCGGGAACAGGGATGCGACTGCGGTGAACACGGATGCTCCGTGCTCGGTGACCTTGTCGGTGGGTCCGTAGCATCCGCGGCAGGGCTGGCCTACGCGGGTACACTTCGCACCGCAGCCTCCGACGGTCGCGGCTCCGAGACAGAGGATTCCCTGGTCCATCAGGCACTTGTCGGGGTCGACGTTGACCTGGTAGGGCTCCTTGATCTCATCGAGTCTCTTGTTCTCCTTGTGCCTGGGGCACTCCTCGCAGAGGGTCCTCTTGGTGACTCCGATGTGGGTTCCCTTCGGGGGCAGCGCAACGCCCTTGTAGACGAATGCGACGACCGCGTCGAGGAGCTGTCCGAGGGTCTCCTGGGTAGGGGGGCATCCGGGGACGTAGTAGTCCACGTCGATGACCTGGTCCAGGCTCTTTACCTTGTTGTAGAGAGCGGGGAGGGTCAGGTGTCCCTCGGGGACATCGATCTCGGTCTGGGGCACGTGGGGCTTGTCGGGGTACGCCTCGCAGAATGCCTTGGAGGTGGGCGTCTGGTTGTAGACGTAGTCCAGGACCTCCTTGGATCCGCCGGGGACCAGGTTAGCCAGGGCGGGGGTTCCGCCGAAGCAGGCGCAGGAACCGTAGGCGACGACGAGCTGGGACTTCTGCCTGAGCAGCTTGACCATGTGCTCGTTCTCCTCGTTCCTCACTGCACCGTTGATGAGCGAGACGGTGATGGAACCGTCCTCCATCTCCTCGATGTCCTTCTCCTTTCCGTCAGCTGCGACAGGCCACATGACGATGTCTGCCATCGCGCCGACGTTCAGGACCTTCTCATCGGAATCCAGAACGGAAACGTCGCATCCACCGCATGCTGCTGCCCAGTAGAGTGCGAGCTTGATCTTTCCGCCCTCGGGTGCTCCGAGTCCGGGGACGTATCCGGGGATCGGCTGGTTGGCATCGGTCTCAGCGTAGATCGATCCGCCCATTGTGGATGCGCCTGCTGCCGCAGGTGCGGCTGCGGGTGCTGCTGCAGCGGCCTTCTTCTCCTCCTTTGCAGGAGCGGGTGCTGCTCCATCCTTCTTTTTCTTCTTGAATAAGTTGCTGAAGAATCCCATTTACTCATCTCCCTTAACAAGAGGTGTGGGTCCGAGCGCCTTGATGGTGTCGACGAACTCACAGACGGTCTTCTGGAACTTCTCTCCCTCGGAAGCGGAAACCCACTCGAGCTTGAGCCTCCTGGGGTCGAATCCGTACTGCTCGAGAACCATCCTCAGGAGGGCGATTCTCCTTCTTGCCCTGTAGTTACCGCCGATGTAGTGGCAGTCTGCGGGGTGGCATCCGAGGATCATGACTCCGTCCGCACCCTTGGAGAATGCCCTGAGGACATGCTCGGGGTCGACACGTGCGGAGCACATGGTCCTGATGATACGGAAGTTGGTGGGCATCTGGAGCCTTGCGACTCCTGCACCGTCAGCTCCCGCGTAGGAACACCAGTTGCAGCAGAACGTTACGATTCTGGGCTCGAAGTCTGCCATTCACTCGCCTCCCACGGGGTAGTCGAGGCAGGCATCGATCTCTGCCTGGATCTGGATGTTCTTGAATCCCTTCTGCTCCATAGCTCCGGACGGGCATGCTGCGACACAGCATCCGCATCCCTTACAGAGACCTGCGTTGACGTTGGACTTGAGCGCACCGTCCTTGGAGACGATGGTGATTGCCTTGTACTCGCAGCATCCCTCGCACACTCCGCATCCGTCGCAGTAGTCCTCGTTGACTGAAGCGACGATACCCTCGGAGGTGAGGAACTTCTTGGAGATGATGGTCAGGGCCCTGGAGGCTGCTCCGGATCCCTGTGCGATACACTCGTCCATGTGCTTGGGCCAGTGGGCGAGTCCTGCTACGTAGACACCCTCGGTCGCGAAGTCGACGGGCCTGAGCTTCTGGTGAGCCTCGAAGTAGAATCCGTCCTTGGAGATGGGGACCTTGACCATCTTGGCGAGCTCTTCCTTCTCCTCCCTGAGGGGAGCGATTCCGGTGGCGAGCACGAGAGTGTCGACAGGGACCTCGAGCTCCATTCCGAGTGTGGCGTCGTATGCCTTGACGCACTTTCCGTCGTATGCGGGAAGCTCGTTCTCGACAGGGTACCTGAAGAACCTGACTCCTACCTGGCATGCCTTGAGGTAGAGCTCCTCGCGGTAGCCGTACGTCCTGATGTCCTTGTGGATGATGGTGACGTTGGCGGTGGGGTCCTTCATCTTGATCTTGATCGCGTTCCTGAGCATGGATGCGCAGCAGACACGGGAGCAGTAGTGGACCTTGTCGTTCCTGGATCCGATACAGCTGATGAATGCGACATCCTTTCCGCTGAACTCGCCCTTTGTGAGCTTCTTCTCGAGGTCGATCTGTGTGAGGACCTTTGCGTCGGATCCGTAGTTGTACTCGGTGGGCTTGTACTGTGCCGCTCCGACTGCGAAGAGGACTCCTCCGACGGGATACTTGGAACCGTCGCTGAGCTGGAGCTCGAAGTTACCCTTGAATCCGGGGATGTCCTTGACTGTCACTCCCTTGTGGACGGAGATGAGCTTGCAGTTCTCGACCTTCTTCACGAGGTCATCGAGGTAGTCCTGGACGCAGACGCCGTCCTCCTTGAAGCAGAAGTTGCGTGCGAATCCTCCGAGCTCCTTCTCCCTCTCGACGAGGTGGACGGGGAAGCCCTGGGCTGCGATGTCCAGTGCGGCGTTCATACCGGTAATACCTCCACCGATGATGGCTGCTGCCTGGGTGACGGGGATCTCGGATCCCTCGAGGGGCTCGAGCAGGCATGCCTTGGCGATTGCCATCCTCAGAAGGTCCTTTGCCTTCGCGGTTGCCTCCTCGTGTGCGTGCATATGGATCCACGAGCACTGGTCACGGATGTTGGCCATGTTGAACAGGTACTTGTTCAGACCTCCGTCCCTGCATGCCTCTCTGAAGAGGGGCTCGTGTGTCCTGGGTGTACAGGATGCGACGACGACCCTGTTGAGGTCGAGCTCGGTGATTGCCTTTGTGATGGATTCGAGGCAGTCCTGTGCGCATGCGTACTGGGACTGTGTCGAGAAGACCACGTGGGGCAGGGTCTTGGCGTACTCCGCGACGGCGGGGACGTCGACGACCGATCCGATGTTGATACCGCAGTGGCAGACCCAGACTCCGACCCTGGGCTCCTTGCCCTCGACATCCTTCTCCTTGGGGTACTGCTTGGGCGCGCAGGGCTCGAAGTCCTTGCCGACAATCCAGGCTCCCGCCTTTGCCGCTGCTCCGCTGGCCTCGGCGACGGATGTGGGGATGTCCTTGGGTGCTGCGAATGCTCCGGTCACGAAGATACCGGGCTTGGTTGTCTCGAGGGGGTGGAAGACCGTGGTCTTACAGAATCCGTACTCGTTGAGCTCGATTCCGAGTGTCTGGGCGAACTCTTCTGCTCCGTCAGGAGGCGTGAGTCCGATGGACAGGACGGCCATGTCGAACTCCTCGGAGACTCCGTCGTTCTTGTCATCGGTGTAGTTGATGATGAGCTTCTTTGTCTCGGGGTCCTCCTCGATGTTGGAGACACGTGCACCGCGGTGCATGTTGATTCCGTACTCCTTCTGTCCCCTCTCGATGTAGGCCTCGAACTCCTTACCGTAGGACCTGATATCCATGAAGAAGATGTCCTCCTGGACGTCTCCGTGCTCCTTGGTGATCATGGCCTGCTTTGTCGCGTACATACAGCAGACAGAGGAACAGTACTTCTTCCATCCCTTCTTCTGGGACCTGGATCCGCAGCACTGGATGTATGCGATCTTCTTGGGTGCCTCGCCGTTGGAGGGGCAGACGATGTGTCCCCTGTGAGGTCCGGATGCGCACATGATCCTCTCGTACTCGATTGCTGTGACGACGTTCTGGAACCTGCCGTATCCGTACTCTGTTGCGACGCTTGCGTCCCAGACCTTGAATCCGGCCGCAGCGATGATGGATCCGACATCAAGTGTGATGAGCTCATCCTTGTCATCGTAGTGGATAGCACCCTTTCCGCACACCTTGGCGCAGTTTCCACACTTGTCCTTGTTGATCTTCATACAGACGCTGGAGTCAATGACAGCCACCCTGGGCACTGCCTGTGCGTGGGGGATGTAGATTGCCTTCCTTGTTGTGAGCCCGAACTCGTACTTGTCGGGAATGTTCTTCACAGGACACTTTGCGATACAGTCACCGCATCCGGTACACTCACTGGGGTTGACGTACCTTGCCTTCTTGAGGACGGTGACCTTGAAGTCTCCTGCCTGACCCTCGACCTTCTGGACCTCGTGGTAGGTCAGAACGTCGATGTTAGGGTGTCCGTTACAATCCGCCATCTTAGGCGAGAGGATACATGCCGAGCAGTCATTCGTAGGGAATGTCTTGTCGAGACGGCACATGACTCCACCGATTGTGGGGTCCTTCTCCACGAGATAGACGTGGATGTCCCTGTCTGCAAGATCAAGCGCTGCCTGAATACCCGCAATTCCTCCTCCGATAACCAATGCCGATTTACTCAATTCATTGCCTCCGTTTAAGGAATGGATATGGGATGCCTTTTTTGGTATATTAAGGCCAATCAAAATAGGCTTAAATATTATGATACCGCATTACTATGACTCCGTTAAAGATTTTTTAGTAAAATCTAAAATTTGGCATTAATTTCAATTTTTCCCGATAGCCAGCATATCGGATATGCAATATCAAAACAGTTACCGTTCACAGTAATGCGACATTTTTCATGGTAGAAATTTTCAATTTATTTCGTATGATTACGAAGTAAAATTGGATTTTTTGACTTAACGCTCTTTAGGATAGTTTTAAATAGTCATATTTTGGCCCTAAATATCTTCGAAATGATGTCTGGCTCATCGAAAATGATTGGACAAGTGCTACATCCACTACAAAACCTAAGAATTTTTAGTCAAACCTCAACTTTATCGCTTTCTCCGGGATGTTCCCAGACCGCCGACGCCGTTGGAAAGGGATTAAGTCGGATGAGCGGATAACCATCTTCCATGGTGGTCAAATCTGTCCGCGGAAGGAGGCGCTACATCGTGTTCACGGTGCCCGCTGAAGCAGGGAGGAGCGAGGTCCTCGATGCGTTGGCAGACCTGTCCGAACCGATGCCCGATCTGAGGGTCATCACGAGCTTCGGAGGCAAGGCGATAGTCCGCTGCAGCCCCGCCGGGATCGAGCAGGTCTCGGCCACCATGAAGGAGAGGTTCCCCGGATCGGAATCCCTCATAACCTCGGGCACCCTGAGGAAGATACGCGAAGTCTACCCGGAGCTCAAGGTCGCCCAGAAAAAGAAACGCTGAACATTCTTGCAACGTCCTTTTATAATACTTTAAGAATGCTGACGCGTAAATAAGATAAGGAGCGGCAATTATGCAACCCGGACAAATGGCTTATGACAGGGGGATTACAGTTTTCTCCCCTGACGGAAGACTTTTCCAAGTAGAATACGCCCGCGAGGCTGTGAAGAAAGGTTCGACGACCATCGGACTGAAGTACAAAGGCGGAGTGGCCCTCATCGTGGACAAGAGGTCCATGAGCAGACTGCTCGAGCCCAAATCCACCGAGAAGATCCACGACATCGATGCTTACATCGGATGCGCCACATCCGGACTCGTCGCGGACGCAAGGGTGCTCGTCGACGAGGCCAGGCACGATGCGCAGGTCCACAGGGTCAACTACGGCGAAAACATCTCCGTCGAGATGCTCGTCAAGAAGGTCTGCGACTACAAGCAGCAGTTCACCCAGTACGGCGGAGCACGCCCGTTCGGAACCGCGCTCCTCGTCGCGGGTACCGACGACCTCGGAGTCCACCTCTTCGAGACCGACCCCTCAGGAGCACTCGTAGCATACAAGGCCACCGGTATCGGGAGCGGACGCCCCGCGGTCATGGAGATCTTCGAGAAGGAATACAAGGACGACATGACGTTCAACGCCGCGATGAAGCTCGGATTGAAGGCGCTCGAGGCAGCCATCGAGGAGAAGCCCAGTGCGGAGACCACCGAGATCGGAGTCGCCGAGATCGGAAAGAAATTCAGAAGACTGAGCGAGAGCGAGGTCGACGCCCTTCTCAAGAAGGACGAGAAGAAACAGCTCAAAGAGAAGAACTGAGGCATAAACATGGTCAGCCTTGATGATGCAATAACGGCCAAACTGGAGAGCCATGGTGAGACCTTCGAGGTCCTCCTCGATCCGAAGGTCGTGGACCTGATCAAGCAGGGTAAGACGTTCGACATCGTCGAGTACATGGCGGTGGAGGACGTCTTCAAGAACGCCAGCAAGGGGACCAAGCCCGCCGAGGACAAGCTCAAGGAAGCATTCGGCACAGAGGACATCGGAGAGATCGCAAGGAAGATCGTCGAGAAGGGCGAGATCCAGATCACGGCCGAACAGCGCAAGGAGATGCTGGAGGCCAAAAGACAGCAGATCATCACATACATTGCCGCAAATGCGATCAACCCGCAGACGCACACGCCGCATCCTCCCATGAGGATACAGCTGGCGCTCGAGGAGGCCAAATTCCACGTCGACCCGTTCAAACCGCTCGACAAGGAGATCGAGGAGGCCATGAAGCTCCTCAGGCCGCTGCTTCCGATAAGGTTCGAGAAATCCCGCATAGCGATCAAGCTCAACGGCTCCGACTACGGACGCTGCTACGACGACCTGATCACCTTCGGCATAGTGGAGAAGGAGGAGTGGACGTCCGACGGGTCATGGATCGGCGTGATGGAGATCCCCGCAGGCCTTATCAACGACCTCACGGACAAGCTGAAGCACAAGACGAAAGGCTCGGCATCCGTGAAATTGATTAATTGACATTCGCGAGAGTGATAAAATGGAAAAAAGAAACGCCAGACAGACACGCGAGATCGTTGTGCCCGGCGACATCCTCGACGGAACAGGGATGAGGCCCGGAGAGAACGCATACGTGCTGGACGGCAAAGTCCGTGCCAGTGTCATGGGAGTAAGGAATGTCTTCCAGAACACGGTCGGAGTGATACCCCTCAGGGGAGGATACATGCCCGTATCCGGGGACACCGTCTTCGGAATCATCGTGGACATCGGACCCTCCAACTGGTTGGTGAACATAGGTGCGCCCTATCCCGCGCCCCTGCATGTGAGCGAGGTCCCTTGGAAGGTAGAGTTCGGGGACACATCCAGATACCTGACCATCGGCAACGTGGTCCTCATAAAGGTCCTGGCGGTCGACGAGAGCAAGAAGATCTCCGTCACCATGAAGGACTCCGGACTGAGGAGGATCGAGGGCGGAAGGCTCGTCAAGATCTCCCACACGAAGGTCTCCAGGGTCATCGGAAAGAGCGGATCCATGATCTCGATGCTCAAGAACATGACCGACTGCCGCATCACCGTCGGACAGAACGGATGGATCTGGGTGGACGGAGAGGACGAGAACGCCGACGTCGCGGTCCAGGCCATCGAGATGATCGAGGAGCTGGCCCAGAGCGGCAACCTGACAGACAGGATCAAAGAATTTATCGAAGAGAGGATCCCTCAGGACGAAGACGATTACGATGATGAGGGGGATGAGTGACCATGAGCGGACACACTGATATGGTATTGGTAGATGAGAACGGCCTGAGGATCGACGGCAGGACAGCCGAGCAGCACAGGCCCTTCAAGATTGAGGCAGGAGTCCTCAACAACGCGGACGGATCCGCATACGTAGAGATTGGAAAGAACAAGGTCCTCGCGGCCGTCTACGGACCCAGGGAGTGCCACCCCAGGCATCTCCAGGACCCCACCAAGGCGATCGTGCAGTGCAAGTACAACATGCAGTCCTTCTCTGTCAGCGACAGGAAGAGGCCCGGACCGGACAGGAGGTCCATCGAGATCTCCAAGATCATCTCCGAGGCACTGGAGAAGGTCGTCCTCACCGAGCTGTACCCCCGCGCATCCATCGATGTGTACATCGAGATCCTCCAGGCCAACGCCGGAACGAGGTGCGCAGGACTCACCGCCGCATCCGTCGCGCTGGCCGATGCGGGTATCCCCATGAGGGACATCGTCCCCGCGCTCGCCTGCGGAAAGGCTGACGGACACGTCCTCCTGGACCTCAACAAGGAGGAGGACAACTACGGACAGGCCGATGTGCCCATCGCCATCATCCCCTCGACGGACGAGATCGTCCTCCTGCAGATGGACGGAAACATGACCCGCGAGGAGTTCGACCGCGGTATCAAGATGGCCGTCGCCGGATGCCACGAGCTCCACGAGCTCCAGAAGGATGCACTCAAGAGACGCTACTCCAAGAAGGCACAGGAGGGTAACTGATGACCGAGATAATGTCAGAGATCAAACGCGACCACATGATGAAACTGATCGCGGAAGGAAAGAGGCTCGACGGACGCGGCCTCACCGACGTCAGGAACATCGAGGTCCTCACGGATGTCATCGAGAGCGCCGACGGATCCGCCAGGGTCAAGCTCGGCAAGACCGAGGTCATCGCGGGAGTCAAGATCATCCCCGGGACCCCGTTCCCAGACACCCCCAACATCGGTGTCCTGACCACCGGAGCGGAGCTCATCCCCATGGCCCACCCCACGTTCGAGGCCGGACCTCCCGGAGAGGACGCCATCGAGCTCGCACGTGTCGTCGACCGCGGTATCCGCGAATCGGGCATGGTCGATGTGGAAGCGCTGTGCATCGTTCCCGGAGAGGAGGTATGGATGTGCTTCGTGGACATCTACGCCCTCGATTACGACGGCAACCTCTTCGATGCGGCCAACCTCGCAGCGGTCTGCGCGCTGAAGTCGGCCACCATCCCCGGGGAGCAGTACGGCAAGGGAGAGAACAAACCCCTGCCGATCACATGCCTGCCCATCTCCATCACGGAGGTCAAAGTAGGTAATGATTTAATAGTAGACCCTAATTTCGACGAAGAACAGATATCGACCGCCCGTCTGACGGTTACGACCGACGACAATGGCAACTTCAGGGCCATGCAGAAGGGCGGACGCGGTTCCATCACACTTGATGAACTCAGCCTCTGTCTCGACAGAGCTGTAGAGAAGGGTGCCGAGATCAGGAAAATCATCGGGTGAAATCCATGTCAAAGAGAACAGAAAAAGCAGGAAGTTCCGGAAGGTTCGGAGCAAGGTACGGAGTTATCGTCCGCAACAGGATCAAGACAATCGAGGCCCACCAGAAGGGAAAGC
>JAEEGG010025407.1_pt1 | contig 11404 bp, 7 predicted proteins | sample 9134161 | NCBI WGS metagenome assembly JAEEGG01 (sample SAMN16246543, study PRJNA631951) | gut metagenome | biome: gut microbiome; feature: rumen; material: CR-attached | host: Bos | place: Iran: Karaj | collected 2018-10 | reverse complement strand
AGTCGTGCAGAATCCGGGCGATCTGCGCGTGAAGGTCGGCCTTCGGCAGACGCTGCCACGCCCCGTCCGGGTTTTCGCGCAGCAGACGCTCGAGCACGTGGTGCACCACCGTGCCGGCCGACGCGGGATCCAGCTCCGCCCGCTTGCGCGGCTTTGCCAGAAGGCCGTAGCGGCAGAAATACTGGAACGGGCACTCTTCATATTTTTCAAGCCGCGATGCCGAAAGGCTGATCTTCCGGCCGAACAGCGCCCGGGAAAGCTCTTTGTCCTTGAGGCGGAACGTCTCCTTCTTTGCCGCGCGGGCCAGGGCGCCGAGGCGATCGTGCCACAGCGGCTGCTCGTTGAAGAACAGGCGGAACGCCTCCAGCTGGGGCGTGTTGTCGTTCCAGTGCGCCGCCATCCACGAAAAGGCGTTTTCGCTCCCTTCCGAAAAGGCGACGGGCGGCAAAGCGCCGTAGTCCAGCGTCTTCGCGTCGGGAAACAGGCTTTTCAGCGTCAGCACCACGTCGGCGTCGTTCAGCTTTTCGCCGTTCCGGCCGCTTTGCGCGCGCGAAAGATAGAGCCGTTCCCGCGCGGAGCAAAGGGTGTTGTAGATATAATAGCGTTCGGTCATCGTCTGCTGCGCGGCGTCGTCGGGCAGGTCGGGCAGAACCGCGCGCAGGCGGTCGCATTCGCTGCGGCCGAGCAGACGGTCGCCGCCCGGAGACCGCGGGAACACCCCGGCGTTGAGCCCGAGCGCAAACACCACCTTCGGCATCTGGGTGCCGATTCTGGGCGCGTCGCAGAGATAGACCTCGTCGAACCCGTCGGGCAGCTTGCCCAGACTCTGGGCGCCGACGACCAGATCGAACAGGTCGCAGAAGGCGCGGAACGGCAAAACGGCGTCGCCCGCCGTTCCGGCCAGCGTGTCGAGCGCTTCCATCAGAAGGTCCCACACCTGCCCCTGCTCCAGCGCAAGCGCCAGCTCGCCGCCCGCTTCCAGCCGCAGCGCGTAGTCCCGGAGCGCCTTGTCGGTCTCCTGTTCCAGAAGAAAGCGATAGAGCCGCGCCGCGCGGTTGCGGGCGGACTGTCCTTTCAGATCCTCGCGCAGCGAAACCAGCGGGGTCAGGACCGTCCGGCGCAGGTCGTTGAGCGTCCGGAGCTTTTCTTTCCGCCTGTCGTTCATCTGCACGCCGAAGCCGTCGGGATTGTTCGTCCAGTCCTCGGCCCAGTCTTTGGCAGAAAGGTCCCACATCAGGGCATAGTTTTCCAGCTCGGCGATCTCGTCCCACGAAACGCCGCACAGCCCCGTTTTGAGGTAGCGCATCAGGTTTTCGGTGGTGAAGCCGCCGGCGCAGAGCTCCAGCAGCGCGCGCACGAAAATGACGATCGGCTCGTTGCGGATCGGGGCGCGCCTGTCTTCAAACACGGGCACGCCGCATTTTTTGAGGCTCAGCCTCATCTGCTTTGCATAGGGCTCCTCGTCGCGGTAGACCACGGCGATGTCGCGGCAGCGGTAGCGGCCCGCGCGCAACAGGCGGCGGATTTCCATGGCCGCGTTGTCGCATTCCTCGCGTACCGAGGGCGCCAGGCAGAACGTCACGGCCCCGCTGTCGCCCGTGAACGGCTGCAGCCGGGGCGCATAAAGCTGACGCTCCAGATGCCGCAGCGCGTCGGCGGCGTAGATCGGGTAGCCGCAGGTCTCGGCCCGCAGCGTGACCACGCCGCCGAACGGCACGCCCGCCCGCTCGGCAAGCCGTCTGAGGCGCCGGGCGGTATCGGCCGTGAGCGCAAAGGGAGACACCGGGCTGCGGTTGTCGATGCTGTCGCAGCAAAGGGTCACATAAACGTCGGCCGCCTGCAGCAGCATCTGTTCGATCAGGGCGTATTCCTGCGCGGAAAAGCACGAGAAGTCGTCGATGACGACCAGCTTGTTCCGGAAAAAGTCGCTGCCGCGCAGCTTTTCACAGACGAGGTCCAGCACGTCGTCGCTTTGGCAGAAGCGTTCGGCGGTCAGCGCGTCATACGCCTCCATAATCAGCGCCGTTTCGGCCGCCTTTTCTTTGAGATAGCCGCTCTCAAGCGTTTCGGCGGCAGCGGCGAGCGCGGCGGGCGCAATTTTGTTTTGCTTGAAGCGGCGCGTCTCCTCCAGCATTTTCTGCACAAAGCCGGCAGACGCGCGGTGGCGCGCAAAGAAGCGCAGCCGATCCTGCACGGACGCGATGGCCAGCGCCATCATGGCTGCGTCGGCGCCGGCGCGCAGCACGGGCTTTTTGGGCCCGCCGAAGCGCTGGAACACCACGTCGGCAAGCCGCGAGAACGACAGCACGTCCACCTCGCACGCGTCGCGCGGCCCCAGCGTATGGAGGATGCCGCGGTCGCTTTCAAACGAGAACTGGCGCGGCACGAGCAGCACGCCCTGCTTTTGCCGCTCCTTGACCCATTGAGAGAGCAGCCGGTGGGCATAGTGGGTCTTGCCGGTTCCCTCGCGGCCGAGCACCAGATAGAGCATGACGTCACCCCGTTTCGTTTGTTTTTTCCATTATACCCCGCCGCGCCCCGATTTGCAATCAAAACTTCCCGCGCCGCGTCCGTTTTTTTGCCCTTTGTGTTTTTCCGAAAGGAAATCTTGAAAAGAAAGGTTGTTTGTGCTATAATAAATTGATTATGCGATCCGAAGGGAGATTGACCTATGGCAGTCCCGAAAGAGAATATCCGCAACTTTTCGATCATCGCCCACATCGACCACGGCAAGTCCACACTGGCCGACCGCCTTTTGGAGCTGACCGATTCCGTGGCGAAGCGCGACATGACCGCCCAGCTGCTCGACGACATGGAACTCGAGCGCGAGCGCGGCATCACGATCAAGGCGCACGCCGTCAAGCTCGATTACAAGGCGAAGGACGGCAAGACCTATGAGCTGAATCTGATCGACACCCCGGGGCACGTGGACTTCAACTATGAGGTCTCGCGGTCTCTTGCCGCCTGCGAGGGCGCGGTGCTGATCGTGGACGCCTCGCAGGGCATTGAGGCCCAGACGCTGGCCAACACCTATCTGGCGCTCGACCACAATCTGGAGCTGGTGCCGGTCATCAACAAGATCGACCTGCCCGCCGCGGAACCCGACCGCGTGGCCGCCGAGGTGGAGGACGTGATCGGCCTCGACTGCTCCAACGCGCCGCGCGTGAGCGCCAAAACCGGCGAAAACGTGGAACAGGTGCTCGAACGGATCGTCGAAGACATTCCCGCGCCGGAGGCGAACGACGATCTGCCCCTGCGCGCGCTGATTTTCGATTCCGTCTATGACAACTACAAGGGCGTCATCGTCTACGTCCGCGTGATGGAGGGCACGCTCAAGGCCGGCGAAACCATGCGCATGATGGCCACCGGCGCGGAGTTCAACGTGGTCGAGGTCGGCTATATGCGCGCCACCAGCATGGAGCCCTGCGCAGAGCTGACCGCCGGCGAGGTCGGCTATATCACCGCTTCGATCAAGACCGTGCGCGACGCCAAGGTGGGCGACACCGTGACGAAGGTGCAGCGCCCGGCGAGCGAACCGCTGCCCGGCTACCGCAAGGTGAACCCGATGGTGTTCTGCGGCGTCTATCCCGCCGACGGCGCCGACTATGAGGCGCTGCGCGACGCGCTGGAAAAGCTGCAGCTCAACGACGCCTCGCTTTCCTATGAGCCCGAAACCTCCGGCGCGCTCGGCTTCGGCTTCCGCTGCGGCTTTCTGGGCCTTTTGCACCTTGAGATCATTCAGGAGCGGCTGGAACGCGAATATCTGCTCGACCTTGTGACCACGGTGCCGAGCGTCATCTATAAGATCCACCTGCGCGACGGCTCCGTGGTGGAGGTCGACAACCCGACGCACTACCCCGACCCGGGCGACATCGACTTTGCCGAAGAGCCGATCACCAACGCGCACATCTACGCCCCCGCCGATTATGTGGGCGCGATCATGGATCTTTGCCAGGACCGCCGCGGCGTGTTCAAGGACATGACCTACATCACCAAGGATCGCGTGGACATCCACTACGAGCTCCCGCTCAACGAGATCATCTACGACTTCTTCGACGTGCTCAAAAGCCGCACCCGCGGCTACGCGTCGTTCGACTATGAGATCGCCGGCTATCAGCGATCCAACCTGCAAAAGCTCGACGTGCTGCTCAACGGCGACATGGTGGACGCGCTCTCGTTCATCATCCACAACGACAAGGCCATGGCCCGCGCGCGAAGGATTGCCGAACGGCTCAAGGAAACGATTCCCCGCCAGATGTTCGAGATCCCGATCCAGATCGCCATCGGCTCCAAGGTCATCGCCCGCGAGACCGTGCGCGCCATGCGCAAGGACGTGCTCGCCAAGTGCTACGGCGGCGACATCACGCGCAAAAAGAAGCTTTTGGAGAAGCAGAAGGAAGGCAAAAAGCGCATGCGCCAGTTCGGCACGGTGGAGGTGCCGCAGGAGGCGTTCATGGCTGTGCTCAAGCTGGAAGACAACACATGAGCGCCGGGCTCTATTTCCACATCCCCTTTTGCGCGCGCAAGTGCGATTACTGCGACTTCTATTCCTTTACGCCGACGGACGGCCGGATGGACGCTTACCGCGACGCGCTGATCCGCAGCATCGACCGCTTCGCCCCGGCTGTGACCGCGCCGTTCGACACGGTCTATTTCGGCGGCGGCACGCCCTCGTTCTTCGGCGGCGCCCGCATCCGGGCGGTGCTCGACGCCGCAAGAGCCGCGCTCCCGCTTGCGCCCGGGGCGGAGATCACCGTGGAATGCAACCCCTCTTCCACCACCGAAGCGCTGGCGGCGTCGCTTGCCGCGGCGGGGGTCAACCGGGTCTCGCTGGGGCTGCAGTCGGCGGTGGCGGCGGAACGCGCCGCGCTGGGCCGTACTTCGACGCCGCAGCAGGCGGAAACGGCGCTGCAGCGGCTGCGCCGCAACGGAATCACGAACCTTTCGCTCGATCTGATGCTCGGCCTGCCCGGGCAGACGGCTGCGACGCTTCGGGAAAGTCTGCGCTTCGTGTCGGAAAGCGGCGTGCCCCACGTCAGCGCCTATCTGCTGAAGGTGGAGGAGAACACCCCGCTGTTTGCAAAAAAAGAGACGCTCGCCTTCCCCGATGAGGACAGCGTCTGCGACTTTTATCTGCAGACTGCCGAAGCGCTGGAGCAAGGCGGCCTGCGCCAATATGAGATTTCCAACTTTGCCCGCCCGGGCTTTGAAAGCCGCCACAACCTGCACTACTGGCGCGACGAAGCCTATCTCGGCCTCGGACCCGCGGCGCATTCGTTCTTCGGCGGAAAGCGATTCTTTTTCCCGCGCGACTTTGATGCGTTCCTGCGCGGCGACCCGCCCGTACAAGACGGCGACGGCGGCGACCCGGAGGAATTCTGCATGCTGCGGCTGCGGCTGGCGGAAGGGCTGTCGGACGGCGCGTTCCGCGAAAGATTCGGCAAACATTTGCCGGAAGGGATGTTCCGCAAGGCAAAAGCGTTGGAAACGCACGGGCTGCTGTGCGTCACACAGGACACGATCGCGCTGACAAAGCAGGGCTTTCTGGTGTCGAACGCGATCATCGGAGAACTGGTTGCGGTTCTCTGACCGTTTTGCGTTCGGCAGAGCACCCTCGCGCCGCCGTTGCCGCAGCGGCAGCGGCGTTGTCGGCGGCTTGCTGCGCCTTGCAGCAACGCATTGCTGCCGACTGTTGACTGTGGACGGCTGACTGATAACTGATACAATTCGGAGGCGAAACCTATCTCATGAAACCATACGGACTTGTGCTTGCCGGCGGGGGCGCCAAGGGCGCCTATCAGCTCGGCGCGTGGAAGGCCATGCGCGAAATCGGCGTTACGTTCAACGCCGTGGCGGGCGTTTCCATCGGCGCGATCAACGGCGCGCTGGTGGTGCAGGACGACTATCTCAGCGCCGAGCGGCTTTGGAAAAGCATCTCGCTCGACAAGGGCATCAACATCGACGCGCCGCTGCCCGACCCCGACAACCTGTTCAGCAGCAGGAACTGGGGCGTCCTGCTGCGCGAATTCCTCAAAAACCGCGGCTTTGACGCGTCGCCCGTGAAGGACCTGCTCACGCCCTATATCGACGAGGCGGCCGTGCGCCGCAAGGGAATCCCGCTGGGCATCGTAACGGTGCAGCTTTCGCAGCCGGGCAACCCCGCCGGTCTGGAGCTGTTCCTCAACGACATTCCCGAAGGGCAGCTGCTCGACTATCTTCTGGCCTCGGCGTCCATTCCGCTGGCCAACAACATCGGCCCGCAGGGCGAACGGTTCCTGGACGGCGGCATCTATGACAACACCCCGGTCGCCATGCTGCGCCGCAGCGGCTTCAACCGGATCGTGGTGGTCGACATCGCCTCGATCAAGGGCGTCAACTACAACCTCGACTTCCAGAACTGCGAGGTCGTCTATATCCGCCCCTATGACATTGAGGCGCTGGGCGCGTCGTTCGACTTCAGCCACGAGATGTTTGCGCGGCGGCGCGAATTCGGCTATCTGGACGCGAAAAAGGCGTTCTCCTATCTGCTGGGCAAGATCTACTACTTCCGGCCGGAGGCGTTCCGCGCCCTTGTGGCGAAATACGGCTTCCGCACCGTGGAACAGCTGGAGGAGCTGGCGGCGGAGCTCAGGCTGGAGCGGCTGCGGGTCTATGACGACGGGCAGGCGTTTTTGCGCGATCTGAAAGCGCTGTTTGACGAAAAGAAGGCGCAGCAGCTGCAGAACGAACAGATCGGCGAAAAGGAAGCGGGCGGCGCCTATGAAAAGGAATGGCGCAACACGCTTCTGCGCCGCTTTGTGCAGCGCCGCAGCGACAACGATTACCGCGACGCCATTGCCGTGCTGGATGATCTGACAGAATAAACGGAGGGATTCTTTATGAAAAAAACAATCGCGTTCATCATGAGCCTGCTGCTTCTCCTGGCGGCGGCAGCCCCGGCGGCCGCTGCGGCGGACGGCGCGCCCTATCCGGACAGCGCGTTCTTCTCCTACAAGGACTACACGCTGCACTACCGGGTACAGGAGGCGAAGAACCCCAGGGGGCAGATCATGTTCCTGCACGGCTTTGCCGAAACGACCCACAGCTGGGAAAACCTGACGGCGATTCTGACCGAAAACGGCTACCGCTGCGTGCTGGTGGATCTGCCGGACTTCGGCTATTCCTCCCGCGAAACGAAAGAGACCGACCGCCTGCCGCGCGAAGAGATCGTCCACGCGCTGATGACGGCGCTTTCCGACGAGCCGTGGTATCTTGCGGGACACTCCATGGGCGGCTACGTGGCGCTGGCGCTGGCGCAGACCTGGCCGGAAAGCGTGAAGAACCTGCTGCTTTACAGCACCGCGGGCAACAACGGCATCTTCCATCTGATCGATCCGCTGACGCACAGCCACACCGTGGCGTCGGGTCTGGGCCCGATCATCGAATTCCTGGGGCAAAGCCGCCCCTTCGTGCAGGCGCTGCTTCTTGTTGCAACGGCGGAGCAGGGCTTCGATTACGGCAGCGAAACGGAAAAGGTCCGCACGACGTTCACCCAAAAGGGCACCGGCGCGGGCATCGTGTATTACCTGTCGTGTCAGACGGATACGGACTATGCCAAGGTGGAACAGATGCCGCCGCTGCTGTTTATGAACGGCGACCGCGACTTCGTCTGTCCCCCGCTCGAGCGCATCCCGCTGCGGCAGCATATGCCGAAGGGCAGCGTGGACTATACCGTTAAAGGCGGCGGCCACATGTTCATTGAAACGCGCGCCGAGGAAACCGCGCAGGTGACGCTTGCGTTTCTTGCCGCGAATCCCTGAGCGGGCCGTTAAAACACATGAAAAAACAGAGTGCAGCGGAAAACTGCGCTCTGTTTTCTTGTTGATACGATTGTTTTTCTTTGTCGCTCTTCGCGAAATACGACAGCCCGTTCAGATCAGGCCCTGGGCAAGCATCGCGTCCGCCACCTTCTGGAAGCCGGCAATGTTCGCGCCCGCCACAAGGTCGTAGCCCAGGCCGTTCTCTTCGGCGGCCTTGGCGGAATTGTCGTGGATGTTCTTCATGATCTGGTGCAGCTTCGCGTCCACTTCCTCGGCCGTCCAGCTGTAGCGCATGGAGTTCTGGCTCATTTCGAGCGCGGAGGTGGCCACGCCGCCGGCGTTGACCGCCTTGGAGGGCGCAACGGCCTTGCAGTGCGCCTTGAGCAGCTCCAGCGCCTCGTTGGTGGTCGGCATGTTGGAGACCTCCACATAATACGGCACGCCGTTGGCGATGATCTTTTCGGCCTGTGCCACGTCCACTTCGTTCTGGGTGGCGCAGGGCAGCATCACGTCGGCCTTGACGCCCCAGGGCTTTTCGCCCGGGTGGAACTCGGCGCCGAACCTGTCGGCGTAATCCTGCACCTTGTCGCGGCCCGAAGCGCGCATTTCAAGCATGAAGTCGATCTTTTCGTCGGTGCTGATGCCGTCCTTGTCATAGACGTAGCCGTCGGGGCCGGAGATGGTGAGCACCTTGCCGCCGAGCGCGGTGATCTTTTTCACGGCGCCCCAGGCGACGTTGCCGAAGCCGGAGACCACGAAGGTCTTGCCCTTGATGTCTTCGCCGAAGTGCTTGAGCATTTCCACGGTGTAATAGATGGCGCCGAAGCCCGTGGCTTCCGGCCGGATCAGGGAGCCGCCGTAGGGCAGGCCCTTGCCGGTGAGCACGCCGTTTTCAAACGCGCCCTTGATGCGTCTGTACTGGCCGTAGAGATAGCCGATTTCGCGGCCGCCCACGCCGATATCGCCGGCGGGCACGTCCACGTCGGGGCCGATGTGGCGGTAAAGCTCCGTCATGAACGCCTGGCAGAAGCGCATGATTTCCGCGTCGCTCTTGCCGCGCGGATCAAAGTCGGAGCCGCCCTTTGCGCCGCCGATGGGCAGGCCGGTCAGGCTGTTCTTGAAGACCTGCTCAAAGCCGAGGAATTTCATGATGCCGAGATAGACCGACGGGTGGAAGCGCAGACCGCCCTTGTAGGGGCCGATGGCGCCGTTGAACTGGACGCGGTAGCCCTTGTTGACCTGCACGTCGCCGTTGTCGTCCACCCAGGTGACGCGGAACGAGATGGCGCGTTCCGGCTCGCAAAGGCGCTCCAGCAGCGCAGCCTTGCGGAACTTTTCTTCGTTGCGGTCCACAACGACGCGCAGCGATTCGAGCACTTCCCTGACGGTCTGGTGGAATTCCGGTTCGCCGGGGTTGTTTTTGATAACCTTTGCAATGACTTCGTCAACGTATGACATGGTGATGCCTCCTGTGAAATAAACTGCTGCAAAGCGGCCGCCTTGCAAATGTCTGACTGTTTGATTATAGTCGCTTTGCCTTCATTTGTCAACGATTTGACGCGCTGAAATCAGAGGATTCAAAGCGGCTGTTTTCTGTGCAATCTTACGAAAAAGCCGGCAGAAAGAACGACAGACCGAAGGGTATGCCTCTTCGGTCTGTTTTCTTTTTTTGTGACGGACGGCCTGTCCGCCGCCGGATGGTCGTTTTGCCTGCCGATCAGGCCTCTTTATCCTCCATCCGGATGATCTGATCCGGCGCGTCCGCCCGCGGGTCGCCGCGCAGGTCCTTGGGCAGCCTGACGCCGGAGATTCCGCCGACCAGCAGGAACAGCAGCACGAGGACGTGGAAGATCACGTCGATCCAGACCGTTTCGGTCATGCCGTCGGGAATGCCCTGCAGACGGCCGACCAGAAGGCAGACGGTGTCGACCAGCTGGAACGCAAACAGCACCCAGATAAACGGCGGATGCTTGCCAGCGATCAAGAGCAGTGCCACGCATACCGCAGCATAGACCGCAAAGAAGACCCCGAACCATATCGCGGGCAGTGTGCCGCGCCACGAGGCGAGGAAGGCGTCGGAAAACGCGCCCTCATATTCCGCCGTGAACGCCGCGCGTTTGAGCATCAGCTCCGGCAAATAATTGCAGAAATAGAAGAAGAAATTCTTGCCGAAAAAGGCCTTGACGACAAAGACCAGCGTCATGATCAGTGTCAGACCGTAGGCGCCGACGGCGGACTTGATGTTGGTCTGGTGCTTTTTGACCTGTTTCTCACTGAGCTTCTGCATAGGTCACCTCTTGCATCGTGACGGATTCCTTTTCATACTGGGAGATGTATTTCGCCTGATAGTAGTTTTCGGGGTGGTAATCGAACGAGCCGTCGGGCAGCAGGTCGATCACGGTGCAGCCGCGCTGGGCGCCCTTTTTATAGATGCCCGGATAGGCCAGGTAGTCCACGCTCATGCCGTAGGTCAGGCGGATCCCGTCGCAGTCCACCGAGAAGTTGTTCAGATGGTCGTGGCCGAAGAAGACGCCCTTGGTGGAGCCGAGCTCCTGCATGGTCTCAAACAGATCGTCCTCGTGCATGCCGCAGTAGACGACCTTGCCCGTTTCGCCCGCAACACCGTAGATCAGCTTCACGTTGTCGGTGTCCTGATAGCCGTTTTCGGCAAACGCATCCCACGCGTTTTTCATTTCCACCAGCGGGATATGGAAGAACGCCAGCGAGGGGATGCTGCTCTTGCCGCTCATGCCGAGCGCCTGCAGACGCGCGTCGTTCTGCGCGTTCAGCGCGGCAAGGCTGTCGCGGTACCACGCCACCTGGTTTTCGTGGATGTTGTCATACTTCCAGAGGACGCCGAACCAGTCGTTATCGGTGTAGGAATGGCTGTCGAACAGATAGAGCGACTGTGTGACATAGCCGCGGCTGTTTTTGATGTTGATGATCTGGTTGCCGAAACCGTCGACATCGTCCGGTCCTTTCTGGAACAGACAGTATTGCGATTCGGCGGCGACGCTCTCATAGAAGTCGCTCATATCTTCGCGGTCAAAGTAGCTGTCGGCCTCGGTGTCGTGGTTGCCGAACGCAAGGGTCCAATCGACGCCGAGCGATTCCATCAGCTCCACAAAGATCTTTGCAGAGGCTTTGTTGTTGAATGTTCCGGCCTGGAACGGCACGGGATAGGCGATGTCGCCGGTGATGATGACAAGATCCGGCTGTTCTGCCGTGACCATTGCCGCAACGGCGTTGAGGGCCATGGAGTCTTTTTTCAAACACATCCAGCCGCCGCCGATGTGCACGTCGGTGAGCTGCAACACTTTGAAATCATCGTCGGTCGTAAAAGTCCAGTTGCCGTCGGCGTCCTTTTCGGGCGCAATGCGGTTTTGGATCGCAACGGCCGGGAACTGCGCGGCCTTTTTGGTGTTGGCGCGGTTGCCGAACACGGAGATCAGCGCGGTCACGCCGACAAACACAAGGATGACGCAAAGGATGATGCACAGAACGCGCAAAAAGATCTTGCCGCGTTTTTTCTTCGCTTTCGGAGTTTTGATTTCTTCACTCATGTCGGTTTTCGGCAGCAAAGGCTGCCTCTCCTTCCTTTTTTA
>JAEEGG010025404.1_pt1 | contig 11405 bp, 8 predicted proteins | sample 9134161 | NCBI WGS metagenome assembly JAEEGG01 (sample SAMN16246543, study PRJNA631951) | gut metagenome | biome: gut microbiome; feature: rumen; material: CR-attached | host: Bos | place: Iran: Karaj | collected 2018-10 | reverse complement strand
CGCGCTTTAGGTGCCATTCGCACCCACTCAAGCTCACGCTGCAACGTCTTGCGGCGCTTGCTTTCCTGCTTCTCCTCCATAGCCAGACGCTGGGTCTTCTGGTCGAGCCAACTGCTATAGTTGCCCTGCCAGGGGATGCCTTCGCCGCGGTCGAGTTCAAGAATCCAACCGGCAACATTGTCAAGGAAATAGCGGTCGTGCGTGACGGCAATGACAGTGCCTTTGTACTGCTGAAGGTGGTGTTCGAGCCATTCAATGCTCTCGGCGTCAAGGTGGTTGGTAGGCTCGTCAAGCAACAGTATGTCAGGCTCTTGCAGCAGCAGACGGCACAGAGCCACACGGCGGCGCTCACCGCCGCTGAGGTTCTTGACAAGCTGGTCCTCGTCGGGGCAACGCAGGGCGTCCATAGCGCGTTCCAAGCGGCTGTCGAGGTTCCAGGCATCGTGCTGCTCCAGCAGTTCGGTCAATTCGCCCTGACGCTCGCACAGTTTATCGAAGTCGGCATCCGGCTCCGCAAAGGCATTGTTCACCTCCTCATATTCTTTCATCCAGTCAACTACATCCTGCACAGCCTCTTGCACCACTTCCTTCACCGTCTTGCTGTCATCGAGCTTGGGCTCCTGCTCAAGATAGCCTACACTGTAGCCTGGCGCAAACACCACCTCGCCTTGGTAGTCCTTGTCTACGCCGGCAATGATTTTCAGCAGGCTTGACTTGCCGCTACCATTGAGACCGATAATACCTATCTTGGCTCCGTAGAAGAAGCTTAAATATATGTCCTTCAGTATCTGACGGCTGGGAGGGATGAGCTTGCCCACACCCACCATCGAGAAAATAATCTTTTTGTCGTCTGCCATAACTATATTGCAAAGTATTGATAAACTCTTTAATGAGATTCAAGTATCACCACAAAACGGAAGCGACACAACTACGAAACAACCTGTTATACGTGTTCTACTATTTCCGGTATCGGGACGAAGCACAACAAAAGCTGCGATTTACTCTCCGAACCGTATATCCTTCACGTTCAGCTGAGTCTCCGTCTTACCACGCCAATAGTTCTCTTCCAGCTGATAGCAGATGTCGAACATCTCCTGGCGGCTGACACGGCTGTAGTATTCGCCAAGCTGGAAACCGATAGCAGAATAAGCGTTGGCGCTATCGGACGAGAGCACAGAGAATTTCAGGTGGTTGCTGCCCACTATGCGAGGAGGCTGCAGCGGATTGCTTTCCAAGTGGTTGGTGCGGAACACCGGCACATTGTTGTCTGGACCGAAGGGGGAAAACTGCTTAAGGATACGCAAAAACTTGGGCGTTATGTCCGAGAAATTGACCACAGCGTCGATTTCAATCTCAGGCACAGTGGCTTCGGCCGGCATAGTACTACCGACAATCTGCTCGAAGCGCTCCACAAAGCGGTCGAAGTTCTCAGGTCTCAACGAAACACCGGCGGCACTCTTGTGCCCGCCAAAATGCTCCAACAAGTCGCTGCATTCCTCGAGAGCGGCGTGAACGTCAAACTCCTTGATACTACGCGCCGAGCCCACATATAGGTCGTCGGTCGAGCGCGTCAACACGATGGCAGGTCTGTAGAACGACTCCACCAGACGCGACGCCACAATGCCCACCACGCCACGGTGCCATCCCTCGCCAAAGAGCACTATTGAATGGCGCTTCGACAGATTGGGGTCGGCCAGCAGACGGCGCTTGGCTTCCTCCGTTGCTTGAGTGTCAAGATCCTTACGCTCAGTGTTGTAGTTATTGATTTCCTCGGCAAGTTTTGAGGCCACCTCACGGTTCTCGGCCAGCAACAGGCGCACCGAGTCAAAGGCGCTGTGTATACGTCCTGCGGCATTGATGCGCGGTCCGACCAGGAACACAAGGTCGCTGATATTTAAATCCTTGACGAAATAGGACTCCTTCTCGGGGTTGCCGGCGCGGTCTTCTTTCGAGCGCGGCTCGATATGGCCATAGGTGAGAATAGCCTCTAGGCCGGGACGCGGGCAGGTGTTGATGACCTTAAGTCCGAACGATGCCAGCACGCGGTTCTCGCCCGTCATCGGCACAATGTCCGATGCGATGCTGACAGCCACCAGATCAAGGTAGCGCAATAGCTTGAGTTTCAGCATCTCAAGATTCTTTTTCTGCGCCACGGTCAGTTCCGACGCCGAGTCGCACAGGCGCACCCCAATTTTCTGCTCCATATAGGCCTCAACTATCTTGAAACCAATGCCGCAGCCCGACAGTTCCTTGTAGGGATACGGGCAGTCCTCGCGCTTGGGGTCGAGGACAGCACAGCAGTTGGGAAGCACCTCGCCAGGCAGGTGGTGGTCGCCAACGATGATGTCGATTCCAAACTGGTTTGCATATTCAGCCTGCTCGACGGCCTTGATGCCGCAGTCGAGGGCTATAATCAATTTAACGCCAGTACGTTTGGCGTAGTCGATACCCTGAAAGGATATGCCATATCCTTCGGTATCTCGATCAGGAATATAGAAGTCGATGTTGTAGTGAAGCGTATGGAAATACGAGTAGACCAGTGCCACGGCCGACGTGCCGTCGACATCATAGTCGCCATAGATAAGCATACGCTCCTTGTTGCGGACCGCATTGTTGATACGTGCAATAGCACGATCCATATCCTTCATCAGGAATGGATCGTGAAGTTGGTCTAAACTTGGTCGGAAGAAGTGTTTGGCTTCTTCGAAAGTAGTGACACCACGTTCTACAAGCAGCGTGGCAATAATTTTGTCCACGCCCAAAGAATCCGCAAGTTTCTCAACAACCTCTAAATCATAATCTTTCCTTGTTATCCAACGTTTTTCTTTCATTTTTTACTGGGCGTAAAATTACTAACTTTTCACGAACTGGAAAAATATTTTTTTGCCTTGAGGCATTTTGAAGAGTGTTAATTGATGTTAAAACACTGATTATGGGAGCATTCAAATTGATAAAAAATTTATCTCGCCCTACCTCCCGCCCCACTCCGGTTCCGACTCCGGTCAAGACCAACTCCGGTCGTTGTACAATATATGTACAATACTTGTACAATATTTGTACAATTGGTAAACGTACATATATTGTACAAGTATTGTACATATATTGTACAACGACCGGAGTTGGTCCTTTGAAGGGCTGGTTATGAGACGGTTAAAAAACAGAGCCGAAACGGTGTATTACCTCTCGGCTCTGCTCGTATTCTGCTCAAAGCAAGGATCTTAACGCTTTTTGCGCCTAATTGACAGACGATTGAACCGGAGGATTGATGAGCGGTAAAGCTTGGCGGCAAGCCAGGTGCACAGCGGGAAGGCCACGACCAGCAGCGCCATCGACCAATAGAGTTGGTCGAGCGGCACGCCGAACGGTACGCGCAGCATCATTGCCACAGGCGACGTGAATGGTATGAGCGACAGCACCACGCTCAGTGTGCCAGACGGGGCGTTGACCATCGCAGGCATACACAAAATGGTGATTAGCAGCGGGATGGTCAGCGGCATCGAGAAGAGCTGCGAGTCGGTGTCGTTGTCGCTCAGCGCACCGGCAGCGGCAAAAAGTGTGGCGTAGAGCAGGTAGCCAAAAATGAAATAGAACAAGAATGCCGGCAGGATAACGCCAAAGTCGATAGAGGCAATGCCTTCTATAAGTTGCGGAATGTCAGCCATCTGGTCGGCCTGCTGCATCTGCAGCGTCGCTTCGTTGCCCTTAGTGGCGAGCTCGGTCAGTTCGTGCTTTTGCGTAGCCGTTTGGAACAGTTCGCTGTTGGTGGCCTGAATGCCTACAAGGGCGACACCCGTCAGCAGCACCCACAGCAGGAACTGCGTAAGCCCCACGAGGGCGATGCCGACAACCTTGCCCATCATCAGTTGGAAAGGCTTGACAGAACAGACAATCACCTCGATGATGCGGCTTGACTTTTCCTCCACGACGCCGCGCATCACCTGACTGCCGAACATAAAGATTACCACGTAGATAAGCAGCGAAAGTATGAATCCCAGCCCGGTTTTGACATCGAGGAATGCCTCGCGTCCGGTCTCAAGGTCTTCGGTTCGCAGATTGATTTTGGTATTGCTGATGAGGGCGTATTCGTCGTCGCTGATGCCGTGAGCCTGAAGCAGTCGGTTGCGCAAAATGCGTTGCAGCTGTCGGTCCACATCGTAGCGCACCTGCTGCGGGGGCAGGTCGCTCTTGTAGTAGAGGCAGGCGTCGGTGGGAAGGGCATCGCTTGCGCGGTGGCGCACGTAGAGAATCGCCGTCACATCCTTGTCATTGTCCATCAGCCGTTTGGCGTAGTCGAGGGTTGCTGCATAACGGTATGTCACGTTGTCGGTCGATGCAAAGTGGCTGTCGGAGCGCAGAGTGTCGTCGCGGTCGAGGCCTCCGAACACGCCCGACTCGTCGGCAACGAGCACCACCGACTTCTCCAACGGCTTCATAGCCAGATATATCGGAATTGCATAGAGGGCAGCAAGCATTATGGGCACCAAGAGTGTAAGGAGCCAGAAAGAGGGTTTGCGGACGCGGGTCATATACTCGCGGCGGATAACGAGCAGAATCTTGTTCATTCGTCACCTCCTTTCTTGACGGTTTCCACAAAGATATCGTTCATCGAAGGCAGCAGTTCGTTTATCGAAACTATCTGGCGCTGAGGCATCAATGCTGCAAGCAGGTCGTTAGCCGTGCGGCCTTCGGGCAGGGTTACGCGGAGTTTCTCTTCGCCGTCGCCCACGGCGGTGCCGTGCAACTGGAATTCTACCGGCAGCGACAGCGATGCGTCGCCGGCAAGGACCGTAACCTCGAACAGGTTGCGGCTATAGGAGCGGCGTATGCTTGCCACCGAGCCCGAAAGAACAACTTTCGACTTGTCAATCAATGCAATATCATCGCACAACTCCTCCACCGAGGCCATATTGTGGGTTGAGAATATTACCGTTGCGCCTTTACCGCGAAGGGCCAGAATCTCGTTCTTGAGCAGCGTGGCATTGACGGGGTCGAAGCCGCTGAAAGGCTCGTCGAATATCAGCAGACGTGGCTCGTGGAGCACGGTGACGATGAACTGCACCTTCTGCTGCATACCCTTCGACAACTGCTCGACAGGGCGGTTCCACCAATCGGAAATGCCAAACTTGTCGAACCATTGTATGAGGCGGTGTTCGGCTTCGCGCCGCGAAAGTCCCTTGAGCTGAGCCAGATACACAGCCTGTTCGCCGACTTTCATCTTTTTGTACAGGCCGCGTTCTTCGGGCAGGTAGCCAATGTGCTGCACGTCGCCGTCGGTCATCGGCTGGCCGCCAAGCAGTATCACACCTTTGTCGGGTCGCGAAATGCGGTTGATAAGGCGGATAAGTGTCGTTTTGCCCGCCCCGTTGGGGCCAAGCAAGCCGAATATGGAACCCTCGCGCACCGCGATGCTTACATCGTCGAGTGCGCGGTAGTCGCCAAAGTTCTTCTCTATGTGCTGGGCTTCAAGAATCATCGTGTATCTGTTTTTGGTAGAAAAGAAGTGCCAGAGGCTTGGTTTTATGGTTGTTTTCTGATTGTTCGGTTACTTACCGGAGGCGTCTTCAGACGGTTTGAGATTTCTTTCTGTTTTTTCTGAATGGCAGTCGTATCAGTGCTATTTCGGCAAGCAGCATCAGCAGCGAGGCGGCAAGGCACCAGCGCCACAGGCGGCGCCCTTCGGTCTGTTCCTTGATGTAGGTGTCCAAAGGCTTGTCGGCATTGCGTACAACACTGTATGTATTGAGGTTATAGTCTTTCAACTGCTTCGTTATGGCATCGCGGTCGAGGAAGTCCATCTGCGATTCGAGACGCGAGTAGTTGAACGAGAGGCCCTCGGTCTCCTTACCTCCTTGCACGAGGATGTAATTGCCTGCTTCCTTGATGGTTGCGTGAGGTATAAGCATACTGTTGTTGCCGCTGCGTCTGATGTCTGGTATTTCCTCGTAGTCGCCATCACGCTGCGCCAGCTTCACGTTGCCTTCGGCAGCATCGTAAAGGGTCGAGAGCGGCACTGGATTAGCCTGTCCCATAGCAGTATAGAGAGGCAAAGGCCGCAGGCTGTAGAGCGCCATATTGTAGAGTGTCGGGACAAAAAGCGCCTGACGGACAAAGTCGGTGTGAGCGTCGCGCAGGGGAGCCGCAATGAGATAGAGACGTCCTGCGCCACAAGGTGTTACACTGACATAGCTGTCGCCGTTGGCAAGTGTAATCACAGGTTCGTTCAGGGTAGCCGATGTCGACGAGAGGCGGTAATAGTCTGTCACCGAAGGCATCTCCATATCATCGGTACGGCCACTGAAAACATTTTGGTACAATGCGTTGTCGAAGTTAACGGTACCTGCAGCGACACGACTTTTGTTGCGACCGGTTATCTGCGGTGCCGCGAAGAGGCGCAAAGCCTCGTTGTAGCTTGCCTGGTCGACATCTTCACCCATCACGACGACCAGCGTGCCACCATCCTCGACAAAGGTGTGGAGAGTTTGGGCCATACCCGTCGACAGCGAAGGCAGCTCGTCGAGCAGTATGACGTCGTTGCTTTCAATGCGGCTGAAATCCATCTGCTGGAGACCGAGCGAGGCATAGGCCACTACCGAGTCGCCCTCGAACAGCCGTCGCAGGTTTTCGTTTGCCGACTTTCCTTCGACAGTCAGCATCTTTATGCGGTCGCGGACGTTGAGCGTGAAGAAAAGCTTGTCGTCGAACGAGATGGGATAATCGGTGGTCTCTACACGTCCGCTGAAGATGCCCGTCGCGTCGATGGTGAAATGCATATCGACCGTAGAGGTGCTGCGAGCGGGCAGGTCGACGGTGGCGAGAGCTCGCTGACGGTCGTTGACGTAAAGCGTAACAGGAACTTTTTCAAGGTCCTCGTCGCCCTCGTTGGCCACCCAGACCTGTGCCACCACACTGTTGCCGCGGCTGAGCACCGGCGCATTGAGCGACAGCGAATCAATGTAGACATTGTTCTGGGCCGATGAAGCAAGAGGCACCAGAGTGGCTATGATGCCGCTGTCGGCTGGGAAGGCCTCAAAGTCGGCTATAGAGCTCTGAAAGTCAGTGATGATGTATGCATACTTGTTGTCGCTGCGGCCGGTGTTGACAAAATCGAACTGGCGTTGCAGCAGCGTTGAGAGCGGCATTGAGGCACTGCTGACTTCGACTTCGTCGATCATCAGAAGCACGTCGTCCTTGCTGAGCCAGTGGAAATGGCGACCCTCGATGTCATTAGTCATCAGCTGGAAACGGTCGGTAGGTCCATAGGCAGCCACAATCTCGCGGGCTTTAGTCTTGGCCTGCTCGAGCAGAGTGCCGCTGCCGCCATTGCTCTCCATACTGAAAGAGTTGTCTATGAATATGCTGATATCGTTTGAGCCCGACCGCATTGCGCTGTTCCTGTTGGGGATGACCGGTCGTGCGAAGGCAAGTACAAGGAACACTATGGCCAAGATGCGCGCAAACATTATCAGCAACTGGCGTAGTGTCGACTGGCGTCGCGTCTCGCTCTGGAGCTGTTCGAGACGTTCCACGTTGCTGAAATACACCTTCTTGTAGCGACGGAAGTTGAATAGGTGGACTATCACCGGAATAGCCACCGCGACAAGGCCTATGAGGAACAAAGGAGAAGAGAGTATCATATATCGGTGGGCTTGGTTTTCAGTTTATTGTAATGCCGGCAGATGTCGCTGATGCCGCATTCGGAGCAGTGTGGCGAACGTGCCGTGCAGACATAGCGGCCGTGCAGAATCAGCCAGTGGTGGGCAACAGGTATCTTTTCGGCAGGGATATGCCTCTCCAGCGTCAGTTCGGTCTGCAGAGGCGTCTTAGAGTTGGTTGTAAGGCCGATACGGTTGGAGACGCGGAACACGTGGGTGTCAACAGGCATAACCGACTGGTTGAAAATGACAGCGGCAATGACGTTGGCGGTCTTGCGGCCCACGCCTGGCAGGGTCTGCAACTTGTCGACATCATCGGGGACCTCGCCATCAAAGTCGGCCAACAGTTTTTCGGCCATAGCCTTCAAATGACGGCTCTTGCTGTTAGGATAGGAGACAGACTTGACATAGGAGTAGATATCCTCGACCGAGGCCGCCGCCAGCGCCTTGGCGTCGGGGTATGCTGCAAACAGAGCCGGCGTGACCATATTGACACGCTTGTCGGTGCATTGGGCCGAAAGCATAACCGCTACGAGCAGCTGGTAGGGATTGTCGTAATGCAGTTCGCTCTGAGCCTCGGGGCGAGCCTTTTCAAAATAGGCTATAAGTCTTGCGTATCGCTCTGCTGTCTTCATTTCTTGCGCAGTGTTACAATTACAGGGTAATGATCTGACATCTCAGACTTTATGCGTTTATACGATATTGCCTCCATATCGGTCGTATGCAGTACCATATCGATGCGGAACGCGGGGAATGTGGCGTTGCGGCTGCGGGTAAAGGAGCCGTGATAGGTGGTGCTGAAGCCTTGGCCTGCCTCGCAATAGCTGTCCTTGAGATAGGGACGGCACTGATGATAGAAATACGATGCCGGAGTCTCGTTGAAATCGCCTGCCACGATAGACAGCCTGTCGTGATTGTCGAAGTAAGGTTTAAGGACTTCCCATTCGTTCTCGTGGGCGACAATGGTTTCGCGGAATTTGCGTAAGGTGCTGCGCCCTGTAAGGCTGTCGACGTTGCCGTGCGATATGTCGTGGATCTGCTTGTGGTCGGTCTCGTCAAGGCCGTAGGAATTGAGATGCAGGCAATAGAAGCGCAGAGTGTCTCCATTCCACAGCAGATTGACATACAACTTGGAAGGCCCTTCGATACGGACCACGCGCGCAATGGGGTATTTGGAGAATATCACCTCGCCAGTCATCGAGCCGTTGTCGTATCCGGAAGTCATATTGACATATCCGCGCTGCTTCAACCGCTCGGTAAGCTGCACGGTGTCGCCGTGCCCTATGTACTCCTGCAGGGCCATAATATCGGGCTGCTCGTCGTCCACAATGTCCAAGAATACAGTCATATTGCTGTCCGTAAGGCCTTCCTCCATACTCACGCCGTGAAAATGATGTGCGTTGAAAGTGAGGACCTTCAAGACATCGGGCTCGGCAAGTGTCTCGTCAGAGACTGTCTCGGTGCCTCCTACTTGAAAATAGAGTGGCAGGAAGGCGTAACGCACCACAATGGCAGCCAGCGACAGCAAGAACCATTTGCTGCTCATTATCAGCCACAAAACAACAAACACAATGTTTATTATCAGAAAATAAAGGTAGCCATAGCTGAGCAGCGAGAACCAGATGAACCGCGACGGCGCAACACGTCCCGCCAACGTGGAGCCAACCAGCAACAGCAGCACTACAACATTCAGTATAAGCAATATGGCTTTAATCACTCTCTTCATCTTTCCACAAATCTTTAAACTTTGAACTTAAACAAAAACTCCTTTTCCTCCTTCGACAAGCTATCGTAGCCCGAGCGGGAAATCTTGTCGAGTATGGCATCGACACGCTTTTGGTCAGCAGCACGTCGGCGGTTGTACTCTTCATCCGACATCGGGCGTCCGCCACGGCTACTTTGCTGCGATTTCTTCCTTTGGAATGGTTTACTTTTCAACACATTGGAGACATTGGCCCGCATTGCCACCACATACAGCCAGCCAAACAAGGCTCCACCAAGATGGGCAATATGGCCACCGGCGTTAGATGCGGGAATAGACAGCAGATCAATGACCACAAAGGCCATTGCCACATATTTCATCTTAAATGAAAACGAACGCACCAGCCACAGCGACACTTCCTGGTTGGGAGCATATACGGCGACAGCAATGAACACGCCCAGTACAGCGGCGGAAGCGCCAACCAACGTAGAGCTATGCATCTGGCCCACAGGGAACACGTTGTATACCAACAGGTAGAGCAAGGCTCCCGCTATGCCACTCAGAAAATATATCCAACCGAAACGCCTGTTGCCAAGATAGCGACAGCACATTATGCCTCCGAAGTAAAGCATAACCATATTGAACAGAATATGCCAGAAGCCATCGTGCAGGAACATATAGGTCATCAGCGTCCACGGATGGTGGAGCAAGTCGGTCCACTGTGACGACAGCGCCAGCCAGTCGTGCCATCCAGCCGACGCACTACCCGTCGGCAGCGCATAAAGGTAGTCGACCAACGGGAACAGGAGCGACACGACCCACAACGCCACATTGACGACAATAAGTACCGAGAGTAGACTGCCACTTTTCAAGAACTCTGACAGCTGATTACCAACACGTTGCCTTTGCATATATTCTTCAATTTCAAATTGCAAAGATATACAAAAAAAACGAATTATCTAACCCTAAGGCGCAGCCAGTTTTGCATATCGCAAAGAAAGGTGTAACTTTGCACATTCCACATCAGAATCCAGAAATGACCACAACGCATCGTTACGCATTGATAGGCAGACAATTGTCTCACTCTTTTTCGCAAACATACTTTAGCGAAAAATTTGCCTCTGAGCGCCTTAATGACTACAGTTACGACCTGCTTGAGACAGAAGACCTGTCCGACCTACGTAAAGTTGTTGAAGAACAAAAGCTTGACGGATTCAATGTCACAATACCATACAAAGTAGAAATCCTACCTTTGCTTGACGAAATAGACGCCATCGCGCAAAAGATCGGCGCAGTGAACACAGTCAAGGTATCCAACCACTGCGGACACATATATCTTAAAGGATATAACACCGACGCACCTGCCTTTACTGAAACGCTACGGCCACTGCTTAAGCCTCATCACCGCAGCGCACTCATCCTCGGCACTGGCGGTGCTGCACAAGCCGTAGCTTTCGGACTTGAGCAACTCGGCATCGACCATCTCTTTGTAAGCCGCAACCCGCACAGCATCAAGCATATCGACTATTCTACGGCCTATACCGAAGCCGCCGAACACACCATAATAATTAATGCCACGCCCGTGGGGATGTTTCCCAACTGCAGCACAAGCCCGTGGGAGCGCACCGACCTGATGACGCCGCAGCATATCTGTTACGATCTCGTATACAACCCCTCTCCCACTCGCTTTATGCAGGAAGCCGCCCAACACGGCGCCACCGTCCAAGACGGCCTACCTATGCTTCACCGCCAAGCAGACCTTGCATTCAGCCTATGGACATCATCAAAAGACCTCTGACCATATTCCCTAAAAGTAAAGATAAACCACAAGAATTCCCAACACTAAAGGCATACAAACATAACTAAATGATTTGACTTGCTCAAGTCGTGTTCCGGGCTTAAAAAAAAGAGAAACATCTCTGTTTCTCTTTGGTGCCCGGAACAGGACTTGAACCTGCACTCCTTTCGGAACACGCACCTGAAACGTGCGCGTCTACCAATTCCGCCACCCGGGCTGGTAGGATTCCAATCTCTCGGAATCTGATTGTGGG
>JAEEGG010025401.1_pt1 | contig 11405 bp, 6 predicted proteins | sample 9134161 | NCBI WGS metagenome assembly JAEEGG01 (sample SAMN16246543, study PRJNA631951) | gut metagenome | biome: gut microbiome; feature: rumen; material: CR-attached | host: Bos | place: Iran: Karaj | collected 2018-10 | reverse complement strand
TCGGATCGTCGGTGGAGAAGACTTGCTTCTCGTTTCCGTTGAAGATAAGTTCGTTTTTGGCCATTTATCGTTGTTTTCTGAAATATGCGACTGCGTTTTCGAAGATGGGCTGCCGGCAGTTGCCGGCGATGTTCTTGAACAGATGGTCCTCATAGCGCTCGCTGTGACCCATCTTGCCCAGGATGTGGCCGTCGGGGCTCACAATGCCCTCGATGCCGTAATGGGAACCGTTGGGGTTGTCTACATAGCGGAAGGCTACCTGACCCTTGGCAAAGAGTTCCTTCGCCATCTCCGGCGACACGACGAACTTGCCCTCGCCATGGCTGAAAGCGATGCTGTGGCGCTCGCCTTTGGTGAAACTGGAAAGCCAGGGAGAATTCACCGTAGCGACCTCGGTCGTGGCCATCAGGGAGACGTGGCGGTTGATGTCGTTGCGGAAGAGCGTCGGAGAATCCGGCGTCACGCAGCCCAGCTTCCCGTATGGGAGCAGGCCGCTCTTGACCAGGGCCTGGAAACCGTTGCAGATACCCAGGACAAGGCCGCCGCGGGAGAGCAGGTCCGTGATGGCAGCACCGACCTTGGCGTTGTTGATGACATCGGCGATGAACTTGCCGCTGCCGTCAGGTTCGTCACCGGAGGAGAAGCCGCCGCAGAACGCGAGGATCTGGCTCTCGGCAATCCGCTTCGCCAGCGCGTCGATGGATCCGAGAACGTCCTCTGGCGTGAGGTTCCGGAACACGAACGGACGGACCTCGGCACCGGCCTTGCGGAAGGCCTTGGCCGTGTCGTAATCGCAGTTGGAGCCCGGGAACACCGGCAGGCAGACCACGGGATGTTCGACCGGAGCGCCGGGATAGACCATAGATGGCCGATCGCGGTCGGCCATGACGCCGTCATTCCCGGCTTGACCGGGAATCTCAGGGACGGGTTCGTCGAAAGCGGGTTTTACCCGCGGCGGATAGAGCTTGAAATAACGGCCCTCATAGGCCTTCTCCAGGGCCTCCAGGGACATTTCGCACCCATTGACCTTGATGCCGGATGCGGTCACGACACCGAGTTCGATGGCGCAGGGATGAGCGAGGAAAGAGGTGGATTCCACCAGGGCGGAACCATAGCCCAGAGAGAACAGGTCTCCGGCAGGAACGGTGACGTCCACGCCGAGGGCGTTGCCCATCGCCATTTTCACGAGACCCTCGGCCACGCCGCCATAAGACAGTGACCAGGCGGAAACGATGCTGCCCGCACCGATGGCTTTGTACAGATAGTCCCAGTTGCCTTTCAGCTGCTCCGTATCGGGCATCCGGTTCGGGAGCGGGGTATGTCTCAGGAGATAGATCCGGTTGCCGGCTTTCTTGAACTCCGGAGAGATGACGCGGCGGGCATCGACGGTCGTGATGCCGAAGGCAACGAGGGTCGGAGGCACATGGATGTGCTCGAAGGTGCCGCTCATGGAGTCCTTGCCGCCGATGGAGGCGAGGCCGAACGCTTTCTGCATCTCGAGCGTGCCGAGCAGGGCGCTCAGCGGCTTGCCCCAGGTGTGGGGATCCTTCGTCATGCGCTCGAAGTACTCCTGGTAGGAGAACCGCATACGGCTGTAATCGGCACCGGCGCAGGCCACCTTCGTGCAGGCCTCGACCACGGCATAGGCGGAGCTGTGATACGGGCTCCAGAGGGCGAGGTCCGGGTTGTAACCGAAGGCCATGACGCTGGCGGTCTCGGTGTACTGGTCCATGGGCAGTTTCTGGACGGAGACCTGCGTCTCGGTCGCCTGCCGCTTGCCGCCGTACGGCATCAGGACGGTGGAACGGCCGATGGTGGAGTCGAACATCTCCACAAGTCCCTTCTGGGAAGCCACGTTGGGCGATCCCATCACAGAGAGCATCTGCTGTTCCAGGGTCTCCCCTGCCGGCTCACGCAGGAAAGGATCCTTGTCCTCGACAGGCAGGATCGCGGCCTTTGCATAGTGCTTCGCGCCGGCGCTGTCGATGAACGCGCGGGTCAGGTCGCAGACCTTCCTGTCCCCGTAGAACATCCGCATCCGGCCCGTATCGGTGACATTGGCCACATGGGTCACCTCGATGTTGTCCACGGCGCAAAGCTCCATCATGCGGTCCTTGTCAGCCGCTTCCACGACCACGGCCATCCGCTCCTGGGACTCGCTGATGGCGAGTTCCGTCGCGTTCAGGCCGGCGTATTTCGCGGGTACGCGGTCCAGCCAGATGTCCAGTCCGTCGGCCAGTTCGCCGATGGCGACGCTGACGCCGCCGGCGCCGAAGTCATTCGATTTCTTGATGAGTCTCGTCACTTCCGGACGGCGGAAGAGACGCTGTAACTGACGTTCCTCCGGGGCGTTACCCTTCTGGACCTCGCTGCCGCAGGTTTCCAGGGAGGCTTCGGTGTGCTCCTTGGAAGATCCGGTGGCGCCGCCGATGCCGTCACGGCCGGTGCGGCCGCCGAGCAGGAGGATCACATCGCCGGGAGCGGGGCTTTCGCGCCGCACGGCGGAAGCACGGACGGCCCCCACGACGGCGCCGATTTCCATGCGCTTGGCGGTATAGCCGTCGGAGTAGATTTCCCGGACATGCGTGGTGGCGAGGCCGATCTGGTTGCCATAGCTGGAATAGCCGGCAGCGGCTTTCTTCGAAATCATCCGCTGGGGCAGTTTGCCCGGGATGGTCTCAGCCACGGAGGCATTCACATTGCCGGCGCCGGTGACGCGCATCGCCTGATAAACGTAGGCACGACCGGAGAGCGGGTCCCGGATGGCACCGCCGAGGCAGGTTGCCGCACCGCCGAAAGGCTCGATCTCGGTCGGATGGTTATGCGTCTCATTCTTGAACTGGAGCAGCCACTTCTCGGGCTTGCCGTCCACGTCCACATTGACAAAGATACTGCAGGCGTTGTTCTCCTCGCTCACCTCGAGGTCGTCCAGCTTGCCCTGCTTGCGCAGCCATCGGGCGCCGATGGTCGCAAGCTCCATCAGGCAGCGGGGCTTCTCCCCGCGGCCGAGGTCCGCCCGCATCTGTTCGAAGAGCGCGAGGGAGGACTCCAGTTCCGTCTTGATGAAGGATTCGTCCACCGTAATCTCCTCCAGGACGGAGGTGAAGGTAGTATGGCGGCAGTGATCGCTCCAGTAAGTGTCCAGGATGCGGAGCTCCGTCTCGGAGGGGTTCCGTCCCTCGGATTTGAAGTATTTCACCACTTCCCCGAGGTCGTCCGCGTTCATCGCCAGGCCATGGCCCTTGCAGAAGGCCAGGTACTGGTCCGGGGCCAGGTCGATGAACCCCGTCAGGTCTTCAAGCGGCTTCACGGCGGCTTTCTCGCCGAGCGCGAGGACGGAAAGGTCCTTCTCACGGCATTCCACCGGGTTGATGAAATAGTGCCGGATCTTCGCGAGCGTCTCATCCGTGACGGTGTCCTCGAAGACCACCAGGCGGGAGCTCTTGATCTCGATGTCCGCTTCCGGGTCGATCAGATGGACACAGTCCACGGCGGAGGAAGCCCGCTGGTCGAACTGGCCGGGGATGTATTCCACGGCGATATATTTCTTGCCGGCGAGCGGGAGGTCGTCCGTGACGGTGTCCGTCACCACTTCCCCGAACACGCTGTAGCGGCTCTTCTCCAACAGGTCGTCGGAGAAGCCGAATAGGTCGTACACATTGATGAGCCGGATGGAACCCAGGCCCAGGGAGAGGTTCTCGTTGAACTCGGCGAGGAGGCTGGCGGCCTCCACGCGGAACTGCTCCTTTTTTTCTACAAAGATGCGCCTGCTCTTCATTCTTTTAAAATTTGATGCCCACCGGCGCGGTGTGGCGGGGGTGGGCATTGTATTCAAATCACTGTACTGAGGACCTTGTCGCTCTGCTGCTGGCGGAAATCCTCCAGTTTCTTCCGGAGGGCGTCATCGTTGAGGGCCAGGATGGCCACGGCGTAGAGAGCGGCGTTCTTCGCCCCGTCGATGGCCATCGTCGCGACGGGAATGCCCGAAGGCATCTGGACGATGGACAGGAGGGAATCCAGGCCGTTCAGGGCCTTGGACTTCACCGGGACGCCGATGACCGGAAGCGTGGTCAGGGCGGCGATCACGCCCGGCAGGTGCGCGGCTCCTCCGGCGCCGGCGATGATGATGTCGAATCCGTTGTCCCGGGCGGCCCGGACATAGTCGGCCAGGGGACCGGGATTGCGGTGCGCACTGAGGACGCGTTTTTCGTAAGGGATACCGAACTGTTCGAGCGTCACGCAAGCCGGGGACATGACGTCCCAGTCGCTTGCACTGCCCATGATAATGGCTACCTTGCTCATAAGATTTCTACTAACGAAGTGCAAATTTACGCGGAATATCCGAGGGGCGCAAATCCTTTCCCTCTTTTTTTCAAAAACTTTTCCACAGGCGATTTGTTGAAATTTTGTGCGAAAAAAATTTGCAGATTTGCCCCGGAAAGCAGTAACTTTGCAGTCCGGAATGTTGAGTAAGTCCATCATATCCCAGACACTCGGCATCGGTGGGACCGATGAGGTCCTGTTTTTTATTGTTAGGCAGCCCTGAGGGGTTGTCTTTTTTTTATGTGTACAGCATGGTAACGCTACCCGCTTTCGCCGACCTTCACGTGCATTTCCGTGAGCCGGGACAGACTTGGAAGGAAACCATCCGCACCGGCAGCCTTGCTGCCGCGCGGGGCGGGTACACCCTCGTGTGCGCCATGCCCAACCTGAATCCCGTTCCGGACAGCCTCGAGCATCTCGCCGTCGAACAGGAAGCCATCGACCGGGATGCCCTCATCCGTGTACTCCCCTACGGCTCCATCACGAAAGGACGGCAAGGCCGGGAACTGGTGGATTTCCATGCCCTCAAGGGCGGCTGCGTGGCTTTCTCGGATGACGGCAGCGGAGTCCAGAGCCCGGAGATGATGCGGGAAGCCATGCGCGCGGCCGCCGCCGAAGACGTCATCATCGCCGCCCATTGCGAAGACAACACCCTCCTCCGGGGAGGATACATCCATGACGGGCGTTATTGCCGCGAACATGGACATAAAGGGATCTGCTCCGAAAGCGAGTGGGGACAGATCGCCCGGGATGTGGAACTCGCCGCCGAAACCGGCTGCCGGTACCATGTATGCCATATCTCCACGGTCGAAAGCGTGGACATCATCCGCCAGGCCAAGAAAAGCGGCGTGAAAGTGACCTGCGAAACCGCCCCGCACTACCTCACCCTCTGTGAGGACGACCTCCAGGAAGACGGACGCTTCAAGATGAACCCGCCGCTGAGGACCGCCGATGACCGCGAAGCGCTCATTGAAGGACTTGCCGACGGGACCATCGATGTCATCGCCACGGACCATGCTCCTCACTCGGCCGAGGAGAAATCCAAAGGGCTGGCCGGCAGTGCGATGGGCATTGTGGGCTTGGAAACCGCTTTTCCGGTCCTTTACACCCGCCTGGTGAGAACCGGCCGCCTCTCCCTGGACCGCCTGGTCGAAGCCTTGGCCACCGCCCCCCGCCGCATCTTCCGCCTCCCGGAAGCGCCGGAGGACTGGGTCGAAGTGGACCTGGACACCCCTTGGACCATCCGGAGCGGCGAATTCGCTTCGATGGGACGCGCCACGCCTTTCGAGGGATGGGAGGTTTACGGAAAGGTCCTCAGGACCGTCTATCACGGAAAGACAGTATATAACAACTTGACAATATGATCAGACCCGCAAAGAAACTGGTGCTGGAAACCGGACAGGAGTTCTACGGAACGGGGTTCGGGGCGGACTGCCGCAAAGTCTGCGAAATCGTCTTCAACACCTCGGTCGTCGGCTACCAGGAGATCATCTCGGATCCCTCCTACGCCGAACAGATTGTCGTGATGACCTATCCCCTGATTGGAAACTACGGCATCACGGACGAGGATTTCGAGTCCCACGGCACGGACATCGGCGGCCTGGTGGTCCGGGAATGCTGCGACACTCCCAGCAATTTCCGCTACACCAAGACCCTGGAAGAAGAACTGGAAGAGCACGGAATCCCCTGCCTGAGCGGTGTGGACACCCGGATGCTCACCAAGATCATCCGTGACACGGGCCGCCCCATGGCTGCCATCGTGGAAGCGGACATGCCCAAGGAGGAAGCCCTGGCCCTCATCGCGGCCACCCCGCGTCCGACCGACCTGGTCCGCCGCGTGGGCTGCCGCAAGCGCTGGGTCACCCGCACTTCCAACCACCTGTACCACGTCGTCGCGGTAGACTGCGGCATCAAGCAGAGCATCCTTACCCGGCTCAAGGAGCGGGGCTGCAACGTGACCATCGTCCCGTTCACCACGCCTGCGAAGGACATCCTCGCCTTCAATCCGGACGGCGTCCTGCTTTCCAACGGCCCGGTTTCGGCCCAGGAAGCGCCGGAAATCCTCGCCCTGATCCAGGAACTGAGGGGCCGCGTCCCGGTGTTCGGCATCGGCCTCGGCATGGAAGCCATCGGCCTGTCCTACGGAGCCAAGCTCGTGCCGATGGGCTGCGGCAAACACGGCGACTATCCCGTCCGCGACCTCGCGTCCGGCCGCATCAACATCGCGGTCCTGAACCAGACCTACCGGTTCGACTCGGTCGAGGGAACCGGCCTCACGCCCACGCACGTCCTCGTCCCCGAAGGCTATGTGCTGGGATTCGAAAACAAGGAGGACAAGGTCTACGGCATCCAGTTCCACCTGGAGTCGGCCCCCGGACCGCAGGATTATGTGTATCTTTTCGACAAGTTCATTCAAATGATGGAGGAGCAGCGCCATGCCTAGGAGAACGGATATCAAGAAAGTGATGGTCATCGGTTCCGGCCCGATCGTGATCGGCCAGGCCGCGGAATTCGACTATGCCGGCACCCAGGCGTGCCTCGCCCTCAAGGAAGAGGGCTACCAGGTGATCCTGGTGAACTCCAACCCCGCCACGATCATGACGGACCCCAACATCGCCGACAAGGTGTACATGGAGCCCCTCACGCTGGAATATGTGGCGAAAATCATCCGCTACGAGCGTCCGGACGCCCTGGTGCCCGGCCTCGGTGGCCAGACCGGCCTGAACCTCGCCGTCCAGCTCGCGAAGAAAGGCGTGCTGGAAGAGTGCGGCGTGGAGATCCTGGGCACTTCCTTCCAGAATATTGAAAAGGCTGAGGACCGCGAGCTCTTCAAGGAGTTGTGCCTGTCCATCAACGAGCCGGTGATTCCCTCCGAGATCTGCTACAGCCTCGAGGAAGGCCTTGCCGCGGCCGAGCGGATCGGCTATCCGGTCATCCTGCGCCCGGCATTCACCCTGGGCGGTACGGGCGGCGGCTTCGTCAACAATCCGGAGGAAATGGAGGACATGATGCGGAACGCCCTGTACCTCTCTCCTGTCCACGAAGTGCTTGTGGAAAAGAGCATCAAGGGGTACAAGGAGATCGAGTTCGAGGTCATGCGCGATGCGAACGACACCGCCATCGCCATCTGCTCGATGGAGAACATCGACCCGGTGGGTATCCACACGGGTGATTCGATGGTCGTGGCTCCGGCCCTCACCTTGACGGACAAGGAGTACCAGATGCTCCGCGACAGCGCCCTGCGCCTGATCCGCGCCCTGAATATCGCCGGCGGCTGCAACGTGCAGTTCGCCCTGGACCCGCTTTCCTTCAAGTATTACATCATCGAGGTCAACCCCCGTGTGTCGCGTTCATCCGCCCTGGCATCCAAGGCCAGCGGTTTCCCGATCGCCCGCGTGACGGCAAAGATCGCCGTAGGCCTCACCTTGGACGAAATCACCGTAGCCGGCGCCCCTGCCTGCTGCGAACCTGCCATCGACTACGTGGTGGCGAAGGTGGCCCGCTTCCCCTTCGACAAGTTCAGCGAGGCGTCCAACGAGCTGGGTACCCAGATGAAGGCCACGGGCGAAGTCATGTCCATCGGCCGCACCCTGGAGGAGAGCATCCTCAAGGCCATGCGCTCGCTGGAGTCCGGCTGCTGCCACATCCACAAGAAGAAGTTCGACGACTGGACCGAGGAGAAACTCCTGGAGTATATCTCCACCCCGACGGATGACCGCATCCACGCCATCGCGCAGTTGCTTCGCCTGCGGATCGACCTTTCCCGCATCTACGACCGCACGAAGATCGACATGCTCTTCCTGGAGAAGATCTACAACATCGTCCGGATGGAGCGCAAGGTCAAGGCCGCCCCGGGCGACGTTGAAATTCTCAAGGAAGCCAAGCGCATGGGCTTCGGCGACCAGTTCATCGGAGAGCTCTGGGGATGGACGGAAGCCGATGTCATCCGGCTCCGTTTCGCCAACGACATCGTTCCGGTGTACAAGATGATCGACTCCTGCTGCGCCGAGCACGACACCTACGTCCCCTACTTCTACTCCACTTACGAGCAGGAGAACGAGTCCATTCCTTCGAACCGCAAGAAGATCCTCGTGCTGGGTTCCGGTCCGATCCGCATCGGCCAGGGCGTCGAGTTCGACTATTCCACGGTGCATGCCATCTGGGCCATCCGCGAGGCCGGCTACGAGGCCATCATCATCAACAACAACCCGGAGACCGTGTCCACGGACTACACCATCTCCGACAAGCTGTATTTCGAGCCGCTTACCACGGAAGACGTGATGAACGTAATCCACCTGGAGAAACCGGACGGAATCATCGTCACCCTCGGCGGCCAGACGGCCATCAACCTGGCCGGTCCGCTGGAGGAGTTCGATGTCCCGCTCATCGGCACGGGCCTGCAGGCCATCGACAATGCCGAGGACCGCAAGCTCTTCGAGGCGATCATGCGGAAGACCGGCATCCCGCAGCCCAAGGCCCATGCCGTCACGAATGTCGAAGACGGCGTGAAGGCGGCCGAGGACATCGGCTATCCCGTCCTCGTTCGCCCGAGCTTCGTGCTCGGCGGCCGTGCGATGATGATCGTGGGCAACGAGGCCACCCTCCGCCACTATCTGCATAACGCAGTGGAAATCAATGAGAAATCCCCCGTCCTCGTGGATAAGTACATCTTGGGCAAGGAAACCGAGGTCGACGCCATCTGTGACGGCGAGAACGTTTTCATCCCGGCCATCATGGAGCACGTGGAGCGCACCGGTATCCATTCCGGCGACAGCATCAGTGTGTATCCGTCCTTCTCCCTGAGTCCGAAGGTGAAGCAGGAGATCATCGACGACACCGTCAAACTGGGCAAGGAAATCGGCATCGTGGGCCTGTTCAACATCCAGTTCATCGTGGACAGCCACGAGAACGTGTATGTGATCGAGGTCAATCCGCGGAGCTCCCGTACGGTTCCCTTCATCTCCAAGAGCACGGGTATCCCGATGGCGAAGATCGCGACGCGGGTGATGCTGGGAGAATCTCTGAAAGACCAAGGCATTACGGAGGTGTACTTCCCGGAGCGGAAGAAGCATTTCGTGAAGACCCCGGCCTTCTCCTTCGGCAAGATCAAGGGCATCGACACTTACCTCTCCCCGGAGATGAAGTCCACAGGCGAGGCCATCGGCTACGACAAGTCCCTGAATCGCGCCCTGTACAAGTCCCTGCAGGCCTCCGGCATGGACATCAAGTCCTACGGGACCGTCTTCGCCACCATCGCCGACAAGGACAAGGAAGAAGCCTTGCCGCTCATCCGTCGTTTCTACAACCTCGGCTTCAACATCGAGGCCACCAAGGGTACGGCCGAGTTCCTCAAGGAGCACGGCATCCGCACCAAGACCCTGAAGAAGCTCCGCGAAGGCAGCGACGAGATCTACCAGGCCCTCCGTAAGGGCCACGTGAAATACGTGATCAACACGATCGACCTGAACCAGAAATCCAGCCACCTGGACGGTTACGGCATCCGCCGCTGCGCGGTGGAGAACAACGTGACCATCTTCACGGCCCTCGAGACCGTGCGCGTGCTCCTGGATGTGCTGGAAGAGATTACCCTGGGCATTTCCACCATTGACGAAGAATATAAGTAGTGAATAAAAGCCTTTATACAATTGCCGAAAACAAGCTCATCGCTTCCAAGACTTTCAAAATGGTTCTGGAAGGAGATGGGGTCGTGGCGGGTGAATTCGTTGACATCGGGATTCCGGGGTATTTCCTGCGGAGACCTTTGTCTGTGTGCGACTGTGAGGAGGGACGTCTCACTTTGGTGTACAAGGTGGTGGGAGAAGGGACGAAGGTCCTGTCGGAAATGCCTGTGGGAAGTGAGCTGGAGTTGTTGACGGGGCTCGGCAGGGGGTTCGATCCGGAGGCGTGCCGGGAGCGGGCGTTGCTGGTCGGTGGCGGTTTGGGGGTTCCTCCCCTGCTCCTGCTGGCCAAACGGCTGAAGGCGCAAGGGAAGCATGTCACGGCAGTGCTGGGATTCAACAAGGCCGACGAGATCATCCTGGCCGATGCGTTCCGCGCCGTTTGTGACGAGGTGCTCATCTCTACCGTCGATGGTTCCGTGGGCGTCAAAGGGTTTGTGACCGACGCCATCGCCGTAGGGAAACCGGCCTTCGACTATTTCTATACCTGCGGGCCGATGGTGATGATGAAGGTCGTCTGCCAGGCGCTGGATGGCCCCGGCGAAGCCTCGCTTGAAGAGCGGATGGGCTGCGGCGCGGGCTTCTGCTACGGATGCAGCATCCAGACGAAAAACGGCCCCCGACGCGTCTGCAAGGACGGTCCGGTTTTCAAGAAGGAGGAACTGATATGGTAAAGGATCTGTCTGTCAATCTGTGCGGCATCCGCCTGCAGAATCCGGTTGTTCCGGCCAGCGGGACCTTCGGGTTCGGGCTCGAATTGGCCGGAGACATGGACCTGAACGTCCTCGGCGGCATCTCGCTCAAGGGTACCACCCGGGAAGCGCGCTACGGCAATCCCACGCCCCGCATCGCCGAATGCGAAGGCGGGATGATCAATTCCGTGGGCCTGCAGAACCCGGGCATTGACGTGCTCGTGCGGGAAAAAGTACCCGCCCTCCGGAAAGTGTATGACGGCTGCGTCATCGCCAACATCAGCGGCTTCTCGCTGGAGGAATACAAAGAGTGCTGCGCCAAGGCCGATACCTGCGCGGGTATCGACATCATCGAGGTCAATGTCTCCTGTCCGAACGTGCACAACGGCGGCATGGCGTTCGGGACATCGGCCGCTTCCGCAGCAGAGGTGACTGCGGCCGTGAAATCGGTCTGCCGCAAGCCTGTATTCCTGAAGTTGAGCCCGAACGTGACGGACATCGTCTCCATCGCCCGTGCCTGCGAGGATGCGGGTGCCGACGGACTCACGCTCGTGAACACGTTCCTCGGGATGCGGATCGACATCACCCGCCGCAAGCCCGTGATCGCCAACAAGATGGGTGGTTTCTCCGGCCAGGCCATCTTCCCCATCGCCCTGCGGATGGTCTACCAGGTCGCCCATGCCTGCCGGATCCCCGTGATGGGCTGCGGCGG
>JAEEGG010025399.1_pt1 | contig 11407 bp, 9 predicted proteins | sample 9134161 | NCBI WGS metagenome assembly JAEEGG01 (sample SAMN16246543, study PRJNA631951) | gut metagenome | biome: gut microbiome; feature: rumen; material: CR-attached | host: Bos | place: Iran: Karaj | collected 2018-10 | reverse complement strand
GCCAGCAGGTTCAGTACGCCGTGCTCAATATACTGCAGCAGGTCCGGTTTGCCGTCCGGACGGTGCAGGTCAACATAACGCTGCTCCTCACTTACGAATGTCTCGTCACGCATGGGATGGAACAGTTCCCAGGCGGCAACCATGTTCTGGACAACGCTGATATTTGATCCGGTCTCGATGTCAAAGTCGCCGGCATCAAAGTAACCGCCCACGTTCAAGCCGGGAATCAGTTCATAGGGCTTGTACTTGGTGTTGGTCTGCGCGCCCTGTGAGTGCAGGTCAAAGTGGTCGCTCTGCGGAGCCTGCAGATAACCCTCCTTGAACGGCTCGCCGTGCCAGATGCGGTAGCCCTCGTTTACGGTCATGTGATTCATGTGGATGGGAATCCATACGTCGCTGGTGGCATCGGTAATCCAGTTATAGACAGTGTTGTCAATGATAAAGTTGCCGGTCTTGTAATCGCCGTATTGGATGTAATATACACCGGGCTCCTTGACATCGGTAAAGTCAAACTTCACATAATTGTACTTGTAGTACATTCCCCAGACATCAATGTTACCCTTGTAGGCCAGTTTCTCACTGCCGTCATCCTCTATCCTGTAGATTGATGCGGTCTTGAGAGGCTTGTCCATCTTGTCAAGTTCAATCACGGCAACCTTGGGCTGTGAAGGAATATATCCCACCTGTGAGAAGCCGATGTTAGGCTCGCGGATCCAGCCGGGGATTGCGTGAGGCTCAACTGTCCAGGTAACCACCTTGCCGGTCTTGCCTGCAGGCAGGACACTGCGCAATACGAACCAGCCGTTCTGAGCCAGCATACGTCCGTCGTAGAGTTCCAGTGTGGCGTCATCGGACGAAATCTTTATCATACGCTCGGGAGCATCGGGAGCAATCAGGATATTGTGGCCGGTCTCCAGGGGAAGCGGATCCACAAACTCGCCTGTTCCGCGGTCATCGTAGGTGCGGAATCCCTTGAACTGGCGGGGCTTTTCATCGTTGGATAGGGCCTGCGTCTGGCTTACCGCATAGCGCGGGAATCGGTTGGGACGTCCGTCCATCAGGTAGGTTTTGCCCCAGTACTGTGACGGAAGGAATTCAAGGTTGAAACCTGCCTTACCTGCCAGAAACTCAGGTACGGGTTTGTCCAGATAAACCGCAATCTCAACGGCCTTGCCCTTGGCGGTAACCACCACGCGTGAGTCAAAGTCATAATCGGCATAACGCATGGTTACCTCAATCGAATTGTTGATTGAGTCAACTGTACGTGAAGGAGAAGCAGGCACCAGGTCCCACTGCTCGGGGGTCTTGCTTAAACGGACAGCACCACCCTGAACTGTTCGTACGCCGTGATGGATAATCTCAATTCCGGAATTCTTCTCGTCGTTGAATCCTCCGGAGAAAGTGTTGCTGAACACCAGGACATTCACGCCTTGCGTCTCAAAATACTCCTTGTCATTCAGTTTAAGGTCAGCAGCCTCTTGGGGTGCCTTGTCACACGCGGCTATAGAAAGAGCCGCCAATACGAAAAAGGCAAATCTAGTTTTCATATAGTTGGTTAATAATAAGTAATTGACCAGGTTAGTGAGTGCTAATATAGTCAATTTTTCGGAACTTTGCGCCAGATATGAAAAAACTGGTGATTTTTGATCTTGACGGGACGCTGCTCAATACGATTGCGGATCTGGGTAACGCGGCCAACCACACATTGGCCGAATTGGGACTGCCGCAGCACACTCTTGACGAATACACATTGATGGTGGGCAACGGAATGCGCAAACTAGTGATGCGTGCCCTACCCGATGACAAGGCATCCAATGATGCTTTTGTGGACAGCACTCTTGCAAGGTTTCTGGAATACTACGCACAGCATATTGATGTCTACACCAAGCCCTACCCCGGCATCCCGGAACTTATAAACTCCCTATCCACCGAAGGATACAAACTGGCCGTAGCGTCCAACAAGATACAGGCAGGTGCCGAGAAACTCATCGCAAAGTTCTTCCCCGGAATTGATTTTGTAGCCGTAATGGGCAACAGTCCCCGGTATCCGCTCAAGCCCGATGCCGCACTGGTGGAATACATAATGAAGAAAGCCGGAACCGACCGCGCCAACACCATAATGGTAGGAGACTCCGGAACCGACATCCAGACCGCCCGCAACGCAGACATTCCTATAATAGCAGTAAGCTGGGGATTCCGTCCCCGTCACGAATTGGCATCGGCCAACTTCATCGCCGACTCAACTGACGCATTGGGGTCGTTTCTCTTTGCGTCACTTTACGGGTCTGACGTGGAAAGTGTGAACAAATGAATTGTAACCGCACCAGTACCCCCTGCCACCCTTGATGTTGGTGGGAATTTCCTGGAAAGTAGACCCCACAATATAACTGCTCAAGCTGCCCAGGCTACTGTTATCGGAGTAACTCTTCCAGAAAGCATAACTGACAGAGTCAATAGCGCTCACTTTTATGCTGACAACGGAATCATTCGGATAGTATCTGCTCCTGTCGTCCTTATTGTCATCCTTAATAGACTTGATAATAGGAATCACCATAGTAGAATCCGCCAGAGCATCATCAATAACCCCCATATAGGCCGATAAATACTGCTTCTTGCCCGTTCCCTGCCTGAAGAAAGTCTTAAAGTACTCTTTCCTGCCCGGTATATTTGAGACATAGGCCGTTATGGCCGATAAGTTATCAATGGAAGTCGGACTGAAAACCACACTGTCCACAGCAGGCGGATAGAGCGGAATGGTTGTCTTTGATGTCAACACCTTTCCGAGTGTCTCTACCCTAAGGGTGTAGGTCTTGCCCGCCTCGCCCTTAATCAAAGGATTGATCGTGGTATAGATGTATGACGGCATATAATGACTGTCCGGCCTTCCTATCAGGACCACTTTGTCTTTTCCGTTACTGACCGTCACCTTGGCCAACATGACCACAAAATCATTAATCCGATTCAAATCCACCTCGTCATCCTTAAGTCTTACCGGGAGTGCGCGGGTTAGCATTACTACGGGATACTGTCCCTCCTCTATCCAGCCCTCAACTATTATCTCATCCACATCGGCCGGCATAAAATCCGAGCGTTCACATGAGTGGCATAGAACCGCTGTAAAAATGATCAGTGAAATGAATATTCTATATGGTTTCATACCGGTTCAGAACTTGCAATAATAACTCAGTGAAGGCAGCGGGAACGTGAGGAAAGCCACAGGATGGTAATAGAAATTGTTCTCATATACCTTAAGTCTGTATCCCAACTGATTGACCCTTCCCAATACATTATAGATGCTCAGATTGATGCCATGAGACCTGATGCGGCTGTCCTTGGCCACTTTCAGGTCATAATTGACCGACAGGTCCAACCTGATATAAGGTTTTAGCCTGTAACCGTTAAACTCTCCGTACTTGACAAAAATCTTCCTGTCCAGCATGTAAAAATACTCCGGAGCGGTAAACGGAGTTCCTCCTGCATACACAAGCACAGCCGATGGTTCCCAGCGTTTATGTGTCTTTAAGACCGCAACCGCATCAAGTTCATGCAGCCTCTCATGGCTGGCGTTATAATAACGGTCCGGGGTTATCCTGTCAAAGCGTCTCAAGGCTCTGCCGTAACTGTATGCTATCCAACCGGTCAGAAGACCTTCATCCTTGGAAAACATCACGTCAAATCCGTAGTTGTAGCCGTCGCCGCTTATAAGGTGGTCCTGCACCTTAAAGTCCGATGCCACCACGTCAATCATCGATCCGTAATACTCCAACTGGTTATACAGTTTTTTATAGTAGGCCGATGCGCTCAACGTATAACCGGCATCAAACTCTCTCATTGCGGACAACGTGACGCCCCTCATAAACTGAGGCTTGTTATCCTCATCGGCCGGCAGCCAGAACTCTGAAGGCAGTCCCATGGCGGAGAAACCGGTCTGGAAGAGATACTGGTTACGCTGAGCCACGCTGAGTGAGACGTTCCAACGCCTGTCTGCCCCGTAATAGGTAGCCAAAAGTGACGGATCCACCGAATGATACCGCTGCCCCGAGCAGTCAAACAGATTGGCCCTCACGCCCATTTTCAGATTCAGTCTTTCACCTATAAAGAATGAGTAATCATTATACAGAGAGTATTCCCAGGCACTCTTGCGCGAATCTGTCCTGTATGCCCCGTCCACCACGGGAGTCTGCGGAATCAGGTCATGATACAGCACATCGGCTCCCAGGCTTACAATTTTCCAGCCCACCAGGCCCTTGTATCCCAGGTCCGTTACCGATGAAGGAGCGCTTAACCGCCCGCTCTCGTGGGAAATGCCCACATTATTTGAGAACGATGACCTGTAAAGCGTCTGTTTCATCCTGAATCCGTTATTCCTTTCATGTATCCAGTGGACAGACTCGGCATCGTTTCCCCATTTGCATGAGATATCTGTCAATAAAGCGGGTTCATTGAACCTTGCTTTGTCCTGCCCCATGTATACATCGGCCAGAATGGTATTCCTATCATTGGGTTTAAATGACCACGTCAGGTTTGAATCAAAAAAGGAGTACTTAAGCGTAAGTGTCTCCATGGTCAGCCACTTGCTGTAGAGCAGGTTTACATATGTATCCCTCAAAGATACGGTGAGAAGGGACTTTTTTCCGGTCGGAATCTTCAGAGTGCCCTGAGAGAACATGAGTCCCGTCATTACATCGGCCGATAACTTATGATCATTTGCGGAATGAGGCCTGAACTGCAGTTCTCCGCCCAAACGGTTAGGTGCCCCCGCCCATTGGGGAGTCCTGTAGAGAGACATCGTACTGTAATGTGTGGGAATGAATGCCGAAAACAATCCCAGCAGATGGTTCACGTTATACAACGGCACATCCAGGACCGATATCATGTTATGACCGTTATCACTGCCGTTTATATGGAGGCTGCCGTTTCCTTCGGCGGTTGTCTGAACTCCGGGCAGCAGTTTTGAAAAACTCACCGGGTCCGAATTGCCCATTATCTTGGGGAGTGCATCCATGAGTTCCATGTTCAACTCCATGTTGCCGTCGGACATGGTTACTACCGATTGGGTGTTTTTTACGGCATTGACCGTAACGGTATCCAATACAATGTTTGATTCACCTGTTCCGTGCTGGGCAAAAGCAGGATACAGGTGAATCAAAACAGTTATCAGTATTGTTCCAAGTCTCTTCACTATCCCCGTATCTTGGCCAAAAATGATTCCAAGACCTCCTTGCGTTGCTGTTCAAACCTTAATGCCTGGGCAGTGCCCTCATTCATTATGCGGTGCTGCATCATTCCGCGAACCTTATCGGCTTCTTTGAGCAGGGGCCTGTCGCTGTCAGCAAGCGCAAAATCCATAAAACGTTCAAAAATATAGTCGGCGGCCTGCTGTGTTGGATGCATCATGTCATCGGCGTAGAACCGGTAGTCACGGAGTTCATCCATCAGGATCTCGTACGCCGGGAAGTAATGTGCGTTGGGATAGCGGTTAACCAGTTTCTCAATGCCCAGATGCAGCGTGGCCTTGCTCAGCGTGTTGGCGTGCAGGCCATCGGCAAGATGACGCACGGGACTTACCGTGAATATCCACTGTCTGTCCGGGCGTGCTGCCACATACTGGCTCAGCGCATCGTAAACCTGATCGGCGCTTATCATGGTGCGCTCAAAACGGTCGGCCGGCAGTTTGTGACAGTTTGCCACCACATTGCCCGACTCCTTATCGGTATAAATGAATGCCGTACCCAGCGTAACCACCACCCAACCCTCACGGTAATAGAAGTCCGATGCATCCGCCAATACCTTGTTGGCGTTGTCCAGGAACTCCTGCGCCGTTGGTCTGGCCATGCTGCCGTGATGATGGAAAGAGCAGAATCCACCGACGGTTTCAATAACATCATCCGGAATGAAACTGCACTGCTCCGCGTTTATGCCGTAACCTTCAAGCAGGCCCAGACAATCTGATATGGAGCAGGGGTTGAACAGCACTCCGAACGGATTCACCCGCGTATCAAAATAACGTTCCGTGCATCGGCGCCCCATTTCATCGGCAAAACAGGAGCCCACAAAAAGGATGCTGTCCTTATAGGTCAGCCTCTTATCCAGCGGATTGATTTGGACGGGTGTGGTCAGTTTCATTTTGTAATGCCTTTGTACTCAGCACAGACCTTGTGGTATGATTCCAGATTGCCAATGTCATATCGGCTGCCGGGCATCTCCATCGCATAAACCGGCGTCTGAGTGCAGAGCCAGGCTATGTAACTGCCGGGGGCATCTGTTCCGCAACCGGCTGCGATACCGGCGGACACCAGTCGGGCATCGGCCTTGGTATAGTAGTAGAACGGCGGGCAGCACCAGTTGGAACGGGGCTGCGCAGGTTTCTCCTCCATTCCAATAATCCTGTCGTCGGATGCCACCTCCACAACTCCGCACTTGACCAGCTTAGCGGCATTTGGCTCAAAGTAGCGCATTATGCACGATGTCTGCTTGGAGTGTGCGTAACGGACAAACTTCTGGAGGCTGAAATCAAGCACGTTGTCACCTGCTATCACTAGCATGTCATCGTCCAGACCAAGCTGATCTATGGCAAACTGTATGTCACGGACAGCACCCAGACGGGTCTCGTTTGTACTGGTTCCGTCGTCAACAACAGTAATCTTCACTGTCTTGCCCGATGCCCATTCAGTAAAATGATGAGCGAACTTGTGGTTTGAGATAACAACGTATTCATCGACAAGACCGGTCCCTTCTATATCATCAATGAGCCAGTCCAGGATAGTCTTGTCACCCACCTTGAGCAGGGGCTTGGGGAAATTCTCGGTAAGCGGATACAACCTGGTTGCATAACCCGCTGCTAGTATCAGACACTTCATAACTGCAAGCCGTCGGCCGAGTGGCAGATAGTAGCCATATATTTGCCCTCAAGTGCGGGGAATGCCTTGAGGTACTCCTTTGAAACCTTGTCGATAATGCTCTCGCGGTAAGCGGGATCAATCAGGGCCATGCAGCAGCCCTTGAATCCGGCTCCGCTGAAACGGCCTCCGTATATACCGTCGGTGCGGGTCATGATGTCGTACAGTGTCTTGAGCTCGGGCGAACCAGTCTCCCAGTTGTAGATAGATGAGTTGCCCGACTGGAAACTCAATCGGCCGTACTCCTCGATATCACCCTTGCGCCATGCCTCGGCTCCGGCCATCACACGCTCCTGCTCAGTGTACCAGTGCTCGGCACGCTTGCGCCAGTTATCGGGCAGGCGGTCCTTGTAGGTATCATAAACATCGCGCGGAACCTGACGGAAATAGGTCTCGCCAAACTTGCCGTACTCCATACCTGCATAGGCAAGCAGGGCATATGCGGCACTGCGGCACTCATCCACCCTCATATTGAACTTGCTGCCTGCCAGCGTACGCTCCACACCGCTAAAGAAGATTGCTATCTCATACGGTTTCATCGTGGATTTGGTAGGAATCAGTTCATATGTGTCATCCTTGGTGTCCAGATAGAGCAGATGATCCTTTTTGGAATACATCTCGCAGCTCTGGTCCAACTTACCGCTGTTTACACCCACGTAATTATTCTCTGACGCCATCGCAATGGTAATCATCTCAAGGGCGGAAAGCTTAATGTTATTGACCTTGCACAGGGCCGACAGGAACACCAGACATACGGCGGCCGATGATGACAGTCCGCCTATGGGAAGCGTACCCTCTATCACACCGCAAAGTCCGGTGGAAAGAGTGTAACGCTGAGCCAGGGCGATGGTCACACCGCGCAGATAATCGGCCCAGTCGTTCTGCTTGACATCGGCAATCTCGCGGATATGGAACTGTGCGCGTTTGTCAAACTGCAGTGACTGAAGTTCTATCACACCGTTCTGTTTCGGACTGTAGGCAAAATGAATGCCACGGTCTATGGCCAGACCTGTGATCCGGCCTAACTGATGGTCCACATGAGCACCTATCGGGCATATGCGGTACGGGCAGAACGCCACGTCCTCAGGGTCCTTTCTGTAGGTCTCTCTAAATATCTCCTCACACTTCATAATCAAAAGCCGTTAGGGTTCTGTTTTTGCCAGTTCCAACTGTCACGTACCATCTCATCAAGTCCATACTCAGCCTTCCAACCCAACTCACGTTCCGCCTTGGAGGGGTCGCTGTAGCAGGTAGCTATATCGCCCGGACGGCGGGGCTTGATGCTGTACGGAACCTTTACTCCGTTTACTCTCTCAAATGCCTTTACCACATCCAGCACTGAGTATCCGTGACCGGTACCAAGGTTGTAAAGTCCCAGACCGCACTTACGCTCAATGGCCTTAAGAGCGCACACATGACCGCGGGCCAGGTCCACCACATGAATGTAGTCACGCACGCCTGTGCCGTCAGGAGTATCGTAATCATTGCCGAAAACGCCCAATTCATCGCGTTTTCCAACCGCCACCTGTGTCACGTAAGGCATCAGGTTGTTGGGAATGCCGTTGGGATTCTCGCCAATCAGGCCGCTAGGATGAGCGCCGATGGGGTTGAAGTAACGCAGCAGCACCACGTTCCACTCCTTGTCGGCATACTGCATATCGGTCAACACCTGTTCCAGCATGCTCTTGGTCCAGCCGTAGGGGTTGGTGCAGACGCCCTTGGGGCACTCCTCGGTTATGGGGATTATCTGCGGGTTGCCGTAAACGGTTGCGCTCGATGAAAAGATTATGTTCTTGACACCGTGGTCACGCATGGCCTCAACCAGCACCAGCGTGCCGCTTATGTTGTTCTCATAATACTCTATGGGCTTGCTTACCGATTCGCCCACGGCCTTGAGTCCGGCAAAATGTATGCAGGCGTCAAACCTGTACTGCTCCAGCACGCTGTCCAGTCCCTTGCGGTCGCGGATATCGACCTTATGGAACGGTATCTCCACTCCGCCCAGAATCCTGGACACACGTCTCAGGCTCTCGGGGTTGGAGTTACTCAGATTGTCAACGACTACAGCAGTATGACCTGCCTTATAAAGTTCAATAATTGTGTGTGAGCCGATAAAACCGGCGCCACCTGTTACCAGTATATTCATTTACCAATGTTTTTTCTCTCTACAGTCCAGTCGGGGCGCTGCTCCAGTCCGCTGGGGCTACCCACAAGCATCTTCTGAGCCTCCTTGTCACCCTTGAGCTGCCAATTGAGCCAAGCCAGGGCTGCAATTGAGAACTCACCGCCGTGGGGCTGGCCGTAAGTGCCGCCGTGACCAACCGGATAGTTCACTGCAATTGCCGGAACATGATCAATCTTCTTGAAGTCATCCATGCCGTTCTCATATGCTATGTCGGTGGGACCGCCCAGCAGATACATCACCGGGGTGTGGATCTTCTTGAGATCCTCCTTGGCGGGCATCGGCATACCGGGAACTGCACCTGACGGGTCGATGAACGATCCGCTGTTGCAAATCATTATTGCCTTGAGTCTTGCATCGGCCGCATTGACCAGAGTCTGCAGACCGCCGCATGACATACCGGCAGCAGCTATGTTCTTGACGTCCAACTTGTTGTAATAGGGGCTGTTCTTATCGGCATTCTGAGCTATTGCCCAGTCAAGACCTTCAATCTGCTGCTCAGCCTTGGACTGTGCGCCGCGATAACGCTCACCCTCGGCCGGCCAGTAACCTATAGCCACCACAAAGAATCCGTGCGAAGCAATCTCATTCAGGAAATTCTGATGCTCCCAGGGAGAGTTGGTGCAGGCTCCGTTACCCCATACCAGAATAGGCAGAGGGTTCTTCTTACTGAACTTGCTCAGGTCTGCCGGACGGAATATGGTATGTGCCTCCAGACTTGGCTCCTCTACCATTATAGCCTTGTAAGGACCGGTACCGCCGTCCTCAACCACGCGGTTCTTAGTATAAGTCTCCTGAGCATTCAAGCCCATAACAAACGCTGCACCCAGCAGCAAAGAAAGTATCCTTTTCATATAATGAAGTTTTTATAGTCTTTCGCAAATATAGACATTATTCTCGTTTAGGAGGGAACTTTTTGGGGTATAGATATCTGAAACTATGCACGCCGAACCTTGGATTTGACGAGACAACGGCTCCAGGCTACTACGAGCCCCTACGGACCCTAAACGTCGAACTCCTCCTTATAGCCCCCTACGGGGTCTAACGTTCGTCAGACATGCGCCGTTCTTAACGGGATCCTCCGTGGGCTCTCCGCTTACGCCCTCCGCCAATGCTCGTCAAACCCAAAGTTCGGCTGCTGCAACAAGTTGCAGGGTTTCCGATACCTATACCCCAAAAAGTTCGCTCGCTTAGTAAGCTTTGGTGATGGTCAGGACACCGGCTGAAAGAGCGGGGATGCTTAGGATTACGTCGTTTCCATCGGTGGATGCGGCGGATTTCTTCAGGGCCACTGCGTTCTTGTTCTCCATGCTGTTGGCTACGGTCAGTGAGCCGGGGGCGTAGTACTCGAATTCTGTGCTGCTCACGCCTTCCCAATCTCCTTTGATGCGCAGGGTGGCGGGCTCATCGGTGGGGTTCACTACCTTTACTATCACGTCTGCTCCGTTCTCGGACATGGTGGTGCTTACGCTGACGTTGCCGGTCTCACCGCTGTAGGCCAGACGGTACTTGCTGAAGTGGTTGTACCAGAGCTCAGTCACCTGGCAGTTGGGGGCCTTGAACAGGTCCTTGTAGTCAAAGTTTATGAACGCGTTGTTCCAGTCGGGGGCATCGGTACGGCGGATAAAGAGCGCTGCGGCACCCATGGCAACCACGTCACGAGCCTCACACATGTTCAGGAATCCGCCGGCAAATAGGCCGGTACGCCAGTCAATGCTGTTAAGGTTCCACTCGGAGATAAAGAGTTTGATGTTGGGGTTGGGACCCTGTGCAATCATCTGGGCGTATCGGTCATACTGCTGACCCAGACGCACGGGACCGGTAGCGTAACCGCCCTGCTGCTCGTAGTGGTGCAAGCTCAGGTAGTCAAAATACTGGCCGCTGCGCTTTATGAACTGCTCGTCCTCGCCGAATCCGCCGCAGGCAATGATCTTTATTGACGGGTCAACCTTACGCATGGCGGTGCTGAAATCACGCACGCACTTTTCATATCGGTCAATACCCATCTCCCACATCTCGTTGTCTATCTCCCAGAACTTAACGTTATATGGCTCGGGATGTCCGTTGGCAGCACGCTTGGCTCCCCACTCATCGGTTGCGGGGGCGTTGCAGTAACGCACCCAGTTCACGGCGTTCTGCAGAATCTGGTCGTATTCATCGGCCGGACGCTCAAACCTGACGCTTACCACTATGACAGGCTCGGTGTTGACCTCACGGCAAAAACGTATGAATTCATCGGTGCCAAAGCAGTTCTGGTCATAGTCCATCCACATCCAGTGGGCCCAGCGCTCACGGTTCTCCTGAGGGCCGATGCCCCATTGCCAGT
>JAEEGG010025398.1_pt1 | contig 11408 bp, 5 predicted proteins | sample 9134161 | NCBI WGS metagenome assembly JAEEGG01 (sample SAMN16246543, study PRJNA631951) | gut metagenome | biome: gut microbiome; feature: rumen; material: CR-attached | host: Bos | place: Iran: Karaj | collected 2018-10 | reverse complement strand
ATCGGCGGTTCGTCCCGCGCCAGGGAGATGATCTCCCTGGACCCTCTCCTGCGGATAGCACTTGGCGCGTTGTGACAGCTTGATTCCCGCTGTCGCTTGAATGAGGCAACCCTGCTTGATGACTTTGTGCTTCTGGCCCGGCGGCTGAAAGCCGCCAACCCGGATGCTGTGCATCCGGGGAAAGCCGTGAATAATCCCATGGGGAAAGCTCGTTTTCCCCATGGGATTTTCCCGGCTTTCTATGGGCCAGAAGCTTCAAGCTTTCGTAAACCCCAGCGCGGCAGGCGGAAGTTGTCTGTTCTTCCAAACAAAGTTTTGTCGCCGGTTGGTGTCCAGAGGTCGAAGACCTTTGGTCGGGGGTTTGGGGGCGGAGAGCCCCCAATGTATCCCCTCCTTAACAAATTCCAATTTCTCATTCATGCGTAAACCGTGAAAAGCGCCCTTCCGCCCCGAAATGGGGGAAAGGGCGCTGCGTCAGGCTTTCTTTGGCTCGTCCAGCTTTCTTTTCAGGATGCGGGCGACGGGTTTTTCAAACAGGTAGGTAATCAGCGTGGCCAGGAGGATCGCCAGCACGAAGGACAATATGGTGAAGGACACCTGCCACACCTGATCCGACGCGGACCAGGGCGTTTCGGAAGCGCTGGGGATGAATTTCAATTCCTTCAGCTTCACGGCGATCCATTGGTGATACATATAAAATTGGAAAGAAATGGCCGCCAGATACCGCATCACCCGGTTCCCCAGCAGGAAACGCAGGGCGGTGCAGGAGAAGGCGGAGCATACCATGAGGCAGGCCAGCGTGGCGGTGAAGGGGAAGCGGCGGTCCATCTGGCCCTGGCGGATGGCATCGTAGCTTCCGGACGCGGCTTGGGCGCGGGCAATCTGCATCAGCAGGCACACGCACACCACCACCACGGCGGTGAAAAATACTTTCACCTTGCCGTCCGCCTGCTCGCCAAGCTGCTTCCGCAGGGCGGCGAAGGCGGCGGCGGCCACGAAGCCGTTGGCGTACACGTCCAGGAACGCGGGCAATTGATTGAACCACATGCTGGTGTCCGGCTTGGCAGCGCTCACATAGTACCGGTAGCCGAAGGCGATAGCGGCCATGACGAGGTAGGTGATCACCGGCTTTTTCTTAAAGCACCGGGCCAGCAGGGGGAACAGCAGATAGAACTGCACTTCCACGGCCAACGTCCACAGCACGCCGTTGATGGGGGAGCCCAGATAACTGAAATAGAAGAAGGTGTGGGTAAAGGTCAGGTGGGCGGTCAAATCCTTCACGGCGTCGAGCACTGTGGCATATTTGCCGTCGATGCAGGAGCCGATGAAAAAGAACGCCACGCACAGCAGATAGCTGGGCAGGATGCGCACCAGCCTGCGCTTGTAGAAGGGCACGGCTCCGGGCAATTTGCTGTCCGACCGGGTATAGGGAAGGTACAGCAGGAAGCCGGACAGGAGCAGCATGCCATCCACCCACATATAGCCGCTGCGCAGCAGAAAATCCAGGGAAACGTAGTCTTTGCCGATGGTAAAGAAGGGGGAGTACCAGCTCTGCTGCCAGATATGGAACCAGCCCACGATCAGAATAATCAGCACCCGGATGCCGTCCAGCGTGTCGATGTGCGTATCGTCGGGCGTCCGCCGGAAAGAGCGGAGATAATCAGCCGTTTTCTGCATATCAGTCCTTCACCCTCGTCATTTTGTAAAGCGTTTTCTGCTTTACGTTGCGCAGCGTCAGGCTGTTTTCATCGAAGGAGACGATTTCGTAGGTGTATGCCAGATCGTCTGGCTGATCGCCGATATGCAGGGCATAGATGGAGGGAATATAATAGTAGTAATTCCGGCTTTCGATGGTGCAGGTGCCGTCCTCCCGGAATTCCATGAAGCTGCCCTTGCTGCTTTGCCAGGTGCCCATGATCTGGTATATCCGCTTTTTCAGCCGGGTTTCGGTCACGTCCTTGTAATCCAGGATCTGCTTGTAGTACGTCAGCGCTTCAAAGGGCTTTTTCTCGCCGAAAAGCTGATTGGCGTACAGATAGCACGCCTCCTTGTACATGGCGGGAATATCGGCGTATTTTTCGGATAGATATTCCTGGGAAAAAGGCTGGAGGGCGTCCACCACGGTTTTGTAATCCTTTTTCCCCATGGCGTCCACGGCGGTTTCGTAGGCTTCGGCATAATACTGATCGGCCGTGCGCTGCGCCCGGGCCGCGGCATCCTGATAGCTGCCCGCCATATCGTAGTACATGGCGGCGGAAGCCAGGTCGTTGTGTTCTTCGGCGTCCAGGCCCATCTGATAGGCGAATTCCAGAATTTTTTCGTTGGCGTCCTGATACCCGCGCAGATCGTTCAGCTGGGCGATGGCCCCGGCCAGATCGCCGTCGGCGGCGCGGCTCATGGCGATATCGTACAGGCAGGCCTGACGCAGCTGCAGGGCGTCCGCATATGCGCCCAGGGTATCCAGGATGGTGACCGCATCTTCGTAATTCCCCTTGGAGCGAAGATCCAGCGCCAGCAGATACCGGGCCTGCGCCATATACTCGGCGCTGTCCTGGTAATCGTCCAGGGAAGAAAGTATCTCGATGGCTTCTTCATACCGGGCGCTTTCGATCAGGGAAACGGCATAGGCATAACGGGCCTGGATCAGCAGCTCGCCGGCATCGCTGTACGCGCCCAGCAGCTCCAGCAGGTTCATGGCGGCGGCGTAATCGCCGGCATCCATGCTTTCCTTGGCCATATCGTACCGGATTTCGTTGATGAAATTCCCGGCGAAGCGGTGGCCGGAAACGGTTTCCAGCATGGCCAGGGCTTCCTTTTTGTTTCCTTCCTCCAGCAGAGCCAGGGCGGGATAGTACACGCAGTCCTTTTTGGCCTCCTGGGCATCCTGCAGGTCGGGCGCTTTATCAAAGAAAGCGGCCGCGCCTTCGTAATCCTTCTGTTCCAGCTGGGCCAATCCCAGATAGTAATAGCACTGCTGCATCAGAACCTTGGAATCCTGATAGCCCGAAATCTTTTCCAGCATGGAAGCGGCCCGGGCGTATTCCTTGTTTTCCATGGCCGCGACGGCGGGAGCGTACAGGCAGGCGGTGGCCCGGCGGTAAGCGTCGGAGTAATCCCCGGCCAGCAGGAAGTATTCGGCGGCGGTATCGTAATCCTCGGCGGCAAAGAAATGATCGCCCGCCAGATAGTAAGCCCGCTGCAGCTCCAGGGCGGAATCCCGGTACGCGCCCAATTGCAGGTAATAGTCGATGGCCGTCAGGGGATCACCCTCGGCAAGGGCTTCGGCGGCGGGCTGATAGAGGCATTCCAGGGCGTTGGTTTCCGCGTTCTGGTAGCTGCCCAGGCTCAGGAATTTTTCCCGGGCGTCGGCGTATTCCTTTTTCGCCATCATGGCCATGGCCCATTCGTATTCGGCCTGAACGATCCGTTCCCCGGCGTCGGCATAATCCGGCACCTGGCTGAACATTTCGATGGCGGCCTCCCAGTTCCCGGCGGTCATCAGCTTTTCGGCGTTCACATACCGGGCTTCCTGGGCGCGCTGGGCGCTGTCTTTGTAGTCGCCCAGCTCGTCAAAGGCGTTCTGAGCCGAGCGCAGGGAGGTATACGTGCCGATGTTCAGGGCGGAAAGGGCGGCGCGGTAATCACATTCCAGGGCCAGGTCGGCGCTGTCCCGGTAATCCTCCAGGGCCAGGAACTGTTCCTTGGCGGAATCGTACAGGCCGTTGGTCAGGGCCAGGTTGGCCTGGTAATAGCGGTAATAGGGAATGCCGTGGAAATAAACCGCGTAGGCCAGCGCGGCGACGATGACCAGGGAAACGATCGCTGTCACGATGATCCGGCGGCGGCGGCGGCGCTTTTTTTCCCGCGCTTCCTTTTCGGCGGCGGCGTGCCGGGCTGCCTCCCGCACGCGGCGCTGATCCTCTTCCCAGGCGCTCTGCCGCTGGAAGATGATCTTTTCGATGGCCGCTTCGTTGAGCTGGGTGAAGATTTCGTGCTTCTCCCGGTGGCAGCGGCGGCAGGTATCCGCGCTGGCGGCGTTGGGTCTGCCGCACACGCACACCCACACACTGCCCTGATCGCTGGGATAGCAGGACGCATCCCGCCCGGCCAGCTCCTGCATCACCTGCAGCCGCTGGCCCTGAAGCAGGGGAGAGGGGCGGTATTCGGCGGGGTCGGCCATACCGCGGCGCCATACGGTGCCGTCCGCGTACCAGGCTTTTTCGATCAGCACCTCCAGATCCTGGGCTTCGAGGGCCTCATCCACCTGAAGGGACGCTTCAAAAGCGTGGTGGGAGGGGCCGTCCAGGCCCTGCACCCTTTCCACGTGGCGGGCGAAACGCTGCCCTTCGCCGTTAAAGCACAGCACGCAGAACTGAATGCTGTTCACGGCCTTTTCGGACAGATTATATATCTGCATCGTCAGGATTGGGTTCTGGGGAGAGGGCATCCTGCAATGCCATAATTCGATCGGACAGGTCAAGTCGATCCGCATGGAGAAAACCTCCGAGCTGTGAGGGTTTGATGGGGCGCGCAGTTTTGTCCGGGGGAAAGGGTCAGCGCAGCATGAGCGTCATGCTCTGCAGCTCGCCGATCACGAAGGTCATATACCATGCCACGGTGCGGCCGTCGCCCAGGGAAAGGGCGTAGCTCACTTCCGCGTTTTCGGGGCTGTAGGCCAGCACGCCGTAGGGAGCCGTCTGCCCGTCGCCGTACAGGAGGATGGTATCGTCGGAGTTAAAGATTTCCGCGTGGCGGAAGCGGAAAAGCACGCTGTCCAGGCCGTCGCCCACGCGAACGCCCCGGGGGCCGTCCACGTTCACGTCGTTGATGGTCACGCTGTCCACGGCGGTGAACTGCCGCTGGGCGTCATAGCGAAGCAGCACGGAAATGCCTTCCCACTGGAGCAGGCGCAGGAAGGAGCCGTCGGAATCCTCCGTCCACTCTTCCACGGGGGCGGGGCCCAGCACGTCGGTCAGGCCTTCCGCGGTCAGATCCAGGAAGTCCAGCACGTCGGAGGCGCTTACCCGCAGGGCCAGATCCTCCCGTTCAAAGGGGGCCAGGGCTTCGCCGCCGTCCATGCTGACGGGATAAGCGAAATATTCACTGATTTCCTGCATTTCCGCGATTTCCTGGATTTTTTCCAGCGCTTCCGCTTCTTCCAGAATTTCATCGTCCACGGCGATCCGGATGGAGGTCACATAGCCGTTTTCCAGCTCATAGGACACGGAGGAAACCGACACGCCGTCCGCCTGCCAGGAAAATACTTCGTAAGCGATCCGGTATACCCGCTGGCCGTCCCGCAGCACATAACCCGCGCTCACTTCCGGTTTTTCGCCGGAAATGAACAGCGCGGCGTCGTAATAGGAGCCGTTCAGCGCGGGGTTATCGTTGGGATAAGCGCTCAGCACTTCATCCGGCGCGGCGCCGAGAAAGAGACCCCGCAGGTCCGCCTGGTTTTCGCCCGGGTAAGCGGAAAGGATGGCGCTGGATTCCGTCAGGGATTCGTCGGCGATCACCAGGACGGTTTCGTCCAGATACACCTGAGCGCCGCCCGCTTCCAGGGGAACAACCTCCACGTTTTCCCCCGTTAAGGCGGCCTGGCCCAGGCTGTTCAGATAGAGTTCGATTTCTTCCCGGGTCATGGCCGCGTTTTCATCCACAGGCACGTCTTCCGCCAGGGCGGCGGAGGAAAGCAGCATCGCAAGGGCCAGCAGCAGACAAAACAGCTTTTTCATTTCGGTTCTCCTTATTCATGAAGGTTCTTTACGCCTTGGGGCGTAATGAGGGCATAGAGCAGCCTCGCCTTGGGGGCGGGCTCTTTGGTAAACGCAAGGGCGCTGAGCACCCGTTCTTCCGTTTCTTTGGCGCTTTCCTCGCTGGCCGCGTGCAGGGTGCACAGCACGTCGCCGGGCTTCACTTCGTCCCCGATGCGCTTTTCCATGACGAAGCCCACGGCGGGGTCGATTTCGTCCTCCTTGCGCACCCGGCCCGCGCCCATGCGCTGGGCGGCCAGGCCCAAGGCCGTGCCGTTCACGTGGGCCAGGAAACCGCCCTTCCGGGCCCGGACGGGATAAAGCACCGGGGCCTTGGGCAGCAAGTTCACGTCGTCGCACACCCGGCAGTCCCCGCCCTGGGCGGCGATCATTTCCTTGAGCTTTTGGAGGCCCGCGCCGCTGTCCAGCGCCCGGTTCAGCTTTTCAAGCGCTTCTTCTTCCGTATCCGCCACGCCGGAGGCCAGCAGCATCTGCGCCCCCAAGAACAGGGACACCTTTTTCAGCGGCCCCTGAGCGCGGCCCGCCAGAATGTCGATGGCTTCCTTCACTTCCAGGGCGTTGCCCACGTGGGAGCCCAGGGGTTCTTCCATGCCGCTGACCACCGCCACGATGCGCCGTCCGGCGTGGTCACCGATGGCTACCATGGCCTTTGCCAGCTCGACGGAGGCTTCCAGGGTGGGCATCAGGGCGCCGGAGCCGGTTTTCACGTCCAGCACGATGGCTTTGGCCCCCGCCGCAAACTTCTTGGATAAGATGCTGCTCACGATCAGGGGAATGGAATCCACCGTGGCCGTCACGTCCCGCAGGCTGTACAGGGTCTTGTCCGCCGGGGCCAATTGGGCGCTCTGGCTCACCACGGCGCAGCCCACGGTGCGCACGATATCCTGAAATTCTTTTTCCGAAAGGGCGATGCGCATGCCGGGGATGCTTTCCAGCTTGTCCAGGGTGCCGCCGGTATGGCCCAGGCCCCGGCCGCTCATTTTCAGCACCTTGCCGCCGCAGGCCGCCACCAGGGGGGCCAGCACCAGGGTGGTGGTATCGCCCACGCCGCCGGTGGAATGCTTATCCACGGGCACGCCGCCCACGTCGGGCTTCAGCATATCGCCGGAATTGGCCATGGCCATGGTCAGATCCGCCGTTTCCCGGGCGTCCATGCCGTTCAGGCGAATGGCCATCAGCAGGGCGGCCAGCTGGTAATCCGGCAGCGAATGATCCGCCGCGCCCCGGACAAAAAGACCGATTTCTTCCGCCGAGAGCGCCTTCCCGCGCTTTTTGTTTTCCAGGACGGATAATATGTCCATGCAGAACCCTTCCTTATAAGAGCACGATTCAAATTCATTATAGCATAGATCGGGGATTCCGTAAAGCAATTGAGGAAAATAAATCGTAAAAAAGCCGTAACATTTTTTTAAAAACGCTTGACCTCGTAACAAAAATGTAATACAATGCAGGAGAAAGAATGGATTTTTTCATCCTTGAAAAGAATGGAGCCCGAAAAGGGCCGCGAAACACAAGCGGATGGGGTGTCATTATCTATGAAGCAAAAAGGGACGCTGAACCGGATCGTTTCCATTGCGCTGCTGCTGGCGATGGCGCTGTCGCTGCTGCCCACGGGCGGAGCGGCTGAGGCCCAGCATGGCTACCTGGTGATCAACAACAACACCACGAACCGGGTGGTCAATTTCCGCGCCAAGCCCAACACCAACGACAATACCAACTTCCCCATTGCCCGCCTGCCGGAGTATTGGGTGGTGGAGGTATTGAGCCATCAGACCGGCTGGTACAAGGTCACCGCCAATATCAATACTGCGGGCGGCACGCCGGATTACCGCACCGGCTATGTGATGGACACGTTCCTCAAGCAGATGACGGCGGAGGAGGAAAACGCCTGGCGGATGAATCCCACGGCTACCTATAAGCCCGGCGGAAGCAGTCAGGACGCCACACCCACGCCTACGCCCACGCCCACAGCCACCGGGAATACCATCGTGCCGGAGCTGACCTACGGCCGCGTGACCGCCGACGAGGTGTTTTTCCGCAAAACCGCCAGCACCAGCGGCGATTACTGGACCAAGCTGCCCGCGGGGTGGATGCTGACCGTGCTGGACGTGACCGTAAAGAACGGCATTACCTGGTATAAGGTGAAGGGCAATATCCCCACCAACCTTACCCGTACCTATACCGGTTATATTCACGGCAATTTCTTTGCCATCATTAACGACGCGCCCGTTACCACCCCCAGCCCCACGCCCACCGGCGCTTCCGTCAACAGCGATTACGCTTTGGTGACCCTGGACGGCGTGAATCTGCGCCAGACCCCCGGCGGCACCACCCTGACCGCTTTGATGGCGAACACGGTGATCAACGTGCTGTCCGCGCCTGCCGGGAATACCGAAAACGATTGGTTCTATGTGGAAATCAACGGCATGTACGGCTATTTGCCCGCCACCGCCCTGCGGGTGCTGACCACGGCGGAGCTGGGCAGTTATGTGCTGCCCGCCAAGCCCTCCGGAGCTTATCCGCCCGTCATCACCGGCAGCGGATATGTGAAGCTGGTCAAGGACAAGGTGAACATCCGCAAGACGCCCGCCGGCACCGTGCTCACGCCCAAGACCGCCGATAAGATGCCTGTGGGCACCGTACTGGCTTATACGGAAGGCCCTGTGGCCAACAGCGGCTACAATTGGGTGCTGGTCACCTACAAGGGCATCACCGGCTATGTGCGCAGCGATTGCTTCACATACTGCGACAAGGACGGCAATCCTGCCGCTACCGCCACCGCGCAGCCCACTGTAACGCCCACCCCCACGCCTACGAACGGCGGCGCCGCCAGCCAGGGCTATATCAAGCTGATCAAAGGCGGCGTGAACCTGCGCAGCAGCGTATGGGGCAACGTGCTTGCCCAGCTGCCGCGCGATACGGTGCTGCCCTACTTCAACATCGTAAAAACCAACAGCACCTCCATCGAAACCTGGTATGAGGTCTATTACAGCAAACAGGATACGTTCGGATTTATCCTGAGCTCCATGGCGACCCCCTGCGACGCCAGCGGCAAGCCCGTTGATCCCGGCGTGCTGCCCACCAGCGAACCGGTCACGGTGGTCGGCTATGTGGCCACCGGCGTATCCGCCGTGTGGATCCGCAAAACGCCCAATACCGGGGCGGAAACCGCGGGTCAGGTGAAGACCAAGGGCACCGTGCTGCCCATGATCGGCCCCGCCGTGGTGACGGATTACACCTGGTTCCCCGTTCAGACTGCCGACGGCACCCGGGGCTATCTGCGCGGCGACTGCGTGTTCCAGCTGGCCCCCTGGCAGATCGATCTGTACAATTCCACCGGCAAGCTGGCCACGCCTACGCCCGGTCCCGCTACGCCCAAGCCCGGCTTCAGCAGTTATCTGCAGGTGATGGGCGGATCGCTGTGGATCCGCGAAACACCCAGTAAAAAGGCCGGTACCATGGGCAAGCTGGCCGACGGAACGATCATCAAATTCAATAAAAAGCAGACCGTGTCCGGCGTGGACTGGTATCAGGTCACCAACGGCGGAAAGACCGGCTGGGTGATGGGTACCTATACGCGCGTGCTGACCAACGCCGAATATGAGGCGATCATGGGCACGCCCACGCCCGTTCCCACCATCACGCCCCAGGGCACCGTCAATCCCTCCGATTTCAGCGATCTGATCATGACCACCACGGTTCGCGTGCGCATCCGTGCCGCCGGTTCCATGAACGGCAAGGAAATCGGCATGGTGTATAACGCGGGCACTGTGTTCACCTATCTGGGCAGCTATACCGCGCCCACGGCGAACAACCCCTACTACTGGTACAAGGTAAAGTATCAGAACGTCACCGGCTGGATGCGCGGCGATTGCGTGTGGGTGCTCACCAAGGCGGAAAAGGAAGCTTACCAGAACAGCAACGGCGGCAACAACAACGAAACCGTCACTTACCGTACCCTGTCCCTGAATTCCACGGGCGAAGACGTGACCCGCCTGCAGCAGAAGCTGGTGGAGCTGGGCTATCTGAACGCCGATCAGGTGAGCGGCACCTACCTGTCCAGCACCCAGAGCGCCGTGATCAAGTTCCAGCAGGCCAAGGGCCTCGTGGCGGACGGCATCGCGGGCACCAAGACCCAGCACGCCCTGTACGGCACCTCTGAATCCGGCACCGAATTGAACGGCAGCGGCAGCTCCGTCAGCGTGACCCTGTATCCCGTGGAAAAGATCGACTGGTACACGGGCGGCATCCAGAGCATCTGGAAGAACGGCACCGTGGCCATCATCACCGACGTGTACACCGGCATCTCCTTCCGGGCCCAGCGGCTCTACGGCGATTATCACGCCGACTGCGAGCCCCTGACCACCGCCGATACCGCCGCCTACTGCCGCATTTACGGCGTGAGCACGCCCCAGGAAATCGAGGACCGGGAACAGGAGCTGCGCTCCTACATGCGCCGTCCCCTGTGGGTGACCATCGGCGGGCGCACCTTCGCGGCCTCCATGTACGGCATTCCCCACAACTACGAAGGCGACCGGATCCCGGACAACGGCTACACCGGCCAGTTCTGCGTCCACTTTGTCAACAGCAAGGTGCATAAAACCGGCCTTGTGGATACGGACTCCAGCGCCAACGGCTACTTCAGCCACCAGACCGCCATCCAGTACGCTTACACGCACTCGATCAGCGGAACCAAGTAAAAAGATGAAATACGATGTCATTGTCATCGGCGGAGGCGCGGCGGGATTGACCGCCGCGCTTTCCGCATCCGGGCAGGGCGCGCGGGTGCTGCTGCTGGAAGCGGCGAACAGAGTGGGGAGAAAAATCCTGGCTTCCGGCAACGGGCGCTGCAATCTTGCCAATACGGGCCCGCTGAGCTATCCGGGCGGCATAGCCTTTGCCCGTGAGGTTTTCAGGCAATGTCCGGTGAGCCGTGTGCTGGATTTCTTTCACAGTCTGGGCCTTGTGACAGCAGAGGAAGACGGCGGCCGGGTGTATCCCGGCTGCGGTCAGGCCGCTTCCGTACTGGACGTGCTGCGGGGGGCCGTAGAACGGCAAGGGATCGAGGTGCTCTGCGATGCTCCCGTCCGGCATATCCGGCCCGCCAAATGGAGCCTGCGGGTGGAAGCCGGAGGCAAAGCCTTTGACGCTTCCGCCGTCATCGCCGCCTGCGGCGGCATGGCCGGAGGCAAGTTAGGTCACGACGGCGGGGCGTACAGGTTGCTCACCGATCTGGGCCACACCCTGACGCCTTTGAAGCCCGCCCTGTCTCCGCTGATTGCGGAAAAGAGCGCGGTCAAGGGCCTGTCCGGCCTGCGCCTGCCCGCCATATTGACCCTCTGCGGCAGGGAAAAGCCGCTGGCGGGCGCTCAGGGGGAAGCGCTGTTTACCGATTACGGGGTCAGCGGCGTGTGCGCCATGCAGCTGTCCCGCACGGCGGGAGAACTGCTGAACAGGGGAAAGCAGCCTGTGCTGTACCTGGACTTTTCCCCCATGCTGGGATTGACCCTACGGATTTATGACCGTGTGGAGGCGGGCGACCCCTTTGCAAACGTGCCGCTGCTGCTGGCATGTTTGAAGGAACGGCAGCATACCCTGCCCAGAGAGGCGCTGCTCACCGGCCTGGCCCAGCGC
>JAEEGG010025396.1_pt1 | contig 11408 bp, 11 predicted proteins | sample 9134161 | NCBI WGS metagenome assembly JAEEGG01 (sample SAMN16246543, study PRJNA631951) | gut metagenome | biome: gut microbiome; feature: rumen; material: CR-attached | host: Bos | place: Iran: Karaj | collected 2018-10 | reverse complement strand
CCCAGGATTTGCTCAATGTGGATGACCTCTGGACAGGAATCCCAAGTGACACCTCCACCTATTAAATACCAATTGTTGCGCTCCTTGACTGGTACTTTTTTCAATGAAGGAAACGCAGACACAGGCATCGTTACAGAACGTCCGTCCTGCAAATCTACCTGAAACTTTCCTCTTTTGGGAAAGGAAAGACTCTTAATCTTTGGCTTTACATCCCAATATCCTTCCTTCTTGTACATACGCTATTTTGTTTTCTTTACCGTTATAATTCTTATTCGTTTACCCTCCTTAAAGAGTTTCCATTGCTGTAGAAGCTTTTCGCGATACTTTATTGCAATGTCAAGCACCTCTCTAGCTTGGGCATCTGTTAGATCCCCCTGTTTGTCCAACTCAACCACTGGCTCTAACCATATCTTGCACAAATGCTCTGTACTACGTTTACCTACATGCACATGAGCGCGGTTCTCGTTGAAGTCTGTATTCCAAAATAGGAACTGCCAAATTATCTTTGCAGTAATATAAAGCAATATTTTAGGCATATCACATTATTTGTGCTATTCGTCGAGTAGGTGGAGGGACTTTCACCCTCCCCTCTCACGGAACCGTGCTTGACAGTCTCCCATCACACGGCTCTTCGTGCTTACTCTTTGTTTTAATTGTTAATAATCTAATTAATTCAAATAGTTTGCTTCATCCAAGGTCTCATCTTCACTTACGCAAATTGGACGCTGAAATCCACTAAGCACGCCACCCCCTTCGCTCCATCCCCATTACAGGGACTTCATCACTACTACGAAGTGGTCTGCCACAGACGCAGACATCGGTACTTTCTACCTCCACGTGTCTCGCTTGGTATTTTCCCTTAGCATTCCACGCCTGCTTCTCACGTTCCTCAGAAGAGCCTAAGACAAGTTCGTGCCACCTATACGCCGCACACCCAGCAGACAGCAATACAAGTTTCTTCTGCCATTATCCCAGAACACAAAACGAACCCTGGTTCTGATGTGGCTTGATTTGCTAACGACGCCTCATCGAATGGTTTGCTTTCGCTCACCTCTTTGTCTCATACCTTGCCAACCTCAACAGGAAGGCTTTCAATTCATCGCTCACTACCCATCTGTTTCCATCAGAGCAGCATGACGTGGTTTACAATCAGTGCTTGTTCACCGAATGTAGTGGGCCTACCACCATCTCTTCCGAAGTTACGAACTACAACCCTACAAACGGCCGATTTGTTCTCGTGACACACATTTTGGGTGCAAAGATACGAAGAAAAAACGTAAAACGCGATATTTTACATAAAAACATAGTATCAAAATACGATATTTTACAAGAAATGGCGTTTCAGAACGCGATATTTTACATAATAACGCTACAATTTTAAAAGTGTAGTTTTGACATTTATCATTGAAAAGTGTAGTTTTTTGCCATCAAAAGTTATTGAAAAGTGTAAAAAAACCTGCTGTAAGTGTTTTTCACTCTTTTCCCAACCCTAAATGTTCAAGTATCATGAATTCTTAATCCTCCTCATCAACAACCTCAAGACTCGTTTTAACATGGCATCCTGACAACAACTGCTTGAAGGCTTGGTTAAAGTTGGTCAGGAAAGAAATGGGGTTCTACTATTCATTACTGAATTGCAACTGTACACTACTTTCTTTTTAGCGTTCTCTCATCATCCACATCATAATGGCTATGCCCAACTTCCCATTCCCTGTTATCATCATGACTGCCTCCCACAACTTGCAGAAGATTTTTGGCTGCAAACTTATGTTTAAGTTGCTCACGCTCGACAGCATCCTTGGCCTTGAGATAGTTGAGTGTTTCTTCCCGTGAAAGGAAAAACATCTCAGAACGATCATAGTCCTTATAAGAAACTCTAAGATAATGCTTGCCATTCTTGTGCTTGGCAATACTGATGGAGTCAACGTTCTTAGCAATGAAGGAATCATAGCCTCTTGACCCTATGACCTTTTGACCCTTTCCCTTTTGTACTTTCTGCTGGACATCAACGAGATCTGGCAATTTCAGCACTTGACTGCCGTCAAATGCTGTCTTTGTTTTATGATCGACAATACCGTAGCCTCGCACGATGCCATTCTTGTCTTTCTGCCAGTGAATGTCAATGCCCAATTTCTGCTTCACCTCTTTCACGAGCCATTTCATCTGCAGTTTCTCATTCTCACCGAGAGAAGATCCATCTCTGTGGCAAAGTCCAGACAATGCAGTTGTTTTCCAATCCTCCAGGTCTGACTTCCTCTTAGCATGTCCTCTTGCATATTCATGATTCTGATGGAGACTTTGTTGGCGATATTTCAGAAGAATGGCTTTCAGTTGTTTGGCACGTTGTTTCCTTCTCTCTAATGCTTGTTGGTTATCCTTCATTATCATTCGTTTTCGAACTTCATCCCTCGTTATCGAGAACCGTGGACTATGATTGCGGAAAAACGTGTAACATTCTATACCATCCACGACTTCAGCCTTTGGATTATAGCCGCATGAACGGGCGACATTCAGGAACTGTCCTTCCGTTTGGAATCTGTAGGAGAAAATCTTCTGCCTTTCCTTGTCGGGAGTGATTCCTAAAATATCGTCCGTCGCATGTTGCATTCTCATCTTGTCAAAACTGTCACTGATGGCTATCCCAAAGCGATTGATACGGGTTGACAAGATGTGGACATGGTTGTTAGCCGTGTCATGGTGGAAATAGACGAAATATGGCTGTTGCCCATATCCTATTTTATCCATGAATGATTCTGCAAATTTGGCCAGCTCATATTTGTTCATTTCGTGTTCCTTGACGGACAGGACCACATGAAATTGCTTATTCTGCGTCTTGGAGTTTCCGTATGTGATGGAATGTTCTTTCATATAATGCTCCACCTCACCACTGGCATTGATTCCAACAACGTGCATAAGGTCTAGTCGCCAAAGGAATTTCTTATCAACATTCCTAGCGACCAGCAATTCAGCAACGCCTTCCTGCACCTTCTCCTCATTATATCCAGCGGCGGGAAAGCGACCGCCACCTACTTGTCTCAGCTTCTTTACAATCATAACTTCTTCACTAATTGTTTTAGGTTTTTAAGCCCAGTATATATTCCATCTATACAATCAGAAACTTGTTCAGAGCATGTCTTCACAACTCGTACATCATGTTGATTTACGCTATTTGCACCTGACTTTAGGGAAATGTTCATATTCCGGACTGCCTGATTGAGGTTTCCACCAATCTTTCCCATTTCGGCCTGCAAATCCCGAAATATGCTAAAAGCGGCTTCCACTTGGTGGGCTATCGACTGGTTGGCAACCTCAACTGCCTGTCTTTGGCCGGATCCTTCTTCTGGCTTACCGACGTCATGTTCCTGACCAAAACTCATTCTGTGAATAGCATATCGGAGAAAGCTGCTCTGGGTGAGACCACAGCTCTTGCTCTTCTTCTTCAGAACATTCATGGTGTCATGGTCTATTCTGATATGTAGTTGAATTGTTTTGTTCTCTTTTCCCATAATATATTATTAACATAAATTTATATTTCCATTTTTATATATTATCACAAAATGGTAATTGCATAATATGACAAACACATAAAATAGTAATATTGTAAAACACTAAAAATGCAAAAATTCATATCGTGTATTCTGGCTATTGGCTGCGAGTTTCGAGCGACCAAAAATCCCATCCCCAAGAGGGTGGGCAAGAGGTCGATGTGTACACAATCGACACATCTTGCCCCCTCCTCTCCATACGCAATTAACAAGGAACCTGCGTAATCGCAAATTACGGAAGCGTATTCTCCTTTTCACCTAAGATATAAGATGAAGGATTTACTCCCATTCTCTTACAGTATTCCTCGAAAGAGATGCATCGTGCTTTATGCTCGTCATCTTTCATCCTTCGTTCCTCTTCATCATGAATTTCCCATGCTCTCGCTCGATCCTGAACAAACTCTTTGAGACTCAACAAGATGGTTTGCGGGTCGAATCGGCTATAAAAACGCTCATAATAACCAGCCTTGAAGCGAAAGAAGAATAGCATAAGTTCGCTTGTTTTGAGCCAGTGGAAATCTGTTGCGATAATAACCGCGATGAATCTGAGCTGCTCTTTAGAGGCATCCTCCTTCAATCCGCAGCACAGGCTAAGTTCTGCCAGTTGTGGCACCAGCCAGGCTTCAGCACAGCTTTTCCCATAGGTATAATCAAGGACACTTAATGTTGGTGCATCCCCGAAAAAGCAAGTATCGGTATCCTTGCATATCTGTAATTGCACGGATGGATTGTTTGCTTTCATAAAGTCGGCGATGGAAACATACTTTTTCAGCAAAGACACACATGCCTCAGACAACTGGTTGGTTGTCGTCGGCAAGTATTTCTCGCACAAGTTCTGATGTGTTCTGGATGGCAGACTGCCGTCTTGCTGCATCCGATTCAATATTTGTTCTAATTCCATTACTAAACTGTGATAAAGGTTCTGTTTCCCAAACTCTTTGGGAAAGAAAGTTCTCGAAGTTCTTACGATATCTGACCTCAGGACGAGAGGCCACATAACGTGGAACATAATCATAGATGGCCGCCTTGTCAACTTCAGGAAGAAGATTCCACTTCTCCCTCAATGCCTTCGCATCACCTATTGGTTTACCGTATAGTTCCCAAATGGTATCAAACGGATAGTTTCGGCCAATGACAGGCTTCATGGAAACAGAAATTTCCAATCCTTCATTTTCATTATCACTATCATTATCATTAAGGATAACGTCAGGTATCTGTTGTCCTCCATTGTTATCAATCGATGCCGGCGGATGTCTTCCTATTTCGGGAATACTATCAGCACCATAGCATTTCCGCTTATGTGAATTTTCCCTATTTTTCCTACATCGCTCTTCCCATTTCTCGTTTTCACGATCAATCAGAGTACGAAGCATTTCGAACATGGCTTTAATGCCATTATCCTCTATCTGCGGGAGATCCATGTCGTTGGCATACAAGAAAATAAGTTTAAACAACTTACCTGCCTGTTCGTCTGACAAAGCAAAGATGGCTGGCATGAAATCCGCAAAGAGGACAAAACTCTTCTTCTGTTTCTTTTCTTTCATCATGCTATACCTGATTTTGAATAATACGGTCGATATCTTCTACATGATACATCACCCTGTTTCCTACCTTTACCGGTTTCAGATAACCATTCTTTGCCCACAAATAGAGCGTCGTAGAACATTTACCCATACGCTTCATGGCCTCTCGTTTAGAAATGAGTTGTTCTTTTTTTTCAGCAAGGCCAAAAACGGTAATGAAAGCTTCAATAACACCATCAACTAAATGTTGGCTGTGCTCTTCCAACTGTTCGTTCGTCATTACGATCAAAGGTGCAGAAACAACCTTTTGTGTTTCTTGTCCAGAAGACTTATGTATTCCTGCGGAAAGGTTTTCCTTTACCTTCTCCTTAATCTTAATTATAAGTTTTTCAGTCATAAAATAATACTGATTAATGTTATACACTGAGTCTGCTATGGCCATACGCAAAAACTCGCAACCGGTTCGTCCGACTGCGAGTGCAAAATTAGAATTATTCTATGAAACTTAAACTTCGTAAACCGCTTATTTTCAACAATTTACAAAGAAGTGACATTAAGTGACATTAAGTGACACTAAGTGACACTAAGTGACATCAAAAATCATTGTTTTCGATTAAATGAAATCAGTACTTTTGAGGATGTCTGTAATCCCCTTACAATAATCTAATTCGATTCTTTTAAGTTCTTTCTCTTCATAATCAGTGCATTGCTCCAATCCTCGATTACTTAGATACGCATACCCTTGATAAACCCGATTTACCTGTCGATAGGATACAACCTTGACCACTTTTTCCAAAGCCAAATGAAAAGGTTTTAGCTTTCCTTTTTCCACCAAATTAATTTCTTCCAGCGCCAATTTCATGCAGGCTAGATATTTTCCGGAATTATTGCGCGAAAGCTCACTGATAACATAATTAACGATCTGCTCTTTTTTATCCTGGTCACAGAAAATAAAGTCCGCAAAGGTCCGACTATTTCTTTGCTCTTTTATGTCCACACTCGCTTCTTCCGGTTCTTCATTAGGTTGATTCACTGGTTGTTCATCTTGCAGATTCTCACACACGTCCTCAACGTCCTGGTCTCTAAGGGTAGTTTCAGCATCCTCTTCCGTAGATACATTGGTATCTGCATCTTGTTTTTTATTAAATACAACCAGATATTTCTCAATGTCTGGTTTACATTCCTGCCCTTCATAAATTGCATCAATAGACTCCCGCCAATCTTCAACCGTATCAAAGCCGCTATTTATGCTTGATGCTACTATACGCTTACACATCCTGCTTAGCAACAATCTGGACAACCCCAATGATTTTAATGAGAGCTTTTTATCATGCCATAAATCATAGACAATCGTAAACAGAATAATCAAACCGCTTCCTACTACAATGAAATAGAGCGATGCGGCAGCTTGGTCATCTCCTTTATGGAAACGATCAACCATATTCTCGACAAAGCCCGACTTTTTCACCGACTCAATTGCGGAAGAAAGATTGTTATCAGGATTATTCATCCCGTCATGAATCTGTGAATCGGCTCCTGGATAAAGCTCTGACATGATATTCCTGATGCCTGCAATCCCTTTATGCCCATCTTTCCTAATGCGCTCAACATAATTGGCATAGTAATCCATGTGATTGTCATGCCAATCCTCCAACTCCTGAATAAACTGTTCCTTGTCCAATTCCATTTTTCTGTATTTCTTGAATTATTATGACTCTTTTTTGATGACCCATCGACCTGTTCAGCTGTTTCCTTCCCATTCAAGTCGTCCTGCTTTACGGAGTTTGTCAATATAGTACCTGACACCATTAATTAAGAATCCACAAATCTTACCTATTTCTGCCCTTGTTATATTCGGTGTGGACCTGACAATTTGTATGATTTTGTCATCCGTACGAAAGACGGGTGTAGTAACGAGTGTAGCGACGGGTGTAGTATTACTATCTATCCTCAGTCATATAAAACACATTGAGGTAGTTTTGTTTAATAATCAATCCAAAAGACTCACCAAATCTTTCTTCATTTCGTCATCTATATCACGATATCGTGCGAAGGCCTTGCTCCCCTCTTTGTGACCGGATAACGCTCCAACAAGATTGGGATCTTTTACTTTCTTGTATAGATTCCCGATGAATGTACGCCGTGCCATGTGGCTACTGGCTACGTCATAAATAGGATGCTGCTCTTCTTTGCGTGTCAGAGGATTCAAAACGGTGACCATGCGGTCAATACCTGCCGCCTTCAAGATGGTTTTGATATCTTCGTTGTACTGCTGTTCTGCAACAAAAGGGAAGAGTTTGTCGCCTGGAATATCCTTGTATTTTTTTACTATCTCTTTTGCTATAGAATTCAATGGGACACTTAGCGTTTTAGGATTGCTTTCAATAGTCTTGTCTGGAATGTATTCTACTGCGCCATCCACAATGTTTGCTTTTGTCAATCGATACAGATCTCCAACGCGACAACCTATCAATGTCTGGAATACAAAGATGTCCCGTTGACGTTCCAATCGGGGATTATCGGAAAAATCATAAGCATAAAGTTGGTTACGCTCATCAAGATTAATATATATAGGAGTACCATAGACAGCCGATCCTACCTTGAATTTATCGAATGGCCTGTTTGTGGTATAGCCAAAATCATAGCACCACCGGAAAAAAGTACGTATCTTATTGAAATAATCCACTAAAGTGTTCTCTCCCCTGGGAGAAGGTTCCCTAGACTCTGGAACGAGAGTGAACAGTTTCTTATAATGTTTGTAATGCTCGTTTTCCTCGTCGGCATATTGATACTCAGTCCTAAAAAACTCCTTCATGTCGACAAGGTCATCGCTGGTCATAGTGTCTACGTCCAGGAAGAACTTCTTGTTTCGCTTCTTAATCTGAAGGAACAACTCATATCGCTGAAGGACACGCTTAATAACTCGGAAGTTTTTCTTTCGGACTTCCGACAGCTTATGTTTATCCAAAAAAATATCGAAAAGTTCAAGTAGCGTGTAGTGCCTTTCTTCGACGCTCTCTTCAATATAGTCTTCAGGATGATAATACCGGTCCACTATATTGTTTGGCCATTCGGCATCTATAAGGTTGCGTTCTTTCTCATATCCATCTTCGATGAAACGACGAAGTTTCTTTACTTCGCTATCAACATGCTGGCGCATCTTCTCATCGCATACCACACGTTTTTTGATACATTCTTCCTTTGAATCCCACAAATTAGGATTCACCATAACGCGTGTGGGAATCCATCTGTCAAATTTTCGCCCCTCACGTATCCTTACGTAGACAGGAACTTGTGTTTCAAAGTCCGTGCTCTTTGTCTTTTTCCTAATCAAAAAAATCAATTTCATAGTGATACATCTTTAGCTAGTGCAAAGATACAAATTCTTGCTCCACCGTGCTCCACATTTGCTCCACATCTCTTAATTTATAATAATTATTAACATTCGAAAACAAAATAATACAAATATACTAAATGATTGATTTTCAAACGTTTTGAACATTTTTAATCATTCAAAATCGTTCATTTTTGATTAATATTGATTAATAAACTCAACCCCGGCTCTGGGTACTACGTCAAACAAACAACTCCCTGCAAATCAATAGATTGCAGGGAGTTTTTCTTTTGTGGGTAGCCAAAGTGTAGCCAAAAACAACGATACGGAATTATTCGCATTCGAACTGGCGTTAGCCGAGGAATCCTTTCTCAGGGAGTCAACTCATATTGGGGTTTTTCCATTCATCATACTCGAATAGTTCTCGGAAACCGTCCCCCTCTATTACCCAATAACGACATTAGTCAGGCCCTTGCAACCAAAACGACCGAATAGGGATAAAAACAACACTCACCTTACTTTTAACACTCAGAAGTTTGGACAATTCAGAAAAAAACACTAATTTTGCAAACACTAATACAACAATTATTTTAGACCCTGTTATTTCACCTGATTATTTGAGGGTGGGAAACTGTAGTAAATGAAGAAAACAATCTATGGGCAGAAAGATTAAAATCATGGTCAGTTCCTCCGTATACGGCTTTGAAAACGAGTTGGAACAGGTTTTTGCAACATTACGGTCATATAGATATCATGTCATGAACTCCTACGATAAGACAATAAGGGTGCATCCAAGACTATCAAATTTAGAAAACTGCTTGAGAGCCGTTGAGGAATGTGATTTATTCCTTGGTATCATCAGACCATTTATGGGAACAGGGAATATCGGAGAGATGAATATCACGTTCGAAGAAATGAAAAGAGCAATTGAACTGAGGAAACCATCTTGGTTCTTAGTTCATCGGGATGTGGTGTTCGCATATAAATTGTTTAAAAAGATTCCTAGAAGTGAAAGAGATAATATATTCGAAAGATATCGTGTGCAATGGATGAGAGATAAGTTCTTTGACCCAATCTGCATAAATGCATTTGAACATGTGATAAACAGAGATGGTTTACCCAATATTCAAACTAGCAACTGGACGCAAGAATTCTATCAGCTTACCGATATTATGAAGTACATAAAGACTCAGTATAAAGACAAGACATCTGTAAAAACTATTTTGGAACAGGAGGATTAAGATATGGATGGTAAGTTTATCATAGATAATCTGTTGGGACAGGAAGAAAGTGACCGCTTGGTATTCAAGTATTTGATCACAGAAGAAGATTTGGCAAGGATTGTGACAGCCATGCTTAACGGAAAGGGTGGCGATATTGTGCTTGGCATTGGTGACAACAAACGTGTTATAGGAGTCCCCAACGAAAGTTTAGATGTGTCATATCTATCTTTGACAACAAAAATACGACCATCGGCTCCGATAGACATACATATCGTTGATTACGATGGCAAAAATGTATTGCTGATAAGTGTATGGGAAGGTGCACAAAAACCCTACCATTGCGAAGGGAAGATTTATCAAAAGGTAGGTGATAAAATCATCGTCGCCAACTCTAAAAGTATAAATAATCTGATATCAGAACGGGAAAAAGCCGATTACAATTGGGAACGGTTGCCCTTACTTGCTGCCGACATCGAAGACTTGGACTTGGATGAGGTCAGGAAAACAATGAATGAATATGCTCAAAAGAACAATGAAGAAATTCAGGATGAAGATCTTTTCTTAATGAGGAATGGTCTTCTGAAAGATGGGAATCTGACAAATGCATGCATTGTTTTATATGGTAAGAATCCTACACGTTTTTTACCCCAGACGAGAATCAAGTTGTCAATCTTTTCTTCTGACTCCGCAGCCGATTTGGTAGAAGCACGGCTCTTTGAGGGTAACTTGTTTAAAAATGCTGAGGCATTGTTTCAATTCATTGACTTGACATATTCTAAGAGTGTCAGGATTGACGGCATACATCGGGATGAACTGTGGAATTATCCCCGCATAGCAGTAAGAGAAGCCATCATGAACGCCATCGTTCACAGAGACTACAATTCCACCCAAGGTTTCATGCACGTCCTTCTTTTTCCTAATCGTATGGAAATCGCCAGTTATGGAATTTTGCCATCTATGGCCACTGTAATTAATAATCAAGGTGGAAGTTTGTCATTGCTTCGTAATCCCGACATCGCTACCCAATGTTATTATCGCAGATTGATAGAAATGATGGGGACAGGCATTCCACGTATGTTACAAGATTGTAGAGAACACGACTTCGATGCCCCTTCTTTTGAAATCAACGAGCAGATAGTAAAAGTGATTTTTCCCAATGTCCGTTACCTTCGTGCAGTATCTCAACAACAAGATAATACCAAAAAGAACTTGAAGACTCTCTATGAGGGAGTAATTGAGGGAGTAATTGAGGGAGTTGGGACAGACATAAAAGAAAAGATGGCTTTAATTCTCTGTGAGTTGAACAAACACCCTGGACTCAGAACAACAATTCTCAGCGAAAATACCAACATACCAAGAAAAAGTGTCGAAAGATATATTAAACAATTGAAAGATGCCGGACTCATCAAATATTCCGGTTCAAGTAAAACAGGTGGCTATTTCTTAGAAGACTCGTAACTGAGGGAGTAACTGAGGGAGTAACTGAGGGAGTAACTGAGGGAACAATTATTCCCGTCGAGGCATCACGCCGATAGTGTAAATCGAACTGTGTCAAGGCAAAACGCACAGGGCACCCATTTTTGTATATTCCTAGAAAAGAACAGCAGGAGGTACTACGTCAAACAAAAAATCCCTTGTAAATTAATTTGCAAGGGATTTTTGACCTATAGCTCATTTTGCAGGATGGAACAGCCCTGAAAGGTCGATTTCTACAGGTGTTCTGAGAGTTTCAAACGTTTCAGGACACATTTCGACGTTTGAAAATGCTCAATAGCTCATTTTG
>JAEEGG010025383.1_pt1 | contig 11412 bp, 10 predicted proteins | sample 9134161 | NCBI WGS metagenome assembly JAEEGG01 (sample SAMN16246543, study PRJNA631951) | gut metagenome | biome: gut microbiome; feature: rumen; material: CR-attached | host: Bos | place: Iran: Karaj | collected 2018-10 | reverse complement strand
GCCACGCTGAAGGTGGTCGGCGCGTTCCACGGCCTCAACCGCGAACGTTCTGACGCCCGCCGCTACCCGGCCATCCATCCGCTGGAGAGCTGGAGCCGCTACAAGGGCGTGGTGGACGAGAAGCAGGTGGCCGATGCGCGCCGGGTTCTTCGCCGGGGCACGGAAGTCAACCAGATGATGAAGGTCGTCGGCGAAGAAGGCACGAGCATGGATGACTTCGTCCTCTATCTGAAGGGCGAGTTCCTGGATGCGGCCTACCTGCAGCAGGACAGCTTCCACGACATCGACGGGGCCACGAGCGCGGATCGTCAGCAGTACGTGTTTGCGAAGATCCACGGGATTCTCATGACTCCGATGAAGTTCGCCGACAAGGACGCGGCCCGCAAGTGGTTCCTGCAGCTGACATCGGTGACGAAGGATTGGAACCGGGTGGCCATGGACTCGGACGAATTCAAGCAACTGGAAGAGCGCATCGGCGCCATGATCGCGGAGGTCTCGGAAAATGCATAAGGTCTACCATCGAATCGAACAAGTCGCGGGGAACGTCATCACGGTGCGGGCTGGGGGCGTGGCGTACGGCGAGCTGGCGCAGGTGGAAGGGACGCTCGGGCGGTCGCTCGCCCAGGTGATCCGCCTCGACGGCGAAAAGGTGTTCCTGCAGGTGTTCTCCGGGAGCCGCGGCATCGCGACGGACGCGCAGGTGCGCTTCCTCGGCCACAAGATGGACGTGAGCTTCACGGACGCGCTGCTGGGCCGCGTGTTCAACGGCAGCGGCGAGCCCCGCGACAACGGGCCGGCGCTGGATGAGCACCGGATCGCCATCGGCGGGCCGTCGGTCAACCCCGCCAAGCGTATCATTCCGCGCAAGATGGTCCGCACGGGCATCCCGATGATTGACGTGTTCAACAGCCTGGTCGAATCGCAGAAGCTGCCGATTTTCGCGGCGGCCGGCGAGCCCTACAACGAGCTGCTGGCGCGCATCGCCCTGCAGGCCGAGGTCGACATCATCATCCTCGGCGGCATGGGCCTCAAGCACGACGACTACCTGCAGTTCCGCGACACGCTGGAAAAGAACGGCGCCCTCTCGCGCTCCATCCTCTTCATCCACACCGCGGCCGACCCCACGGTGGAATGCCAGATGGTCCCGGACATCTCGCTGGCGGTGGCGGAGCAGTTCGCCCTCCAGAACAAGCGGGTGCTGGTGCTGCTGACCGACATGACGAGCTTCGCCGACGCTCTCAAGGAAATCGCCATCACCATGGAGCAGATTCCCGCCAACCGCGGCTATCCCGGCGACTTGTACTCGCAGCTGGCGAGCCGCTACGAGAAGGCCGTCGACTTCGAGGGGGCCGGCTCCATCACGATTCTCGCCGTGACCACGATGCCCGGCGACGACGTGACCCACCCCGTCCCCGACAACACCGGCTACATCACCGAAGGGCAGTTCTACCTGCGGAACGGCCGCATCGAGCCGTTCGGCTCCCTGAGCCGTTTGAAACAGCAGGTCAACGGCCGCACCCGCGAAGACCACCGTACCGTCATGAACACCATGATCCAGCTCTACTCCTCCTACAAGGAGACCTTGGAGAAGCAGTCCATGGGCTTCCGCATGAACGCGTGGGACCAGAAGCTGCTGCGCTACGGCGAGCGCTTCGAGAAGGAAATGATGGACCTCTCCGTGAACATTCCGCTGGAGGCCGCGCTCGACCTCGGCTGGCAGATCATGGCGGACTGCTTCGAGCCGGAAGAAACCGGCATTTCCTCGAAACTGATCGCGAAATTCTGGCCGAAACAGAGCGCGTGAGCGGACTGACGCCATGGCTAAAGTCAAAAACACAAAGACCGAACTGAAGGCGCAGCGCGACGCGCTCAAGCGCTATCAGCGGTACCTGCCGACGCTGCAGCTGAAGAAGCAGCAGCTGCAGCTGGAGATCCGCAAGGTCGACCAGGCCGTCGCCGAAAAGCAGGCCGAGGAGGAGGCCGCGCGCGACAACCTCGCCGGATGGGTCAAGCTCTACTCCGATGACCTGCCCTATCTGAGCTATCTGGACGTCGAAAAGATGGAAGTCGAGATGGGCAACATCGCCGGCGTGGCGGTGCGCTCCCTCCGCGAGCTGAAGTTCCGCCGGACGGCCCCCGACCTGTGGGCGACGCCGGCTTGGCTGGATTCCGGGCTCTCCACCCTCGAGCAGCTCTACCGCCTGCGCGTCGAGCGCCGCCTCCTGGAGGAGACCCACCGCCTCCTCGCCGAGGAGCTCCGCACCACCAGCCAGCGCGTGAATCTGTTCGAGAAGGTCAAGATTCCCGAGTGCCGCGAAAACATCCGCGTCATCAACATTTTCATCGGCGACGAGAACACGTCCGCCGTCGTCCGTTCCAAGATCGCCAAGGGCAAGGGCGTCAAGAAGGCCCAGGCCCTTGAGGAAGGAGGCGCGGCATGAGCATTGTCCGGATGCAGAAGCTGACGCTCCTGTGCCAGTCCGGGGCGGTCGAATCCACCCTGCAGGCCCTGCGGGAGCTGGGCGTCCTCCATGTCTGCCCCATGAACACGCCGGGAGGCGCAGGCGTCGAAGCCGCCCGCGCCAAGGTCGAAACCCTCCGCCGCGTCATCGAGGCGGTGCCTGCCGCCGCCGACGGCGCCAAGGCCGAGGCCACCGCACCCGCCGACTTCGCGCAGCAGCTCTCCGCCCTCCTCGACGAGCGCCGTTCCCTCCAGGACGCCGCCGAAAAGGTCCAGGCCGAGCTTGTCCGCCTCTCCCCGTTCGGAACGTTCGATCCGGCCGACATCCAGGCCCTGGCCGCCCAGGGCGTCGTCCTCAAGCTCTTCCGCGCGCCGCTCAAGGCCACTCCCGACCTCCCCGAAGGCGTGGCCGCCCAGATGCTTTCCTCCCATAAGGCCGACGGTTATTGGGTGCTTTTCGGCAAGGGCGACTTCGAGTGGCCCGGCGCCGAGGAGGTCCGCTGCCCCGAAAAGGGCCCCGCTGCCCTCCGCCGCGAGCTCGACGGCATCGCCGCCCGCCAGGACGAGATTACGGCGCGTTTCGCCGCCGCCGCCCCCTCCAAGGCCGCCCTCCAGGGATTGCTGGCCGACGCCGAGGCCGAGCTGAAGTTCGAGCAGGTTCGCTCCGGTATGGCCGACGCCGATGGTCTCGTCGCCGCCGTCCAGGGGTTCCTGCCGGCCGCCGATGTCGACAAGGTCCGCGCCGCCGCCGCCGCGAACGGCTGGGGACTCGTGGTCGAAGAGCCCGGTCCCAAGGATGACGTTCCCGTCAAGCTCCGCCAGCCCCGGTGGGCCAGGCCCATCCAGGCGGTCTTCGACGGCATCAACATCCTCCCGGCCTACAACGAGGCGGATGTCAGCGTGGTCGTCATGCTGTTCTTCTCCCTGTTCTTCGCGATGATCATCGGCGACGCCGGCTACGGCGCGATCTTCCTCGCCCTGACCCTCGTGTTCTACAAGAAGATGGCCCGCAACGCCGGGAATCTGCTGGTCGTCACCTCTGTCGCCACCATCGTGTGGGGGCTGATCAGCGGTTCCGTCTTCGGCATCTCCCAGGAATGGCTGGCCGGGCACGGATTCTCAGCCCTGTGGCCAAAGTATTTGAACCCGCTGGAGAGCCGCACGATTCCGAACATCATGGGGATGTGCTTCCTCATCGGGGCCATCCAAATCTCCATCGGCCACCTGTGGAATGTCTGGGACCTGCTGCGTCAGAAGAGCCTCAAGGCGCTGGAGCAGCTCGGCTGGACGTTTACCACGTGGTACATGTTCCTCCTTGCCGACAACATGGTCATCGACAGCAACATGGTCAAATACATCGGGCAGCCGGACTGCCTCGTGCCTTTCACGGGATCGCTTGCCGACTGGGGCGCCCTCGCGGGTGTCGTCATGATTGCCCTTTTCATGATGAAACCGTCGGAAATCAAGGACGGCTGGTTCAACCTGGCCCTGCTTCCGCTGAATATCATCAGCAACTTCACCGATGTCGTCAGCTATGTCCGCCTCTACGCGGTAGGCACCGCCGGTTTTGCCGTCGCCAACGCCTTCAACACCATGATTTTCGGTGGTTCCGAGATCACGGTTGCGTGGGGCATCGTCGGTGCGTTGCTGGCGTTCCTGGCGCACACACTGAACATCCTGTTGTGCGTGATGGGCGTGATGGTGCACGGCATCCGACTCAACACGCTGGAATTTTCGAACCACAAGGGTATTTCGTGGAGCGGCGCGGCCTACCGTCCGTTCGCGAAGGAATCCCCGGCATGATTTAAAAAGAGTGGGCAAAAGCCCGTATAGGAGCAAGAAATATGGATCCTCAAATTTGCATGGCCTTGGCCAAAGCGGGCGGCTTGGCCGCCTTGGGAATTGCTGCAATCGGTTCGGCGCTCGGCGCCGGCACCGCGGGCGCGTCGGCGATCGGCGCGTGGAAGAAGTGCTATGCCCAGAGCAAGGCCGCGCCCTTCATCCTGGTCACGTTTATCGGCGCGCCGCTGTCCCAGACGATCTACGGCATGATTCTGATGAACCACATCAAGGGCAATCTGGACATCGCCAAGTACGGCATTGACGCCGTGAACCAATGGGCGGCGACCAATTGGGCCGCCTGCCTGCTCGCCGGCATCTGCGGCGGTCTGGGCATGTGCTTCTCGGCGTGGTACCAGGGCGTCTCCGGTGCCGCCGGTGCCGATGCGCTGGCCGAAACCGGACAGGGCTTCGGTAACTACCTGATGACCCTCGGTGTCGTCGAAACCGTGGCCCTCTTCGTGCTGGTCTTCAGCATGCTGGGCCTGCCGGGCATTGTGCTGCCCGCGTAAAAACGGCCAAACAGGTGCAATCGGAAACGCGCCCCGCAGGGGGCGCGTTTTTTTGTGGCCGGGATTCGGGGATTCCGGTTTTCCGGCATTTCGGCCCGGAATTCCCAAAACCCGAAATTCCGGAATCCCGGCCACAAAACAAAGAACACCCGTTCTTTTTTCTTGCCTCCTCCTTTCCTCCGTGCCATTCTTCACAGAGAACAGTCCTCCACTTAACAGAAAGGCTTCCCCATGCCCCGCATTCCCTTCTCCACCTCCGTCGGTTATCGCTGGCTCGATGTCTGGGCCCTCGCGTCTGTCATTCAGCTCGGAACCCACCGATTCTGCATCCGCCATCTCGACCGCGACATCGATCCCTGTGGACGCCTCTTCGATCAGATGATCATGGCCGCCCGCGCCGCCGTCGCCAATATCGCCGAAGGCTACGCCCGACGCGCCACCTCCGCCGAGACTGAACTCCGCCTCTACGATGTCGCCCGCGCCTCCCTCGACGAGCTTGCCGGCGACTATCGCGCCTTTCTTCTCTTCCGCAACGAAGTCCCTTGGTCCGACTCCGATCCTGAGGAAAACGCGGTTTTCCGCACCCCGCTCGACAAACCAGACTTCACCACCGACATCGAGCGTGCTTCCGCCGTGCATATCCTCGCGCAATACGAGAAATATGAGCGGTGGATCGAGAATGAGTCTTCCATCACGGCCGCGCGTGCGCTTCTCGTGCTTTGCTCCCGCTGCATCCTCATGCTGGCGAAGAAAATCGAGCAGTCGCATGCCGATTTCCTCGCTAACGGTGGATTCGCAGAAAGCCTCTCCCGTGACCGGATTGCCGCACGCACCGCCGCCAGCAACGAAGACGTGGCACCACAGTGCCCCAAGTGCGGGAAGGTCATGCAAAAGCGGCTTGCAAAGCGCGGAGCGCGGGCTGGCCGTGCGTTTTGGTCCTGTTCCGACTATCCTGCCTGCGACGGTACTCGGGCCATAGACTGAGCGAGGGGAGGGGTGCCGGGATTTCGGGATTTCGGTTTTTGGGGATTCTGGCCCGGAATTCCGGGAAACAGGAACCCCGGAACCCCGGCAACGCCTCAGAAGCTGAGCAGCGAGATAGGCCCCGCAATCACATTGTGCAGCAAGTGCAGAAGAATTGCGGTGGCCAGGTTGTGGCGGCGGAAGACGTGGTCGAAGAGGAGGCCCAGGGCGAACATGGGGAGGAATGCGAGGATGAGCGGGGCGTGGAGCAGGGCGAAGATCAGCGCGGGGAGGATCAGGCCGGGGAGGGGGCCGAGGTAGTGGGTGAAGGTGGTCTGGAGGATTCCGCGGAAGAACAGCTCTTCGGTGAGCGCCCCCACGCAGAGAAAGGGGAGCATGAGGAGCGAGCCGAACAGGAGCAGTTTCCCCGTGGGGAGGGAATGGGTGCCGAAAATGGCATTGAGAATGGGCCGTAGGGCGCGCAGAAAGGGCTGGTCGGCGACGAGGGCGGCCGGATCGGCCCCGAACAGCCGTTGCGCCAGGAAGAGGCAGAGGACGGAGAGTCCTAGATTGAGGAGAACCGCCAGGGGGAGATAGGCGGCGAGAGGACGCCAGTGGGGGCGGAAGGTTTTTGCTCCGGCGCTACGCGCGGCCAGAAGCAAGGCCACGAGCCAGATCAGCGCAAAAAGCAGGCTGACAGCGGTTTGTATGGCGGGGGAGACCCCGCGCAGGAAGGGCGCACCTAGAAGGTGCAGACAAATCGGGAGGAGGCAGAGGACGGCAAGCCAGCGGTGTCCGCCAGGCGTGGTGGGAAAGTATCGCCAGGGGGAGGGGGGCATGGCGAGACAGTCAGGGAGGTGCGGAATCCCGGAATTCCGGAAAACCGGAATCCCGAGAAGAGAAGAATCAGCGGGGGGAGTCGAAGGTTTCGCGGATGTGGTAGATGGGCTTGTTCTGACATTCGTGGTAGGTGCGGATCTGGAATTCGGCGAGGAGGCCGAGGAGGATGAACTGAAGGGCGAAGCCGACCAGCATGAAGGGGGTGATGATCCAGAAGGCGCGCTTCACCAGCAGGGTGGTGCCGAACCACGGACCGCAATGCGGGAAGAGGGAGATGAGCCATTCGAGGCCGACCACGCCCAGCATCGCGAAGCCGATGACGGCGAGCTCGATGCCGAACTTTCCGAAGAAATGCATGGGGCTGGTGGCATGGAAGAGGCTGCACCGGAGGGTGAAGAGGTCGAGGAAGACGTGGAGGGTCCGGGTCGAGATGCGGTACTTGGAGGCGCCGGCCGTGCGGGCGGCATGCTTGACGGGAACGTCGGTGATGGAGGCCCCCACTCGCTTGCAGAGGGCCGGGACGAAGCGGTGCATCTCGCCGTAGAGGTGGACCTGGGAGATCACGTCGCGGCGGTAGGCCTTGAGGGAGCAGCCGAAGTCGTGGACCTCGTCCTCGGAGATGTCCGTGAGAATGCGGAGGATGCGGTTAGCCTGCCGGGAGATGATCGTGCGGGAGGCCTCGTCCTGCCGGTTCTTGCGCCAGCCCGAGACGACGTCGTAGCCTTCGTCGATCTTCGCCAGGACGACCGGGATTTCCTCGGGCGGATTCTGAAGGTCCGCGTCCAGGGTCACGATGACCTCGCCACGCGCGGCGTCGAAGCCGGCCTGCATGGCGGCGGTCTGGCCGAAATTGCGCCGGAATCGGATGAGGCGGAGGGCTGGATACGTCTTGGCGGCGGCCTGAAGGGCGGGCCAGGTGCCATCGGACGAGCCATCGTCGACCAGAATGACCTCGTAGGTCCGTCCGCAGGCGCGCAGGGCCTCATCGAGCCGCGCGCAGAGGGTGGGAACATTCGGCTCCTCGTTGTAGACGGGGATGACGACGGACAGGGCAGGCGAAGGAGAGTCTTTCATGGTGCAGGGAAAGATAACACGCGCGCGGGGGCGTGGCAATGAGGATTTGAGAAGCGGCTTTTGGATGGGGGGGCGGAATTCCGGGGTTCCGGAATGCCGGTATTTCCAGTTGCTTGTGATAAATATGAAATATCATTGGTTTAACAAACCAATGAAAACAGCGGGGGAAGGGGCTGGGGGAGGTGGTGGGCTGCCAGGGACAAGTTCGGGGTTGCAAATGGGGGGTAGGGGGGTATAATGGGAGGCACGGAAGGACCAGGGTTGGTCTGGAAGGACGCGGAACGGGCGGCGAGCCGGAAATGGCGAGTTTGTTCGGTTTGTGGACGAATAGAGGCGATTTCAGGTGGCCGGAACCGGGCCGCCCGTCGGAGTTTTGCGCGTGGTCGCGCGTTTCAAAGACATGGCTATGCAGATGACAAAAATTTTTTCCAGGGGGTCCGCCAAGGCGGGCCACCGAGGTCTGCATCGCCTCGCCGTCCCCGCCGCGGTCCAAGGGGGGGCCATTCCATGATCGGGGCCGTCCAGAAGAAGCCGGTCGTGTACCTGGAGACGAGCTTCGTGAGCTATCTCACGGGGCGGGTTTCCGGGAACCCCCAGATTGCCTTGAACCAGGCGGCGACGCGGCGGTGGTGGGACGAGGAACGGGGAAAGTATGCCTTGTGTGCGTCTCCGCTCGTCGTGCAGGAAGCCTCCAGGGGGGATACGGAACAGCGGCAGCTGCGGGCGGAGATTCTCGGAGAAGTGGAGCTTCTGTCCGCCACCGCCGAAGCGGAACGGCTGGCGCGGAAGTTGCTCACGGCAAAGGCATTGCCCCGTGCCGCCGAGGCGGATGCCTACCATGTGGCGGTTGCGGCAGCCGGAGGGGCGAATTTCCTTTTGACATGGAATTGTCGCCATATCGCCAATCCTGAAACTTTGCCCATTATTCACCGAATCATCGTCCAGGCTGGGTTTGACGTGCCGGTCATCACCACGCCGGGGTTCATGCTGGAGAGCCGAAATGAAAACTGAAAGCAACGAGATTCTGGATGAGGTATATCGCGTCCGGCGCGAAATCTTTGATGAGTGCGGGGGAACGTTGCATGGGCTTTTTTTGAGGTTTTCTGGAAAAGATCAAGGATTGAAGCGTCGCGAGGCGACCCCGCGCAAGCGGAAGGTGCCTGCCGTCCGGAAGGGGGCGGAGTTCGCTGACGCGACGATGGTGCGCGAAGGGGAGGCGCCGAAGTATGGGGAAGGAACAAGCGATTTGGCCCGGAAGGGAGAGAAGGGAGAATGAAGATGATCGCATTCTTGACAAAGGTTTTTTCTCATACTGGGACACGGAGAGACGGTGACACGGAGAAGGGCGACGGCCAAAGGGTTGTTTCCCACGCGGAGACGCGGAGAGAGGAGTGCAGGATGAAGGATTTGCGCGTGATGAGCCGGAATGCGGTCGAGATGCGGGCGAAGTGTGCGATGGGGGCGAAAGGACGGTGCGAGATGAAAGAGACCACAGGAAGCAACGGGACCACAGGGACGGCCGCGACGGGACGCACGGCGGGCCGACGGCCCGCCGTCAGGAGTGCCGCCGCCTGGACTCGCTGGGTCGCCGTCGCCGCCGTCGCCGCCGGGGAGCGGGTGGAGGGCGCGAGGGAGGGGGAAACGCGGCTGCAAGCGGGAGTTGCGTAAGGGTGAGGAAGGTTTTCCAGCGCATGGCGCGGAGCTGGCTCCGGGCGTTTCTGGCGGCGGCGATGCTGTCGGCAGGGACGCTTTGCGCCCATGCGCAGGAGGCTGCGGTGGAAGGGGTGGACACGGGAGTGGTGCTGGGGGACCTGGATTTGGCGGAACGCGCGGAGATTGCGCGGAACTTGTTCCGGCGGATCACGCCGGGAGACGGGGAGTTGGTGCAGGACGCGGGGACGTGGCCGGCGGCATGGGAGGAGTTCGGGGCGGCATGGGACGGGGCGGCGGCGGTGTGGAAGTTTGGGGCGTGGACGGTGCCGGTTTCGGTGACGCAGGAGGGCGGCGCGACGGTGGTGCGTGACAGGACGGGGCGGGAGCTGTGGCGGGGCGTGACGGATTTCGCCAGGCCGGAGTCGGCAGGGGTGGCGCTGGCGGGGGCGCTGGTGGGGGAGGAGGAGTGGGCGGGATACGAGGCAGTGAAAGTGTTTGTGGAAGCGAATACGCGGCTGGAGGCCGCATCCCCCATGGGCGCATCGCCGAGAGGCGGGGCCACGAACGGCCTGAGGTTCACATCCGCGGCGGTGGACACGAACGGGACGGTTGCGCTGTCGCTGGCGTGGGAGCAGGACGGGGTGGTGGACATTTTCGCCTACGGGGTGCCGCATGACCCGGCTATCCGGGTCCTGACGTGGACAAACGACGAAAACATCGTCGTGACCACGACGAACACCATCTGGACCCAGGTGGGGCCGAATCTGGTCGGCTATGGAAACGACTGGGAGTGGCGGGGGACGGCCGTTGTCACGAACGGAGAGGGGCTTTTCGCCGACGAAGGCATTCCCGACTACCTGAATGTTGTTCGTTTCTATGCGGCGGTGGAGGCGACCGACAGCGACGGCGACGGATGGACGGACGGCTGGGAAAGGTTCGTCTTGCATACCGACCCGGCTGCGGCGGACAGCGGCGACCCCAGTCCGACCGGCGCGAATCCCGGCGCGAGCAACGTCTTCTGGATGGTCACGACGACGAACGAGTACGCCCAGCGGTATGGGTGTCCGGATTGCTCCTTCAATGCGCCATCCCAGCTTGTCGCGACCGTGACCGTCACGGGGGTGTCGCCGACCACGAACAGTATTGTCCGGGATGTGCAAATCACGGGGTTTGTCGACGACGCCATCAAAGTGGACGGCATGGGCGTGGACTGGCGGCGGGACATTCACGTGTTCGACCACCGGAGCATCACCAACGAAATCGCGGACTTGCAGAGCAGGCAGTTCGAGTTGGAGCTGTGGGATTGGCCGCGCGCGGATTACGAGGGGCCGAACGAGGCCCGGTTCGGCGATACGAACGGTGTTTCGTTCAAAGTGGAATGGACGTGGGCCGTGCCGATGGAGTTCCGCCTGGAACACATCACGACGAACGGTGCGCCGTCGGTGGTCAATCCGGCCGGGACCCGGACGAACCGGGCAATCTCGTGCGTGGCGACGGTCCTACCCACGAACATTCCCGATGCGGACATCCATTGGGAGGTTTCGGGTGCGGGCATGGTGTTTGCGGACGGCACGGACTACGGGCGGGAGGTACGCATGACGGCGGACCGGGCGGGAGCCTGGGTCGCCATCGTGACCGTTTCGAACAGCACTCTGCCCCCAGCGCGGCTGCGCGGGAGGTGCCTGGAGAAGAAGACCGTTCCGGTCTTCTTGCACATCGTCCGCGACAACAACGGGCAGAATCCCGCCATGACTGTCGCCCATTTCCAGGAGCTGCTGGCGGGGGCGAACCAGATCTTCGAACAGGCTGCCATCGAGTTCCAGCTGGCGACAAACGTGACCTACATTGACCATGCGGCGTGGTTGACAATCCCGACGAATGACAATTTGGCCGTCTATGGCGCGTTGCAAGCCACCAGCAGCCACACGGGGGGAATCGAGGTGTATTGTGTGAACCATTTTGACGGGGACCATTTCCGGGGCCTCACCTGGAACATTCAGGATGCCCGTGCGGGATTGACCATCGTGAGCGCCGCCACCGCCCGGACGCTGGCGCACGAGCTGGGACATG
>JAEEGG010025380.1_pt1 | contig 11413 bp, 2 predicted proteins | sample 9134161 | NCBI WGS metagenome assembly JAEEGG01 (sample SAMN16246543, study PRJNA631951) | gut metagenome | biome: gut microbiome; feature: rumen; material: CR-attached | host: Bos | place: Iran: Karaj | collected 2018-10 | reverse complement strand
CCAGCCATACATGAGGAAGTCTTTTTTGTTTTTTTCTGTTGTCTACTTGACAGGAGCAGTACCGTTTCCGGACGGCGGCGTGATTTTGCCGTGTGTTATTCACGGAACAGCTTTTTGAGCGGCGCTTTACCTGGAAGGCTTTTCTTTCCGCCCGGCCGTTTTGTCGACGGGTGTACGGAACGCTTTTTCGATGAACACGCCCTGCGCCTTCCACAGCGCGCCTTGTGCGAAGCGCGCGTTTTTGAGGGCCATAGCCTGCTGCTGGAGGGCGTTTGTCAGGTCGTTTCTGGTCTGGAGCACGTCGATCTGGGTGTTGCCGCGTTTGCGGTAGCCGCTCTCGGCGAGCTTCAAACTCTCCTGTGCCCGCTTGACGCTGGCTCGCGACGCGGCAAGGCTCGCAAGGGCATTTTGCAGGCTGAGCCAGTTCGTGGCGATCTCGGAGCGGACGCGCTCCTCTTTCTCGGCGACAGCGTGCTCGGCCGCTTCCAGCTCGCCCCTGGCGGTACGTACTCTGCCGCTTGTCGCGCCGTTATCAAAGACGGGCACGTTGAGCGTCAGCGTGGCGATCCACTGGTTCTCGCTGTCACTGGTAGGGGGTTCCATCGGGGACTGGCCCGCGGGCTGGCCGTTCGAGCGATAGCCGAAGCGATAGGCGCTGGTCAGCAACAGCGACGGTCTCAGGCCGGCTTTCGCGATCGTGATATCCTGGGCTTTCGAATCGCGGGCGGTGATCAGAGCCTGGTAGTCGCTGCGTCTGGCGAGAGTCTCTTTCAGCTCGCCGGCGGGATCGTCCGGCAGTGCGGACGCCTCCTCAACGGAGGGCAGGCCCTCTTCGAGTGAGCCGGCAAGGTTAAATTGCGTCTGCGGCGGCAGACGAAGCAGGCGGCACAGTTCGATGCGCGAGGCGCCGAGGTTGTTGACGGCCGCGTAGCTTTGCGAGCGGGCGTTTTCCTTCTGCTGGCGCACACGACTGAGGTCGAGGCCCGACGAACGGCCCGAAGTCAGTACTTTTTCGGCGTTGGTATAGTATTCCAGCGCGTCGTTCTGGGCGTGCACCACTTCGAGGCGGAAAAGCACGTCGTAGAAGGCGTTCCACACACTTTGCGCGACGGTCTCCTTCATGTCGGCAAGCGACTGTTCCGCCTGCTTCACACCGAGCTTGCCCTGACGGCTGCGGGCCTGGTTGGCTCCGCCGGAATAGAGGTTCTGGCTCACGGCGACGCGTGCCGACAGGTCATTGTCGGGCTGGCGGGGAATGTTGTCGTAGGCGCCGCCCTGACCCTGGAGGCTGAGCATCGGGCCGAGCGCGCTTGAAGCGGTCTTTCAGTCCGAGCAGGAACGCCGACAGCGCCAGCGCGGCTCGGGTGCTTTTTTTCATCCTCATGAGATGTAGCTCCTTTTTGCCAGATAATCTATATGAATAATTTTATTACTTTATGCTTCATTGAGCAAGTATTTTCTTGACAGAACGGGCTCCGGCGTCGTATATAAGTAATAAAAGGTAAGAGAAAGGAGTTTTTCCCATGGGTCATGAAAAAACGGCGCCGCTCAAAAGCCGTTTTGCGCTGCTCATTCGCCTTGCCGCGGCGATCGCGCTGGGCAGCGTCTTCGGGCTGGCGATGAGAGCTGCGGGATTTTCGCTTCCTGTGCGCGTCACGGCCACATTCAACGCGCTGTTTAAGGAATTCCTCGATTACAGCGTGCCGCTGCTTGTGCTCGGCTATGTCACCTCCGGAATCGCCGGTCTGGGGAAAGGCGCGGGACGGGCGCTGGCCTCGACGGTCCTGCTTTCGGCGCTGATGCTCTGCGCTGCCGGGACCGCCGCCTTCTGGTGCGCCCGTCTTACGCTGCCGAGCCTGCTGCCGGCCGGCGTGCAGCTGTCGCAGTTTGAAGCGGACGGCGCGGAGAAGGTCACGGCACTTTTCAAGATCGGCTTTCCGCCCATCATGGACGGCATGAGCGCGACGCTGACGGCGTTCATTCTCGGCGCCGGCATCTCGACCACGGGACACTCGGGACTGCGCAGCGCCGCCGCCGGACTGGAGAAGATCGTCGATCTGCTCGTGCGGCGCGTCATCGTGCCGTGTCTGCCGTTCTACGTGTTCGGCATTTTCGCTGCGCTGGCTTTTTCGGGAGCCGTGTTCAAGGTCATCAGCGCCTTTTCCGGCGTGAGCGCGTTGATCATCGTGCTCCAAAGCTCTTTGCTTCTGTTCGAGTACAGTGCCGCGGGCGCGGTCACGGGCAAAAGTCCCCTCCTTCTGATGGGAAACGCGCTGCCCGTCTACGTGGCTGCGCTGGGAACGCAGTCTTCGTCAGCCGTCATTCCCGTATCGAAATCCTGCGCCGTGAGAAACGGCGTCAGCGAGGAAATGGCCAGTTTCCTCTGTCCGCTGTGCGCGTCAAACTATCTGCCCGGTTCGATGATCACGCTCACGGTCGGGGCGGTGGCGATCCTGACGCTGAAAAACGGCACGATGCCGGCGTTTGCCGATGTTTTGCCGTTTATCCTGCGTCTCGTGCTCGTCGTCATCGTCGCTCCCGGTGTACCCGGCGGCGCTGTGACGGCCGCGCTGGGACTGTTCCAGACGCAGCTCGGATTCGACGCGGGGATGCTGGGGCTGCTCACGGCGCTCGACATCGCGCAGGACAGCTTTGAATCGGCCTGTAACGCAAGCTCCGACGGCGCCGCCGCGATCTTCCTCGAAGCGCTGCTGAAGCGCGGCAAAAAACAGGGAAACGCCGCCTGAATTGTTTTGCGTGGAACAAACAGATAACGATCAAGCCGCCGTGCGTAAGGATCCGCACGGCGGCTCGGTTTGTGGCGACTCCTTGCGATAAAACGCACTGAATCACTCAATAATAAAGTCAATCATATGACAGCAAAAAGAGTTCCCCATATATGGCGGGCCCGTTATCGGGCTCGTCATACTGGGGAACTCTTTTTTGTTTTTTCCGCTGTTGACTTAGCCGAAGCAGTTCAATATTCCGTGTCTCTTCATCTGTTTTCGAGACGGGGTTATTTCTCGCTCACGCTCAACGTCTTGTCCCTGTGCTCCTGTTCCGCTTCTTCGGGCAGCCAGTAACCGGAGTCGTCGAGATTGACGTCGATGTCGTCGCTGCCGGCGTGCTGATTCAAATTGAAGGGCTTTCTGTGCGGCCACATGCGTCTTGCCTCACGGCCGAACGATGCCAGGTAACCGTCACCGGGCAAATCGTCTTCGTCTTCGTCTCCATCCTCAGCAATAGGGGCAATGTCTTTCCTTCCGGTTGCAGAATCATGAAGCAGATCAACCACGCGGAAATTGAACGGATCCTCCGGCATCAGTGAATCGCCGTACGGGTAGAAGATGTAGTACGCCGAATCCGGGGCAAGCGTGTCAACCAGTCCGATCGTTCCCAGACCGCTCGGATCCTCATAATAACGAACACCGACAGCGACGTCTAGTCCGGCGGTGACCTGCCAGTAATCCAGGTAACCGCGCTCCAGCAGTATAGCTGTGTCATGTCCGCCTGTGCGTACTTCATGGAACTTCAGCCGCGCGGCCGACGAGCCGAGACCGAGGATCCACGCGCTGCCCCCGGCTGTGGCGTCGTTGAACGTCATGTCGCCGTAGGTGTGGACGCGCAGGTCTCCGCCGGCTTTCAGGTCGTTAGCTGTAAACGTCGTCTCCGACAACGCTGTCAGGAACTTTTCAGACGTCAGGTTGCGGGCGCTGATCTCGTGCGCGGTCAGGTACATATCGCCGCCGGAGCTGGCGTCGCCCCGCATGGTCAGAGTCTTTGCCGCGGTCACGGTCAGGTCGCCGCCGCTTTTTGCCTGCAGTGTCAGGTTTCCGGCGGCGTTGATCGCGGTGCTGCCGCCGGAGCTTGTCTTCACCAGGCCGCTTCCGGTCTTCACGTTGGCGACGGAAATGTCTCCGTTGGCAATGAGCGTCGTTGTTTTTGCTTTCACGCCGGCCAGCTGCGCGTCCGCGCCGGCTCTGACGGTCATGGTGTTCGCGTCGGTATCACCGGTGACGATGACGTCGCCGCTTGCTTCGAGGTTCGTCTGGCCGCCGTAGATCTTGCCCTTCACGGTCACGTCGCCGCCGGAGGTCATTTTGATAACGTCGGCATTCACGTTCGCGGTAGAAAGGTCTCCGCTGGTCATGATGGTCAGTCGCTGTGCGCTCAGTCCGGCCAGGATCGCGTTTGCTCCGGATTCGATCGTCAGTGTATCGGAATCGTAGTCGCCGTTCGCTACCAGGCCGCCCTTCGCGGTCAGTCTCGACGTATAACCTCTCACAGTTCTTGTCGTCAGGACGCCGCCCGCATCGATCTGGAGCGTTTTCGATTTCACGTCGACGAAAGTCGCGTCGGTTCCGGCATCAACTGTCAGGACATCCGAGTCAATGAGTCCAGCAGCAGTCACGCTGGCACCGGAGTCCATGCGTGTCTTCCTGGCCGTAAGGCGACCGAGCGAAATATCGTGCGAAGCGTCCAGGTCGACCGAGTTGGCCTTAATAATCCTGGCATTCACGTCGTTTCCGGCTCGTGCCGTCAAATTGACCGCCTGTGTCGTACCTGTGAGGATCACATCGACCGACGCGGTCAGATGCGTCTCGTCGGCGGAAACGTTGCCTGCTCTGAAAGTACCGCCGGCAAACGCGTCAAAGTTCTTTGCCGTGACGTCGCCAGACAACGTTGTATCTTGCGATGAGACGGTCAGGAGTCCTACGGTCTGGATCTTGCCACTTGCCTTGATATTGCCTTCGCTCGCGGTCATAGCGAGGTTGTCGACGCTGATATCGCCAACGACCTCGACCGTGCCTGTCTGCGCCGTGATGTCGATGCTGCCGCCGGTGAGGCTGGGCCACTGATCCGTATTGGCGGGGACGAGCACGTCGTTCGACGCGGTGAAGGACACCGTTTTTCTCATGTCGCCCCTCAGAACGATGTTGCCGTCAGAGCGGATGTCGGCGCTGCTGATACTGATGCCGGTGATGTTGAGCCAGCCGTCTTCAAGAGTTCCGTTTTCGCCGGCCAGCCAGGCTTCGCTTTCGCCCAGGCTCAGCAGCATGACAGTGCGGCTGAAGTCGTTCGACTCGGCGTTCTGCACGCGGATGGGCGAGTCAGATGAGCCGATATTCCCGCTGATCGTTGCGAGGACGATATCGCCTGCGTTCAGACGACCCCGGCCGTCGCTCATGTAGATGCTTGCGCCGTCAGTGCTCGTGGAGACGTACAGGCTTTCGCGCGCTGCGATCGAGCCGAGCGCCACGTCACTGCTGACGACCTTGATGTAAGCTGACCGTCCGGCGTTTGCGCGCAATCCCTCGATCGAGCCGTCATCCTGACGTACGGTCAGCTCGACCGTCAGAGGACGGTCTTGACTGCCGATATCCGTATTGATCCCGGCAGCGGCGATAAACAGGGTGGGCCCTTTCACAGCCGCGCCGCCGGTCGCAAGCGACGGTGAATTATCGCTGACGAACACGTCGCCGCCGGCATACAGTCGAATCATGCTGAACTCGCTTTCGACCGAATTGATGGCCAGGTCTTTGCGCGGAGAAGCGATCAGGATCACAGTGCCTGCTTTGGCGGTCACGTCTTCTTCGGCTTCCAGACCGATCTCGTGAGTCGGATGCACGATGAACTGCAGTTTCTCTTCGTCCCACACCACATCGGCAGGATTGACCTGTGACAGTTTTTTCAGCCCGGCCATGTCATTTTCGAGCAGCGCATCGCCGCCGGCCTGGATGATATCAATACTGTTTTCAAACGAACCGATATCCTTGTACGATCTCAGCGTGATCGTTTTGCCGAAGATGAACGGCTCCACGTTGGATTTCACCGTTCCGGGGCTGGGGTTGAGGACGGCATCCTGCACGGCGTAGAGCAGATAGTCCTTTGTAAAGCCGCCCAGAGCTTCGGCATTGATCTGAACGAGGTCGTACAGCTCCGTGCCTTCGTTTTTTTTCTGCTCGGCAATGTACGCGTCGATGTCGGTCACGTTTTCATAGCGGCTGAGATAAGCAAGCTGTTTTTCGAGGAAGATCTTCCGTGTGGTCAGCGTTGCTTTCCATTCCTCGCTGAGATCGCTGGACGCGAGCTGCTCGTTCACACTCTTCAGCGTTTGTACGGCGCTCAGGTACGCCGCGTAATCGGACCGGATCAGCGTTTCCACGTTGGCGATGCTTTCGTCGCGCAGCGCAGCAGTCATCGAGCTGCCGTCGGCGTCAGTGCTGATGATACCGGCACTCTTCCAGATCTCGACCAGTTCGTTGTCGCTCAGTTTCCTTTCGCGTTCGACCGGATAGGCGTCGACGATACTGCCGTCTTTCGTCTCCAGAGTCACGTCGCCGTGAGTGTCTACCCAGACGACCCGGAGATCGCCTTTGTCCTTGGCAATGTTGACGGTATCAACGGCAAAGGCGCTCAGTCGGGTATCGCCTTCGCCGACGATCGCAAAGGGCACATCCGCCGAGCCGATGCTGCCGGCAGCGCTGTTCAGTTCGATGTCGGTCCCTTCGGCCCTGCCAGTGATCGTGCCATCGGCTTTAAGCGTCGCGGAGCCGTCTACCGCTTTCAGGTCGACGCTCGCCGCGCCGCCGACCACGGCAAGATTGATGAGGCCTTCTATGCCGTCTTCTCCTGTCTGCGCCGCCTGGCCCGCTTCGGCCTTCACGTTCACGGTGTCGTCGATCGGAATGAGCTTGACAGGGTCGCCGCGCCATTCGTCGCCGATCGTTGCCGTTGCCTTCAGGTCCACGGTATTGGAGTTGATCAGCGCGTTGTCGGTGGCAATGATGTTCTTCGCCGTGATCGACACTTCGCCGGTCGAAACGTTCGATCTCAACGCGTCCGTCAGCAGCACGTCGGCAGCTTCCGCTTTGATGGTGATGAAGCCGGGCTTCGCGCTTTCGCGGATGGACACGGAGATCGGGTTGTCAGCTTTCAGCGCCTCCGTGACCGTGACCTGCGTGCCCCACGTCTTGATCCTGCTACGTGTGATCTTACCGGCAAAATGTGTCCAGTTGTTGTAACTGACATTATAGTTCCACGCGTCGCTCCCTGTCGTTGAGGGGGTGACTTTCTTGTCGGTGAAGAAGAGCGTGACAGGTTCATCAACCAATTCAGGATTTTCGAAGAAGTCCCTGAGGCGCTGGTAGTCCTCTGACGACTTGTCAGGGTTCTCACCGAGACGTTGCTTCAAAAACTCCGCGATCGTCATCACCGTTCCGCCGGGGTACACGGTCCCGCTCGAATCAACGACAGTCTCTTTTTTGGTAGTGGGCTCATAACTGTGATCCCAATCGTCATTCCACCAGTCAAATTCCTGTTTTTGGGTTTGACGCTCTGTCGTCGTCTGCTTCAGCACGGAGTTGACGAAATAGCGCAGGCCTGCCTGCGGTTCGTACGTCCACGATCCCGCTCCGTTTTCCGAAGTGTATTCCTGCGTCGTATACTGTTTGCCGCCGGCGGGTTTGGCCGTATCGTTGATGACGATCCTGGCGGCGCTGCTGCGCACGTCGATCAGCCCCAGGCGCAGCGTCGTGTCGAGCGCGCTTTCGATGACGACTTCCGAAGCTCCCGTGTAGGCGATGATGCGCCCGCGGTGCTCGCGGACAGGGAAGCGCGGGTCGTCCGCTTCTTCCATCTTGTCAACGTCCTTCAGACTTTCCCAGACGTTGGTGTTGATGATCTTACCCGTCAGGTAGATCGTGCCGCCCGAACCGGTGACGTCGTCCACAACGATGCGCTTCGTCGAGGGATTGTACCAGCTGGCAAGTACGCTGATGTACTCGCCGCGCTGGACGTCATAGGTGACGCCGCTCTTCGTGAGCTGATAGGCGGACAGTTCCGAAGGCCTGTCAGCAATGACGGTGCTGCCGCCGCGAGACCAGTCCTTGTCGTACTGCGTGATCGTGCCTGCCTTATCGGCGGCGATATTCAGGCTGTACGTGCCAAATCCGCTCTGGATCGTGCCGTTGACGTTGATCACGCCGGCCGTGATGAAGATGTTGCCGCCGGAAACGACATGACCTACTTTTGTGAAATCGCCTGTCTGCAACAATCCATAGGCTTGTGTTTCATCATAAGGCGTAAAAGTGATCCCTTCTGCCGGATCGTAGGAACTGATCTGGTTCACTTGCCTCTTGTAATATTCGCTCCAAACATCTTCAGGCGCGCGGTCGATATTGAGGATCCCCTCGCTGTTCAGCGAGATGGAACCGCGCGGCGCGGTGATGCTGATGCCCTTGCCGCCTATGATGTCGGCGCCCACGGAGCGGATCGAACCGACTGCCGTCGAAAGCGTGACCACGCCGGGATAGTTGACGATGCCACCGCGGTTTTCGATGTCGGAAACGACCGTGAAACGCGCCTTGCCGGTCCTTTTGTCTTTGTCAGTCATCGTGAAATCGACGTAGGGGTTGCTCCACGTGTTCTCCACGGTGATGCTCGGCTCAGCGCCATCGGCGTCGGCAATGACCGTACCGGTGAAACTGGAGGCGCCCTTGGCGCGCGCTCTCATATCGGCAGCATCCTTCACGCTGACGGTGTTGACGATGACTTCGCCGCCGGGCGCGAGGATTGAAAGGCCATTCAGCTTCAGCGCCAGGTTGCTGTTATTGATGACCGAGATGACTGGCGCGCCGTTGGCGTTGAGGGCCCCCGCGCCTTTGACCGTGCTGCCCTTGACAGTGATGTTGCCGCCGGAGACGGAGACGGGATCGATCTCCAGCCAGGGGACCATCAACGGCACAGAACGTCTCCCCTCTTCGGGACGCGCTTCCGGCAGGCCGTACGACTTCAGCGTGGAAATGATCAGCTCGCGTTCGGCAGCGTAAGAGAGGTACGCGGTGGAAGTACGGTCGCTGTCGGCTTTCTCGATCATCTCATCGAGCTTGGCGAGACGGTCGTACAGATACGTGTCGTATTCTTTGGTCAGTCCCAGACGATACGTGCCATTACCGCTTTTGACGGTGATCACAGGCGTCGTGCTGCCGGAGTTCTCCATAATGAAGTCGTAGCCGCCTTCGTCCGCCGTGCCCTGAGTGTAATTGCCCTGCGCGTCCATCTTCAGATACAGCTTGCCGTTATTCCAGTCCATCAAGCTGTAGATATCGCCGGACTGTTCGAGCATGGCGAAGCCTCTGCTGATCTCCATCTCGAACTTGTTGTCGTGACCGGCGCTCACCGTTCCGTCGACAGTGACGACGGTATCTGTCGTCATGCTGCTGACGGAATCGCCCAGCGCGGTGCTGGCTATGCTGGAGGTCTTTTTCGACCGCCCGATCCAGGCATAGCGCTCGACCGAGTCGATGACGATGGCGTTAGCCGCCTCCGCCGAAAGTCCGGTATTGCGCGTCGAGTACACCGTCGCGCCGCCGGCGATCGTGACAGCGTTGTTCTGCGTGATCTTACGGCTCATATCCACGCCTGCGCCGCCGATCGCATGGGCAAAGGCCTGCGCGACGCTTTTCATGTTCAGATCGCCTTCAAGCAGGTCAAACCCCTTGCCCGCAGAGAGGTTCACATCGCGCGCGGAATCGACCGTACCCCTGATCGTGATCGTGTTGTTGCGTTTGAGCGTAGCGTCCAGATCGCTCGTCGCCCCTCCGACGGCTCCACCCTGCAGGTTGCCGATCGCCGTCAGATTGATAGCAGCAGTGTTCCAGGCAGCCATGCTGACATCGGCTTCCCATCCGTTCGTGAACACTTTTGCACCGCTGTCGATCGTGATGGTGTTGTCGAACGTGGCGTTAAAATGAAGGTTCGCATCCGATCCAGCAAACGCGCCGCCGGAAACGATGCGCGCGTACTCGTTGATCTCAGCGTCGGAGTGTATGGTCAGCGAAATATCGCCGCTGGCGGCCAACTGCGCGTTTTTATTGACAGAGATGCTCGCAGTCTGTTTGATCGTCGAACGGTCTTCCGTGCCGTTGCCGACGATCGCGCCATAGATGTTGCCGGAACCGGTGTAATGGTTGTCAGGATTGTCGATGATCTTATTGGAGGCGTCCAGTTTCAGTTTGCCGCCTGAGGTCAGCTGAGAATTTTGGGCCACGCTGATGCTGGCCTGCCCCGTCAGGTTCAGGTCATGCTGCGTGCCCGAGCCGGCGCCAAGAGCTCCGATCACGGAGTCGGCCCAGTCGTCCGTTTTTGTTGTCTGCACAGCCGTGAGCAAGGCGTTGCCTGAGGTGTGCCACTTGCCGGAGACGTTCACGATCGCCTTGTTATCGATCGTCGTCTCGCTCCAGGCGGCTTTGGCGCCGCCGCTCGTGGAACCGGCATCGTCGAAGTAGACCGCGCCGCCGCCGTCGCCGTCGGTCTCAGCGCGTGTCTGTGAGGAGGCCTGCGCCTTCACGTCCATTGAGGTCAATCTCTGGACAGAAGAGAGATCGTTGGAAAGCGTGATCGCCGCAGTGCCCTTGTTTGTCACCTGAGCCGAGTTGTTCGACGATCCGAGGGTCACTACGCCGACGCGGATCGTGTGAACGTCGGCCGACATGAGGCTATTGTTGAGTGCGTACAGCGACAGCGTCGAACTGCTGCCGGCGTCGAACGAGCCGCCCAGGTCGATCGTCGCCTTGGAGTCATTGGTGACCGTGGCCCGGCTGTACTGGTATTCGATGCCGACGACCGTACCGCCGTAGCTGTCCAGTTCGGCAATCATCTTCAACGGCGAGCCGGCGCTGCCGACAAACGACTCGACGCTGATCTCGGGCACGAAATACGTGTTCTTCGCGCCCAACGTCACGGCGCTGCCGCCCTTCAGTTCGGCATGGGACAAAGGCACACCGATGCTCGAGACAATGCCGCCGCCATGCTGATGGACCTTGGAGTGGACGTAGGGATTCAACTCGGAATGGATGGCAAGCTTCTTCGCGCTCACCGTCGTCTTGTCGCTGCTGCCGATGGATACAGAGACGTTCGTTGTCTCCTTCGCCCTGGCGTCGACGCCGATGCCGCCAAGACCGGCAAGGTAGCCGAAGACGTTCTGCGCGTAGGTATCGCCCGTGCGCCTGGCGTCGAACGTCACGTCGCCGCTGGCGGACGTCAGTTTGCCGCCGTTGGCCGTGACGGCCACGGTGTCGTTCACGATCGACCGCGTGACGAGACCGCCGCCGGCCAGGATGCCCGCCGCACCGCCCGAACCGTAAGTATAATTGTTCATCGTATCAAGCGCGGTCAGCGACACGCCCTTCGCGCCCGCCAGATCGCTGGAAACGGTCGCGACAGTTGATCTTCCATCGGCATTGACACGGCCGTACGTGGCAAAGATCGCGCCAAGACCGCCGACGCCGAGAATGACGTGCTGAGTGTTCTCGCCGGTCAGCTTGGCGGAAACCGAGACCGTTCGGCCGGCGTTGAGCTTTGACGGGTCGATGACGATGCCCGCCTCCTTGGCGGCGTCCATAAAGCGCAG